>Ga0194125_10000223_pt1 | contig 91129 bp, 93 predicted proteins | sample TA2KigC250mmetaG_FD_148626 | JGI IMG/M metagenome (GOLD analysis project Ga0194125, IMG submission 148626) | Freshwater microbial communities from Lake Tanganyika, Tanzania - TA2015034 Kigoma Deep Cast 250m | ecosystem: Environmental > Aquatic > Freshwater > Lake | place: Tanzania: Lake...
TGACGCCAAGAATTGCAGCCTGTTTTGTCGATGCGTCGAGGCGAAGATGAAATATTCGCCCGTTCTTTCCCTGCCATGTTCCCGATTCAGCCATAAGGTATTCGCCCGGTCGCGAGGGAACCGGACACAGCGCCTCGAGATCGCTCGCCCTGCCGTCGGCGTCCTGCCAGGAGTCAACCGTGACAGGATGGAGAACCGGGGCTGCGTCTGCCGACAGCGTGATGATCGATATTCTTGGGCCGTTTTCAAACGACAGCGCATCGTGAACGACGAGCCAGGAATTGGCGTCGATCTGCGCCATTCCGCTGATGCCGGCGGCGGGTGAATGCAATGTGACGTCGGCTGCCGGCTGAATGGTGCTGCAGCCGTAAATCGGCAACCAGATCGGAAGCAATAGGGCGACGATGAGAATCCTGCATTTCATGAGAGGAGTACGATATCAGTTGTTCGACCAGTTGTGGTTACCCTCATCCCTTGATAATGTATGAAAAAGTGCCGCTTCATAGATTGCAACGATGTCGTTACCCTCGGGTGTTCATGGCTTCCATCGATAACCCTTTTTACCGGCTGCGGATATGAAACCCTCGCTGATCTTGCTTCTGTTTTTCCTTGCTGCGCCTGCCTTCGCAGGAGATGCCCACCCTTTTTCGGAGTGGATACCCAGAGGCTGGAAGCTCATTGCGCACACATCGGGAGATTTGAACAGGGACGGACTTGACAGATGCGGTGCTTGTCGCCGAACAGACGGCCCCAGAAAATTTCAGGCAGAACAGGGAATCTCCCGGCGCATCGGTGCCCAATCTGAATCCGCGCCGTCTCGTCATCCTGTTCAGAACGCCCGGTGCGTTCAGAAAAATTCTCGGCAGGGATGACCTGCTGCCGAGCGAACATGACGAAGAGGTCCCGTGCCTGGCCGACCGTCTCGATGGCGGCGGGGTTTCGATAAAACGGGGGAATCTGGTGATCGAACTGCATACGTGGCTGAGCTGTGGCAGCTATGGGGTGAGGCATGAAACGTTCACGTTTCGTCCGGAAGGGGCGCGATTCCGCCTGATCGGTTACGACTGTTCCGAGTTCTCCCGGAGCTCGGGCGAACAGGCCGACTTCAGCATAAACTATCTTACAGGAAGGAAAAAGATCACGAAAGAATTGAACGCCTTCAGGGATTCGAAGCCGGAAGTTTCGTGGGAGAAGTTTCCCCTGCAGCGAAGGTTCTACCTGGACGACATATCCCTGGATTGTGATCCGACAGATCCGGTAAGCAGGAATAACTGGTGTCGGGAAAGTGGTACACAGTGAGACCCAGGGGTGCTGAAGCGTATCCTGAACAGGAAAGTGTCACAGAAAACAGGATGCGATATCGTGGCGTCCTGCAGTGGCGGCGGGGCCGTTTCCCTTTTTTATTTCGTTCCGGTTTTTCTACTTTGAAAAAAGTAAGTACTCATTCCCTCCTTTCCGTTCGGGCAGTTCACGCAGTACCTGTTGTACAAGACTTGTCGATGCAACGTTCGGTATATTCAAATCTGCTGGTTTGCCTGCGGCATCAGAATGCATTCATCCCCGGCTGCGGGGATCATTGACGCTTCAGGCTTATCGGTATCTCCTGCCATGTTGGCACATCATTATGCGACCATACCACAAAATCACATTGATCTATTTGCTCTTCGGCATCCTGTGGATTCTTGTTACCGACACCGCGGCCTATCTGTTTACCCACCAAATACAAATTTTTGCGATGGTGGAACTTGTCAAGGGGTGGTTCTATGTCGTTCTGTCATCAGCAGTCATCTTCTATCTGACCAGAGAAGCCTTTCGACAGCAAGACCAGGCAAGCAAGGAAAAGGCAAATATTTTTTATTCTACGATACGCGGCGCGCATCATGTTCTTCTGAATTACCTCAACCAGATGCAGCTGGTGACACTGGAAGCGGAACGGGTTGAAGGTTTTGATGCAGACATCCTGAAACTCGCTCAAACACTCTCCGAAGAAGCTTCATCGGAGTTGAGGCGTATGGGAGAGATCCGGAATATTTCACCTGAGGCGATTCATTCGGAATTTTTCCGGGATCGGCAGAGTCAGTGCTAACCATATCAGGCCCCGGCATTTTTTGCATCGTACCTCGTGACTCATGCGTCGCTCCGCACGAATCAGTAATTCCGGGCAAATGCAGAGGCACAGGGCTGGACGGGATTGTGGCCTGACAACAGCAGAGGGTACAGATGATCGTGAAATTGTTTTCAGCACCCCTTTTCGCGCTGCTGTGTATTCTCCTGCTTCTTTTTGCGGGTTCTGGCAGAGCGGATGCGCAGACCTATTACCATGTGACCGTCAAGGCAATGCGGGAACCGTCCGATCCCGCGGATTGCGAATGGGCGTGGGTGACGCTGGTGGAAATACCGAAAAGCAGGGCGTTTCCGAGTGAAGCGGCACTTGCCCGGCGTTACGGGGGATCGCTTCGCGGGAGCGTGCTTGCTCTCGTGCGGGCCGATGCCTGGCGTTCGGCGCACCGGCACACCAGGGAGGTTCGCTGCAACGGCCGCCGCTCGGATATGGTGGTTACGTGGCGGGAGAGCCGCGGCGACCTGGTCTATGCGATGGGGGGCCTGAATGATCCCGACGACAGCAACAAGATCAGTTTCGGGTTCACCAACCGCAATATTCTTGACGAGCACGGTCGCTGGTTCGATCCGCGGAGCAGGGCATACGCCGTTGCAGGGATTCCGGTGGCGGCCGGAAGCGAGCCGGTCGAGATGAAAGGCGATTATCTGCTCAGGCCGGTCAACTATATCGATCCGCTCAAGCAGTACAGCCGGTGCGGGAAACGGTGGGTGGAGCAGTTCACGTCCGCTCTTGATCATTTCCATGTGTTCGACAGCTTCTATCCGGGCTCCGACGAAATTTTCGGCCAGTCCGGTTCGTCACCGGGCGGCGACCGCCTTTACGTCTACCAGATTATCCGCTCTTCCTCGAGGGAGCATCCGCGCTGGGGGCAGACCACGATGTAGCGATTCTTCTATGCTGCGTTGCCTGCACCTTCCTTATTTTTTTCTGCCGGTCCGGCGTTCAGTATTTGAATTCGAGTCCGAGCGAAAGCAGATCAATATCCTTGAGTGAAAGCGGAGTTTCACCTTTGCTGTATTCGAACGTCATACCGACATTTTCGTTCAACCAGAGCGTTGCGTATGTGCGCAACAATTCAGCGTTCTCAATGGTGTTGTTGAGACTGTGAAATACTTCATAACTCGTCCCGATGTTCAGGGAGTTAAAGGAGGTTCCGAAAAACCTGAGGTCGCAGGCAAGCAGTCCCCCGATTCTGAACAGGTCATCTCCGCTGCTCCTCGTGGTGCACCTGCCTCGTTCAGCGGTTGTGCTGAAATCGATTTTCGGCACGATACGCAGCTGGTATTGCAATCCGTTGATGCCGGTATTCTGATAGCCGCCGACATAGAGTCCGGAGCCAAAAACTCCGCCGATGTATTCGGCCGATGCTTCAACCCCGTATATCAGGTGATCCAACGAAAAATCGGTCTGGACATAGGGCCTGGCGGTTATGACCCAGAGTCCGCTCAGGATTTTGCTTTCTGCTGCCAGAACATTTTCTTCATACGTTCCGGTATATGCTTTGCCGCCCGGCGAATGATAAATCGTCATGGGTACTGAAAAGCCAAGTTCTTCAATATCGCTGCCCGGGACTCCTTCAATGCTTGCTCTTTTCCAGTCCATCGTGGGCAGAAGTTCAAATTCGGTTGATTGCCCTGACTTTTTCCGGGTGTAGAGACTGATCGGATACCCAAGCACACCCTGCGTGTTCCAGGCTCCGGCACCCTTTACCAGACGATTGTCGGAAAAGGCGATCGTTACCCCTTTTGCGTCCTTGAGTGGCAACCGAAGATCCCCGATGGTTTTTCGAAGACGGACGGGTCCGTAGATGCGGGTTTTCGTGCTGTCGGAATACACAAGGGGTTTCGTCACTCCCTTGATGTTTTTCCAGCCATTTTCCGGCATGTTCCTGGCGACAGGGTCTGTTGTTGCATACAGCTTGTCAATCTCATCGGCGGGCCATGGTGCTTCATGGCCGGAAAGGGAGCGAAGGTCATCGAGCCGATCTTCCATGACGGCAGCAACCTGGCGTGGATCGATCTGCATTGTTTCCGGCTTCAGGAACGATGACAGCGGCATCTTGTATACAAAAGCCAGATACAGGGCCGCTTCATTGGTGTCAAGAACCCCGTCCGCACCGGCAAAACGATTGGCGCTCAAGCTTCCGGCAGCTTGAACCGTTTGCGGGAAGTACGAGCATGAAAACACTATGGCGAAAAAGATCGCTCGAAAGTTGCAACCAAAAGAGTGCCCGGTGTTCATCGTATCTCCTCCTGCCTGTGGTTACCAGGAATGCCGTTCCAGATTACATCGCGCAATTGCCCCACAGTTTGTGCAGCTGCAAGGTCATGACCGGCAACGTTTGCTTTGACATCTGCAAAGTAACAGGTTTCAATGGGTGTTTCGAGGGCACGGAGTTGAAAGGGATTCTTTCCGAGCCCAGCCGGCGGTGGTGCAGAAAGGCTTGTATCACTCAGCGGTTCCGAAGTCAATTTCCATTCGTTACACAGCATGCGTTTTGTGCGTCGAAGGGTGTCAGGCCTTGAAATCTTTATTGGTGGGGCCGGTTCGGACAACTGCTTGTTTTTGGCTGATGTGCGTGCCATGCTGATGAGTTGAAACGTTATCTCTTTCGATTCAACGGATTCCCTGAAAAACCGCTTGCTGTTTTTTTACAAGATAACGGTTAACAGTCAAGGTTGTTTGGCCTTTTTGCTGAACGTCTACCCTTTCGGTTTTCTTCTTGTGTTGCATTGCGCTGTTGTTCCGCCGCCCGCATCGTCAGGCGGCATGATCCCTCTGCACGATGCATGGGGTATACCGGGCAGAGTATGATGTTTCTCCGGTCTGAGACGGACGGATTGAAGATCGTGACTGCCGACCGTATATTAGACATATGCGGGCAGGTACGATCATCAACCCAAATCCTGAAAAACATGAACGAGACCATAGCGACAATACTCAGACGCAGAAGTGTGCGCGGCTTCCGTCCCGACCCGGTCGGTGAGGCTGAACTTGCAGAAATGCTCGAAGCCGCCCGTTACGCACCCACAGCAATGAACCAGCAGCCGTGGCACTTCACGGCCATCCGGAACCCTGAACTGCTCCGGAAGCTCGAGGAGAACTGCAAAACCGCCTTCCTTCTGTCGAACGTCCAGGCCCTGAGGGAAGTAGCAAAACAGGAGGGATTCAGTGTTTTCTACCATGCGCCGCTGATGGTCATCATTTCCGGTGACCCCGGGGCCATCGCCGCACAATACGACTGCACCCTCGCCATGGAGAACATGATGCTTGCCGCCGCCTCGCTCGGTATCGGCAGTTGCTGGACGCATGCCGTCATGATGTACCACGCAACCGAAAAGGGCAGGGCCATCTTCCGGGAACTCGGGGTCATCTTTCCGGAGGGGTACCAGCCTTACGCCGCGGCCGTGTTCGGCTGGCCTGCGGAGCCATACCCGGAAGCCCCGCCGAGAAATACTGACTGCGTCACCATCATGGACTGAGTTTCGTGCCATATTTTCCCTAACCCCAAAAGCCGGAGGCCCCCATGACTGCACCGAGAATTCTTCTTTCAATCGTTGTTTCGCTTCTTTTCGCCCTGCCGCTCCGCGCTGCGGAACCCGCCCGGCAAACCGGTGAAAAGCTTGTGCGCCAGCTCTTTGCCGACATGAAGTCCGCGAACATTCCCGCTATCGAGAAAATCATTTCTCCCGGATTCCAGTCCATCCACCAGGACGGTGCCCGAAACCGCGACCAGCAGATCGAACTGGTCAAGGGTCTCAATATGGCTGCACCGGTGCTTGGTGATTTCATTGAGACCCGCAACGGGAACATTCTCGTCGTGACCTATACGGTTCGTGCCGAGGAGATCATAGGAGGAAAGCAGCTCACCGGAAAACCGGCACGCAGGCTCACCGTGTTCCAGGAGACTCCCGAAGGATGGCGCTGGGCTGCGCATGCGAACCTGCAGGCAATGCAGTGAAATGAAGAGAGATTTGAAGCCGGGTTTCACGGGCGCTGTTTATCCGGAATTCACGATACTGTCCGCATCAGTCAGTATGAACTTTCGATAAAGGAGCGATATGAGCGAACTGCCGAACTGTCCGGAATGCAACTCGGAATACACCTATGGGGTCGGGACCCTTCTCGTCTGCCCTGAATGTGCTCACGAATGGAGTGCTCTGGAGGCGTCCGGCGGGAAAGCCGCCCGCGTCCGGAAGGATGCCAACGGCAATCTCCTGCAGGAGGGCGATACCGTGACGGTGATCAAGGACCTGAAAGTCAGGGGTTCCTCATCGGCGATCAAGGGCGGTACGAAGGTGAAGAACATCCACCTCATCGAGGGTGACCACGACATCGATTGCAGGATTGATGGTTTCGGGGCGATGCGGCTGAAATCGGAGATGGCGCGGACGCTACGCGCCTCGCCATCGGCGCTGCGGATTCCCATCCGCTTTCTGTCCCGGCGCTGACGCGCCAGGCCATCAAGCGGCTGCAGCGGACAGCCGCCCCCGCGAGCAAGCTCGCGTGTTCGTCTGCCGCTGATCCGCAGCGCCGTTCGTCCGGAAGGCCTGAACGGTTCATCCCGGAGTACCGGCGGGGCCGTATCTATTTCTGCTTTCTGTTGACAATCAGGACCGGCCGGAAGGTCTCGAAATTTTCCAGAATCGTACAGAGCCCCTTGCTGACGGCGGTTTCCGGTTCGTTGCAGATGGTAACGGCAAGTCCGGTTTCAGCCTGGATTTTTCTGTCGATTCCGTTCAGCAGCGCTCCCCCTCCCGTCAGATAGATGCCGCGTTCGAGGATATCGACGGCGACATCGGGTTTGTCGGCAAGCACTTCGATGCTCTTTTTGATTGCCATGACGACTTCCTGCAGCAGCGTCGTGATGATTTCCCTGATAGTAACGGAGCGGATTTCCTGTGTTTCGGGAAACCCTGAAAGCAGATTGAATCCTTTTACGGTCAGCCGGCAATCGTGATCGATTTCCCCGAAGCACGTGGCCAGTTTCAGCTTGATCTGTTCTGCGGCATAATCACTGATTGCAAGGTTGTTGTTCTCTCTCAGGTAACGGATGATCGCATTGTTGATCTGATTGCCTGAAACGGCAAGTGACTCTCCGGAAACAATGCCGCCAAGTGATACTACGGCAATTTGTGAGGAGCCCGCACCGAGATTGACAATCATCTTTGCAACGGATTCGACCGGGTTGAGGCCGGCTCCTATCGCTGCGGCTATCGGCTCTGTAACGAGAAAGGTTTCTTTTGCACCAAGACGATCTGCCATATCCAAGAAAGCGCGTTTGCCGACCTCGGTTATGCCAAGAGGTATGCTTGTCACAAGCCTGTGGATGCCAAAAAGCACCCTGGGCCTGATGGTATGCAGGAGCTCTCTCACCAGTTTCAGTGCAGGCTCATAATCGGAAATAATGCCCTGATTTACCGGCAGGATCGTCTGGATGCCCGGATGCATTTTCTGGTGCATGTTGAGGGCTTCATGTCCGATGGCAATCAGTTTGCCCGAATCGCTTTCAACAGCGACCATCGTCGGTTCGTTGACGACTATCCCCTTGTCCTTGATGCTCATCAACGTGTTTGCCGTCCCGATATCGAGGCCGAGATCAATGGTGGTTTCTATGTTCAATACGTTTGCGAGCAGCGTCATGATATGATTGAATGGTAGTGTCCATCTGGTTGTGTGTACAATCTTCCGGGCGGGTGATTCCGATCAATGGCGTTCATTCTGCATTGCCTGCGGATTGTCTCGTTTTATATGAAAAGCGTTTTTTTCTCTTGAAGGTTTGGTTTCTGCCCATTGCAGCGATTTCGCGGCTTGAACTTCCCGGGAAAGCGCTTTTTTCTGACCGGCTTCTTTGGCTACTCCGGTTTGAGTTGTGCCGGGAGGGTGAAACGCCTCCCGGCATAACGGAGGTTCACTCCTGGGGAGCCATGACCATGCCTGCCCCGATGTCGTAGGGATCAAACCCTTTTTTCATGCTTTTGGTCGAGGCGTTGCCGACAAGACGGTCGGTGAGGATGGTTGAGCGCAGGCTGCCTTCTCCAAGCAGCTTCTGTGCCCAGAGTGCCGCTACACCGGCCACGTGCGGGGTCGCCATGCTGGTGCCGCTCATAACGGCAAGTCCGCCGCCGGGCTTTGCGGACAATACATCGACGCCCGGACCGGCAAGCCTTGCGCCGGTGTTTGAAAAATCGGCGACGGTACAGGTTTTTCCGTTCGGGATCCTGCCGAGCGCCGCAACGGAGATGAAGCCGTCGGAAACCGCAGGCGGACTGACGGCGATTTCAAAATCCGGACGCCGGCTTTCATTGCCTGCCGCAGCCACCAGCAGGGCGGTCTTTTCAAACATGTCCTGGGCGGCGACCAGCGAGGCGAGGCGCTGGAAAAGCAGAATATTGGTTCGGTATCCTTCGAGTGCTATGGATGTTGCGTGTTCCGTAGCGTAGCCCTGTTTTACGAGTGCCTTCACGAAACCGGGGAAATCAATGCCGAGCGACATGGAAATGACGTTCGCACCATTCTCTACGGCCCACTGGATTGCCTGGATGATCTTGTCGCTTCCTCCTCCTGACTCTCCGAGCACCTTGCCAATCAGAGCTTTTTTGATGCCGGGGGCAACACCGATGCGGGTCCCGTTCACATCGCGGCCGAAAATGGTTCCTGTACAGTGCGTCCCGTGGCCATGACTGTCGTTGTCGCTCTCGCCGGTGAAGTTTCTGCGGACAAGTTCCACTCCCTGGAAAGCAGGGTGTCCGGGATCGATGCCCGTGTCGAGCACTGCAGCGACAATGCCTTCTCCGCTGTAGGGAGAGGTGGCTGCTCCGACCGCCTCAACGCCCCATGCTATGTTGCCTGAGGCCGCTGCCCTGGCGGAGATCTTCGATTTCAAGGGGGATATGAGTTTCATGGGTACAACCGGTGCGACCGCAACGGTTGATTTCTCCCGAATCGCTTTCTTGACGGATTTCTCCGACAGTTCGGCGATTTCGAATTCCGGTGCGGTCCCGGCCCTCGGAGCGCCTCTCATGGTTACTGTGGGGGAAGCCGCGACAGGGGCGGCACTGCGAAGAATGATGTATGATCTTTTCATGATGGCTCCTCCGGTAGCTGGGTTTCGATGTTGGGAAGCTGGCGACCATCCCCACGAGCTGTTGCATGAACTACAAGAAAAATGAGCGGGGATTTCCTCAGGAAGCGATGTGACAATTACCTTCTATATACGCTTTTCGGTATTGCAAAGCAAAGCACTCTGTTTTCGGGGAAAAGTGCGCAGGGGCTGACAACCGGCTCCTGAAGCTGTTTTCCTGTTCGGATTGTTTCCATCGCATGCATCCGAAGCTGTGCCCGGTTGTCTCGATCTATGCTTTCGTTTCCCCTCCGGTGACAAGCTCCCGGTAGAAATCTCCGAGATGGTGCGTACCGGTCGGCGGGGCGACGTTATCGAGTCCGCTGACCGAGACCGCGAACGCGAGCACTCCGGCCAATGATTTATTGAAGATGCCGGTCACGAAGAGTGCGGCGTCTCCGATCCACATGGGAATGTGTGTGATCCAGGGAGATTTGCCGACGGCCTGGAACGCCATCTCGACGGTTTCGTTGAAGGTGTAGGTGTCCGGCCCTCCCGCGCTGATCTCGATGGCGCTGCTTTCAACGGCATCGACGCAGATGTTCGCGAGGTCCGCCCCGTGGATGGGATTTACGTGGTTTTCGCCGTCGCCGAGCATGAACATGTGGCCCGAGCGAGCCATGGAGAGGAACATGCCCATGTCGGAAAAAAAGCCCGTTGGACGGATGACCGTGAAAGGCATGCCCGATGACTGGAGGTCCTTCACGAAAAGCTCATGGGCCTTCACCACGTCCACCTCCATCATTTTCTCGGCATTGAAGACCGAGATGTAGATGAACTTCCTGACGCCGTGAGTCATTGCATCCTCGAGCAGGGCCCGGTTGCCCAGATGATCGACCTTTTCGCTGGTGACACCCTCCTGCGGCTTGGTGAGGCCCATGCAGGAGAACACGATATCGACGCCCCTGCAGGCGTCTTTCAGCGATGCAGGGTCAGCGGCGTCTCCCCTGTGTATTTCCTCTACCATCGACGCCACCGCCGGTTCGAGATTGGGGCCTTCGGACGCAAGCTTCTCCGGGCTTCTCACGAGCGCCCTGACGGCATAGCCCCGCCGGGCGAATTCCCTGACGACATATCTGCCGAGATACCCTGAAGCTCCGGCTACCAGCACTTTCCGTTTTTCCATGACTGTTTTTTTACGGGTTGTTTCCTGTTTCCTGCCCTAACAGCGGCAGGAGGTTAATTGTTCGCCGGAGCAATTCCGGTTGCCTCTGTGCAATGCATTCAGTACCCATCTTTTACCCATCTTTGCATTTTGACCTTATCTCTTTTCAAAAAAGATCATTACATTTCAGAGTTGCATTTCCTGCAGGGTCACGATCGCTTTGGCAATCGAAGGCGCCATGATTCTTGCAGGAAAGGATCTGGTTTTCCTATTGACAAGGCTCGCTGGCCCCTCCCCGTTTTACCTAAGTAACAATTGACAATGAGTCTTTATTTCAGTACCTCGTTTCTGCTGCATTCGATCGATGCCTGGGAGCAGGATCGCAAGGAGCGATTCAATCTCGAAGCACTTACCGAATCATTTCATGAATCGGTTCCGGTTCTTGATTTTCTCGACTGGAGAATCACGGCTGTTGAGCGCGGTTATACCGAAACCGTACTGCCACTCAACCCCAACTCTTCCAATCAGTATATCACCCACCAAGCGGCACTGATGCTGCTTGCTGCTGATTACACCGGGGGGATTGCTTTGGCATCACTGTTTCATATGATTCCCATCATCGGCTTTGTGCCGTCCGTTGACGATAACGCTGCTTACATGTGGGGAGCAAAGGCTACCATCCAGTGGTTCGCTCCAAGTTGCCACAACCTGACCTGCCGAGCCGCTATCGACAGGAGCAAGTGGGAAATGCTTGCCAAAAGGTACGCAGAGAGCAATAAGGTCATCACCACAATTCCTGTCATGATGTACAACGGGGAGAAGCTGGTTGCCCAAGCGGATTTCACGTATTGGGCTCAGGACCTCAAGGGCATGAAGCGCAATGCCTTTGACGTCCAGAGGATCAACGTGCTGTATGAGCACAAGACCAAGACAACTGCGAAGCTCATCGTGGGACTGCGGGCCATGGAGCAGGAAAAGTCGGTTGGAGAGCGCAGGTTCGATGACCCCTATGCGTTCATGCTGGCGGGGCGGCAGGGGCTCACGCTTGCCCGACGTTTCAGCATGGACACTCCGTATCTTCAGAACATGGTTGCAGCGCGGACCATGCATCTTGACAAATCGATCACCCTTTTCGCCGAAGGAAAGGCTGCCTTTAACGTCGTCAATATCGGCGCGGGATACGACAGCCGGTTCTGGCGCCTGAATTTTGAGAATGCAGTTATCTACGATCTCGATCTTCCGGTTATGCTCAACGAGAGACGGCGCACGTTCGATTACAGCAAGAAAAGCTTGATCCGCAACATTGATATCGATCTGACGCTTCAGCCTATAGACAAGGTCCTTGACCAATCGGATTTCGATGCCACATTGCCGAGTTTTTTTATCTGGGAGGGGGGATCGATGTATTTCCAACCCGGGGAGATTGATTTCATCCTCGGATCCATTGCCAAGCTTACAGTACCGGATTCCCGCATCTGGTTCGACTATGTTTCGGAAGATCTTGTGGCCGATATCACAGGCCTTAAACCAGCGGAGGATTTTATGAGAAACATGCGAAAGATGGGTGAACCGTTTATCAATGGTTATAACAATACCAATGCGCTTGCGGCCGGGTATGGCCTGGCGGTCGAAGAAATCAGCTCATCCGGAACCGTGCTCGGAATAGGCGAGGCTATCTATAACCATTACAGTTTCTGCATTCTGAAAGGGGTATGAGCACCATGCCTTCCATACAAGTGTTTCTTCTCGATCGCTTTCGGGTAATTACAGATTTTTTTCGGAAGGATTACGAGCGCAACGAGTTTACTATAAAGATTTCCCGGTATGTCGGTTTCTGGGCACACCCGCTGTACTATTTTATATGGACAGCCATTTTGCCTCAACCGTATGAATCGCTTCTTCTGAGGTTTTCCTCTGCCGTTGCATACATTCCGTTGTTTTTCTACAAGAGATACCCCCTGCGTTTCAGGCCCTTTCTTAACCTGTACTGGTACCTCTGGCTGACACTTACCTTGCCGGTGATTTTTACGTACCTCACCCTGATGAACAATTTCTCGGGGATGTGGCTGATCTGCGAAACCATGATGCTGCTTGTTTTCATCATTTTCATTCCAAACTACTATCTGCTTGCAATGCTGCTTTTAGGGGGCATCGGGGTCGCCTACGCCGTGTATGTTTATGTAACCGGCAGCCATCTTGTGCTTACCAAGGAACTCATCACCTATCTGCTTCCTTTACCAATGGCCCTCCTGCTCGGATTGCTTTCAGGTTTTACCGTGAAAAAGAGTGAACTTGCCCAGGAGAGAAACCAGGTATTGCAGTCGCTTGCAGGCAGTATCGCACACGAGATGCGCAATCCTCTCGGCCAGATACGCAACTGCCTGAACGCAATCCAGAATCTTCTGCCGAAGCGTCAGCGGGAGGAGATTCAGGAGCCTTGCAGCGGCAATCGGCTCGACAATCTTTACGAACGGGTTGCACACGGCCAGCTGGCGGTCAAGCGCGGCGTCCAGGTGATCGACATGGTGCTCGATGAAATCCGCGAAAAACCGATAGATCCCGACAGCTTCACCTATCTTTCAGCCGTGCGACTGACGCGCAAGGCGATCGAGGAGTACGGGTATGATTCCGAGCTGGAAAGGAAACGGGTCCATCTTTATGCTGACGATGCCTTCACGTTCCGCATCAACGAAACCCTTTTCATTTTCGTGATCTTCAACCTGATGAAGAATGCGCTTTTTTATCTCAAAAGCCATCCGCAGAGTGAAATAACCATTCGCCTGAAAAAAGGCGAGCAGCACAACTACATCTTCTTTCGCGATACCGGCCCCGGAATCCAGAAGGTCGATCTTCCTCATATTTTCGACGGCTTCTACACCAAGGGCAAAAAGGGGGGGACCGGTCTCGGCCTCTCATACTGCAAGCGGGTGATGACGGCTTTCGGGGGCAACATCCTGTGTGATTCCGTGAAAGAGCAATTCACTGAATTTACGCTTGCCTTTCCGGTTGTGAACAATCAGGAGGTGGAGGCGTACAATGCGCTTGTCATCGCCCAGGCCCGGCCGGATTTCCGGGGCAAGCGACTGCTCATCGTCGATGACGACCCGCTTTACCGCCGGGCAGTCAGGTCCTTTCTGCAGCCTCTGGAAACCGGTATCGATGAAGCTGAAAGCGGCATCGAGGCGCTGGAGATGCTTCGGCGGCACCGCTGCGATCTTGTTCTGATGGACCTCAGCATGCCTTCCATGACCGGCTATGAAACGGTTGAAAGGATGCGCAACGGAGAGGCCGGAGCCGATGCGGCGAGGGTGCCGGTTGTTGCCCACAGTGCCGAGCCGCCGCACATTGCGGAGATCATGTCCGAAAAGGCCGGTATGCAGGCCTTTCTGTCGAAACCATGCAGTCAGGCGGAGCTGATCAATATCCTGAGGGCCGCATTGCAGACCATTCCTTCCGGGCCGGCCATGAGCAGGATGTTTGCCGGGAAGCGGGTGCTTCTTGCTGACGATTCAGCCCTCAATCGTGACATCATCGCCATTACTCTTCGGGATGCATCGCTTGATGTCGCTGTTTCGGGCGACGGCAAAGAAAGCTGGAAAATGCTGCAGAAACAGCGTTTCGACCTGCTTCTGACCGATATCCGGATGCCGGGTATGGACGGTATCGAGCTTGTCCGCATGATCCGTTCAAGCAGCGACCCTGAAATGCGCAAGCTGCCTGTTATCGGGATCAGCGGAGCGGTCGAGGAGGAGGAAGGCGCCAAGGCTGCGGGGATGAACGAGTTTCTGCTCAAAACCGACAGCTCGAGCATCCTGCTTGCTGCGATCAGCAGGCTCCTTGTTTCCGGTTCCGGATATCCTTCCCGGGAGAGTCCCGTGAGGCATCTTCAGGAAGAGGGGGACAGGAGCGCCGCCGCTTCATACGGCCTGTCGCAGGAAGAGTCTGAAAAGCTTATGGCGATGTTTTTCGAAGAGTACCGCCACACTCCCGATCAGTTGCAAAAGGCGCTTGAGAAAAATGATATCCGGGGAATTCAGGCGATAGCCCACAAGCTCAAGGGGACGGCAGCCCTTATTGGAGCAATGTCGGTGAGGCAAGCTGCCGAGGAACTTGAAGGGAGCTGCCGTGCCGGCAGGACAGGGGTTCTTGAACAGCAGGTGAAGCGTCTGACTGCCGCTCTCGAGGAACTGTAGAACGACGGGGATATGTTTTCAGGGTTTGGGGTGTTCTGGCGGCTGTCCTGAAGCCGATATTGCTCGTGGTGCATGCGTCCTTTGCCGAAAAGTTCGTACATTATGCAACATGATCGTCTGAATGCCCGGGGATGGAGCATAACTACCGGGGCATTTTTCCGGGCGTCTGTGCGGTTCCGGATTTCCGGTGGCAGGCCACTGCAAGTATTTCTTTTGTTGCATGAAGAAAATCCTGTTTCTCTCGCTCAACTATCCCCCCATGATGACTTGCGGCGCTTCCCGTGCCTTCCGGATCGCCTCGATGCTTCCCGAAGCCGGCTGGCTCCCTCTTGTGGCAGCGCCGGCCGACGTGAAACGCAGCGGCGTCGATGACGCTTCCGTTTCGCAGCAGTTTGCTCACCCGGTCTACCGGGCAGGGGAAGCGGTCGATGCGGACGCCCTGGGAGACGAGCGTGTCGAGCAGCTGTTGCAGGGGATGAGCGTCACCCCCCCTGCCGGTCTGGCGATGCGCATGATCTCTGGTTTGCTTTCCGGAGGGGTGAATCTTTCCGAGCGTTGGGAAAAGCACGCCCCGGGTCTTGTTGCGGAGATTCTTGGAGGCAATGAGCCGGTCGATGCAATCTACGCCCAGGGGCCAGGGCCGGCTCCGCTTCTGCTTGCGCTGGAACTTGCCGGAAAACACCATTTGCCGGTGCTTTTCGATATTGTCGCACCGCTCGAGAGTATCGACTCGGGCGGCAAAAGCGATGCCGCCCGCCTGGAGGAACGCATCCTGACTTCCGGACATCACCTCACAACTCCGACCAGGGCACTGAAGGAGTATTTCCTGAAAAAGTATTTCGGCAAGGTGACTCATGACGATATCACCATCATACCCGATTTCTGTATCCCGCCTGATGGACGGCAGATTGCCGGTAACCGGCTTTCCGCCGGGCAATCCCCTCTGGTCGTGCTGCTCGAGGATGTCTCTTCGAATGAGCTGAAGGTGTTCATGTCCGCCCTTGGCCGGTTCATGAACCGTGCGGGCATACTGCAGCCTTCCGTCAGTTTTATCGGAGGCGACCGGAAAGCGCTTGAAAAGTACGCAAGGAAGTATCTCCCGTCCATCAGTGCCGTCTTTGTGCCGCGCCTCAGCGACAGGGAGGAACTGGGTCATATCGGTCGATGCAGCATGTTCGGCGTAGTGCTCGGTCAAAGCGAGAGACATGCGCTGACGGTTCCGGAGCGGTTGGTGGACGCTGCCTGCATGGGCAAGCCTGTGTTCGTAATCGGACCCGATAACCCTGCGGCAAGGCTTTCGGCTGAATGTGGCGGCGTAGCAGCGCCATTGCAGGAAGCCGATTTCGTTGCAGGGGCTCTCAACAGCCTGTGGGAGCAGGTGCAGGAAAGGCCGCCGGGTACAACGGCAATGCACTTGTCCGAACGGTTCCCGCCGTCGCGTTCCATGGGTGAGCTGACGAAGCTTCTCGCCTACATGCTGCCGATCTGATCGTCGCAGCGTCATTGCGTACGTTGCGGGGAGTCCGCAGTTCATGCTTCATGACCTGTGAAGTTGCCTGCAGGGCATCGCTTTCCCCCCGGGCGGTAACGCTCTTTTTTTATCCGGAAAAGCAGAAAAATGACTTTCCGGATTTTGTTTTTTATTCCGATTGAATTACATTGGTTGTCCTTATGGATTTTTATGATTTCCATCGTGTAAAATCAGACGTTTAAAAAGAAAAAGATTTATTCAAGTATGCCGACGATCCAGCAGCTTATCAGGAGCGGAAGAAGTGTAAAGGCGTCCAAGACAGCGTCTCCGGCGCTGGAGAAATGCCCGCAGAAACGGGGTGTATGCACTCGTGTCTACACAACCACACCGAAAAAACCGAACTCCGCGTTACGGAAAGTTGCGCGTGTAAGGCTTTCCAATAAAATCGAGGTTACCGCCTACATTCCGGGTGAAGGTCACAATCTTCAGGAGCACTCGATTGTGTTGATCCGTGGCGGCAGGGTGAAGGATCTTCCCGGTGTGCGCTATCATATCGTGAGGGGTTCGCTGGACACCTCCGGTGTTGCTGATCGCAAGCAGAGCCGTTCGAAATACGGGGCAAAGCAGCCTAAGGCTGGTGCTGCCGTTCCCGCAAAAGGCAAAAGATAAACTGAATTTTTAATCCGGAAGAGAATATGTCGAAAAAAGGTAGCTACAAGAGTGTCGGTGTTGATTTCCGTTACGGGGACGAAAGCGTGGCCCGTTTCATCAATGCGGTCATGCTTGACGGTAAGAAGGATGTTGCGGCGAAGATCGTCTATGATGCCTTTGATATTATTGCTGAAAAGATGAATGGAGAGGATCCGCTTGAGGTGTACCGCAAGGCAATGTCCAATATCGCTCCGGTTGTCGAGGTTCGCAGCAAGCGGGTCGGCGGGGCCACCTACCAGATTCCTATGGAGGTGAAGCCTTCCAGGCGCGGCGCTCTCGCTTTCCGCTGGCTGAAGCAGTATGCGGGCAAGCGCGGCGGCAGGTCGATGGCCGAGAAGTTCGCTGCCGAACTGATGGATGCGGCCAACGAGCAGGGTGCTTCCGTGAAGAAGCGTGACGAAGTGCACAGGATGGCCGACGCCAACAAGGCGTTCGCTCATTTCCGGTTCTGAGGGTATTCGTGATAATCAGTAGATAAAAAGCCAAACATTGTGTTATGACAAGGCAGGTTGCTTTAGATAAGGTGAGAAATATCGGTATCATGGCTCACATCGATGCAGGCAAGACGACGACGACTGAAAGGATTCTGTATTATACCGGCCGTCTGCACCGCATGGGCGAGGTGCACGAGGGCGGGGCGACGATGGACTGGATGGAGCAGGAAAAGGAGCGCGGCATCACCATCACCTCTGCGGCGACGACCTGTTTCTGGACCCCGAAGTTTGGTAATTATTCCGGATCGAAGCACAGGATCAATATTATCGATACTCCCGGCCACGTCGACTTCACGGTCGAGGTGGAGCGTTCGCTCAGGGTACTCGACGGTGCGGTTGCGCTTTTCTGCGCTGTGGGCGGCGTGGAGCCCCAGTCGGAAACCGTCTGGCGCCAGGCCAACAAGTACGGGGTTCCGAGAATCGCCTATGTCAACAAGATGGATCGTACCGGCGCGAATTTCTTCGAGGCGGTCAAGGCTATCAGGGAGAGGCTCGGCGCCAATCCCGTGCCGATCCAGATCCCTATCGGCGAAGGAGAGATGTTTGCCGGATTTGTCGATCTTATCCGCATGAAGGGCGTCATCTACAACAAGGATGACGGCAGCACCTATAACGAAGTCGATGTGCCTCATGATCTGGTGAATGAAGCCAGGACCTGGAGGATCAATATGCTTGAAGCGGTTTCAGAGCTTGATGAAACCCTTCTCGAGAAGTACCTGAACGGCGAGGATATCACCGAAGAGGAGATCCGCAAGGTGCTCCGGCAGGCTACCCTCAATGTCGATATTATTCCCGTGCTTTGCGGTTCATCGTTCAAGAACAAGGGTGTGCAGTTCATGCTCGATGCCGTTGTCGAATATCTCGCCTCACCGGTCGATGTCGGTGTTGTGGAAGGACACCACCCGAGAACCGAAGAGCCGGTCAAGCGTGAGCCGAATGATGAAGAACCGTTTGCCGGTCTTGCCTTCAAGATCGCGACCGATCCCTTCGTCGGCAAGCTGACCTTTTTCAGGGTCTATTCCGGCGTGCTCAAGGCGGGAAGTTATGTGCTCAATACCGTGACCGGCAAGAAAGAGCGCATCGGCCGTGTATTGCAGATGCACTCCAACAAGCGGGAGGATATCGATTCGGTGTATGCCGGTGATATCGCTGCTGCGGTGGGTCTGAAAGAGGTGAGAACCGGTGATACGCTTTGCGACGAGAACAGTCCCGTTGTGCTTGAGAAAATGGTGTTTCCCGAGCCCGTTATCCAGATTGCCATCGAGCCCAAGACCAAAGCGGATTCCGACAAACTCGGCATGTCGCTTGCAAAGCTTGCCGAAGAGGATCCTACCTTCAAGGTGAAAACCGACGAGGAGACCGGTCAGACACTGATTGCCGGAATGGGTGAGCTTCACCTCGAAATTCTGGTCGATCGTCTCAAGAGGGAGTTCAAGGTCGAGGCCAACGTGGGCCAGCCCCAGGTTGCCTACCGCGAAACCATTCGCAAGGCTGTCGAGCATGAAGGCAAGTTTGTGCGTCAGTCAGGCGGTAAAGGGCAGTTCGGTCTTGTCAATCTCAAGGTCGAGCCTCTTGAAGAGGGCAAGGGGTACGAGTTCGTCGATGCCATCAAGGGCGGCGTGATTCCCAGGGAGTATATTCCTGCGGTCAATGCCGGTATCCAGCAGGCTTTGAAAGATGGTGTCGTTGCCGGTTATCCGATGCAGGATATCAGGGTGACCCTGTTCGACGGCAAGTACCATGAGGTCGATTCGTCGGAAATGGCTTTCAAGATTGCCGGTTCCATCGGTTTCAAGGGAGCGGCGAAGAAAGCCGATCCTGCGCTGCTCGAGCCGATCATGAAGGTCGAGGTCGTGACCCCCGAGGAGTACCTCGGTGACGTGATGGGAGATCTTTCAAGCCGCAGGGGCCATATCGAGGGTATGGGTCAGCGTGCCGGAGCCCAGTTCGTTGCCGCCAAGGTTCCGCTTTCCGAGATGTTCGGCTACTCGACCGATCTGCGCTCCATGAGCCAGGGTCGCGCCAACTACTCGATGGAGTTCGACTGTTACCGCGAGGTGCCGCGCAATATTGCCGAGGCGCTGCAGGAAAAGAGAGTGAGCAAGGATTCGGAATAAGTGTTTACAGGAAGTACCAGTTTTCATTACCACAACAATAACAGATAACCCACAGGGAGATAAGTTATGGCAAAAGAGACTTACAAAAGGGATAAGCCTCATGTCAATATCGGCACTATCGGTCACGTTGACCATGGCAAGACAACCTTGACCGCAGCGATCACCTCCGTGCTTGCAAAGCAGGGACTTGCAGAGCAGCGTGAATTCGGCGATATCGACAAGGCTCCGGAAGAAAGGGAGCGCGGTATCACCATTTCGACCGCACACGTCGAGTACCAGACCAAGAACCGCCACTACGCGCACATCGACTGCCCTGGCCACGCTGACTACATCAAGAACATGATCACCGGTGCTGCCCAGATGGACGGCGCGATTCTTGTTGTTGCAGGTACCGACGGCCCGATGCCCCAGACCCGCGAGCACATCCTGCTTGCCCGTCAGGTGAACGTTCCGGCTCTTGTCGTATTCCTCAACAAGGTTGATATTGCGGATCCCGAACTCCTCGAGCTTGTCGAGCTTGAGCTTCGCGAGCTTCTCAGCGAGTACGATTTCCCCGGCGACGATATCCCGATCATCAAGGGTTCCGCCCTCAAGGCGCTCGATGGCGATCCGGAAGGTGAAAAAGCCATTCTCGAACTGATGGACGCTGTAGACTCCTACATTCCCGAGCCGCTCCGTGACGTCGACAAGCCGTTCCTCATGCCGGTCGAAGACGTGTTCTCGATCTCCGGCCGTGGTACCGTGGGTACCGGCAGAATCGAAAGAGGCCGTATCAAGATCAACGAAGAGGTCGAGATCGTCGGTATCAAACCGACCCGCAAATCGGTGGTTACCGGTATCGAAATGTTCCAGAAGCTTCTCGATGAAGGACAGGCCGGCGACAATGCAGGTCTTCTGCTCAGGGGCGTTGACAAAACCGAGCTCGAGCGCGGCATGGTTATTGCCAAACCCGGCACCATCAAGCCGCACACCAGGTTCGAGGCCCAGGTCTACATCCTGAAAAAGGAAGAAGGCGGCCGTCACACCCCGTTCTTCAACGGCTATCGTCCGCAGTTCTACTTCAGGACCACCGACGTTACCGGTTCCGTGACGCTGCCTGAAGGTGTCGAGATGGTTATGCCAGGCGACAACCTTTCCGTTACGGTTGAGCTGATCGCTCCGATCGCTATGGATGAAAACCTTCGCTTCGCTATCCGCGAGGGCGGTCGTACCGTCGGCGCAGGTTCCGTAACCAAGATCATCGAGTAATCCAGAGTGACGCTGTCCCGGGGCGGGGCTATCATCTCCCGCCCCTTTTTTATTGCTAACAAAGAAACAGGGTTGACAAGTGGCTGTACAGCAAAAGATAAGAATCAAGCTCAAGTCATACGACCATAGCCTGGTTGATAAATGGGCTTTACGGATTATTGATGTGGTGAAACAGACGGATGCCATCATCTTCGGTCCCATACCGCTGCCGACCAAGGCGCACGTCTATACGGTAAACCGTTCTCCGCACGTCGATAAGAAATCCCGTGAGCAGTTCTCGTTTTCGTCGCACAAGCGACTGATCGAGATCATCAATCCTACTGCCAGGACCATCGATATGCTGATGAAGCTCGAGCTTCCAAGCGGTGTAGATGTTGAAATTAAGTCTTAACGAATTAGAAAAGCTAATCATATATGGGTGCGATTCTTGGAAAGAAAATCGGCATGACCCGTTTATACAATGATAAACGCGAGGCGATATCCTGTACTGTTATCCAGGCAGGCCCGTGCTTTGTGACGCAGGTGAAGAGTGCAGAGAAGGATGGCTACGACGCGTATCAGATCGGTATCGGGGAAAGGGATGAAAAAAAGGTCAACAAACCTCTGCAGGGTCATTACAGGAAGGCCGGAGTCACACCAGGCTTTATGATGGCGGAATTCAAGAAAGCCGATTTCAGCGAAGAGCTGGAAGCAGGCAATCCTGTCAGTGTGGAGTCGTTCAGGGAAGGCGAAAAAGTCAATGTGCTTGGTGTATCCAAGGGCAAGGGTTTCGCCGGTGTCGTCAAACGCCACAATTTCGGTGGTGGTTCCAGAACCCACGGCCAGTCCGACAGGCTTCGTGCACCGGGTTCGGTAGGCGGATCGTCAGACCCGTCGAGAACCTTCAAGGGTACCCGGATGGCCGGTCGCATGGGCGGAGACAATATCACCGTCAAGAATCTCGAGATCGTCAAGATCATGCCGGAATCCAACCTGCTGGTGATCAAAGGTGCAGTGCCGGGCGCAAGGAACTCCTACGTAAAGATTGTTTCAATAAAAAAGTAAACGCTGATTGCACGAAGTTATGGAACTCAAAGTCTTAAATACCGGCGGCACTGAAACAGGGGAAGTTGTTACGCTCAGTGATGAAATCTTCGGCGCTGAAATATCCGAACATGCAATGTACCTCGACGTCAAGTCGATACTTGCAAACAGGAGGCAGGGAACGCACAAGGCCAAGACCCGTGCTGAAGTGAGAGGCGGCGGCAAGAAGCCGTACCGCCAGAAAGGCACCGGCAACGCTCGCCAGGGTTCAACCCGTTCTCCGCTCATGGTCGGTGGCGGCACCATTTTCGGCCCTCAGCCTCGCAGCTACGAACAGAAGGTCAACAAGAAGGTCAAGCAGCTCGCCCGCCGTTCGGCTCTGAGCGCCAAGGCGCAGGCAGGGCAGATTCTCGTTGTCGAGGATTTCAAGCTCGGCGAAATCAAGACAAAGCCGGTGGCCGACATCCTGAAGAACCTCGGCCTTGCCGAGAAGAAAACCCTCATGCTGACTCCCGAGTACGATATGATTATCGCCCGGTCGGGAAGAAACATTGAGGTGCTCAACATCATGACGGCGGAGAAGGTCTCGACCTACGACATTCTGGACAGCCAGACGATCGTCTTCCAGAAAGCCGCACTGAAAAAAATAGAGGATACATTAGGGTAATTGCAGGTTTCCAGCAAAAAGGAGTCAATGAGATGAAAAACCCGTTGTTACGGCCGTGGTTAACGGAAAAAAGCACCGGTCTGACCGAAAAGAAAGGTCAGTACGTGTTTGTTGTCAAGCCGGATGCCGACAAGACAGATATCAGGAACGCCGTTGAGAAAAAGTTCGGTGTTAAGGTTGCATCGGTTCGTACCGTGAACTGTCTCGGCAAGTCAAAACGGCAGTATACCCGCAAGGGGCTGATCGCCGGCAAGAAGAGTGACTGGAAGAAAGCGGTCATCACGCTTGCGGAAGGGCAGTCAATCGACTACTACTCCGGTTCCGCACAGAAGGGCGAAGGATAGAATACACAACAAGGATAGATCATAATTGCAATGGCAATCAGGAAATTAGCGCCGATAACACCAGGGTCACGGTTCATGTCATACCCTGGATTTGACGAGATCACGAAAAGTGAGCCGGAAAAGAGTCTTCTCGTCCCGATCAAGAAAAGCGGTGGACGCAACAGCGCGGGCAGGAAAACCTCCAGGCACCGCGGAGGCGGACACAAGCGCCACTACAGGATTGTTGATTTCAAGCGCAACAAGGACGGTATTCCCGCAACGGTAGCGGCAATCGAGTATGATCCGAACCGTTCATCAAGAATTGCATTATTGCATTACAATGATGGAGAAAAACGTTATATTCTCGCCCCGAAAGGTTTGAATGTCGGAGACCGGGTCGAGAGCGGTGAAAAGGTGGAGATCAAGACCGGCAACACCATGCCGTTGAAGAATATCCCTCTCGGTACCGATATCCACAACGTCGAGATGCGGGCAGGAAAGGGTGGTCAGATCGTGCGTTCGGCAGGAGCTTTCGCTGTCCTTGCCGCACGTGAAGGCGATTACGCAACCCTGAGGCTTCCTTCCGGCGAGATCCGCAAGGTGAGGGTAGAGTGCCGCGCCACCATCGGTGTGGTGGGCAATGCCGACCATGAGAACATTGTGCTTGGCAAGGCGGGAAGAAGCCGCTGGCTTGGCATCCGTCCGCAGACAAGAGGTATGGCCATGAACCCTGTCGATCACCCGATGGGCGGCGGTGAAGGCAAATCGAAATCCGGCGGCGGCAGAAAACATCCGAAATCACCGTGGGGACAGCTTGCAAAGGGCCTGAAAACGAGAAACAGAAAGAAAGCATCGTCAAAGCTCATCGTCCGCGGCAGGAATGCCAAATAACTGTAGCGCTTAATCATAACAAGCAGAGAAAGTATGCCAAGATCACTTAAAAAGGGACCGTTCATTGAAACCAGACTGGAACAGCGGATCCTTGATATGAACAGCAAGGGTGAAAAAAAGGTTGTGAAAACCTGGTCCAGAAGTTCAATGATTTCACCTGATTTTGTCGGTCACACGATTGCAGTCCACAATGGCAAGACCCATGTTCCGGTGTATGTCAGTGACAATATGGTCGGCCACAAGCTCGGAGAGTTTGCCCCGACCAGAACATTTCGCGGCCATGCCGGCGGAAAGGCTGAAAAAGGCGGCTCGGCACCAAGGAAAAAGTAACATGAATAACGCGAAAGGGTAAGATAACCATGCAAGCTAAAGCAATATTACGGCATACGCCAACATCACCCAGAAAAATGCGTCTTGTGGCAGGCCTCGTTCGTGGAAAACAGGTCGATCAGGCAAAGGCTATTCTCCTGAACTCTACCAAAAGTGCATCACGGAACGTGATGCTGACCCTGAAGTCCGCAGTCGCCAACTATGCCCAGCTCAATCCCGATGAACGGGTCAGCGATCAGGAGCTGGTCGTCAAGGCGGTTTTTGTCGATCAGGGTGCCACACTCAAAAGAATGCTTCCTGCACCGATGGGACGGGCCTACAGGGTTCGCAAGCGTTCGAATCACCTGACTGTCATCGTCGACAAGGTTAAGCAATCCAGTAAATAAAAAAACAAGGAGAAAGCATTGGGTCAGAAAGTTAATCCTACTGGATTCAGGCTTGGAATCATCAGGGACTGGACTTCACGCTGGTACGACGACAGCCCGGTCATTTCGGAGAAAATCAAGCAGGACCAGGTTATCCGCAACTACGTACACGCCAGGCTGAAAAGGGAGAAAGCCGGTATTGCGCGCATCGTGATCGAACGGACAACCAAGCATATCAAGATCAATATCTATGCAGCCCGTCCCGGAGCCGTCGTAGGCAGAAAAGGTGAAGAGATCAACAACCTCTCGCAGGAACTGAGCCGCATCACCGGCAAAGAGGTGAAGATCGATGTTGTCGAGGTCGTGAAGCCGGAAATCGAGGCCCAGCTTATCGGCGATAACATCGCATACCAGCTTGAAAACCGCGTTTCCTTCAGGAGGGCCATGAAGCAGGCTATCCAGCAGGCGATGCGTGCCGGCGCAGAAGGTGTCAGGATCCGCTGTGCAGGCCGTCTCGGCGGCGCTGAAATCGCCAGGGCCGAGCAGTACAAGGAGGGCAAGATTCCGCTTCACACCATCCGCGCCAACGTGGACTATGCAAGCGTGACCGCGCACACCATTGCCGGTACGATCGGCATCAAGGTTTGGGTATACAAGGGTGAAGTGCTTGTTCAGCGTATCGACGCTATCGAGGAAGACGAGATGAAGCGCATGAAGGACCGCCGGGCGGATTCGAAATCCAGGCCGCGCGACCCGCGCAGCAAACGCCGCCGCCGTACCAAGCGCGCATAATGACCTATACATTATAATCAGAAAAAGAATGGAGTTGTCGGTATGTTAATGCCAAAGAGAGTTAAATACAGAAAGACGCAGAGGGGCCGCATGAAGGGCAATGCCGGGCGCGGGACGTCGGTATCCTTCGGTTCTTTCGGTCTGAAAGCTCTGGAACCAGCGTGGATCACCAGCCGTCAGATCGAGGCTGCCCGTGTCGCCATGAACAGGTACATGAAAAGGGACGGCAAGATCTGGATCAGGATATTTCCCGACAAACCGGTAACGAAGAAAGCCGCCGAGACCCGAATGGGTTCCGGAAAGGGTTCACCCGAGTTCTGGGTGGCGGTTGTCAAGCCGGGCCGCGTGATGTTCGAGGCAGAAGGTATTTCGAAGGAGATCGCGACCGAAGCCTTCAGGCTTGCGGCAAAGAAGCTGCCGATCAAGACCAAGTTCATCGTAAGGCCCGATTACGAGGGATAACCGGGTAACAAATTCAGAGGAAAGGATTATAACTATGAAAAAGTATGAAATAGCGGCGATGAGCAAGCAGGAGCTTATCGAAAGGATCAGTCAGCTTGAGGACAGGCTTGCCGATATCAATTTCTACAAGGTTATCGAGCTGCCGCAGAATCCGATGGTATTCCGCAACTCGAGGCGTGATATCGCCCGCATGAAAACGCAGCTCCATAAACTCAATGCCGCAGAAGCCGGGCAGAACTGAACAAGGCAACAACAAACGCTTTACGATATATGGAAGAAAACAAAACAGGGGCTGCCGCAATGGAACCGAAAGGTGCAGCGAGGGGACGCAAGAAGAGCTGGCAGGGAAGAGTGGTCAGCGACAAGATGGACAAGGCGATCGTTGTTGCGGTTGAACGCAGGGTTCAGCATCCGGTCTACAAGAAGTACTTCAAGAAGACCACCAGACTGATGGCGCATGACGAAAACAATGAAGCAGGCATCGGAGATCTCGTCAAAATCGTGGAATGCCGGCCGCTGAGCAAAAGAAAAAGCTGCCGTCTCGTTGAAATCATCGAGAAAGCCAGGTAAGAGAGGATTCTTTATACATTAAAAAGTTTGAAACAGGATGATCCAGAAAGAAACTAATCTGGTTGTTGCAGATAACAGCGGAGCGAAAAAAGTTCGCTGTATCCATGTGTTCGGCGGCACTGGCAGGCGTTACGCAGGACTGGGTGACCAGGTTATTGTATCGGTGAAATCCGCTGTTCCCGGCGGAGTTGTCAAAAAGAAGGATGTCTGTAAGGCGGTTGTCGTCCGGTGCGTGAAGGAGCAGAAAAGGAAGGACGGCTCCTATATCCGCTTCGACGAGAATGCCGTCGTGCTGCTTAACGCGCAGGGTGAACCGAGGGGTACACGAATTTTCGGACCGGTCGCAAGAGAATTACGTGACAGAAAATATATGAAAATCGTATCTTTGGCGCCTGAAGTGCTCTGAAGGGCTTCAAGCGGGAGTAACTCAGTTGGTAGAGTCACAGCCTTCCAAGCTGTTGGTCGCGAGTTCGAGTCTCGTCTCCCGCTCATGATTTTATGAATACTATCATATCAGTGAAAAATGAAAACAGGGATCAAAAAGGTTAAGCTGCATGTCAGGAAGGACGATAACGTCGTCGTCATCAGCGGTAACGACAAGGGCAAGGCGGGAAAAGTCCTGAAGGTATATCCGCAGAAATGCCGAGTGATCGTTGAAGGCGTCAATATCCGCAAGCGTCACATGAAGCCCACGCAGAGCCACCCTCAGGGAGCCATCATCGAGAGGGAATTCCCGATCCATGCTTCCAATGTGAAGAAAAGCTAAGCAGTATTTGTATTACACAAGACAGGATGACCAAGACCATCCTGGTAACTGAAAGACCATAATGACAAAAAACAGAGAAAACGCACCCGCTGAAACCGTCGAAGCCCGCCTTGAGTCGTTCTACAGGGAAAAGGTTGTTCCGAAGCTCATGGACCGGTTCCAGTACAAGAATATCATGATGGTGCCGCAGCTCCGGAAGATCGCCATCAATATCGGCGTCGGTGAAGCTGCAGCAGAGCCCAAACTGCTTGAAACCGCCATGAACGAGCTTGCACAGATCACCGGCCAGAAGCCCCAGATCCGCAAGTCGAAAAAAGCCATTTCAAACTTCAAGCTTCGCGAGAACCAGGCCATCGGATGCAGGGTGACGCTCCGCAGAAAGACCATGTACGAGTTTTTCGACCGTTTTGTCAGTCTTGCCGTCCCGAGGATCCGTGATTTCCGCGGTCTCAGCGACACGAGTTTTGACGGACGCGGCAACTATACCGCCGGTATCAGGGAGCAGATCATCTTTCCGGAAATCGATATCGACAAGGTACCGAGGATTTCAGGTATGGATGTCACCTTCGTGACCTCCGCAGCTACCGATGAAGAGGCGTATGTACTGCTTGCCGAGCTTGGTATGCCGTTCAAAAAGAAGAACAACTAACTTATCAGGAAACCCGAGATGGCCAAGAAAAGCATTATTGCACGGAACGAGAAAAGGAAAAAGCTTGTAGAGAAATATGCCGCAAAGCGTGAAGAACTGCTGAAAGCCGGTGATTATGAAGCGTTGCGCAAGCTGCCGAGAGACAGTTCTGCCACAAGGGTGAGAACCCGCTGTGTCCTGACCGGCCGTGGAAGAGGTGTGTATGAAAAGTTCGGGCTCTGCCGCCAGATGTTCCGCAAGCTCGCCCTTGAAGGGAAGCTTCCCGGCGTCAAGAAGGCAAGCTGGTAAGTTGTTCAGCAGCGCAGACAAAACAGAGAGATTTGTTCATTTTTGAAAGTAACCAACGTTCGCCATGCCTGTAACGGATTCTATTGCAGATTATATCACCCGCATCAGAAACGCGGGAAGAGCAAAAAACAAGACAACCGATATTCCGTACTCGAAGCTCAGAGAGAATATCTCCCAGCTGCTCGTCGATAAAGGGTATATAAAAAACTTCACGGTCATCACTTCAGAGCAGTTTCCGTTCATCCGCATCGAGCTGAAGTACGTTCGCGAAGGGGAGCCTGCCATACGTGAAATCACCAGGGTGAGCAAGCCGGGAAGAAGGGTTTACCAGGGAAAGGATATCAGGAAATACCTTGGCGGCCTCGGGCTCTATATCCTCTCCTCGTCGAAGGGTATCATTACCGACAAGGAGGCCCGTGAGCAGGGAGTGGGTGGTGAAATCCTCTTCCGCATCTATTAATTCATAAGCCAAAGCGTACAAGAATATCATGTCAAGAATAGGAAAAATGCCGATTTCCCTGGCTGGCCAGGCCAAGATCGAGATCAGCGATGCAAACATCAAGGTGACCGGTCCGAAAGGCACGCTCGAGCAGGAGCTGACTGCACAGGTTAATGTAACGGAAGAGAATGGGGTTGTTACGGTGCAGAGAGTCGATGACAGCAAGAAATCGAGGGCGATGCACGGCCTTTACAGGATACTCATCAGCAATATGGTCGAGGGGGTCACGAAAGGTTTCACCAGAAAGCTTGAGATCGCCGGTGTCGGTTTCCGTGCCGAGCTGAAAAACGATCTGCTGGCTCTCTCTCTCGGCTATTCGCACATGATCTATTTCAAAGCACCCGACAGCATCAAGATAGAGGTTCCCGATCAGACCACGATTCTTATCAGCGGTATCGACAAGGCGCTTGTCGGCCAGGTTGCCGCCAAGATCCGTTCATTCAGGAAGCCGGAACCGTATCGAGGCAAGGGAATCAAGTACGAAGGTGAGGTCATCCGCCGCAAGGAAGGCAAGGCAGCCGGAAAGTAAGAGCGAAAACAGTCAGGCAATAACATTATTACGGTTGAAGAGAATGAGTCAAATCGATAAGGCCTCACGCAGGCAGAAAATCAAGGACAGAAGCAGGAAGCAGGTGCATGGAACGGAATCGAAACCGAGACTCTGTGTTTACAGAAGTCTGTCGCAGATCTATGCCCAGCTGATTGACGACGAGAACGGCAAGACCATCATGGCCGTATCGAGTATGTCCAGGGAAAACAAGGCTCTTGAAGGCACGAAAACCGATGTCTGCCGTATTATAGGCAAGCAGCTCGGAGAAATGGCGAAAGCCAAGGGCATTACCAGCGTCATATTCGACAGAAACGGATTCCGTTATCACGGCAGGGTGAAAGCGTTGGCTGATGGTGCGCGGGAAGCCGGTCTGGTCTTTTAAAAACCTTTCAAAGAGAACGTTACATGTCGAAAATATCTGCTAAAAATATCAGGCCCGGGGAACTGAATCTGAAGGAAAAGCTGGTTCATATCAACAGGACGGCAAAGGTTGTCAAAGGCGGTAAGCGCTTCGGATTCAACGCGATCATCGTTGTCGGAGACAAGGAAGGCCATGTTGGTTACGGTCTCGGAAAGGCCAATGAGGTTCAGGATGCCATTGCAAAGGGTGTCGAGGATGGCAAGAAGAACGTCATCAAGGTGCCGATCATCAAAGGAACCATTCCGCACCAGATCATCGCCAAATACGGTTCAGCAAAGGTGCTGATGAAGCCGGCAACTCCCGGTACCGGACTGATCGCCGGCGGCGCGGTAAGAGCCGTACTCGAAATGGCCGGCGTGCATGACGTGCTGACCAAATCGCTTGGTTCATCGAACCCGCACAACGTCGTCAAGGCTGCCATCAAGGGTCTGCAGAGCATGTCGGACGCCATGGATGTCGCCGAGAGACGGTCGAAGAGCCTGAAAGAGGTTTTTGAAAGCTAAAATAGGTAGACAAGCAGAGACATGAGTGAGAAAACATTACGCATTACCCAGGTGCGCAGCGTGATAGGGTGTACGAAAAAACAGAAGGCAACGATCAAGGCGCTCGGTCTCGGCCGTCCGAACTACCGTGTCGAAAAGCAGGATAATCCGTGCCTGAGGGGTCAGATCAGAGTTGTGCAGCACCTCGTCAAGGTTGAGGAGCTCTAAGATTTTACTAATAGCAAGTTGGGAATTGAGATCATGGATTTAAGTTCACTTCGTCCTGCAAAAGGCGCGGTAAAAAACAGGAAACGTGTCGGCCGCGGACAGGGGTCCGGTAACGGAACTACTGCCGGTAAGGGTAATAAAGGCCAGCAGTCAAGAAGCGGTTATCAGAAGCCGATCAATGAAGGTGGTCAGATACCGGTTTATCGCAGGCTCCCGAAGTTCGGTTTCACTCCTCCGGACAGAAAGTCAGTCAAGACACTTAATGTCTCACAGATCGAGGCATGGATCGAGGAAGGTCTGATTGATGGAACCGAGATTTCCGTGCTGGACCTGAAGGCGCTCTGTAACGCGAGTTATGCCGATTACTTCAAGATTCTCGGCAACGGCGAGCTCACCAGGCCGGTCAGGATTACCGCGCACTTCTTCAGCAAAAGTGCCGAGGAGAAAATCGTCAAGGCGGGTGGTGCGGTGACCAGGGCGTACCGTACGCTTGAAGAAGCTTCGAAAATTGCCGATATGTCGGTAGAGGATGCTCTCCTGAAGCCGAAAGCGCCGCTTGTCAAGAGAGTCAAGAAATCAGCAAAGTCCTGAATATCGCCTGAGCCGTTATGAAGCTTACCGAAAGTATACGCAACATCAATAAAATCCCTGAGCTTCGGCAGCGGATACTCTATACTCTTCTTCTCCTGTTCATCTACAGGCTTGGTTCACACATTACCATTCCGGGTGTCGATGCGTCAGCAGTAGCCGGCGCATCTCCGTCCCACTCGAACGACCTGTTCGGTCTGTTTGATCTGTTTGTCGGCGGCGCGTTTGCCCGGGCATCCATTTTTTCGCTCGGCATCATGCCTTACATTTCCGCCTCGATCATCGTCCAGTTGCTCGGCGCGGTCACTCCCTATGTGCAGAAGCTGCAGAAAGAGGGTGAAGAGGGCCGTCAGCGGATCAACCAGATGACCCGGCTGGGAACCGTCGTCATCGCGGCGCTTCAGGCATGGGGGGTGAGCGTCAGTCTTGCCAGTCCTGCCTCCTTCGGAACGACTGTCGTTCCCGATCCCGGATGGTTTTTCTCCTTCACGGCAGTCATCCTGCTTACCGCATCGACCATGTTCGTCATGTGGCTCGGAGAGCGCATCACCGAGCGTGGCATCGGCAACGGCATTTCGCTCATCATCATGATCGGTATTCTCGCCCGCTTTCCCCAGTCGCTCGTAGCGGAGTTCCAGTCGGTATCGCTCGGTAGCAAGAACTGGATCGTCGAAATCATCATTCTTGCCATGATGGCGGCCATCGTGGCTTTCGTGGTTGTTCTGACGGTCGGTACCCGCAGGATTCCCGTTCAGCACGCCAAGCGAGTCGTGGGGCGGAAAGTGTACGGGGGCAGTACCCAGTACATACCCATGCGCATCAATACCGCCGGCGTCATGCCGATCATCTTTGCGCAGTCCATCATGTTCCTTCCCGGAACGTTTCTCTCATTTTTTCCGGAAAACGAAGTGATGCAGAGTGTCGCAGGAGCCCTTTCGTACGATTCATGGTGGTATGCCCTGATATTCGGCACCATGATCGTTTTCTTCACCTATTTTTATACCGCAATCGCCTTCAATCCGAAGGAGGTTGCCGATACCATGCGACGCCAGGGCGGGTTCATTCCCGGTGTTCGTCCCGGAAAAAGCACGGCGGATTTCATCGACAACATTCTGACCCGCATCACCCTTCCAGGGGCGATATCGCTTGCTGTTATTGCCGTCCTGCCGACATTTCTCACCAAGTTTGCCAACGTGACCCCCGGGTTTGCGCAGTTTTTCGGTGGCACCAGCCTGCTTATCATTGTCGGAGTAGGCCTCGATACCCTGCAGCAGGTCGAAAGCCACCTCCTCATGCGTCATTATGACGGGTTCATGAAATCGGGGAAAACGAGGAGCCGGCAGCGGCCTTGAGGAACATCGCGTTATGATTACCATAAAAAGCGAGCGTGAAATCGAGCTGATGCGTCAGTCAGGCAAATTGACGGCGATGGTTCTCGATATGCTTGAAGAGGAGATCAGACCGGGGATGACCACAAAGCAGCTTGACCGGATGGCCGAAGAGTTCATAAGGGACCATCACGGAGTACCGAGCTTTCTCAATTATGCCCCGAAAGGCGATCCTGATGTGACGCCTTATCCTGCGGCACTTTGCGTCTCCATCAACGAGGAGGTCGTGCACGGTGTGCCGAGCGACAGGCGGATCGTCAGGGAAGGCGATATCGTATCGGTTGATTGCGGTGTCTATAAAGGAGGGTATCACGGTGATGCGGCCAGAACCTATGTGCTTGGTTCCATAGATGAAAAAGTGCAGCAGCTTGTCGATGTGACAAGGGAGTGTCTTGATCTCGGTATCGCACAGGCAATCGAGGGAAACCGGCTGCACGATATTTCCGCTGCTGTCGAGGGACATGCGCGTTCCTTCGGCTTCAGCGTTATCGAAAACATGGTGGGGCACGGCATCGGCAGTGAACTTCACGAGGACCCGCCAGTTCCCAATTATGGCCGGCGGCATACCGGCGTGACGCTTCGTGAAGGAATGGCCCTGGCCATTGAACCCATGATCGCTCTCGGACGTTCCCGGCGGGCGGTAAGCAGAAAAGGCGGCTGGGTCGCCGTGACCGAAGACGGCAAGCCGTCGGCGCATTTCGAGCATACGGTTATCGTCAGGCCCGGGCAGGCTGAAGTGCTTACCCTGTCGTTACGTGAAAGGAACGTGGCCTGACGGTCCATGAACAACCAATTGAATTCAAAGGAGCAAACTCTTGGCCAAAGAAGAAGCAATCGAGATTGAAGGGGTGATCGTGGACGCTCTTCCCAATGCGCAGTTCAAGGTGAAGCTTGAAAACGGCCTTGAGGTTCTTGCACATGTATCGGGAAAGATCAGGATGCACTACATCAGAATCCTGCCGGGAGACAAGGTCAAGGTGCAGATATCTCCCTATGACATCAGCAAGGGGAGAATCACCTACCGGTACAAATAAGCGACGAAAAACCGTTAAACGCCTGTTGATTTTCCGGACTATTTTTTTTACATTACATGCCTTTCAGAATTTTCGATAGACAGACGACTTAATTATTGCATGCGGGGTCAAATATGAAAATATATTCATCCATCAAAAAGCGTTGTGAACACTGCCGTATCATCAAGCGCAAAGGAAAGCGTTTCGTGATCTGCAAAGTTAATCCGAGCCATAAGCAGCGCCAGGGTTGATCTTCAGAAATAATCAATAGAACTACAAAGAGAATATGAGGATAGCTGGGGTAAATTTGCCGCTGAACAAGCACGCGGTCATTGCTTTAACGCATGTTTATGGTATCGGAAGAACATCCGCCGAGAGTATTCTCCGGAGAGCGGGTATCGCTCCGGACCGGAAGATTTCCGAGCTGAATGACGAAGAGGCGCATGCAATAAGGGAGATTATTGCCGAGGATTACAAAGTTGAGGGTCAGGCCCGCGGCGAACAGCAGCTTGCCATCAAGCGGTTGATGGATATCGGCTGTTACAGGGGTTTGCGTCACAGGCGGTCTCTTCCCGTGCGCGGTCAGCGCACACAGACCAATGCAAGGACCAGAAAAGGCAAACGCAAGACGGTCGCAGGCAAGAAGAAGGCAACGAAGAAGTAGCAGCAGATAAGCATTACATCAACTTTGAGACTTAAGAGTGTAAGTTCATGGCAACAGCAAGCAGAAAAAAGAAAAAGGTAAAGGTTACGGCTGAAGGTACCGTCCATATCAAGGCATCCTTCAACAATATCATGGTAACCATTACCGATGTGCAGGGCAATACGGTTTCCTGGTCGAGCGCAGGCAAGAACGGCTTCAGGGGTTCCAAGAAGAATACCCCGTACGCCTCCCAGGTGACTTCGGAAGCCGCTGCGAAAGAGGCTTTTGACCTCGGCATGAGGAACGTTCATGTCTACATCAAGGGTCCCGGCGCAGGCAGGGATGCCGCAATCAGGGCTTTGCAGGGAGCCGGTCTTGAGGTGCGTTCCATAAAGGATATCACACCTCTGCCGCATAACGGCTGCAGGCCTCCGAAGCGCAGAAGGGTCTGATTTTATATATTCATAGAATTTCAATGAAGCAATTGATATGGCAAGATTTAGAGGCTCAATAACAAAAGTATCCCGCAGGTTAGGTATTGCGCTTTCGCCGAAAGCTGAGAAATATCTTGAAAGAAGGCCTTTCGCCCCTGGCCAGCACGGGCAGTCGCGCAAGGGAAAGGTTTCGGAATATGCTCTGCAGCTCCGCGAAAAGCAGAAGATGAAGTATCTCTACGGCATTCTCGAGAAGCAGTTCAGGAACTACTACAAGAAAGCCGTGTCACAGAGGGGTGTTACCGGTGACAACCTTGTCAAGCTTCTTGAAAGACGTTTCGATAATGTGGTATACCGTTCCGGATTTGCCGCCTCGCGTGCAGCGGCACGCCAGCTTGTTTCCCATGGCCATTTGCTTGTCAACGGAAAAAAGGTCAACATTCCTTCCTATCTGGTCGCGCCAGGCGACCTGATCGAGTTCCGTCAGAAAAGCCGCAACATGGGCGCTGTGACCGATTCGCTCAGCAAGGCTCCGGAATCCCGTTTTCCTTCATGGATCCAGGTTGACAAGGCAAACCAGAAGGCGGTTTTTCTCAGTGTGCCGGAGCGTGAGGATATTCAGGAGCCGTTTAACGAGCAGCTTGTTGTCGAGTTGTACTCCAAGTGATTTTAATGAACCCCAAGGTATAAACGACTATGATATACCAGATGCAGATGCCGGCTAAAATAGAGGTTGATGAAACTACTCATACGGACAGCTACGGACGGTTCATTGCACAGCCTCTCGAGAGAGGGTACGGTGTGACACTCGGTAACGTCATGAGACGGGTGCTGCTTGCGTCACTTCCCGGGACGGCAATTACAGGTGTAAAGATAGAGGGCGTTTTTCATGAGTTCTCTACCGTAGAAGGCGTGAGGGAAGATGTTCCGGAGATCGTGCTGAATCTGAAGAAAGTGCGGTTTCGCTCGAACTGCAAGAGGAACTGCAAGACATCGCTTGTGCTTGTCGGTCCCAGAGAGTTTACTGCCGGTGACATCGTCGCCCAGGAGGGTGAATTCGAGGTACTGAACAAGGATCTCCATATAGCCACCGTCAATGAGGGTGCCACCCTGAAAATAGATGTTTTCGTCGGACGGGGCAGAGGCTATCTTCCAGCTGAAGAGAACCGTCCCGACGGTATGCCGATCGGCTTCATCGCTATCGACGCAATTTTCACGCCCATCAGGAACGTGAAGTTCACCGTCGAAAATACCCGCGTCGGTCAGCGTACCGACTATGAGAAAATGATTCTCGATGTCGAAACCGACGGATCGATCACGCCTGACGATTCCATCAGTCTTGCAGGCAAGATCATCAACGAACATGTCACCTTCTTCGCCAACTTCTCGCCGACTGAAGAGGAGTTCACCGAAGAGGAGTACAAGCAGCAGGATGATGAGTTCGAGAACATGCGCAAGCTGCTCAATACCAAGATCGAGGATCTCGATCTTTCGGTGCGTTCGCATAACTGCCTCCGCCTTGCTGAAATCGATACCATCGGCGATCTCGTATCAAGGAAAGAGGACGAACTGCTCAACTACAAGAACTTCGGAAAGAAGTCGCTGACGGAATTGAAGGAACAGCTCGAGAAGTTCGACCTGAAATTTGGTATGGACATCACCAAGTACCAGATGAAAGGGTAAACAATTAACAGGATTATTTTTGAATTTTTGAGATCAGGAATCAGTCATGCGTAAAGTCAAGCCGGCAAGAAAACTCGGAAGAACCGCAGCTCATAGAAAGGCGACTCTGGCCAATCTGTCGACCCAGCTGCTGCTTCACAAGCGTATTGAAACCACGGAAGCGAAAGCCAGGGAAACCAGAAAGGTTGTTGAGAAAATCATCACCAAGGCGCGAAAGGGAACGGTACATGCCCAGCGAGACATTTTCAGGAGCATCCGTGACAAGGAGGCCGTGAAAATGCTGTTCGAGGAGATCGTTTCCAGAATCGGTGACCGCAATGGCGGATACACCAGAATCATCAAGCTCGCCCCCCGTTTCGGTGATGCCGCCAAGATGGCCGTCATCGAACTGGTCGATTATTCCGAAGCCCCGTCAAAGCAGACGCAGGGAGGAAAACAGGATCGCGCCAAACGAGTAAGGGGTTCCAAGAAAAGTGAAACGGTCGCAACCCAAACCGCGGCTGCCGGAGAGTAAGGTTGCCGCCGGAAACGGCTGAACACAAGACAATAATTGTTGGTCATTGCCTGAAGAATCGTGTTATCTTCGGGCAATGACTATCTCTTTTTCTGCGAAAAACGGACTGAACCGGTTGATGGGATAGTGTTCGACGCTCCCGGGAAAACCGTGGTGCGCGTGGCGCGTTTCGATTGCCGCACGGATTTCCTCCTCAAGATTTCCACCTTTCAGACAGATCAGTACCCCTTCCGGTTTGAGAAAACGGTATGCATAGGAGCACAACTGTTCAAGCTGAGCGACCTGCCGGCTGAGCACCGTGTCGAACGACACGCCCTTCAGCTCCTCCACTCGCGAGTGCAGCGCAACGGCATTGCTGATGCCGAGTTCCTTCAGCATAGCCTGGCACGCCGCTATTTTTTTTCCGGTCGAATCCACAAGCAGAAACCGGGTTTCAGGCCAGGCTATGGCCAGGGGAATTCCCGGAAGACCACCTCCGGTACCGAGGTCGAGAACCTTTTCTCCAGCTGTGAACGGGTGAAACAGCCCCATCAGGAGGGAGTGGAACACATGCTTGACGATAACCGGCGCATCCTCCTTTCGACTGATGAGATTGATTTTCCTGTTCCACTGTTCGAGAAGCAACGCATATTGTGCGAGCTGCTCATACTGCGACGGGGATAACTCCATATTTTCACGCAGGCAGAGTTCTTTCAGCATTGCCAGAGCCTCGGGGTGACGTTTCATCTTCACGGCCTCTTGATTACCATTATTGTTACAGGAAAAAAAGATATTTTAGGCTGATTGGCAAATGCTCGCGACTCCTCTTTTCGCCGGGCGTCAGAGCAGCCGGAGAATTGTCATGGCAGATGCTCCATATCCTGTGCAGGATCGCTCCTTTGCTTCCGACCTGTAGCCCGCACCCAATACAGGGTACCGGTCATGCCAGAGAAAATCAACCGTAACGGTGCCCATATGATGAACAGTCACGTCTATGCCGTCATCATGGCCGGAGGGCCGTCAAAGGCGCTCTGGCCTTCAGCAAGAAAGAAACTGCCGGTGCAGTGTCTCGATCTTTTCCATGAAGGCACGATGATCGAGCTTACCGTGCAAAGGATCATGCGGGTTGTCCCCCCTGAACGGATACTGGTAGTCACGAGCCGGGAAGGAAAAGAGACCCTTGTCACTTCGGGAACGCTCATTCCGACCGGCAACATTATTGCCGAACCGTCGGCTCGCAACACGGCACCCTGCATTGCACTCGCCACAGCACATATCAAAACGAAGGATCCCGAAGCCGTAACCATCGTCCTGCCCTCCGATCATGATGTCCGTGACGTGGATGCATTTGCCGGAATTATCGAGGCCGGTATCCGGATTGCCTCGAAAAAAAACAGTCTGGTGACCATTGGCATAACGCCGACCTATCCTGAAACGGAATACGGTTATATTCAGATCGCCGAACAGATTTCCGAACCGGAAGGTGACAAGGGAAATACGGGATACACTCTTTTTCGGGTGAAAACCTTTGCTGAAAAGCCGGATTATGCTACCGCAGTGCAGTTTCTTGAAAGCAGGGATTTTTTCTGGAACAGCGGGATCTTCATCTGGCATATCGATGCTATCTGCAGGGAGTTCGAGCGTTCGATGCCCGATCTCTACAAGGACTTTTCCAGCATCCATCAGCATCTCTGCTCCGGATCGGCCGATGAGGTTGTCGAGGATGTGTACAGCTGGATTCACCCGGTTTCCATCGACTACGGGATCATGGAAAAGGCCGAGCAGGTCTCGATGCTTGTCGGTGATTTCGGATGGACGGATCTGGTCAGCTGGGATGAACTCGCAAGGGTGAACGCCCTGCATGAAAATCCCGAGGACTCCTGCGAACTTGATGTTCTGCGCATGGAGAGTTCGGGAGTTTTTCTGAGAAAACCGCCGGGGAAGGTTGTCTGTATGATCGGCGTGAACGACCTGATTGTGGTGGATACCGGCGATGTCCTGCTGCTCTGCGCCAAAGGGGAATCCCACAAGGTTCCCGCCGCCGTCGACCAGCTCAGGAGGGAGAACCGGGAGGCTTTCCTGTGACGCTTCGCCGGGCTATCCGGTTTTCAGCGACCAGCTCGCCCCTTCACGGGTATCCTTTATTTCCACGCCTGCTTCGAGCAGTTTGTCCCTGATACGGTCGCTCAGGAGGAAGTCCCGGTTTTTTCTCGCTTCGGCCCGCATTTCGAGCAGAATGGCCATTACCTTTTCCAGTGCATCCCGGCTGTTTTCCTCTGCAAGGCCTTTCTCCCGATCTCCGGAACCCATGATGCCGAGTACCTTTCCGGCAAAAGTATCGAAGAAGGTCTCCGCCTTTGCCATCGAGGCTGCGGAAAGTCCCCCGGATTTGTCAAGGGCGCTGTTCAGGGCTTTCGAAAAATCGAACAGTACCGAAACGGCAAGCGGAGTGTTGAAATCGTCATCCATCGCCTCGGTGAACCGGGCGACGAAGTCCCCCATATCCAATGTTCCTTCGCCGGGCGAGCTTTCCTGCAGTCTCCTGCGTGTATCCCGGATCTTTTCAAGCCCCGAGGAGGAGGCCCGGATGGCGGCTTCGGAGAAATCAAGCGGCGAGCGGTAGTGCGACTGCAGGATGAAGAACCGGATGACCACCGGATCGGTGGTGCGGAACAGGTCCTTGAGATTGACGGAGTTTTTCAGGGACTTGCCCATCTTGACTCCCTCGACGGTCACCATGTTGTTGTGCATCCAGTAGCGCACATAGGGCTTTCCGGTGGCGGCTTCGGACTGGGCGATTTCACAGTCGTGGTGGGGAAACTTGTTCTCCATGCCTCCTCCATGGATATCGACGGTCTCTCCGAGATATTTCATCGACATGGCCGAACACTCCACATGCCATCCCGGATACCCCGTGCCCCACGGGGAGTTCCATTTCATGAGGTGCCCCTCTTCGGCTTTTTTCCAGAGCGCGAAATCGGACGGGTGGCGCTTCTCGCTTCTCACCTCGACCCGTGTGCCCGACTGCAGGGCATCCTGATCGGTCCTTCCCGACAGTTTCCCGTATTCGGGAAAGGAGCCTACGGAAAAATAGATGTTTCCGTCAACCTCGTAGGCATGTCCGGATGCGACCAGCCGTTCGATCAGGGCAATCTGTTCAGGAACATGTCCCGTAGCCGTGGGTGCGATATTGGGACGCTCGACGCCGAGGCGATCCATATCCTCGTAAAAGCTTCGGGTATAATACTGTGCGACCTCCATGGGATCGGTTTTTTCCAGCCTTGCCTGCCGTGCGATCTTGTCTTCCCCTTCATCGGCGTCGTCGGTAAGGTGCCCGACATCGGTGATGTTCTGCACGTACCGGACCCGATATCCGCTGTGACGGAGCCAGCGGGCGACGACGTCGAACGATACGTAGCTTTTGGCATGGCCGAGGTGGGCGTGGCCGTAAACGGTCGGTCCGCAGACGTACATGCCCACCACTCCGGGGTGGACGGGTTCAAATGTTTCCCTGGTGCGCGAAAGAGAGTTATAGATCTGTAGTGCCATGGTGCCTGTTCCGCCTGGTGATGGGTGTTTCCGTAACCTTGCGTTTTCTCCCTGGTGGGGTGGGGCGCGACGATAACGGACAACGAGCCGTTTTTTTCGAAAAACCTCACGAAAGTTAAACATTTGGGTTTTTAACGCAAGGTTTTTAGCTTCCTTTTTCCCACAGCTTTCCGGGCACGGCAAAGGTGTTCCGGATTGTTTTTCGCCATGGCATGAAGATTACTAACGCGATTTTCTACAAAAGTGTTTCTGCCCTTTCCGGTCTTCCGGAAGAGATGTTTCCGGAAATTGTTTTTGTCGGACGCTCCAATGTCGGAAAATCCTCCCTCCTGAACTCCCTGACCGGGGTAAAAGGGCTGGCCAAAACCAGCTCGACTCCGGGAAAAACAAGGCTCATCAATTATTTCCGGATCAATGAGGATCTTTATTTCGTTGATCTGCCGGGTTACGGTTATGCTGCGGTCGGCCGTGAAGAAAAAGCCGGCTGGGGGAAGCTGCTCGAGGCGTATATCCGTGAGCGACGCTCGATCGCACTTGTGCTTCTGCTGGTCGATGCCCGGCACCCCGGGATGTCATCGGATCGTGAGATGATGGCGTTTCTCGAATATCAGGAGAGACCCTACGGCGTCGTCATGACGAAGGACGACAAGCTGACGCAGAAAGAGAGGGCTGCCGCCTTGCGGGCGGTGGAAAGTTTCTCGCCGAAAGCCAAATTTATTGTAAATTATTCATCTTTTTCCGGAAAAGGGAAAAAGGAGCTTCTTGCGCAGTTCGAACACTATACCTGTTAAAAACACAAACGACGTGGAATCAAAATCATTCAGTAAGCCGGATCGTACAGCAACCGTCATTGTCGGAACGCAGTTCGGTGACGAAGGGAAAGGAAAACTTGTTGACTATCTGTCCGACAAGTACGATATCGTTGTCCGCTATCAGGGGGGCGCCAATGCCGGCCATACCATCTGCTTCGACAACAAATCGGTTGTGCTCCATCTCATTCCTTCAGGCATTTTTAACAAGGGTTGCGTCTGCGTGATCGGCAACGGCGTCGTCATCGATCCCGTTGCCCTGCTCGATGAGATCAAGAAGGTCGAGGAGCTGGGCTACGATGTGAAGGGGCGTCTGTTCATCAGTCACAATGCACATCTCATCATGCCGTACCACAAGAGGCTCGATTCACTTTCCGAGGACGCGCAGGGAGAACAGAAAATCGGCACCACGGGCAGGGGTATCGGCCCGAGCTATGAAGACAAGTTCGCCCGCAAGGGTATCCGGGTTGTCGATCTCCTGAACCCGGATGTGCTGCAGGAGAAGCTTCGTGACAACCTTGCCGCCAAAAACAAGCTGTTCAAGAATATCTACGACCGGGAAGAGTTCGACGTCGAGGAGATGGTGCGTGAATATTCGGAGTTCGACAAGATCATCGACCCCTATGTCACCAATACCCAGCTTTATCTCAACCGCCAGTTGAGCGAAGGAAAAACCGTCCTGCTCGAGGGTGCCCAGGGTTGCCTGCTCGATGTCGATCACGGGACCTATCCCTATGTCACCTCGTCGAACCCCACCTCCGGAGGCGCCTGTACGGGATCGGGTATCGCCCCCAACTATGTCGGCAAGGTGATCGGCGTCGTGAAAGCCTACATGACGAGGGTCGGCAACGGAGCGTTTCCCTCGGAACTGTTCGATGAAACCGGCGAGAAGCTTGGAAAGATCGGCCACGAGTTCGGTGCTACAACGGGACGGAAACGCCGCTGCGGCTGGATCGACCTTGTCGCGCTCCGCTACTCGCTCACCGTGAACGGCGTCACCGAAATCGCGCTCACCAAACTCGATGTGCTCGACACCTTCGAGGAGGTGAGGGTTTGCACCTCGTACCTGCTCGACGGGAAGGAGATTCACGATTTTCCGACCGACCATCAGTCTCTCTCCAGGGCAACTCCAGTCTATGAAACCATGAAGGGATGGATGGCCTCGAACGCCCATGCCCGCACTTTCTCCGAGATGTGCCCTGAAGCGCGCGACTTTGTGACGTTCCTTGAAAACGAACTGCAGGTTCCCGTCACCTTCGTTTCCGTCGGGCCGGGCCGCGAAGAGACGGTTTACCGCTGAGGAATATTCCACTACCGGTCATGGCACTTCTCGATATTACCATCATTCCTCTCGATGGCAGGGACTCCGGTTTCAGCCCTTTCGTTGCAGGCCTGCAGGAGTTGCTTGCCCAGAGCGCCTGCAGCTACCGGCTGCACGACATGGGCACCACTGTCGAAGGCTCCGCATCCGAGCTTTTCCGGCTTGCCGCACTGCTGCACGAGCATGCATTCGGCCCGGGCGTCCAGCGGGTGTATACGGTCATGAAAATCGACGATCGGCGTGACAGGACGGTGCATCTGGGCGACAAGACCGCATCGGTCCAGGCAAGGAGTGCCGGCGCTTAAGATGCAGCGGGATGCTCAGGATTAACGAAAAATATTTTATCTTCAGTTTCTTTAAGTTTGACCGCTGCAGGCGCAGTTCGTGCGTTTTTCCCCGGTGGGATTGAGTTGCGGTCGGTAACGATTTCAGGAGGAAAAACTTCATGATGCAGGTTCCCGGCGAATTTCCCATAATCAAGGAAGACAACGTTACGCACAGTTTCTGCGGCCTTGCCTGTGTCGGCTGGATGTACCAGAAAATAAAGGACAGCTTTTTTCTGATTCTCGGTACCCATACCTGTGCTCATTTTCTGCAGAACGCGCTCGGCATGATGATTTTCGCCAAACCCCGTTTCGGCATCGCACTGATCGAGGAGGGCGATCTGGCAAAGCAGGAACCGACGCTCGAGGAGATTATCAGTGAAATCAAGGCGGATCACAATCCCTCTGTGATTTTCCTGCTCTCCTCCTGCACTCCGGAGGTCATGAAGGTCGATTTCAAGGGTCTTTCCCATCATCTCAGCACGCCTGATGTTCCGGTACTTTTCGTGCCGGCAAGCGGTCTGGTGTACAATTTCACCCAGGCAGAGGATTCCGTGCTGCACGCTCTGGTGCCATACTGTCCCGTTGCTCCTGCCGGCCAGAAAAGCGTGGTGTTTCTCGGTTCGGTCAACGATGCCACCGCGGACGATCTGCGTGCCGAAGCCGAAGAACTCGGCATTCCTGTAGGCGGCTTTCTTCCGGAATCCCGCTTCGACCGTATGCCGGCTATCGGGCCCGATACCGTTCTTGCTCCTGTGCAGCCCTATCTTTCCAGGGTTGCCGTCAAGCTGAACCGCGAGCGCGGCGCCCGTGTCCTGAACTCGCTCTTTCCTTTCGGACCGGACGGTACCCGGGTTTTCTGGGAGGATCTCGCAAAAGAGTTCGGCATCGAGGTTGACCTTCGCGACCGCGAAAAGGCCGCGTGGGAGAAGATCCGTCAGCAGACGGAGCTGCTTTCCGGCAAAAAGGTGTTTCTCACCGCCGATACCATGATGGAGCTGCCGCTTGCACGGTTCCTGAAAAGCGCCGGCGCCGAAGTGGTGGAGTGCAGCAGCGCCTATATCAACAAGAAGTTCCATTCACGGGAGCTCGAAGCACTCGACGGCGTCCGTGTCGTCGAACAGCCCAATTTCCACCGCCAGCTCGAGGATATCAAACGTCAGCGGCCCGATCTTATCGTCACCTCGCTCATGACCGCCAATCCCTTCGTCGGGCACGGATTTATCGTGAAGTGGAGCATGGAGTTCACGCTCATGCCGATTCACAGCTGGTCGGGAGTGTTCACTCTGGCCAACCTGTTCGTTTCGCCTTTCAACCGCCGGAGCAGGCTGCCTGCGTTCGACGGAAAGATATGGCTCGAAGGCGTCATGCCGAGCTCGGAACAGACCAACGAACCGCAATTGAAAAACTAACGGAAAACAGCGTATGCGCTTAGCTTTCTGGCTCTACGAGGGAACCGCCCTGCACGGTATCAGCCGTATCACCAACAGTATGAAGGGGGTTCACACGGTTTACCATGCCCCCCAGGGAGACGACTACATTACGGCCACCTATACCATGCTGGAACGCACACCGGAATTTCCCGGTCTTTCGATCAGCGTGGTGCGTGGCCGCGACCTCGCCCAGGGGGTATCGAGGCTTCCCGCCACCCTGCAGCAGGTGGCTGAACACTACAACCCGGAGCTGACGGTCATCGCTCCGAGCTGCAGCACGGCCCTGCTCCAGGAGGATCTCCGCCAGCTCGCCATGCATTCGGGGGTGCCGGAAGAGAAGCTGCTGGTCTATGCGCTCAACCCGTTCAGGGTATCGGAAAACGAAGCCGCCGACGGTCTGTTTACCGAGCTTGTCAGGCGGTATGCCGAAGAACGCGAAAAAACCGCTGTACCTTCGGTCAACATCCTCGGATTCACCTCGCTCGGTTTCCATCTGCGGGCGAACCTCACCAGCCTGCGTCGCATGCTGCAGACGCTCGGTATCAGGGTCAATGTCGTTGCGCCATGGGGCGCCGGCACCGCCGATCTGCGGAACCTCCCGGCTGCATGGCTCAATATAGCGCCGTACCGCGAAATCGGCGCTTCCGCCGCGGCATACCTCGGCGACCGTTTCGGCATGCCAGCCGTCTACGATGCTCCGCTCGGAGTTGAAGCTACACGGAGCTGGCTTGCCTCGATCGTCAGGGAGATCAATATCGTGGCTGCCGCCAAGGGAGCCCCGCTCATTACGATGCCGGAGCTCAGGGCATTCTCGCTCGACGGCATGAGCGCGCCGAGCGGCGTGCCGTGGTTCGCCCGCACGGCAGACATGGAAAGCTTCAGCGGCAAGAAAGCCTTCGTGTTCGGAGACGCCACCCATACCGTTGGCGTGGTGAAGTTTCTCCGGGACGAGCTCGGCATGCAGATCATCGGCGCAGGCACCTACCTGCACCGTCATGCGGACTGGGTAAGGGAGCAGCTGCAGGGTTATCTGCCCGGCGAACTGATGATTACCGACAAGTTCCAGGAAATTTCAGCGTTCATCGAAGAGGAGATACCGGATCTGGTCTGCGGCACGCAGATGGAGCGCCACAGCTGCCGCAAGCTCGATGTGCCCTGCATGGTGATCTCCCCGCCGACCCATATTGAAAACCATCTGCTCGGCTACTATCCGTTCTTCGGCTTTGACGGGGCCGACGTCATGGCGGACCGGGTTTACGTTTCCTGCAAGCTCGGCCTGGAAAAGCACCTGATCGACTTTTTCGGCGATGCCGGTCTCGAATACGAGGATGATTCTTCCGGTCTTCCTGCTGCCCCGGCATCTTCCAACGGTCATGACCGTGAGCATGCCGGCACGGAAGAAGCCTCCGGCCAGCCGCAGCATACCGCCGATCCCGACGGTATGAGCTGGACGGACGAAGCCGAGAACATGCTGAAGAAGGTGCCGTTTTTCGTGCGCAAGAAGGTCCGGAAGAATACCGAAACCTTTGCCCGCCAGAAAGGGGAGGACTGCATTACGGCAGAGGTTTTCAGGCAGGCAAAAGAGTCGCTTGGCGGATAAGGATTTTACAACCAATTTTTCCTGTTTTCATTATGAGTTTAGTCTTAGCGGTTTACGGCAAGGGCGGTATCGGAAAAAGCACGACCAGCGCCAATATCTCGGCAGCTCTGGCCCTGAAGGGAGCAAAAGTCCTGCAGATCGGATGCGACCCCAAGCATGACAGCACCTTCCCCATTACCGGAAAGCTTCAGAAAACCGTGATCGAGGCGCTTGAAGAGGTTGATTTCCATCACGAAGATCTCACGGCCGAAGATATCATCGAAACCGGTTTTGCCGGTATCGACGGCCTCGAAGCAGGCGGCCCTCCGGCCGGAAGCGGCTGCGGCGGCTACGTGGTCGGTGAATCGGTCACTCTCCTGCAGGAGCTCGGCCTGTACGACAAATACGATGTTATCCTGTTTGATGTGCTCGGCGACGTGGTTTGCGGCGGCTTCAGCGCACCGCTGAACTATGCCGACTACGCCATCATCATCGCAACCAACGACTTCGACAGCATCTTTGCCGCCAACCGGCTCTGCATGGCCATTCAGCAGAAAAGCGTCCGCTACAAGGTCAAGCTTGCCGGCATCGTTGCCAACAGGGTTGATTACGCCAAAGGCGGCGGCACCAACATGCTCGACCAGTTTGCCGACAAGGTCGGTACCAGGCTGCTTGCCAAAGTTCCCTACCACGAACTGATCCGCAAAAGCCGGTTTGCCGGAAAAACGCTCTTTGCCATGGACGACAGTGAAGAAGGCAAGGAAGAGTGCCTGCAGCCCTATCTTCAGATCGCCGAGGACATCCTCTCAGAAGCGCCGAAATCCTCCGTGCCGGTGCCTATCGGCGACCGCGAGATTTTCGAGATCGTCGGCGGCTGGCAGTAAGCTGCGCGGGTTTGCATGATTGCAGGAAAGCGGGCGAATGCCCGCTTTCTGCGTTCAGGGGCGATAACGGAAGCGACACGGGAGTTGACCGCACTCAGATCATGCAGCGGTAGGAGCAGAGGATGCTGTTCTCCTGCTGCATGATTGTGGCGCTGATTTTCGTCTTCGGGTTCACCAGCTCTTCGAGCAGCGCTTCGAAGGTGCCGAGATAGAAGTTGCCGACGACGGTTTTGCTGGGAAAGGTTACCCGTACCGTTATCTCCGGGTTTTTGCCTGTCCTGTAGCTGAACTCGCCACTGCCGGCGAAGGTCCAGGCGTTCTTGCTGATGGCGAAAAGAAAGATACTGAATGCCGGTCCCGGCGGAAGCAGTTTGAGCACTTTCTGGAACATACCCGGAATGCGCACCCGGAGCAGATATGCTGCGGTTCGGCGGCCTGATTCCTCGAGAATTCCGCCCGTCCTGTTTTCACCGATCTCTTTTTCCAGTGCACAGACGAGGCTGTGGAATTTCGATTCTTCGGTCATTTCGCTCGGCAGGTTGCCGATCCAGTGACCTTGCCCGATCCGTTCGAGCATGGCTTCAGCTTCGGTTTTTCCGAAGCATTCCTCGAGTGCGGCTACGGTCTGTATGATCGAGTTGGGACCTATTTTCGAAGGCGTGTTCATAGCTGGATGGTTCGTTATATGCTGGATGTGTTCATGCTCCTGAGCGACGGCAGGAAGATATGCAGGAAAAGTGAGTCATGAAAATGATTATGGCCTGACGCTGAAATCGATGGCATCGGTTACCCATCCCGGGCGGATTTTCACGGTGTCGGCAAAGACCCCGAATGGCTCGGAAGGGGTGAACGGTTCGAGGCGGCCGGACCTCCAGGGTTTCGGAGGGCTGTTTTTTCCGGGTTCGGCGGGTATTGATGCACTGACGGTATAGGTGCCGGGGGGCAGTGCGGGGAAGGTATAGCGGAATATCCCTTTTGCGGCAAGTGTCGCAGCGGTGAGAAACGATGTGTTGTCGCCGTGCCGCAGCGCCTCGACGGTGAGGGCTTTCGCATCTGCCTGGCATCTGCCGGAAAGCGTTCCCGGCTGTTCGTTTGTCTTGTCGGTTGCGGCCGGCTCAAGGCCTGTTTCCGAACGTTTTCCCTGAGCGAACCGCAGCAGAAGCGATGCTGTTCCGGAGGCGACCGACGGCTTGTCGGGAATGGCCCACGGTTCAGTCTCGGGGTTGAAGTGCATGTCGCGGTTCAGGTCGGCAATCGCAAAGACGCGATACCGGCCTTCTGCAATATTGTCAAACCGGAAAGTGCCGTCCGGGCCGGTTTGCGCCAGGTAGTCGGGATCGGTTTTCCGGCTGCCTTCTGAAAAAGCCAGCAGCAGCGCTTCGGTTGCGGGTGTCAGGCCGTAGTTATAGACCTTTCCGGCAATCGTGCCGGTATCGGGCACGCCGTCGGTGGAGAAGGCTATGGCAACCGGGTTGTCGAGTCTCCGGCCACGGATGTCGAGCATGTACTTATTGAGGATGATCCGGTAGGTCGTGCCCGGTTTCAGCGTTTCGTATATCCGGATTTCGGATGCATTCCCGCTTGCAGAGACATCGTAGTTGCCGATAGCCGGAGTAAACATGAGTGCCTTGAGCAGTTCGCGACCGCTGACGGGGTGGCTGAACAAGATGGAAACGGTGCACGAGGGGAGCGATCCCGGCGACAGCCTGGTTTGCGATGTGGTGATCCGCAACGGGCTCTTGTCTGACGGGCCTCCTGAAGGAGGGCGGTCGGATGCACAGCCGCCGGCAACAGCCAGAAACAGCAGCGAGAGCATGAACCCGATGTGTCGCGTGTATTGCAGCTTTTTTTCCCGGAAGGGGTTACCGAAGCCCAGATTGTATCTGTCTTTAAAAATTCGTAAATTAAAAACTAATGTAGTTCTATGAAAGTTTTTGATGAAAAATTATAGATCGATTGATATATAGATGGCCAGAAGAAATTTCAAGGTTCTTTATGTCTCTGGTGAAGTTTCCCCGTTTGTAAGAATCAGCGCACTTGCCGATTTCATGGCATCGTTCCCCCAGGCTCTTGAAGAGGAAGGTTTTGAGGCCCGTATCATGATGCCGAAATACGGTACCATCAACGACCGCAAATTCCGGTTGCACGATGTGCTCCGCCTTTCGGACATCGAGGTGCATCTCAAAGACAAAACCGATCTTCTCCATGTGAAAGTCACGGCTTTGCCTTCGAGCAAGATCCAGACCTATTTCCTCTATAACGAGAAATATTTCAAGCGCAACGGTCTTTTTACCGATGCACATAACGGAACAGACATCAAGAGTACAACCGAAAAGGTGATTTTCTTTAACGTGGGAGTACTCGAGACCCTGCAGCGGCTGGGCTGGAAGCCGGATATCATCCACTGCCACGACTGGTATGCCTGCATGATTCCCCTTCTTCTGAAAACCGTCTATGCCTCGAACAGTTTTTTCAGCGACATCAAGACGGTCCTGACCATTCACAATGTCTATCGTCAGGGAGTTCTGCCCTTCAAGGTGTTTCAGAAGCTGCTGCCCGATGAGGTCTGCAACGGGATGCACCGCACCGGTGATGACGTGAACATGCTCTATACGGGAGTCGGCAGTGCCGATCTTCTGACAACGACATCGAAGCGCTATGCAGATGAAATTGTCCGGGATGGCAAGGATGCTTACGGACTTGGCCGTGTTGTCGAAGAACGCAAAGACAAATTTCACGGTATTCTCAACGGCATCGATACCCGGCAATGGAACCCTTCGACCGACAAGCTCATCAAGAAGCGCTACAGCAACGACCGGATGGAAGGGAAGATCGACAACAAGAAGGCGCTGCTCGAAGAGGCCGGCCTTCCCTTTGAAGAAGGCCGTCCGCTGGTTGGCGTCATCGGGGGTTTCGATGCCTTCCAGGGCGCAGAGCTGCTCAAGGAAAGCCTTGAACGCATGATCGGACTCGACATGCAGCTCATCATCTGCGGATCGGGTGAAAAGGAGTACGAAAAATATTTTCAGGACTTCGCCGCCGACCATCCCGATCAGGTTGCGGTGCTCGGCGACTATGCCGATACGCTGCTGCATCTTGCCATTGCAGGTCTGGATATTCTTCTGATGCCCGGAAAGATCGAGTCGTGCGGCATGCTGCAGATGTTCGCCATGAACTACGGGACGATTCCGGTCGCCTATGCCGGAGGCGGGATTGTTGAAACCATTGATGATATATCCGGTGAAAACGGTTCGGGATTTCTTTTCCACGATTATACCCCTGAGGCGTTTACCGGAAAACTGAAGGAAGCTATCGACCTGTATGGCGACGAGGAACGCTGGATGCACGTTGTGCTTGAAGCCATGAGCCGCGATTTTGCGTGGAAGAATTCAGCCGAGGAGTATGACCAGCTGTATCGTCAACTGCTTGAAGCGTAAGGGGCATGGCTGAAACCGTCAGGGTGCTCTTTCTCGATCGCGACGGCACCATCAATGAGGATACCGGTTCCTATGTCGCATCAAGGGAGCAGTTCAGGCTTATTGACCGTGCGGGAGAGGCGGTTGCTCTTGCCAAATCCGCCGGATACGGAATTGTCGTCGTTACCAACCAGGCAGGCATCGCAAGAGGCATTACCACACCCGAACAGGTCGAGGATGTCAACCGTTACCTGAACGAGCTGCTTGCCGCCTGGGGTACGGCTTACGACCGCTGTTATTACTGCCCGTCACATCCTGCCTATCCGGATCCCAGGTACGACCGTTTCGGGGATTGCCGCAAACCGGCCACCGGCATGGTGGATCAAGCCATCGCGGATTTTCTTGCCGACGGCCTTGTCGTTGACCGCGAAAGCTCCTTTTTTATCGGCGATAAAGCCGTGGATATCGAATGCGGTTTCAGGGCCGGTCTCAGGCCGATACTGGTGAGAACAGGGCATAACGAGGAACGTCTCTGCATTGAACGGGGCATCATTCCTGAATATGTCGCCGATAATCTCTACCGGGCCGTTACCGGCCATATCCTTGTCTGAACCGTTTCCCGCACAAAAGAGCCGGCAGGATGCCGGACAGGAGATCAGTATCTATATCCATGTTCCTTTTTGCCGCTCCCGGTGCAGCTACTGTGATTTTTTTCTGGTCACCCGGCTCGATTACATTGAGGCTTTTTTTCGTGCACTTGCCATTGAAACCCTTGCTGCGGCGCCGCTTTTGAAAAGCTGCAGGGTGAAAGCCGTGCATTTCGGGGGAGGGACTCCCTCACTGGTGCCGGTGCGCCTGCTTGCCGGATGGCTTGATCTTGCCGCATCACTCGCTGTTTTTCCTTCAGGTATGGAAATCGCGCTTGAAGCCAACCCGGAAGACCTCGGCGGGCGAGTGATGGAGGATCTCCGGGCAGCGGGCTTCAACCGCATCAGCCTCGGCGTGCAGTCCTACCGGCCAAGGAAGCTTTCGGCTCTCGGACGCAGGCATTCGGCTGAAGATGCCTTGACGATAACCCTGGCGGCACAGCAGTGGTTCGATTCGGTCAGTGTGGATCTCATCTGCGGCGTGCCGGGGGAGACGCTTGAGGAGTGGCGCGGCGATCTGCAGGCGGCGCTTGCAGCCACCGTGCCGCATCTGTCGGTATACATGCTTTCCGTAGAACCGAAAACCGTTCTTGAGCGTACTGTCGCCAAAGGTCTGGTAACGGTTCCGGAAGAGGGGGATCAGGCATCCATGTATCTGGAGGCAATCGAGCGGCTGTGCGCTCAAGGCTACCGTCATTACGAGGTATCCAATTTTGCGGTTTCCGGCCATCACTCCCGCTATAACCTTGCCTGCTGGATGCGGGAGCCCTACCTTGGTCTCGGTCCCTCAGCCCACAGTTTTCTGGTTCGGGAGGGTGTCGAGATGCGCAGGGCGAATGCCGGAAGCCTTCTGAGGTATCTTGCCGATCCTGCCGGATGCACGGTTTTCAATGAGACGCTTTCCGATCAGGAGCGGTTTGTGGAGCATGTTTTTCTATCGCTGCGCATAAACCGCGGTCTTGATGTTGGGTTTTTGGGAAAACACAATAAATTAGGACTGAATCTTCCTGAACTGTTTGCGCAGTTTTCCGCAAAGGGATGGATTTCGATAGAAAACGGTTCGCTCTACCTGACCGCAAAAGGGTTTCTGTTTGCCGATCATATTGCCGGGGCGCTTGTTTCCGCATAACCAATGCAACCATATCGAGGAGTGAAAGTATACGTTTATGACGCACCGGGCACTTAACCGTCTTCTTGCAGTGCTGCTGTTTGCCGCAGCCGAGTTGCTCTATCTCATGACCATGGCGCCCACGCTGTCATTCTGGGACTGCGGTGAATTCATTGCTACGGCCTATACGCTCGGCGTTCCTCATCCGCCGGGGGCTCCACTTTTTCTGCTGCTCGGACGCGTTTTTTCGATGATTCCCCTTTTCAGCGACATCGGAGCGAGGGTGAACTTCATCAGCACCCTTGCAAGCTCGGCGACGGTCATGCTCACCTATCTCATAACCATGCGGTTCATCATCCTGTACCGTTCAAACGATCCAGGGAAATGGGATGCCGGTGAGAAGATTTCCGCATACGGCAGCGCGGTGATCGCCGCTCTGGCGCTCGCGTTTTCGGACAGCTTCTGGTACAATGCCGTCGAAACCGAAGTCTATGCACTCTCCTCCTTCTTCACGGCCATGGTGGTCTGGCTGATGCTGCGCTGGTATGAGGACTATCCGAATCCCGGACACGAACGGTGGCTGATGCTCGTCATGTATATGGTGGGGCTTTCCATCGGGGTGCACCTTCTGAGCCTGCTTGCGCTTTTTGCTGCGGCAATGATCTACTTTTTCAGGAGATACGAGGTTACTCCGAAATCCCTTGCCCTGCTTGCTGCCGTATCCCTTGCGCTGTTTTTCCTGATATACCAGGTCGTCATCAAAGGGCTGCCCGTGCTTTTCCAGTTCACCTCGTGGTGGGGGTTCCTGCTGCTCCTTGCCCTGCTTGCATACGGCATCCGGCACACCGGGCGCCGGAGACTCGCAGAAGCCAACACCTTCATCGTCTCGCTCCTGCTGATCATCATCGGTTATACCTCCTACGGCATGATCTATGTCCGGGCGCAGGCCGGCCCGCCGATCAACGAAAACAACCCGTCGACTCCCGCAGCGTTTTTTTCCTATCTGAACCGGGAGCAGTACGGCGAAATGCCGATGTGGCCGCGGCGCTGGTCCCAGGAGCCGGCGCATCAGTACTTCTACCAGCAGTATCAAAGCGACTGGGATTACTTTGTCAGCTACCAGCTCAACCGGATGTACCTGCGGTATTTCGGGTGGCAGTTCATCGGGCGCGAGCACGACATGGAGGGAGCCGCTGTCGACTGGTCGGTACTCTGGGGGCTGCCGTTGCTTGCCGGCCTTGCAGGAGCGGTGTCGCATTTCAGAAGGCAGTGGAAAATGGGGCTGGTCGTCACGGCGCTGTTCATTCTGACCGGGGCTGCTCTGGTGGTGTATCTGAACCAGACCGAGCCGCAGCCCCGCGAACGGGACTACAGCTACGCAGGCAGCTTTTTCGCCTTTGCCCTGTGGATCGGCATCGGGATCGAGAGTATCTGGAGCTTCATGAAAGAGCGTTTTTGGCCGCAGAAAAGCATGCAGCAAGCCTTTCTGGCCGGATTGCTGGTAACGGCTTCGGTATTGCTGATCAACGGCCGCATGCTGCAGGCGAATTACCGGGTGCATGACCGTTCGGGAAACTATGTGCCGTGGGACTGGGCGTGGAATCTCTTGCAGAGTTGTGAAAAGGATGCCATTCTTTTCACCAACGGAGATAACGACACCTTTCCGCTCTGGTATCTTCAGGAGGTCGAACGGATCAGAACCGATGTCCGGGTGGTCAATCTCAGTCTTGCCAATACCGGATGGTATCTGCTGCAGCTGAAAAATACCAGCCCGAGAGGGGCAAAGCCTGTGGCTTTCAGCGCAGGAGATGGTGAACTTGCCGCAATTACCTATGTCCCCGTCGATTCCGTCGATGTGGAGATTCCTGCCGGCAGGGCAGGCAGGGAACTTGAACGGGAGGCCGCACGCCATGGATTTTCGCTTCCCTCGGCACCCGACGGCAGCCTGAAATGGGTGCTCAAACCCGGTTTTTCCTATAATGGCCAGGGGTATATGCGACCCCAGGATGTCGCAGTTTACGAGATAGTCACCAACAACTTTGCCGACCGTCCGGTCTGCTTTGCGCTCACGGTCGATCAGGAGAGCATGATCGGGCTTCAGCGCCACCTGAGACTTGACGGTCTCGTCTACAAGGTCGTCCCCATCGAGAGCGCCGATCCCATGAGTTTTGTCGATCCGTCAAGGCTTTACCGTTCACTCACACAGGTGTACCGGTTCCGCAATCTCGACAACCCTGCCGTAACGATCGAGGAGACTTCCCGCCGGCTTTGCGCGAACTACACGCCGCTTTTTGTGCGCCTTGCCCTCGAACTTGCCGAGGACCCTGCCGGAACCATCCGCGTAGAGGGACCCGGAGGCCGGATGCATGCGGCAGGAAGGGGAGCACTTGCGCTGGAGGTACTCGATACTGCCGCCAACGTGCTTCCTCCCGAACGGTATCCGATGAATCCCGAACTGGCCGCATCGGTGGTTTCACTCTACAGCCGGCTCGGTTCAAGGGAAAAATCGCATCAATATATTTCCTATCTTGAAAACCTTGCCGCGGCAAGCAGCTACCGTTCCGATCCCAAACTGTTCTTTGTGCTTGCCGGTGCATACCGCGATGCCGGACGGGTGCGGGAGGCCGAGAGGATCATCGAATCACTTGCCCGGGAGTTGCAGGAACCCAGGATAAAGGAAGCGTTTGAACAAAAGAAGCCACAATAAGTCTATGAACAGCAGTATTCATGCAACCGCCATCATCGGGCCGGAAGCAGTCCTCGAAGAGGGGGTTTCGGTAGGGCCATACAGTGTCATCGAGGATGACGTTACCATCGGAGCAGGCACCATGATCGGCCCGCACGTGCATATTTTTTCAGGAACCCGTATCGGCAGCGGATGCAGGATTCACACGGGGGCGGTGCTTGGCGGTGAACCCCAGGACCTGAAATTTTCGGGGGAGAAAACCTGCCTGTATATCGGAGACCGAACGGTGATCCGCGAATATGTGACGCTGAACAGGGGCACAAAGGCAAGCGGCAGAACCGTCGTCGGTTCCGACAACCTCATCATGGCCTATGTCCACGCCGGTCATGACTGCCATATCGGCAGTCACGTGGTAATCGCCAATTCCGTACAGTTCGGCGGCCATTGCGAAGTGGGAGACTATGCGGTCATCGGTGGTCTGGCCGGTATCCATCAGTTTGTCAGGATCGGCCGCTACAGCATGGTCGGCGGCATTGCAAGGGCGTCGCTCGATGTGCCGCCTTTCGTGATGGCCGGAGGCCACGGTTCTTTCCGGTACGAGGGCCTGAACGCCATCGGTTTGAAACGGAGAGGGTTTTCATCCGGAACAATAACCCTGATACGTGATGTATATCGTATCATCTTCCAGTCGGGACTGCTGCTCGGCAAGGCGCTTGAAAAAGTGAAAGCGGAGTGCCCTCCGGAACCGGAAGTGCTTGAAATTCTTGATTTCTTCGCATCCGGCACGCACGGGAGAAAGTTCCTCAGGCCATTCAACACCTAACCGGGCAGCGTCAGGAGCTATGTCCCCATGGGCAATCGGCATCGATCTCGGCGGAACCGCAATCAAGGCGGCGATCGTCGGCATGCGGGAAGGAATCCTTCTGGCCCGCACCATTCCGACTGATACCGGCTCCGGCCCTGAAGGTATTGTCGCCCAGCTTTCGGAGCTTGTCGGGTCGCTGCATGAGGGTGCTCCGGCAAATCTTTCGGGCAGCGAATTCGCTGGAATCGGGCTTGGCGCACCGGGAGCTGTCGATACCGAAAAGGGAACCCTGAGCTATCCGCCAAACCTTCCCGGCTGGATAACCTTTCCCCTTCGCGACAAGCTTCAAGAGGCCCTGAGGGAGTCGTTTCATGCTCCGGCTCCGGTTGTCATCGAAAACGATGCCAATGTCGCCGCATATGGCGAAGCGGTTTACGGCGCAGGACGCCGGTTCAGTGATTTTCTCATGGTAACGCTCGGCACCGGAGTGGGTGGAGGCATTGTGCTCGACCGCAAGCTGTATCGCGGTCCAAACGGGACTGCCGGCGAGATCGGCTTCATGATCGTGGATTTCCACGGAGATGCCATGCACGCCGGTATTCGCGGCACCATCGAAGGGATGATCGGCAAGGAACACATTGTGGCATACGCCCGCAGACTCATATGCGACAATCCCGGAGCCGGTTCGGCGCTTTCGGCGCTTTGCGGCCATGATTATGCAGCGCTTTCTCCCCGGCATATCGAACAGGCGGCAAAAGAGGGGGATCCGCTCTCGCTTGCCGTGTGGGAACGGGTCGGTTCGGTGCTCGGCGTGGGCTTTGCCAATGTCGCCGCCCTTATGGATATCAGGAAATTCGTGGTCGGAGGGGGGATATCGGCTGCCGGTTCCCTGATTTTCGAGCCGGCTCTCCGGCAATATCTCGATTCGACCCTTCCTTCCATGCATGAAGGTGTCGAACTTGCCCCTGCCGAGCTCGGCAACACGGCAGGAATGTACGGTGCGGCAGCGTTGTGTTTTGTGTGAACCATTTCACGGATTATGAGCGATCGGCTGTTTCACTTTCTGTTTCCGGAGGTATGCATTGTCTGCGGAAAACTGCTTATGCCTTTCGAGAACGGGTGCTGTACCGCCTGCCGGAACAGCTTCGAGGCTTTCAGCGACTGCGTTGAGGCCGGAGCTGTCCTCATGCACTCCATCGAGTCTCATTTCAAGGGGAACTGTTTCTTCGAGAGGGCTTTCTGCCGCTATGTGTTTCACCGCCAAAGTCCCCTGCAGAAAGCGCTGCATGCCATGAAATATGAGGGCATGTACGATCTCGGAGTGCTCTTCGGCAGAGAGCTGGGCGCCTGGATAAGCGATGCCGTTCCGCCGGAGAGCATCGACTGCCTGGTGCCGGTTCCATTGCACCGGCTGAAACATATCGAGCGCTCCTTCAACCAGGCGGAGAAAATCGCACTCGGCATGGCTGAAACCTTACAGAAGCCCGTTCGCACCGACCTGCTGCTCAGAGGCCGTTTTACCGTTTCCCAGACCGGTCTTCATGTAAGGGCCAGAAGGCGGAATCTTGACGGAGCTTTTCAGACGCCGCTTCCCGATATGCCTGGTCGTATTCTGCTGGTCGATGATGTGGTGACAACCGGCGCAACCGTAGTTGCCGCCGCCGAAGCGCTGAAACGGGGCGGCGCTGCAAGCGTTTCGGTCGCGGCGCTTGCCCTTGCAGCAAAAGAATAGGTCGGTTATGGAACTTTTCTACGCTTTTCCTCCTCACATTGACCGGGCAGCCGGTCGCATTCGGCTCGAAGGTGACGAGTTTCACCATCTTGCCAGAGTGCTGCGCAAGAAACCGGGTGAGCGCATAGCCGTCACCGACGGCAGCGGGCTGCATGCGGATGTCTGCATTACCTCCGTAGGGAAAACCGCTCTCGAAGGCGATATCCTTACGGAGTGGATGGTCGAGCGTTCTCCCTCCTCCGTGACGGTTGCGATCTCGCTTCTTAAAGCACCGCATCGTTTCGATTTTTTTCTGGAAAAAGCCACCGAACTCGGCGTATCGGCGGTTATTCCCATGATAACGGCACGAACGGTTGCCCAGCCATCCGGAGAAAGGATCGCAAAAAAACTCTCCCGATGGAAATCCGTCATGCTTTCCGCCGCGCGGCAGTCGGGAAGATACTATCTTCCTGATATCGGCGAGCCGCTTCCTTTCGCACGCGTGATCGGGCTTCAGGGTTACGACTGCCGCCTCCTGCCGTATGAACGTGCCGGGAGGCACGCACTCCATCCGGATTTTGCGCGAAGAAAATCGCTTTTCCTGATCGGAGGCGAAGGCGGGTTCACCTCTGAAGAGGTCCGTTGCGCAGTCGATACAGGGTTTACGGAGATATCCTTCGGGCACTCGATTCTCCGTGCGGAAACTGCAGGGATTTTCGCGGTTGCACTGGTCCGTTCACGGCTTCTTGAACTGGCTGAAAACGAGTGGCTATAACACCGGCAGGGGGCGGGCCTTTTCCGGGAACATCTAATCGGAAACGCATGAATACGCAAACAACCAGCCGGGTGGTTCTGCTGCTGATACTCTTTCTGATATCGGCGCTGTTTTTTGCCATGATCCGCTATTTTCTCATGGCCATATTCCTTGCAGCAATCTTCTCGGCTCTTGCCATGCCGATCTACAGCCGGGTCGAGCGATTGTTCAGGGGGCGCAAGAATATGAGCTCGGCCGTTACCCTGCTGTTCCTTTTCATCATGGTTTTTCTTCCCATGACGGCGCTTGCCGGTATTGTCGCTTTGCAGGCCTTCAACATCAGCCGTTCAGCCGTTCCCTGGGCCCAGCAACAGCTGCAGGAGACTTCCGCCTACAATGCAATGCTGCATTCGTTTCCCTACTACAGTGAGCTGGAGCTTTACCGCGAGGAGATACTTCAGAAAGCCGCAGAACTTGCCGGAAAGGCCGGAGCGTTTCTGTTCAACAGCCTCTCTTCCTTCACCGTTACCGCCGTAAACGAGCTGTTCCTGATGTTCGTTTTTCTCTATACCATGTTCTTTTTCCTCAAGGATGGCAAGCAGCTGCTTGAGAAAATCATCTATTACATGCCCCTGGAGGAAGCCGACCAGCGCCGTCTGCTCGACCGGTTTCTATCGGTTACCAGGGCAACCATCAAGGGAACCATGGTGGTCGGACTGATCCAGGGATCGCTGGCCGGCCTGGCCCTGCATCTTGCAGGGATCCAGAGTGCGCTGTTCTGGGGCACCATCATGACCGTGCTTTCGATCGTGCCGGTGATCGGGCCTCCACTTGTCTGGTTTCCTGCAGCGGTTTATCTTGCTGCCACCGGCCAGTATTTCCAGGCCGCAGCAGTGTTTCTTTTCTGCAGCCTTGTGGTCAGCCAGCTCGATAACATTCTCAGGCCGATTCTCATCGGTCGCGATACCCGGCTGCACGAGCTGCTCATTTTTTTCGGAACGCTCGGAGGCCTCGGATTATTCGGTCTCTTCGGTTTCATTGTCGGGCCCATCATCGCAGCGCTTTTCATCACCGTCTGGGAGATGTACGGCGAGGCTTTCAGTGAGTACCTTCTTCAGGTAAAGGGGAAAAAACCGGCCGGTCCGTGAACCGGCAGCATGATCCCTGAACGGGGGGTCAGTTTACCCGGACAGCTTCCTCGGTGGAGAAGAAGAATCCCGCTTCGATGGCGGCGTTTTCCGCAGAATCCGAGCCGTGAATGATGTTCTCGCCCTTGCTGTCGGCATAGAGCTTCCGGACGGTGCCCTCTTCGGCCTGTGCCGGGTCTGTTGCGCCGATGAGGGTGCGGAAATCGTCAACAGCATTCTCTTTTTCAAGAATCATCGGTACACAGGGGCCCGAGGACATGAATTCCACGAGTTCGCCGTAAAAGGGGCGCTCGCGGTGAACGGCATAGAACTCACCGGCAGTCTCGGGGGTAAGCCTTGTTTTTTTCATGGCGACGACGCGGAAGCCGGCACGTTCGATCTGGTCGATAACTGCACCGATAAGCTGCTTTCGGACACAGTCCGGTTTGAGAATGGTAAGGGTTCTTTCCATGGGACAAGCTGTGGTTATTATTAATGAAAAAAACTTGTGCGAAGATACATAAACCCTGCTTATAATTGAAATATCACCACCCGGAAACCTGGAGAGCATACCGGAGTTTATCCGGAAAGTCAGTGTATACTGTTATTCCCCCAACTGTTATCAGGAGAGCAGAATGTTTGTCATGATGCAGAAATCATTGTTTTCGGCTTTCATGACCATTGTTTTCCTCGGTTTTTCCTTTCTGTTTTCAGGCTGTTCACTTCCCGGTGAAACCGGCGCAGATCCAGCCGAACTCTATCGGAAAGCCGCGCTCCTTTCCGGGAAAGGAGCGTATGCAGAGGCTCTTTTTCTCTACAACAAGGCAATTGCCGCCGATACCACGGACGGGCGGCTTCCGGAAAGGGCGGTGCTGGCGATCGACAGGAAACGGCGGCTTGAAGGACTTGTCGGAGCGTATGACGCCGCGCTGCGCACTACCGGATTTCTTGAAAAGCGTGCCGGGCGCGTGCTGCCGGATTCGCTTCGCGCAGCCATGATTGCCGACAAAGCCGCATGGCTCTCCGAACTCGGTGATTTCCGTGGAGCCAGTGCTGCTCTTGCCGCAATTTCCCGTCCTTCCGAAGAGCAACGGTTTGAACAGGCTTCCCTGATGTTGCTGGCCGGGGATATCCGGTCAGCCGAATCTCTCTATGCCCGGTATGCCCGTCAGGAAGAGGACCCTGTGGCCGCCATGAGAGGGATGGCGGGTCTTCTGCAATGCAGGGTGCTGCAATCGGAGCCCGGAGACAAAGAGGCCGATCATCTTGCCATGACGATCGCATCGCTGTCCGGCAAGGTTTTTGCGCTGGAAGGCGACCTTGCCAGAAGAGTCCAGGCCCTTCGTGAATCTGCCAGGAGTCTGCAGCTGCTTGAAAAACATCGAAGAAATGCCAGTTTCCTCTTGTTCCGGGCACTTTCGATTGCCGAGCGGGCAGGGAATCCGTTTCTTGTCCAACTGCTGCGATACGAGTCCAACGCGGTTATTGTGCAGAAACCCGTACCCTACCGAGAGACCGCCGATTTCTTCGATATGAAGGAGATGCAGTTTGCCGAGTCGGCGGCACTGCTTCGACTTGCGACCGGCAGTCCCGACCTGGGTCCGTCTGAACGCATCGATGCATTGCGCAGGGGGTTGTTACTCTATCGGAACTCTATGCCGCGATATCCCGGGGCCGAGATGTTGTCTCTTGCTGAAAGGGCACAGCGTCAGCTTGCCGGTTTTCTTGTCAGACAGAAAAGGGTTTTCGAGTTGTTCGATGCGCTGCAGCATTCCGAGATGCTCTCGCTCCGGAGGAATCTTCCCGATCGTTCCGGTTATCTCGCGCTCGGCAAGCAGCATGAAGCGCTTGAACAGGAAATTTACCGGCTGCAGCGGGAGATTTCCGGCCTCCTTCAGCGAAAGGCGAATATTTTTCTGAAAGGCAGAGGGTTTGAGATGAATCGTGCAGCGGAAACGGCATTGCAGGAAAAACGGGGAAGACTGTTCGAACTGATCGGGGAAGTGAAAAACATCAATCCCCAGGCGGCGGCGGCATTACAGATGACGCCGGTAACCCTCCAGACCCTGCAGCGGGAGCTGAAAAGCGGACAGCTTGCAGTCAAGCCTCTCGTCGCCGACTCGTTTTTCGCCGTGATGACCATCAGCAAACACGGCTTCGGTGTTTCCGGCACCCCGGTTCCTTTTGATTCTTCCTATTCTCCCGATACGGGTTTGCGCCGTCTGAACAAAAGATTCGCCGCACACGCTGTTCAGGACGGTATCGAATCGTTCCGCCGGGAACCGGATGCCCGGTGGTTTGCCCATGCGCTTGTCGAGTCGCTTGAACCGGTTCTTTCCGGATACGACCATCTTCTCGTTGCTGCCGATCCTGCCATTCCGGTGCATGTTCTCGGTTCCGGCTCCGTAATGGCATACGAAAAAAAAATATCAATGATCGCCTCACTCAGTGAAATAGCCTATGCATCCCTTGCCTCGGACAGGAAGAATAACGCCGATTCCATCAGGTTTTATCCTGCCGAACGGATCGACAAGGCTCAGCTTCGCGCGCTGTTTCATCCCGGAGAACGGATTTTTCTGTTCTGGAAACCTGCTGAAACGAAGGCGCAACGTCTCCTGCGCAATACTCTCCGGCAGGGCAAGGCCGGAGAGAATATGCCGGCCTCGGCAATTTACCGGCTGATCCGAACGGAAACCGGGGAGGATAAAGAGACATTGCTTTTTGTAACTGCATACGGTAACCGGTAAAAGAATCCTGTTTTTCTTGCGTTTACAGGTGTCCGGATACCGGTTGTTGCCGGAGAAACATCATAATTTGTGCGAATATCCGGTTCGTTGTTTTTGGCTTACTCGGAGGTATTTTCGTACATTATTCATCAGTTTGCATCCTTGTTTTTCTATCAATACAACGGCTGATCCTTCATGGAAGAGAGCGGATGGAGCAATTTTTCGCTTGAACACCTCGCAACCGAGCTTCAGAATGCCCGCGTCCGGAGAAATATGTCGGTTGAGGATGTCAGCAGGCAGCTGGGTATCAACCGGGCGTACATCGAGAATATCGAGGCCGGGAACCTTACCTTCATGCCGGGCGTCTATGTATTTGCCTATATCAAGGAATATGCCGGGTTGCTCGGAGTCGGCAGCCAGGAGACCCTGGAACGGTGCAGGGAACTGCTGCTTGGCCGCAAGGAGGCTCCGCTTGCCGAAGCCGCTTCCGTGCGCGACTGGTCAAAGGATAATCCGCTCGACAGGATGCAATCCAGCCCCCCTTTTTTCCGGCGTTTCCTGACGCCGAGGGCTCTTGTGATTTCTGCAGCGGCACTGGCAGTCCTTGTCGTGCTTTTTTTTGTGATCCGCATGTTTTTTCATGGCTCGACGGCACCCTCGCTTTCCGTTTCCGGTGCTCCGGATGCCCTGATCGATGCTGATACCGCTGCTGTGGCAGAGCGGATTGTCGGATCGGAATTTCTGCCCGTGCTTGTTTCTTCAGCCGATTCCCTTTCCAGAGACTCCTCCGCATCCGCCTCGAAAGACAAGGTTCGTTCGGCTCTTATCGCCAAGGAGATTTCCCGTCTTGCCGACTCCGGCAAAGTGGCGGCAGTTGCTCCGTCGGGAGGCAGACAGCTTGAAGTGCGCATTATCGCTGACGAGACCTGGGTAAAGGTCATTGCCGATGACAGCGCCAGGGTGTATGCCGGCGGGCAGTTCAAAAAAGGGGATGTACTCCGCTATGAGGCCAAACAGAAGTTCTGGGTCAATATCGGACGTCCGTCCTACGTTGAACTCTATCTTGACGGCAAAAAGCTCCCCTCTTTTTCGGAAAGGACCCGGATTTTCCAGTGACCGGCCATCACGGGCCCATTCCCTGTTCCGGAACTTGCCGCCGGCAGCACATTTTTTCCGCGCTGACAGCTTTTTCCGGTTTCCCTCCCCTTTCCACGCTCTCTTCCCTTGATTCCCGGACGGGTGAAACGTTTTAAAAATAAGATAAAAAAAGTCCTGTTTTTGGGAATTAATAGGTTTGTTTGATCATTCCTTATTGCATTATTTACTGGAACATATGGGAAATCTCTTGACCGGCGGCAGGGATGCAGGATTTTACAGACAGGGTGGTTTTCGTCAGCGGAGCGGCGGGAATTCTCGGGAACGCCGTGGCTGCGGCTTTTTATGAAGCGGGCGCTTCTCTTGCCCTCTGTGACCGTAACCCGGACACTCCGGGGTCCTCTTTCGACGATGCGGCCAGGGTACTCGTGATCGAGTCGGACCTGACGGACCCCGCCTCGGCCGAAGCGGCTGTAGCCAGGAGCGTTGCAACCTTCGGTCATGTCGATGTGCTTGCGGCGATTGCCGGGGGATTCGCCATGGGAAAACCCGTCCACGAGCTCCCTTACGAAGCATGGGAGTATATGATGAGGCTCAATGCAGGTACGCTGTTCAACAGCTGCCATGCTGTCGTGCCGCATATGCGCAGGAACGGCGGGGGAAAGATCGTGACGATCGCGGCAAGAGCCGCTCTGTCGGGCAAGCCGGGGATGGCGGCATACACCGCTTCAAAAGCCGCGGTGATCCGCCTCACGGAAAGCCTTTCCGAAGAGAACAAGCACTACGGCATCAATGTCAATTGCGTGCTGCCGAGTATCATCGACACGCCCGCTAACCGCAGGGATATGCCCGATGCCGATTTCGGCGCCTGGGTTTCGCCCCGCGCTCTGGCAGACGTAATCATGTTTCTCGCTTCGGATGCCTCCCGTGCGATGTACGGAGCATCTGTTGCCGTTTCCGGGCTGAGCTGAATGGTTTACAAACAACACATGATGCAATGAAGATATACGATAACATCGTGCAGACCGTAGGCAGAACGCCGCTTGTACGGTTGCAGAGGATTACCGAAGGGTGCAGGGCAGACGTGCTTGTGAAGATCGAATCGTTCAATCCGCTTTCAAGCGTCAAGGACCGTATTGCGGTAGCCATGCTTGAAGATGCCGAGCGAGCGGGACGCATAGTGCCCGGCACCACGCTTATCGAGCCAACCAGCGGCAACACCGGAGTCGGACTTGCGTTTGCCTGTGCAGCGAAAGGGTACCGTCTCATGCTTGTCATGCCCGATACCATGAGCGTGGAGCGTCGCCGGCTGATGCGGATCCTCGGAGCCGAACTGGTGCTGACGGACGGTTCGGGCGGTATGAATCTGGCCATAGCAGAGGCGGAGCGTCTTGCGGCCTCGATTCCCGGCAGCCTCATTCTGCAGCAGTTCCGGAACCCCTCGAATCCGGCTGCGCACCGTGCCACCACGGCGGTCGAGATATGGGAGGATACTGACGGCATGGTCGATGTTTTCGTTGCCGGCGTCGGCACCGGAGGCACCATAACCGGTGTCGGGGAGGTGCTTAAAAAACACAAGCCCGAGGTGAGAGTCATTGCGGTCGAACCGGTTGATTCACCCGTTCTTTCAGGCGGCAAGCCGGGTCCGCACAAGATTCAGGGGATCGGAGCAGGATTCGTGCCGGAGATTCTTAACCGCGGCATCATCGACGAAGTGGTGCGCGTCACCCATCAGGATGCAGGCCGGACGGCCAGAAGTCTTGCCGCCAGCGAAGGCATCCTCTGCGGCATTTCGTCCGGCGCGGCGCTGCACGCCGCTCTTGGAGTGGCCAGGCGTGAAGAAATGGCGGGAAAAACCCTCGTTGTGCTTCTTCCTGACAGCGGGGAGCGCTATCTTTCTACCTGGCTTTTCGAAGAGTTGACATAGCCGTTGTTATATTGACGGTTTTATCATTCAGGAATCTTGAACCTTTGACGTATCAGCACCGCCATGAAGGTCTATTTTGATCATAACGCCACCACTCCGTTGCATCCGGAAGTGAAAAAAGAGATGGCCGAAGCAATGGACATGTTCGGCAACCCTTCAAGCATGCATGCCTGGGGCCGGGAGGCACGGGCAAATGTTGAGGATGCCCGCAGCCGGGTAGCCGGTTTCATCGGCGCGCAGAACGACGAGATCGTCTTTGTCGGCAGCGGATCCGAGGCAAACAATACCGTTCTTTCCCTGTTTGTCTGCGCATCGAGCCAGTGCATTCCGGGAACCAAGATGCGCAGCACCATCATCACCACGAAAATCGAGCATCCCTGTGTGCTTGAAACCTCCGAATGCCTTGCCCACCGGGGAGCAAGGGTGAAATATCTTGACGTTGACCAGTACGGCAAGATCGATCTCGATCAGCTCGAGAGCATGCTTGGCGACGATGTCGGCCTCGTGTCGGTCATGATGGCCAACAACGAGATCGGCACCTTCCAGGACATCGAAACCATATCGAAAATGGCCCGCAGCTGCGGAGCACTCATGCATACTGATGCCGTTCAGGCAGTAGGCAAGGTGCCTGTCGATGTGAACCGGCTCGGAGTGGATTTTCTCACCATCTCGGGTCACAAGATCTACGGCCCGAAAGGGGTCGGCGCCCTGTATGTGAAAAAAGGAACGCCGTATTGTCCGTTCATCCGGGGCGGACATCAGGAACGGGGCCGCAGGGCAGGCACGGAAAATACGCTCGGTATTCTCGGACTCGGCAAGGCGGTGGAGATGCGTGCGCTGGAAATGGAGGCTGAAGAGGAGCGTCTTGCTTCATTGAAAGCCTTCCTGAAGAAAGGTATCGAGGAGAGGATCGACGACATCCATTTCAACGGGCACCCGACCGATTCCCTTGCAGGAACCCTCAACGTGTCGTTCCCCGGAGCCGAAGGGGAGGCGATCCTGCTCTATCTCGATCTCGAAGGCATCGCCGTATCGACCGGTTCTGCCTGCGCATCGGGCTCTCTGGATCCGTCGCATGTGCTGCTGGCTACCGGAGTCGATGCCGAACGGGCGCACGGTTCGATCAGGATCAGTCTCGGGCGGTCAAGCACCATGCAGGAGGCCGAGTACTTGCTCGACGTCCTGCCTCGAACCATTCAACGAATCAGAAACATGTCAACGGCATACATCAAAGGAGGAGCACATGCTGCAAGCAGGTGAATGGGCATACAGCGAAACACTGAAGGAACATTTCATGAGCCCGAAGAATATCATGCAGGGCGAGAGTACCGATGAGTTCGACGGCGTGGGGATGGAAGGAAACCTGCAGTGCGGCGACCAGATGATGGTGGTCATCAAGGTTGACAAGCAGAGCGAAGTCATCACCGACTGCCAGTGGAAAACATACGGCTGCGCCAGCGCCATCGCCAGCACCTCTATTCTTTCGGAAATGGTCAAGGGCATGACGCTCGACCAGGCCTTTCATATCTCGCCCAAGGATGTCGCCAAAGAGCTTGGCGGACTTCCCGAGAACAAGATACACTGTTCGGTGCTTGGCGACAAGGCGCTCCGGGCGGCCATCAACAACTATTTCGTGCGTAACGGAATGGAGGACAGGGTCAAGCAGGAGCAGGCGAAGATCGTCTGCCAGTGCATGAACATTACCGACCATGACATCGAGGAAGCCGTGCTCGAGGGGGCAAGGACCTATTTCGAGCTTCAGGAGCACACCAAGCTCGGCACGGTCTGCGGGCAGTGCAAGGATGAGGCCGAATCGCTGCTCGAGAAGTTCAAACATATCCATTTCGGGGCATGACTCCTCTCCGGCATGCGGCCGCTTCCGGTCGCCGTCCGGGGGGAAGAAACAGTATGGATGACGGGGTTCAGGAAACTGCGCCCCGTTTTTGTTGCACGCTCTGCCGCCGGAGGCTGACTTCGGGGCGTGAGATATCAATATCGTGATGAAAAAGGGCAGAACATTCCATATTCAAACCTTCGGCTGCCAGATGAACCAGGCGGACAGCGCCATCATTGCCACGCTGCTGAAAAACGAAGGATTTTCCCCGGCAGCATCCGAAGAGGAGGCGGGCATTATCATGCTCAACACCTGTGCGGTAAGGGAAAACGCCGTCGAGCGTATTGCGAATTACCTCCAGCATCTCAAGGGCATGAAACGCAGGAATCCCGGGCTGCTGGTGGGCCTGGCTGGCTGCGTGCCGCAATACCGGCGCGAGGAGCTGTTTGCCGAGTATCCCGTGCTTGATTTTCTTGCCGGTCCCGACACCTACCGGGATCTTCCCGCGCTGATAGCCGAAGCGGCTTCAGGGTGCAGGAGGGTATCGCGTTTCGATTTCAACCCTTCTGAAACCTATGACGGCGTCGAACCTTCGAGGGAAGGTTCGATCAGCGCTTTCGTTCCGGTGATGCGAGGCTGCAACAACAGGTGTGCGTTCTGTGTGGTGCCTTTTACCAGAGGGCGCGAACGCAGCCACCCCTTCGGTTCCATCCTTCGCGAGGTGCGCTCCCTTGCCGGAAGCGGCTTCCGGGAGATCACCCTGCTCGGTCAGAATGTGAATTCGTACCACGACCCTGAAACCGGAATGGATTTTTCAGGACTGCTCGATGCAGTCAGCCGCGAGGCTCCCGGAATGCGCATACGATTCACCACCTCCCATCCCAAAGACATATCGTCGTCGCTGGTGGAAGCCATGGCTTCACGGCCGAACATCTGCAGGCATATTCACCTGCCCGTACAGTCAGGTTCTTCGCGTATGCTCCAGAGGATGAACAGGGGCCACAGCATCGAAGCGTACCGGGAAAAGATCGGGATGATCCGCGAGCTGATTCCCGGCATATCGCTCTCAACCGATCTCATTGCCGGATTTTGCGGCGAGAGCGGAGAGGACCATCAGCAGACGCTTGAACTGATGCACGCGGTACGGTTTGATTCTGCATTCATGTTCTACTACTCGCCCAGGCCCGGAACCCTTGCCGCCCGCACCATGCAGGACGATGTGCCTGAAGAGGTCAAGAAGCGGCGTCTTCAGGAGATTATCGATCTCCAGAACACCATCTCCGCCGGACTTTTCAGAGAGGCGGTCGGCTCCGTCGTCGAGGTGCTTGCCGAATCCGTGAGCCGCCGCTCGGAGGAGCAGCTCATGGGCCGGACCGGTACGAACCGGGTCGTGGTGTTCGACCGCGGAAGGCATCGTCCCGGAGACCTTTTGCGGGTTATGATCACCGGCGCAACTTCGGCAACACTCAGCGGCAGGGCGGAGGAGGATTGCTGACTGCAGGCCGGTCGCGGAGTCATGCAAGGGAGTGTGCACTCATCAAATTAATTACTGAAGGTTCCGTTATCTCGGCTCAGGAGTTTTTTTATCTTTACGGCGATTCGTAAATTTAAATTTAACCGCATCATCTAACGAACGAACAGCATGTCAGTTGCCGTACAGAGACTTGGATTTACCGATAAACTCAGAGCCCATCTTGAACTGCTCGATCCGGTAACCTGGATCAGCGTTTTTCCCTGTCTTGCCGGAGGCGCCATGGCGTCCGGAGCCATGCAGCCGACACTTCACGACTATCTGCTGCTCGCATCGATCTTTCTTCTTTACGGTCCTCTCGGCACCGGCTTCAGCCAGTCGGTCAACGATTACTTCGATCTCGAACTCGACCGGGTCAACGAACCTACCCGTCCGATACCATCAGGACGCCTCAGCGTGAAGGAAGCGCTCTGGAACAGCATTGTCGTCCTGCTGCTCGCCATCGGTCTCGGGGTCTTTCTCGGCCTGCACATCGGCGGTGTGCGCGGCACGGTCATCGTCGTCTCCATCCTCACGGCCCTTGTCATCGCATACATCTATTCCGCCCCCCCCCTGAAACTCAAGAAAAACATCATCACCTCTGCACCGGCGGTGGGTTTTTCATACAGCTTCGTCACCTTTCTCTCGGCCAATGCACTGTTCAGCGATATCAGGCCCGAGGTGATGTGGCTGGCCGGGTTGAACTTCTTCATGGCCATTGCCCTCATCATCCTCAACGATTTCAAGTCTGTCGAGGGTGACAAGGAGGGGGGACTCAAATCGCTTGCAGTCATGATCGGTTCGAAAAACACCTTCCTTGTCTCGTTCACCATCATCGATCTCGTCTTTGCCGTGCTTGCGTGGCTTGCCTGGAGCTGGGGATTCACGGTGGCGGTTATCCTGGTGCTGATCGGCCTTGTCCTGAACCTTGCCATCCAGATACAGCTTCTTCGTGATCCGAAGAGCAGCATCTCGTTCATGAAGAGCACCGTCGAAGACGGATTCGGCAATGCGATAGGAAAAAGCGAAGTGCAGGAACACAATGCGTTTCTCCGCTACCAGGTAGCCAACAATATTCTTTTTCTTCTGAACAACCTGATCGTTGCCGGCATGATCGGCACGAAATACATGTAGGTTCGAGCTTGCCGGAAAAGCGTTATCTGTCGCGGTTCCGGTGTTTTTTCTGTTGTTTTTTCAGCGCAAGGCGGTGCTGCCGGCCTGCCGCTCCGGGTTCTCCGGACCGGCAATGCAGGAGCTTCACAGTGAGATCTCTTCCACTAACCTTTAATCACTGATGTGCCATGGTCATGCTTCAGGCTACCTTTTTTTCGCTCCCCCCTGTCTGGCATAATGCACTGGTTACCCTGCTCACCTTCGTCTATGTATTCAGCGTTCCGCCGCTCATGGACTACCTGGTGACCAACCACGGGCTGCCCCGTGACATCAGCAGGAAAATAACCCATATCTGCGCAGGCTCGGTCATCGTGTTTCTGCCGCTGTTCGTCGACGGCGACTGGTCGCATTACCTGAACATCACGGTGTTTGCCGTCTGGACCATCCTGCTCATCCAGAAGGGGCTTTTTGCCGCCGATGACGACCAGGCAGTGAAAACCATGACCCGTACCGGAGACAAGAGGGAGTTGCTTAAAGGCACGCTGTACTTCGTGCTGGTCGCCATGCTGTGCGGAACGCTCTACTACAAGACATTCGAAGGTGTGCTCGCCATGGCCGTGCTTGGCTGGGGTGATGGCCTCGCGCCCATTGTCGGCACCCGCTACGGTAAAATGAAATACCGGATTCTCAGCGACAAAAGCGTCGAGGGAAGTCTCGCCTTTCTTCTTGGAAGCGTGGCTGCCGGCCTGTTCTTCGTCCATCTTGTCGTTCCCGAGGCTTTCGATGCCGGCAAGATCATCCTTATCGCGCTGATTGCCACCGTGGCAGAAGGTGTGAGTCCCAAGGAGGTCGATAACCTCACCATTCCCGCGGCGGTCATTCTTGCTGCACAGCTCCTGTAGTTCATGACGGAAAGGCAGACAGGGAGCATTTACTTTATCAGCGATATTCATTTCGGCCTTCAGGGTGAAGCGGAGGAGCGGCTGAAACTTGAAAAACTCGAACAGCTTTTCGGGCTGATCAAGAGGGATGGGCGATCGCTCTACATGCTTGGCGACATGCTCGATTACTGGATGGAGTTCCGTCACGTCATTCCCAAAGGGTTCTCCAGGGTTCTCTGTCTCCTGCACGACCTCGTCCATAGCGGCGTCGAGGTTGTCTATGTGGCCGGTAACCACGATTTCCATCTCGGTACGTTTTTCAAGCATGAACTCGGGCTCGATGCGCGCTACGGTCTGAACAGCTTCGAATACGCGGGACGGAAATTTCTGTACGCCCACGGTGACGGCCTCGGCCGGGGCGATACCGGCTACAAGCTCTTCTCACGTTTCGTGCGCAACCGCTTCAGTCTCGGTTTCTTCACGGCGTTCCATTCCGATCTGGCGGTGGCATTGATGAAGAAACTGTCGTACCTGAGCCGCCACCACAAGCCGGTCGATATTCCCAGGGAGTCGAACCGTCTGTTAAATTTTGCCGAATCCATAGCCGCGGAACGAGAATTTGATTATTTTGTGTGCGGACACAATCATGTGCAGGGCGTGTATCCGCTCAGCAACGGTCTTTGCCGGTACATCAATCTCGGCACATGGATAGACGGCCGGTATCCCTACGGGGTTTTTGTGCATGATGAGTTTCATCTGAAGGAACTCTAACGTTAATTACAACCGATTACTTCCGATATGAGCAATCCCGTACTGAAGCTTGGTTTGCCGAAAGGCAGCCTGCAGGATTCAACCCTCGATCTTTTCGCCCACGCCGGCTTTCATTTTTCCGTTCAGAGCCGCTCCTATTTTCCCTCCATAGACGACGATGAGCTTGAAGCCATCCTGATTCGAGCACAGGAGATGGCGCACTACGTTGAGCTCGGAGCTTTCGATGTGGGTCTGACCGGAAAGGACTGGATCATCGAAACCGATGCCGAGGTGGTTGAAGTTGCCGATCTGGTCTATTCAAAGGCATCCATGCGGCCCGTCCGCTGGGTACTCGCTGTTCCGGAGAGCTCGTCGATCCAGTCAGTCAAGGATCTTGAAGGCAAGCATATCGCAACGGAAGTGGTGAACATCACCAGGAAATACCTTGCCAGACAAGGGGTGAACGCCTCGGTCGAGTTCAGTTGGGGCGCCACCGAAGTGAAACCTCCCGATCTGGCCGACGCCATTGTCGAGGTCACAGAAACCGGTTCGTCTCTCAGGGCCAACAAGCTTCGCATTGTCGATACCATTCTTGAATCAAACACCAAGCTTATCGCAAACAAGGAGTCGTGGAACGATCCCTGGAAGCGGGAGAAAATCGAGAACATGGCCATGCTGCTTCAGGGCGCCATCAACGCGCAGGGCAAGGTCGGCCTGAAGATGAACGCCCCGAAAGGGTCGCTCGACACCATTCTCGCCATCATTCCTGCGCTCCGTCAGCCCACGGTTTCCCATCTGACTGATGAAGGGTGGGTGGCGCTTGAAGTGATCGTCACCGAAAAGATCGTACGCAAGCTCATTCCCGAGCTGAAACGGGCGGGAGCCGAGGGTATTTTCGAGTATGACATCAACAAGCTGATCGACTGAGCACGGTTCCGGCTGTTACGAAAACAAGGCTGCCCCCCTGGGCAGCCTTTTGTTTATGATTCACCATGCTGCTTTTTACCTATCAGATTCTCGTACTCATCTCTCTGGGGGTTTTTGCGGGGATCCTCCTTTTCAATCTTGCCGAGCTTTCCCGGCTGCCCGAAACATCGGAACATGCCGGTGACCGGCCCTTTGTTTCCGTACTTGTTCCGGCAAGAAACGAGGAGCGCGCAATCGAAGCGTGCGTGAGGTCGCTCCTGCGACAGGATTATCCCCGTTACGAGGTGATCGTGCTCGACGACGCTTCCGACGACGGAACCTGGGAGCTTCTCCGGCGTCTGCAGCAGGCTTCGGACGAACGGCTGCGCATCGTGCGGGGATTGCCGCTGCCGGAAGGGTGGCATGGCAAGGCATGGGCCTGCCGTCAGCTCGCGGATGCCGCTTCGGGGGAGTTGCTGCTCTTTACCGATGCCGATACCCGGCACGAGCCCGCGACGCTCGGCCGCTCGGTTGCGGCACTGCAGGCGTCCGGTTCGGATCTGCTTACCCTGACCCCTTACCAGGAGACGGAAGGATTCTGGGAAAAGCTTGTCATTCCGCTGGTGTACTTCATTCTCATGTGCTACCTGCCGCTCCGTCTGGTGCGGACTTCGCCGAAAACCGCATTCTGCTCCGCTATCGGCCAGTTCATGCTGTTCCGGCGGGATATCTACTTCCGCACCGGGGGGCACAGTTCGGTGAAGGCTGACATTGTCGAGGATGTCTGGCTCTGCAGGAGCGTCAAGAAAGCCGGCGGGCATGTGAGGGTTTTCAACGGCACAGATGCCCTGAGCTGCCGGATGTACCGGACTCCCGCAGAGATCGTCCGGGGGTTCTCGAAAAACCTGTTCGCCGGTCTCGGCTATCATTCAGGTGCTCTGTTCACGCTTGTCGCCCTGACGCTCGCCTTCCATGTTCTTCCTTACGGCTTTCTTGTCACGGCACTCTGCAAAGGCGATTTCGGCATCGCACTCTTCCAGCTTCCTTTTCTTCAGGTTACGCTTGCCCTTGGTTGCCGTGCCCTTATCGCCCGCACGTTTCGTCAACCAGCCGGCTTCTGGCTGCTCCATGCGTTTTCCCAGCTCGCACTGGTCGCCATCGCCCTGAATTCCTTCGCGATCGTGCGGTTCGGCAAGGGCCCGCAATGGAAAGGCAGGAATTACAGATTTGCAGGCAGCAGGCAGTAAGCTGCGGGCGGCATGCAGGCAACCGGCTCAGACCTTGCAGGTCTTTTTTCTCCCTTTGCCTGAACTTCGGGGAAGGTCATAATTTTTTCTTAAATTAAAAATCAAGTCATATTCCATAGCTTAAAACAGAATCGATCATCATGGGTTTTCTATCAAAGATATTCGGTAAGAAGGAAGTTGAACTGAAACGTCCCCGGGTCAGGGAAGACGAGGCATTGATCAGGACGCTTGCAGGTCACGAGGATCGGGTGCTTGGCGTCAGGTTCAGCCCTGACGGTAAAAAACTGGTGAGCGGCAGCTTCGATGAAAAAGTCATGCTGTGGGACGTGGAAAGCGGACGTGCGCTGCATACCCTGTCCGGTCATACGACCTGGGTGAAGTGCGTCGATTACAGCCCGAATGGCGACAAGGTTGCAAGCGGCAGCATCGACAGTACGGTAAGAATCTGGGACGCTGAAACCGGCAAATGCCTGCATGTCTGCAAGGGGCACGACACCGAAGTTCGCATGATCGCGTTCAGTCCTGACGGCAGGACGCTTGCAAGCTGTTCGCGTGACACCACCCTGAAGTTCTGGGATGTCGAGTCGGGCAACGAACAGAAAACCCTGACCGGCCATAAATCATACATCGAGTGTGTGGCCTACAGTCACGACGGCAAGAAAATCGTCAGCTGCGGCGAAGAGCCGGTCGTGAAGATCTGGGATGTCGAATCAGGAAAAAACATTGCGAACTACAAGACCGGCGATACGCTCTCCCATTTCGTGGCATTCAGCCCCGACGACACGCTTATCGCACTTTGCGGCCGTGATGCGAAGGTAAAGATTCTCGATGCCGGAACCGGGGAGATACGCAACGTGCTCGAGGGGCATGAGGATGGCGTGCGCAGCCTCTGCTTCAATCCCGAAGGCACCCTGGTGGCAAGTGCGGCCAATGATGAATCCGTCAGGCTCTGGGACGTGAAAAGCGGCACTCTCCTGCACACCTACCGTGGTCACACCCATGAGGTGCAGTCGGTTGACATCTCCCCCGACGGACGAATGATCGCCAGCGGCAGCGACGACTTCAAGATCAAGCTCTGGGGCATCAAGTAAGGGCACCGGCTCATCATTTCAGCCAGTTGACGATGCCGGGGAAGGATGTCCTCTCCGGAGATTTCTTCTCAGAGGAACTTTCCGGCAATGTCACCCAGTCCCTTCATGCCGCCGATGTTGCCGAAAAGGTCGTCGAGCAGCGACCCTTCAGGGCTGGCCTTGTCAACCATTTCAGGCAGAGCATCGGCGACGGCGGTTTTCGCGCTCTCTTCGGAAATGCCGAGCTGCGAAGCGAAATCCTTCAACCGGTCCAGTCCCACAATACCAGCAACCGCGTCGGGAGAAACCGGTTTGTTCTCTCCTTTTCCAAGCCAGGATGCAGCGATTTCGCCGAGGCCGCTGCCCTGCATTTTCGAGATCAGGTTACCGAAATCCGGCATTTTTCCGCTGCCCCCCAGAAGGTTTCCGAGAGCTGAACTGATCTTGTCAAGCGGTATGCTGGTCGTGTTTTTGTCGTTGTTGCCCTGGATGACCGATGCCCCGAGCTGAATCAGTGATGCTATATCCATATGATGGTTGCCTTTAAGGTTATGCACGCGTGCAATCTTCAGTCTGCCGGAAGTCCGGCGCGAAAGCCGTGCGGAGTATACCCACAAGTTTGCATATCTTTACCTGATAAGCAAGAGCATTTTTATCAGGGAGTCCGCTTATGGCAGCCTGTTTCATCGATGCGCACTGTCATCTGTTCAATTTCGAGGATGTGCCGTTCTACGCAACCTTGCGGCGCAAGGTCAAGCCTATCGATACGCTGGGCATGCTTGCGGCTTCGCTCGGCATCGTGAACGTGGACCGGTTCAAAACATTCATCATGTTTTTCGAGCAGCCGGTCCAGGCGAACCTCGGGGAGTTGCTTGTCGATATCCGCAAGGCCGTTCCCGAAAGGGAGTTGCTTCTGACGCCGCTCGTAATGGATTTTTTCACTGTCAATCCCCAAACCAAGCCGGTCGACCTGCAGGTATCGCACCTGCGGGAAGGTATCACCCGGTGCAGGGATCTCTGTTCCGGCGATCGGGTGCTTCCTTTTCTGGGGTACGATCTGAGGCGCCTGAAGGACGGGACGGTTGCCGATTTCATCAGGTACTGGGAGAACTCCGGCGGGGTTACATCCGCTGAACGGCGGCGCGGGCCGGAAATGCTGCAGAACGGAGATGCCATCGGCATCAAGCTCTATCCGCCCATAGGGTTCAACCCCGATCCTTCGAAAGAGCGCGATCCCGAAGTGCGCATGCGCTATCTTGAATTCTACCGGTGGTGCATCGCTCACCAGGTTCCCCTGACCGTCCATTGCCAGTACTCCTCATACTCCATGCACAACGGCGACAGAATCCGGTACTACACTCACCCCGTCAACTGGCAGAAGCTTCTTCGTCGTCCCGGTTTCGGATCGCTCAGGCTCAACCTCGCCCATGCCGGCGGGTGGGAGGATCTCGTTGCATGGCAGGGAACCGGCAAGAACCTTGCCGCTGAAAACGCAACCGGTCGGCCGGGGTATGCGTCCGGAACCTGGGTTCCCGTTGTGATCTCTCTGCTGAAAACGTATCCCAACGCCTACGCCGACCTGTCGGCATTCAACTTCGCCTCCCGTTCGGCATGCAGCGCCCTGAGGAAACTGCTTGAATATGACGAGCGCGGCCGGTACGGAAACGGCTTTCCTCTCAGGAAGAAACTGCTCTGGGGATCGGATGTCCCGATGGTCATTGCGGCAGGATCATACAAGGAGAGGGGTAAGCCCTCTTACCGCAATCTCTATGAACGGTTTGCCGGAACGGTTCTCGGCAGCCCGATTGAAAACCCCGAGGAGGCGCTTGCCGATATGACGGAAAACAACCCCCTGAAGTTTCTCTTCCCCCCGGAGGAGGAACCGGGATCCCTGTCGTCATGAAAAACCTTCTGCCATGAGTGTCATACTGCTTGATATCGGCAACGTGATCGTCAATGTCGATTTTCTCCGGTTCTGCAGAGCGGTTTCCCGATCCGGGGAGGAGGGCGCACGGCAGCTGTTTTGCCGGTACTGCGCGAGCGAAACGAAAAACCGCTTCGATAAAGGCCTCATCGCGCCGTCCGACTATCTCGACATGATCGCCGGTGATTCCGAAAGCGTTGCCATGCCGGCAGGACAGCTCAGGGTTGCATGGCAGGATATTTTCACTCCCGTGCCGCAAAGCGCCGAAGCGATTCTGCGGATGCGCGACAAGCACACCATCTGGATCATGAGCGACACCGATCCGCTGCATTTCACCTTTCTGCTCAACCATTGTCAGGCTCTGAAGGAGGCCGAACGGTACTGGCTCTCCTTTGAACACGGGTATCTCAAGCGGGAACCGGAATCCTTCCGGGCGGTGCTGGCGTGCTCCGGCATGGATGCCGGGGAATGTATCCTGATCGACGACCGCCCGGACAACTGCCGGTGCGCGGAGTCGGCCGGCATCCGTTCACTGCTTTTCCGGGACTGGTCACGGACACTCGCATGGCTTGATCTCCGGTAACCCGCAACCGACAACACCCATGCTTCAGGTAACCCGGTCCATAGAGATTCCCGATACCGAGATCGAACTGCACACCATGCGTTCGCAGGGGGCTGGAGGGCAGAATGTGAACAAGGTTGAAACCGCCGTGCACCTGCGCTTCACCATCGGCGCATCATCGCTTCCCGAACCGGTCAGGGAGCGGTTGCTCCGGATGAACGACCGGCGTATTACCGCTGAAGGCGTGATAATCATCAAGGCGCAGCGCTACCGGAGCCAGGAAAAAAACAGGGAGGATGCGCTGCAGCGCCTGAAGGAACTGCTGTTGCGAGCTGTGCATGAGCCGGCCAGACGGAAGCCGACCAAACCGACCGGAAGCTCAAGGGAAAAAAGGCTGCAAAGCAAGACGAGGCGTTCGGAGGTCAAGGCAATGCGGCGGAGAGGAATCGATGAATAGCCGTTTCTGCGATACACCGGACGGTCACCCGCAATGACCGCGGTGTCGCTCCTCGGGAGCCTGATGATTTCGGGAAGGGGACGGCATGCGTCCCCTTGCGACGGTATCCTTACAGTGCCGGAGCCTGTTTTTTCGCTGTTCCGGCAACAAGCACGCGGCTGTTGTCGAGTTGCGCCTTCAGCACGGAAATCTGTGCCAGCAGGTTGCTTTTTTCTTTCCGGGACAGTCCGGGTTCCGGCTTTGATGCGGCGAGGGCTATAAGGGGATTGACCGGTTTTCCGTTGTGGATCATTCGGAAATCGAGGTGCGGTCCGGTCGAGCTGCCGGTCGAGCCGACATAACCGATCACCTCGCCCTGTCGGACTCTGGTGCCGTTTGCGGCTGCGTAGCGGCTCAGGTGGAGGTACTGGCTGTGGTATCCTGACTGGTGCCGAAGGGTGATCATGTTGCCTGCGCCCCCTTTCCTGCCTCTATAGATCACGGTTCCGTCAGCAACGGCCTTTACCGGCGTGCCGGTGCGTGCGGCCATATCGACACCGCCATGGAAGTGGCGGGTCCGGCGGATGGGGTGGACGCGATAGCCGTATCCGCTTGAAATCCTTGAGTAGCTGCACGGCTTGATGAACTGTGCGGCTCTTTTGATGTCGAAAGCGTTGCCTTTTTCATCGTAATAGCCGGTTCTGCCTTCGGAATCGGTATAGCGGTAGGCGGTGACGTTCCTATTGCCGAGGGTCATCTCCGCCGCAAGGATTTTGCCGGTGCTGATGAACTCGTCCTCGAGCCATTTTTCCTCGAAAAGAATGCGGAACTCCGTGCCGGGTTTGATGTCGCGCTTGAAGTTGACGCGTCCGGAGAACAGTTTTCTCATCGAACGCATCAGCCCCGAGCGCTCCCTCGCGGCAAGTTCCGACGACAGGGTTTTCGAAACCGAGCCTTCGATGGCAGCAATCCGGTTTTCATACTCCCTGGCGTCACGCCTGACCTTCAGGCTGTTGTTTTCCCGTTCGATATGGATGGTGACGGCGCGATCCTGGAAGTAGGTGAAGCGCTGAAAATCTCCCGAACCGCTTTTTTCAATTTCATAATTCTGGCCGGGGCGGAACCCTCTGATCGAAAAACTGCCCTTGAGCTGTTTTGCAACTCCGTCGACATCAGCGGGCGTGAGGCCGTTCGAAGTGAGGATGGTATAGAGCGATTCTCCCGATTTGACGGTTCTTTTCTCTATCGAGGGCTTATTCTGTCCGGAATCATCGTCGATAACCACGTAATCGTCATGGCCGGTAAAGCCGAGTTCATCGGTAAAGGTGCCGGGAGCCGAACCAAGCACGCTTGCAATGGCGAAAATCATGACAAGGGAGGCTGCTGAAAACGGCAGCCAGAACGATTTGTCGGCCTGGCTGAGCAGGCTTTTCATGCCGGCGGCAAGAGCTGCAAGGTAAGGATTGAGTCTCTTCATCTGTCATCGGTTTCGGTACGGAACAATTCATTGGGATAGACATCGTATAAAAGTTCTTAATTTAAGCATATGTTTTCGTATAAATAATTTATTTACTCCTTTACTACACCCTGAAAAGGATTTTTTCTCCATTTCGGCATGTTATCATTGCATTCCGGATCATGTGCAAACAGAAAACGTGCAGAAATCATGTCGTTCGAACACCATTTCATACCCGATATCGACCGGTATTGCGATCGCAGGTGCGAGCGGTGCTCCTTCAGGTCCCCCTGCCGGCACTTCTCCCTCGAACAGCGCCCGGCACCGCAATCGGCGCTGGCCGACCTTGACGTTTTTCAGGCCGGGTTCTGGCTTGAAATCAGCAAGGTGCTCGATGCCGCCGAGCGATACATCCGCATGGAAGCGGCGGATTGCTCTCGTCGATCCCGAATAGGCATCGAAGCACCGTTCGGCACGCGATCATCCCTGTTCGCAGGCCGTGCTTGCCTATGCCGGTCTGGTCGATGCCCGGAAGGATTCGGGAAAGGAGTGGCTGCTTCTTCCGGGAGAGGCCGGTGAAATAATCCGCCACTATTGCTATTTTCTCTATCCCAAGCTCGTGCGCGCCATTGAAGTCGCAATGGTTTCCGGCACCGGTACAGGAGATTCCTCCGGCGAGGAAGCGGCCGAAGGTACGGCTAAAACCGTCCTGATCGCTGTTGACCGCAGTATTGCCGCATGGGGTCTCGTGTACAGGCAGTATCCGGAGCACGAAGACAGGGTGCTTGCCATCCTGCTCCATCTGGATCGTCTGCGCAAGTCCGTTGAGGCGCTTTTTCCGGGAGCACGGAGGTTTCGCAGGCCCGGACTCGACGATTGATGCGGCTTTGCCGCGCGCCGTTTTTTTCAATCACAACTGCTTCATCTGCCATGCTGAAAACAAATGAAAACGCTCTCGTGGAATTTCTTCTGCAATGCCAGCCCGGCCAGCCGAGAACAAGGGGGAACTGGGAGGTCGATCATCACGGAAAGCCGTTTCTGCTCCCCTCCATCGGAGGCATAACCCTGAACGTCCAGGTCGGCGATCCTGCGTTCGGCTGGGCGGGCGACCATGTCGAGCCCGGCGTGAGCTGCACGGCCGATACCCACAAGCCGTTCGAGCATCCCAACGTCGGTCTGCAGCTCTACTCCTGTGTCGGCAACAGGGCAACCATTGCTTCCGGCGAGGCCAAAGGGGAGTGCGGCACGGTCATCGGCCACCACGGGGGTTCCGAACATCTCATTGTCGAGTTTTCCCGTGAAGTCAAGGAAAAGATGTCCTACGGCGATACCATCATGATCCGTGCGAAAGGGCAGGGATTGAAACTTGCCGATTATCCCGGTATCACGCTCTTCAACCTCGATCCGGAACTTCTCGGAAAACTGAAGATCCGCGAAACCGGGGACGGGGTGCTCGAAGTGCCCGTAACCACGGTTGTTCCGGCGGTCTGCATGGGTTCGGGAATCGGTTCGGCTCATGTCGCGAAGGGGGATTACGACATCATGACCAGTGACGCCGAAACGGTCAGGGAGTACGGCATCGACAACATCCGCTTCGGTGATTTCGTCGCCCTCATGGATCATGACAACCGTTTCGGACGGGCGTATCGCAAGGGCGCGGTATCCATCGGCATTGTCGTGCACAGCGACTGCCTTGAAGCCGGACACGGGCCCGGCGTCACCACCATCATGACCTCGGCCGAACCGCTTATCAGGCCGGTTATCGACCCGAAGGCGAACATCGCCGATCTGCTCGGCATCGGTGCAGCACAGAAGGGTGGAAAGGAAGGCGCTCAGAAGAAGCCGAAAATCAGGAAGTAGCGTTTGCCGGGCATAAAAAAAACGGGGCTCCGTCATGGGAACCCCGTTTTTATGTGCCAGCGACAGCGGTACCTGCGTTCCGCTTACATTGTCGTGGCGGTAATGATATACTTGCCGCCGGCGTGTTCGCCCGTAAGCCTGGTGCCGGAGAAATCGAGATCCATCTCTACACCGCCGATGGTTGCCCTGCTTCTGGCGATACCGTTCAGGGTCACGTCAACCGATGATCCGGTCCCTTCGTCGCTTGAGATCTTTGCGTTGGAGAGGCCGATAACCGAATCATCCTTCTTCAGTGCAGCGCCCTCTTCGGGTATGGTGATTTCCACCTTTGCCTTTCCCTTTTCCGAGAAACCGCGTACAGCCCAGACGTTGGGGATGCTGACGGTCGTCACGTCGGTGTCAAGCTCGATCGATGCTTCGGCAAGGTTCTTCGTGGTCAGCTCGCTGTTGTTTTTCACCGTTCCGTCCCAGGCAACATCCATGCTGTTCGCTCCTTCCTTGATGGACAGGCTTTCGGGCGTGTCGAAATTCAGCGTGAGCGAGTTGTAGTAGTGCAGGATGATGAAATCAGGCACCTTTACGGCGATATCGGCAGGTCCCGATGTTGCAGCGGCTTTGGAAGCCGACGGTGAAGATGCGATGATTGCCGCAGCGGCAAGCATGGCTGCCATTTGTTTCTTGATAGTCATGGGGGTTCTCCCGTTTCTTTGTTCGTGTTGCCTGTTTTCAGTGTTTTACTTCCTGTTTACTGTCGATCATTAACCAAAAAGCGTGCCAATCCGGATTTATAATAGACATATTTTGTCCTGTATTTTTTGCAACTCTTTTTTTTGAAAAGTTTTACATTTTCATTCGTATTGCGCTGCCCCCCATGCATCACCTTTCGTACAGGCAATCGGTTTGTCATGAACTGAGACAATCGCGTTGTAACTACGGCTGAACCTGTATCATTTGCGCAGTATTCCTCGCAGGCTCCTTCAGCCCTGAAGAGAGGGAGGGAATTTTTCCTCTTTTTCCATTGTTTTTTAAAGTAGGTAGGGTGAGATGAAAACGCGAGTGATTTTTTTAACCATTTAAACAATGGAGAGCAGCCATGTCATTGAAGCTTTACGGAAGGGACCCGCTGAAGATGTTCGAGGATGTCTTTAACGACAAGGTTTCACCGTTTTTTTCTTCGATGATAACGCCTTCCTTCAAGGTCGATATCAGCGAGGATGAAAAGGCGATCTATGTGTCGGCGGATATGCCCGGCATGAAAAAGGAGGATGTGAAGGTCTTGATGGAGGACGATGTCCTGTGCATCAGCGCGGAGCGCAAGCAGGAGGAGGAGGAGAAGAAGAAAGGGTACCACCGCATTGAACGCACGTGGGGCAGCATGAGCCGGAGCTTCACGGTGGGCGAAAACGTGGACGCCGAACAGATTGAAGCCTCCTACGACAACGGCGTACTGAAGATCACGATTCCCAGGAAGGAGCCTGAACCGAAAAAGGGCAAGGATATCAAGGTGAAGTGATCGGCAGCTGTCTGCCGCAAAACAGAAAACCCCCCGGAAATCCGGAGGGTTTTTCGTTTTTGTGACGGATGCTCAATCAGCAGTTCCGAACCGTCGAAGAGGTGCGGTCCTTGATGGTGCTTTCGTCGAACGCATCCCAGTCGTGTTCGTCGTGCTCGCGCTGGTAGCCGGCTTCCTTCAGGCCGAAGCTCATGTCGGCGACCATTTCCGGACGCAGTTCCTTGAGGTTCTTCACCTCTTCCTGGGTGAGGATCCTCGACTGGTCGAACCCGAGATCGATCTCGATTTTGCGGTTCTTGGTCTTCACGCGGTCGATATCGTAGAATCGCTTGGTGATGGTGGTCTGTGCGAAAGCCTTCAGGCACCCCAGCATGTACTTGCGCACATACGGGTCCTTGATCCACGGGTAGCTGAAGAAGGTCTTGCGGGCATAGAAGCGGGCATAGGACTTCAGCACGCCCTTGAGCACGTCCTCGCGCTCCATGTTGTCCGGCTTGATGATCGGAGAAACGAAGTTGTAGCGGGAGTAGTCGCGGACCTCCACCCTGTCTCCAAGCTCCTTGAAGAGGTCGGAGAAAGGCCATGGTGTATAGATGGTCCAGTTCGCCATGTCGGGGTCCCAGTCCTTGCAGAGCTGGTAGGTCTCCTCGATGGTCTCCGGCGTTTCATGCTCGAGGCCCATCACGAACTGCGCCTCGGCAACGATGCCGTTTTTCTGGAGCAGCTTGATGGCGTACTTGTTCTCCTCGATGGTGGTTTCCTTGCGGAAGCGGTTCAGGTTCATCTGGCTTGCAGCCTCGGTGCCGAGCGAGACGTGCACGAGACCGGCCTTGCGGAAGAACGGCAGCAGGTCCTCGTCACGCATGATGTCGGTCACGCGGGTGTTGATGCCCCAGGTGACGTCAAGCTTGCGGTCGATCAGTTCCTGGCAGAGCGCAACGAACTTCTGCTTGTTGATGGTCGGTTCCTCGTCGGCGAGGATGAAGAAGCCTACATTGTATTTTTTAACGAGGATTTCGATCTCGTCAACGAAATTCTTCGGACTGCGTGCGCGGTACCTGCGCCAGAACTGCCACTGGGAACAGAAGGTGCAGGTGAAGGGGCAGCCTCGTGCGAAGTTCGGCACGGCAAGACGGCAGTTGAGCGGCGTGTAGATGTATTTGTCCCAGTCGTAAAGGCTCCAGTCGGGTGAGAGCGTGTCGAGATCCTCGATGACCGGATGGGCTGAAGTGGCAAAGACCTCTCCTTTTTCATCGATATAGGCGATGCCGGTGATATCGCCTCGGGTCTCCCTGTCGTTACCGGCGGCAATGGCCCTGATGAGGTTCACCGCCACCTCTTCGCCTTCTCCGCGGATGACATAGTCGGTTTCCGGGGCTTCGGTCAGAACCTGCGGGTACATGAACGTCGAATGAATGCCGCCCATGATGGTTCTGATTTTGGGATTGATCTTCTTGGCGATTTTCATGATGTCCTGTGCCTTGAAGATCGACGGCGTGATGTTCGTGGTCATCACCACATCCGGCTGGTTTTTCCGGATAATCTCCTCGATCTGCTCATCCGGGAGGTCGTCTGCCATGGCGTCAACAAAGCGCACCTGATCGAAGCCGGCCTGTTTCAGGGCGCCACCGATATAGGCAACCCAGCTTGGCGTCCAGTTACCGGCAATTTCAGCTCCACCTGAATGATAATTAGGCTGAATCATCAGTATTTTCATCGGTATCCACCCTCCAGATATGTGTGTTGCATTACGAAAGAGAGACCGCCTTCATGAACCATAAAGAACCTCTCATGTTCCTGAAAAAAATCCCTGAATAATTAATTTACGATTTATTTATAAAATTGTCATGCGATTTCTTCCCCTCTTCAGCGGCGTGAAGCGTTCATCAGCATGGTATGGTAGAATCCGAAGCTGATCTTTTCGCTGTTCCTGACACTCATGCCGTTCTCCGCCATGGCTTTCTGCATCTCCTCGCCGCGGATCATCTGGATGGTGGTACGGCGTTCCTTTTTCGGAAAATAGCCGCCGAGCCAGTGCTGGAACGCGAGAATGTTGTTGTAGGGTGCATAGGTGAAGATCACCGAACCCTTTGTCAGGCCGGCGAGGTTTCCGAACGCCTGGCGGAACCCTTCGGCCGGATAGTGGATCAGCACGTCGAAACACACCACCGCATCGTAGGTGCCCCTGACCGATTCGATGGTGTTGACCTCGAATTCAATGTTGCCGGCAACGCTCTCTTTCGTCGCGTCCGTCCTTGCCTTTTCCACCATCTGCGATGCGATATCGACCGCCTTTACCTTGTAGCCGGCTTTGGCCAGACGGATGCTGAACAGTCCCGTGCCGCATCCGGCATCGAGCACGCTGGCTCCCTGGGGAAGTCCGAGCTGCTGCAGCCAGTCGAACGCTTTGTCCATCATGACCGCATGGCCCTGGCGAACGGTATTTCGTACGGTTGAGAGTTTGTCGTCGCCGTAGATCGAGGCCCAGCGCTGGAAGCCCTGGCCGTTGAAATAGGAGCGAAGCATGTTCTTGTGCTCTTCGGCATTGAAGGAGGTGCTGCTCATGGTTTGGGTTTTGTCGTTGAAAAAAGAAACAATATCGTAAATCAGGCCCGGCTTTCCGTGAGGTCGATGCCTTCTATCTGCGATTCCAGCTCCTCGTAAAGCTGCTGCAGCCCTGCTATGGTGTTTTCGTCCGTGCTCCAGAACCCCCTTGAATTGGCTTCAAGCAGGCGCCGTGTCATGCTGCTGACGGCATGCACGTTGAGCTGTCTGAGACGGTCGAGCATCGCCCGATCCTGAAGAAACGTCTCGTTGAACTGTGCATATGTCCAGTTTCCCACGGCTGATGCGGTCGCACTCCATCCGTAGGTGTTGGTGAGGTGTGCCTCGATCTCCCTGACGCCTTCATACCCGTGGGCAAGCATTGCTTCGTACCATTTCGGGTTGAGCAGCTTCGTGCGGGCTTCAAGCGACACCATGTTTTCAAGCGGTGTTATCCGCTGTTTCGTACCGAATCCGTTGATATCGCTGACGCGAATATCGGGTTTCGAGCCACTCAGGTGCTCGACCGTCTTCGAGACGCCTCCAAGGTACTCATAGTAGTGGTCGATGTCGGAGATCCCGATTTCATAACTGTCGATATTCTGGAATGTCATCGATACGTTGCGCAACGCCGAACGAAGCGCGTCGGGACATTCGAGCCACTCTCCGGTTTCCGTAACCGCGAAACTCTTGCGGGAAACAAATGCGTCGGCAAGCTGCTTTTCTTCTTCCCAGGTGCTGCTTTCAACCAGATGATTGACATTGGCCCCGTAGTTTCCGGGAGCGTTGGAAAATACTCTGTTCGAAGCTTCTGAAAAAGAACAATTTTTTTCTGACATCTCCTGCAGCACATGTTTTCTGAGAAAGTTCATCTCTTCGGGTTCATCGGCAGCGGCAGCCATTCGCACGGCCTTGTCAAGCAGCTTGACCTGGGGTGCGAGCAGATCCCTGAATATACCGCTCAGGGTTATGACCACATCGATGCGCGGCCTGTCGAGTTCAGGGAGCGGCAGGAGTGCGACATCGCAGGTCTTGCCGAGTTCGTCGTTTTTCGGTTCTGCGCCGAGCAGGGCAAGCGCCTGGGCAATGCCTTCCCCGTCGCTTTTCAGGTTGTCGGTGCCCCATAGAATGAGCGCCACCGATTCAGGCAGGTTGCCATGCTCGTTTCTGTACTGGTTCAGCATCTCTTCAGCGGAATATTTTCCGGCCTGTCGAGCATGGGATGACGGTATGGAATAGGGGTCGAGACTGTGGATGTTCCTGCCCGTCGGGACGATATCGGGGTTGCGTACCAGGTCGTTTCCCGGAGACGGGGGAATGTAGCCGCCCTCAAGTGCGTGAAGCACCGCGTTGAGTTCCATGTTTTCCACAAGGTTGCCGAGTACCCGGTCGAGGAACGGCCAGAGTTTCTGCAGATCGCTGCCCTTTACTCCGGTTTGCTTGACAAGAAACCCCTCGGTTTCCGAAACCCTGACAGGATAACTCGCTTCAAGCAATGTTCTTGTATCAGGTGAAGCGGCTTTTCCGTTTTGAGGCGCGAGATGGCCTGTAAAGATGGTCGCCGCCTTTCTGCAGATGGCAAGGATATCCTGCCACTCGTTCATGGCTTTCCTGTCGTGTTCCGTTCTGTCGAACAGTGCATGGTAATCCCTGTCTTTTGCCGCGCAGATCAGTTCCGGAAGCGACCGGTTGCCGAGTTCCGGTCTGCTGTGGCAGAGCAGCAGCGCAAGATGGTCTGAAAGGCTTTCGGCTGCAGGTGCTTCACCCATGATGTGCAGCCCCAATGGAATCATGCGTTCCTCGATGAGATAGAGCTCCTTGCCGAGAGCCGAGAGGTATGCTTCAGTGTTGCCGGGAGGGACAGCCGTGGTTATCTGCAATTCGGAGGCAAGAAGGACTATTTCACCGATAAGGTCGTCTTCAGGATGTTGCTCAGCTGCCGGGAGCAGGTCTTTGAGTTTGCGCAGACCCTTGTACAACCCTGCGTGTTCGAGAGGGGGCGAGAGATAGCTGACAAGGGTAGCCAATCCCCGTCGTTTGGCTATGGCGCCCTCGCTCGGGTTGTTGACGCAGTAACAGTAATAGTGCGGAAGTTTGCCGATAAGCTTTTTCGGCCAGCAGTCCGAAGAGAGACCGGCCTGCTTGCCGGGCATGAACTCAAGGGCGCCGTGCGTGCCGAAATGGAGTACGGCATCGGCATCGAAACAGTTTTCTATCCAGCTGTAGAAGGCGGCAAACGCATGGTTCGGAGCGGCGTCCCTGGCCATGAGCAGTCGCATCGGATCGCGTTCATAACCGAAAGAGGGTTGCTGGCCGATGAAAATATTGCCGAGTCTGCATCCGAGGATCTGGAATCCGTTACGGTCGGTCAGGATATCTCCCGGCGCGTCGCCCCAGAAGGGTTCGATTCTGCTGTAAGCGGGAAAGATGGTACGGTACTCTTCGGTCGAAAGATGTGCAGCCACGTTTCCGTCGGTTCCGTAAACCAGCCGGTTTCCTTCGAGAAGGTGTTCTTTCAGTTCGTCTGTCGATGCCGGAAGATCGACAAGATATCCGGCGGCCCGCAGCTTTTTCAGGAGCCGCATCAGACTTTCGAAGACGTTGAGGTATGCTGCCGTGCCGGCATTGCCGAGGTTCGGCGGGAAGTTGAAGAGCACGATGGCTATCCGCTTTTCTCCGGCGGTTTTTTTCCGTAACCGGAGGAAACGGTCGATTCTGCCGGTGAGGGTCCTGATTTCCTGTTCAATCGGCATGGTCTGGTCTTTGCCTGTCGCGGCATACACCTGCGGTTCAATGGTACCGTCGAGTTCAGGTATCGCTACCGAGAGCGCGGTCTGAAGAGGCGTGAGTCCGTGGCTGTTCTCCTGCCAGTTCTCGACAGGCTGGAATGACAGCGGAATGAGATTGTAACAGGGGGTATCGAGTTTTTTGAGTGCTTCGATGGCTTCGGCAGCTTTGTTTTCGGCAGGTCCTCCGACCAGGGAGAAGCCTGTGGCGTTGAGCAGCAGGCCGGGTCTGAGCGTGCCGGGTTTTTTCGGATCGAAGAACCTGTCGAAGGCGGAACGGAAATCGAGTCCTCCGCTGTATGCGATGCAGGTGGCGATACCGTTTTTCTCAAGCTCTCTGACAAGATGGTCGAGATGCTGCATGTTTCCGCCGAGGACGGTGGATCTCATTGTGAGAATGGCGACCGGACCGTTCGTGCATCCGGGTTTTTCCTTCCGAAGCCACTGGTTGTAGTCGTCGGGAGAGAGAAAATGCTCGGGTGCATCCGGATGGCAGATGCCGGTATCGGGATAGAACAGAGGGTCGGCCTGCGGCAAACGCCCCTTCCATCCGGGGATGTAGCGTTCAACGATGAGCGAGAGAAATCGCTCCATGTTCTCCTGGGTTCCGTTGAGCCAGAACTGATGAGCGGCAATGAAGGAGTGAATGTCACGGGCTTTGCCGGGAATGTACTTCATGATCTTGCCAACGTTGCGGGCAATCGAGAGCTGACGCTGGTTCTCGCCATGACCGCTTTTCGGCTTGAGCTTCGATATCAGCGAGCCGAACATGCTCTGTTTCTTATCGTTCTCCTCGGGTTTCTGCATGACGAAACGGCCGATACGGGTCTGTCGGATAAGCACAGGATTGCTCGTGATGATGCAGACAGGAGATGTCGCAGCGGCAAGCAGCCGTTCAAGCGGCCGGACAATCTCCTCGCTGAAGAGCATCGAGCCGAAAATGAAATCCGCCGTACTGAATGATCGCTCCAGCTTCTCCCACTGGTGGCTGTCGTGCCGGAGTCCGAGGTTGAAAAGAGAAACTTCAAGTCCGGTATCGAATGTGCGATTCAGCTTTTCGGCAGCGCTTCGGAGGGCGCTGTTGTTGGTGGCCTCCATGGTAAGGAACACGAAATGCATAGGGTCAACCTTTTTTGACAGGGCTGTTTTTCAGGAATACATGACACGAAAACATGCCTCTTTCCCGCAGGCAGTCGGATTTGCTGCGGTTTTCCGGTTCCATGCATTGAGGACAGGGATGCACGGAGCCTGTCAAAAGTCGGTGCTACGTCAGGAGTACCGGGTTCTGCTGGAGCAGGTTTCGGGGAAGTGCGGTGTAGACCGGAGGAGGCAGAAAGAGCGGGCCGGAAGCTGTCGGTCGGAAACATTGCAGGGGCCCATCGGAGAGTGCAGGGTGAAACGCGATGTGAAAGCCTCCGGAGGCCTCACGGGAAGACTTGGCGAAAACGGGAACCGTGTGCTGGAACGGGGAATGGAAAAGCGTCAGGCTGACCGGACATAACGTTGCGGGGCAACCCGTGCCCTGCTGCTGCAGTGTGCGTGATTTCTGTTTCGCATTGAAGGTTGTGGTCTTGGCGTACATGCTGAAGCCGACAACCGAGACAACGAAAAAGAGCGCTATCTCAAAGAAACGCCAGATACTGCGCGATATGTTACTCCTGCCAGATGCCATAAACGCAATTTTGCAAAATATACGAAATATAGCAAATAGAAAGCGGAAAACGAAAACAGGCCGATCCCTCGCGGATTTACAAGGCCCGAAACGCAAAAAGGCACGGTGTGTTGCCGTGCCTTTTTGCGTTTCGGGGTATCACTCAGATCTCGATGCCTTCGAGTCTGTCTTCAAGATCGCTGTAGATCTCCTGCAGCTTCTCGATCATGTCGGGGTCTGCGCTCCACATGCCGCGCCCGCTCGCCTCGAGCATGCGTCCGACAATGTTCTTGAACGCTTTCGGGTTCACCTTCATGAGCCGTTCGCGCATGTTCGGGTCCATGGCGTAGGTCTCTGCAGCCTCTTTGTAGACCCAGTCGTCAACGCCCTTTGTGACGGCGTCCCAGCCCAGCATGTAGGTGAAGCGGTTGCTGATTTCGGTCGCGCCGCTGTGGCCCTGCTCGAGCATGGTCTCGAACCATTTCGGATTGAGCAGCTTGGTGCGGAACTCCACCTTCAGCGCCTTGTCGGCGTCGTCGATCTTCACGTCGGCCGTGAAGGTCTCGACGTAGTTCAGTTTCACATTGTCGCCTTTCGGATTGCGCCGCCGTGCTGAAAGCTGCAGCGCTCCGGACGAGGAGAAGTAGCGGTCGATATCGGAAATGCCGAACTCCGCCGAGTCCACCTGCTGCACCACACGGTCGACCGTGCCGAGCAGGCCTTTGAGAATGTCGGTCTGCTGGTCGCCGTAGCGGTTGCCGCCGTAGGCAAAGCCGGTACGTTTGACGAACATGTTGTCGAGATCCTCTTCGGATTCCCATGCCGAATCCTCGACAAGCTCCTCGACCTGCGAGCCGTAGGCTCCCGGTGCCTGGGTGAAAAGACGGGATGTCGCGCTTTCGAAATCCTTGCCTTCGGCGATGGCTGCGTCCACATGCTTTTTGATGTGGTTCATCTCGTGCGGCTCGATGGCTTTGGCGGCATCTTTCACGAGCTTGTCGAGATGGTCGACCAGCACGCCGAAGGTGTCGCGGAAGATCGAACTGATCTGGATCAGCACGTCGATACGCGGACGACCGAGCTTTTCAAGAGGAATGAGCTGGTAGTGGCTGATCTTGCCCTGTGCGTCGTAAGCCGGTTCGGCGCCCATGAGGTGGATGATCACCGCCACGGCTTCACCCTTGCTCTTGATGGTGTCGAGACCCCAGAGCACCTGTGCGATGGTTTCAGGATATTCTCCCTTATTCTCTTCGCAATGTCTTCTGATGATGGTTTCGGCAATCTGTTTGCCGCGCTTGAAAGCCAGTTCGGAAGGGATGCGCCACGGGTCGATGGCGTGGATGTTGCGTCCGGTCGGCAGGATGCCCGCTCCGTCGCGCACCAGGTCGCCGCCGGGACCCGAAGGGAGGTACTCGCCGCACAGGGCGCGCACGAAGCTCTGCATCTCGCCGCTGTTGTCGTCGAGCGCGCGCTTCATGGTGATTCCCTCTTTCAGCGACTCGTTGATGGCTTCGGCCAGTTCCTGCGAGACTTTCGCCCCACCGGTCAGTACGTTGAAAACCGTCGTTGGATTCGACTTTCCGAAAATGGTCTGTCCGATGAACTCCCTGGTGATGTCGTCGACTTTTTCGCGCACCTTCAGCGCAACCTCTTCACCTTTTCGCGCGCGGGTTGCCAGCGTTGCATAGTCGCCGTAGGTCGGGCTTTCACCGATGGCGTGCAGTACCACCGAGGGCAGCGACTTCTCGTTGCCGCGCACCTTGAGGTACTCGGTAATGGTGGTGATCTGGGTTTCAGGCAGCGGCGTTTCACCGAAAACGTGCAGGGAGTTGGATATCAGGCGGCTTTCCAGCTCGATAAGGTAGGTGTAAAGCCGGCTGATGTAGTTGGTGAAGGTTTCGCCTTCCACACGCGGGCAGTCATCCGTGAGGTTGAGCTGCTGCGCTTTTTCAATGATGGCTTCCTCGGTTTCGATATCCACGATTTTTTCGAGGCCGCGTTCACGGTAGTCGTTCAGCATCTCCTTGAATGCCGGCAGTTCCTTGTAGAGTCCGGCTCGGGCAAGGGGAGGAATGTTGTGCGAAATCATGGTGGCGTAACCGCGGCGCTTTGCGATGTTCGCCTCGCTCGGGTTGTTGACCGGATAGATATAGAAATGCGGCACTTCGCCGAGCAGCGCATCCGACCAGCAGTCGCCGGTGACACCGAGCTGCAGGCCGGGCATCCACTCCACGGTGCCGTGCATGCCCACGTGAACCAGGGCGTTCGCCCCGAACTCGCGGCTGATCCAGCGGTAGAAGGCGATGTACTGGTGGTGTGGCGTGTTCTCCTTGTCGAAGAGCAGGCGCATGGGATCGCCCTGGATGCCGAGGCGCGGCTGCACGCCGATAAACACGTTGCCGAGGCGGAGTCCTCCGATGAAAAGCCTGTCAGTGCCGACAGGCACGATGTCGCCGGGGAATCCGCTCCAGCGTCCCTCGATGCGTTCGCGCTCACGGTCGCTGGTGATCCGGTTGAAAGTCTCGCGGTCGATCGAGAAGTTGTCCGCCTCGTGGGCCTGGATTTCGTAATCGGTGGCGCGGTCGAGCATGGCAAGCAGGGCCTCGGGCGACTCGGGAAGCTCTCCTACGTCGTACCCTTCAGATTTCAGGCACTCGAGCATCCTGTAGAGGCTCCTGGGAACGTCAAGCAGCGCGGCGCTTGCTTTCCTGCCCATGCCCGGAGGATAGTCGTACACGACAAACGCAACCCTCTTCTCCTTGTTGGGAAGCGTGCGCAGGTCGGAAAATTTCCTTGCAATGCCCGAAAGCCGTTCGAGACGGTCGGGTACGGTCTGCAGGCGTCCTTCCTTTACCGCACCGAGCACCACCGGGCATACCGCACCGTCCATTTCGGGCAGCGAGTAGGTCATGGCCGACTGCAGCGGTACGACGCCCTGCGATTTCCACGAATTGAAATCCTGGATGAAGAGCGGCTGCGAGACCACATAGGGAGCGTTGATCTTGCCGAGAATCTCGTCGCGCGCCGCGCTCGATGCGCCGGGGGTGGTTGCGC
>Ga0194125_10000230_pt1 | contig 90063 bp, 97 predicted proteins | sample TA2KigC250mmetaG_FD_148626 | JGI IMG/M metagenome (GOLD analysis project Ga0194125, IMG submission 148626) | Freshwater microbial communities from Lake Tanganyika, Tanzania - TA2015034 Kigoma Deep Cast 250m | ecosystem: Environmental > Aquatic > Freshwater > Lake | place: Tanzania: Lake...
GAGGCTCTCCTGCACTCTCTGGCAGATTGGGCAAAAGTGATGCTTGTTTTGGTGCTCCCAATGCTCTTAGGCGCGGCAATCCTGGAGGTTTTCGTAACCCCTGGGGTGGCCTTGAATATTTTTGGAAATTAAAGATTCATCGCCGAGCGCCTCGAACCCCACCCCGGCCCTCCCCGACATTAGTACTTAAGAACCAGTACCCTTGCGCTTGTGATGTGATATACAATAATCATGGCTGAAGTCATTTTTCTGGGAACTGCCAGCGCAGTCTCCACTGAAGAGCATGAGAATACCTACTTCATCATCGAAGGTGAAAATCGCTTCATCATGGTTGATTGCGCGGGAAATCCCCTGGTCCGAATAACAAAGGCGGGGTTGGATTACAGGCGGCTGACCGATCTTTTCTTGACCCATTTCCACCCGGATCATGTTTCAGGCGCGCCACTGTTTCTGATGAATATGTGGTTGTTAGGGCGGCAACAACCGCTCGATATCTATGGCTTGCATCCCACCCTGGATCGTATCGAGCAATTGATGGACGCCTTCGGCTGGCAAGATTGGCCCGCCTTCTTCCCGGTGGTCTTTCACCGTTTGCCCGCCGATAAGATGACCCTGGCTTTGGAAGACGATGAATTCCGTATTCATATATCGCCAGTGCAGCACATGATCCCCGCCATGGGCCTGAGAATCGAGTCGCGTAGCAGCGGCAAGGTGCTGGCTTATTCCTGCGATACAACGCCTTGTGAAGAAGTGGAGGAGTTGGCTGCTGAAGCGGACGCGCTCATTCATGAAGCGACCGGGAATTCCCCCGGACATTCATCAGCATCACAAGCAGGGGAAGTGGCTCGAAGAGCCAGGGCAAAATCCCTGTATTTGATTCACTACGATACCAGGAATGCAAATGCTCAGAATCTGGTCGCCGAAGCCAGAAAGACATTTCACGGAAAGATCATCCTGGCTGAGGATTTCATGAAATTCCGCTTTTGAAAGAAACGAGACGAGAAACGCAAAAAGAGCGTGCTCTTCTACACGCTCTTTTTAATTTCTCGCCGTATCCTGTTACCACCCTTCCAGAAATGGGATCCACTCCGTATTGCTACCAACATACCTGCCAAAGATATAATGCGCAGATGCCGATGGAAGCTCCGGTTTTCTCAGAAGCTGCATACCGGCCTGCCCGATGGTTCGGCCCCCTTTATGATGGTTGCAGGCGGCGCATGCGGTGACCAGGTTCTCCCAACTGTGATCGCCCCCCAAATGGCGCGGGATCACGTGGTCAACCGTCAGGTTTCTCCTTTGTTGGCCGCAGTACTGGCAAGTGTAGTCATCTCGCCGGAAGATCTCTCGTTTATTCAACTTCACGGAGGGGTGTGGACGTTTGACCATCATCCCCAGGCGGATGATCGAGGGGCGGGGATACATGCTCGAGACCGTTTGGATGATGCCGCGCCCATTGAGCACTAAACTGGCCTTTCCAGTCAGCACCATGACGATCGCGCGTTTGGTAGTGCATATGTTGATAGGCGCAAAATTAGCGTTCAACACCAATACAGGCTCTTGCAAGATCTTCATTTTTCATGGCTCTCGAGCGGTTTCGCATCTATTTTCTGTAGAGCTTGACAATGTCGCATTTGGGCGAAACCATCTCGAAGGTTATCCCAAGAAGTTCAAATCGTGCTGCAAGAACCTTCGGGACGGTTCTCTCGAGAGATGACATTGCCAAAAGAGCAACTAGGCAGAATTATACGATTTAGGGCATTTCTTGTCAAAGGAAAGACTGGCGGATCGAGCAGTAAGGGATGGGAGACATCAGCGGAGCGACCAGCATGGCGCCGATGATCGTCGCCGGGGAACTCATCACCAGGCCTAAAGTAGCGATCACGCTCGAGAGCAGTACAAGCAAGAAGTAGCTGAAATCCGGCTCAGAGGCCTCTCGCAGCCGTACCTGAACCTCTCCCCGTCGTTCCTGGTTGACAGGCAGTACGATGCGGCGCCAGAGATGTCGGATGGCGATGCGCCAGGATGATAGCCGGGTGATGGGCGACTCGTCCATAGTCTGCTTATTTTACCTCAACAGCAACCGGGGATGACGATCCACGTATAATTCTATCAGTGGTAGAATGTGCACCATCCGCAAACAAATACTTGTGATTGCCTTAAGCATATCTGCTTACCCCCCCTCTGTCCCCCCAATTGCGCCTTCGAATTCCTTATGACTGCCATCCCCTTGACTCTCCTCGCCTGCGAACAAAAACACATCCGTCCCTTCGACATGCGCCGTGACCTGGGGCCAGCGGCGGACTTGATCGAGCTGTGTTTCGCCGAGACCCTGACCGTTGATGGTCAGCGGTATCTCGAAAAGATGCGCGCCGCCGCGAAAGCGCAAAGTTCCTCTCCATGGGGAGCTTTATCTGCCGCACGAGATACCCTTCCATTAGCAGGTTATGTGTGGGAAGAGGATGGGCAGGTGGTCGGCAACCTGAGCCTCATCCCCTTTTTCCATCGCGGGCGACGCGTCAATCTGATCGCCAACGTATCCGTGCATCCCGATTATCGCCAGCGCGGCATCGCCAGAGCACTCACCCAGGAGGCCTTGGATAAGGCGCGCCGCTGGCGCATCCCCGAAGTCTGGTTGCAGGTTCGTGAGGATAACCCAACTGCGAGCGAGCTGTACGCCTCGATGGGATTCCAGGCTCAGGGACGGCGCAGCACCTGGAGCGTCAAGCCGAAGGCTCTGAGGGGGGAGATCCCCCCTGGGGCGCAGGTGTCCATTCGAGGCGCACGCCATTGGACTCGGCAGTCCGAGTGGTTAGCGATGAATTATCCGCCGTCTATGCGCTGGCATTTCCCGCTCGATATGCAAGCGATCAGGCCGGGTCTTTTTGGCCTGGTGTATCGCTTCTTCAGTGAGGCGTCGGTGCGGCATTGGGCGGCACAGAACAAAAACCATCTTCTGGGCGTGCTGACCTGGCAGGCCTCCAATGCCCACGCCGATCACCTCTGGTTGGCTGCGCCCCCGGAGACAGAAGCGGCGGCCGTGCGAACGATCATGCCGTTCTTGCATAGCGAAGGCCGTCTGCGGCGCCCCTTATCTCTGGATTATCCGGCGGGTCGCGCTGTGGAGGGATTGCGGGAAGTTGGATTCGAATTCCAGCATACCTTGATATGGATGAAAATAAAACCGTAACTGCTCAGTCATCGAACGGATTAGCCCGAAAAAAGGGTGTGCGTGGGGGTGCTGCGCCCCCCCACGCACACCCTTTTTTCGGGAATTTCTCCGTTTGGCTGAGTAGTTACATAAAACCTTGAAATACGGAAGAACAGGATGAGCGGACTCGACCTGGAGCGGGCGCGCAAGGCCCATGCCTGGGATCTGCCTCCGAGGGAAGCCACCCGGCTTCAAGAGAAATTGAAAGCAGGCGTGATTTCCACCCCCCTGGCAGATGAGTCAATTCGCTATGTGGCCGGAATCGATGTAGGTTTTCCAAGCCGTAAAGAAATCGCCCGGGCGGCAGTCGTTGTGATGCGCTACCCCACAATGGAATTGATCGCTCAGGGATTGGCCGAACTGCCGGTGACGACGCCCTATATCCCCGGTTTGCTCTCCTTTCGTGAGGTCCCTGTCATCCTGAGGGCGCTCGAGGAACTGACCCAGACCCCTGATGTCCTGATGACCGACAGCCAGGGGATCGCGCATCCACGGCGATTTGGGCTGGCCTGTCATCTGGGTGTGCTGCTAGATATTCCAACCATCGGTTGCGCCAAGTCGATTCTGGTGGGCGGCCATGCCCCTCTCCCCGAAGCCCGCGGGAGCACCGCCGCCCTGGTTGACGATGGCGAAACCATCGGAGCTGTCGTGCGCACCCGCGCTGGGGTCAAGCCAGTATATGTTTCGATTGGGCACCGCGTGGATTTGACATCAGCGGTGCGCGTTGTGCTCAATTGTGGGCGCGGCTACCGTCTGCCGGAACCCGCCCGCCAGGCTCATCACCTGGCTTCGAGAAAATTCTAAGAGAGGTGGTAACTGCTCAATCATCGAACGGATTAGCCCGAAAAAAGGGTGTGCGTGGGGGGGCGCAGCCCCCCCACGCACACCCTTTTTTCGGGAATTTCTCCGTTTGGCTGAGTAGTTACGAGAGGTGAAATATCATGAACCGTTTCTTCATCCGCTGGGCGATCAACGCTATCGCCCTCTACGCTGCGATCAACCTCGCGCCCGGCATCCAGGCCCAAACTACACATTGGGCAGCCATCTTCGGGTTGGCGTTGATCTTTGGGCTGCTGAACGCTCTCTTACGCCCGCTTCTGCAACTTCTTACCTGCCCCTTGATATTTCTCACCCTGGGCCTGTTCACCCTGCTCATCAATACGCTGATGTTCTATTTGGCCGGGGTAATCGGCGCAAAATTCGGCATTGGCTTCCAGGTTGCCGGATTCTGGAGCGCCTTCTGGGGTGGTGTCATCACCAGCCTGGTGAGCATTGCCCTCAACCTGGTCTTCAAAGAAGATCGCGAAGAACGTAAATAACCCGTTTATACGGCGTTGGACAGGTTGTCAACCTGTCGTACGGTGAACAGTTGCCCTGGTTAAAAATAGTCCGCCAGGCCTGTTGACTTTGTCTTCGACTCGGCGTATACTGAATGCAATCTCCGGAGGTGATCCGCTTATGCGAGTTTCAGTTGAAAAGGGAATCGTGTTGAACAGGCTCACAAGCACGCGCGCAAGTTGCGTGCTTTTTCTTTAAAAATCTAGAGAATTAGGAGATTTACTATGGATTCTGGGATGATCAGCAAAATCAAAAAGGCCAAGCGATACGCAGAAGAACGCGAGCGTATTCAGATAGACAGTCTCAAGGTAACTTTCGACGGCGCCAACAACTCTCATGCAGTTCAACTCGAAAATGGGCAGTGGCAATGCGATTGTGATTTCTTCAAAACCCGCGGACGTTGCAGCCATACCATAGCCTTGGAAATCATCCTCGAAGGTGTGCGCCTGGAGCCTAAAGCGTAAACGCGCGACTTTCGAAGAAACCTCACGCCCCGCGGAGACGCTTCCACGGGGCGTAAGTTTTAACAAAATGGGGGTACACGGATTGCACGGATTTGACGGATGTAAAAAAACCATCCGTGTTTACCCGTCCATTCCGTGTACGATTTCTTCCAGGCGCGGGTGATCGGCGTACACCCCCCGGTATTCGGGCGGCAGCATGGCGGCGATTCGACACATGATCTCATCGGTATTGCGCTTCAAAGCAGCGTCGCGGTCTTTTCGGTCGAGCGGGGGTAAAAAGAAAGGCTCGCCGATTGTGACGCTGATCCGGGGTCGGCCCAGACGCAATATTTTTCCGACAGCGTCTTCGGTGCCGGTGATCGCCATCGGGATGACCGGCGCATCCACTTTGGCAGCCAGGAAGGCCACGCCAGATTTGGGTCGGTTCATCTGGTGAGTGCGGCTGCGAGTGCCTTCGGGGGCGATGCCCAGCAACCCTCCATTTTCGAGAAAGCGATGGGCTTCCTTCATAGCGCGAAAATCCGCCCGAAAGCGATCGAGCCAGATGCCGCCCACGGCATCCACCAGCCAACGAATCAGGGCATTGCGTTGATATTTCTCAGCCACGAACCCGGTAGCATCGTCTCGCTGGATGATGCTGAAAATGAGGGGGCCATCCAATATGCCGATGTGGTTGGCAGTTATCAGGCAGCCCCCTTGCATGGGGATATGCTCTAGCCCCGTGACGGTAATACGAGTAAAGATACGAAACAAGCGGTTGAAAAGGATCCGTAAGAACCTCCGCATGGGCATCCTCCGACAAGATATGCTTGCTCAGTCGTCATCCTCCGAAGCATCCAGGCCGACCTCACGGAGCTTGCGGCGCAATTTCTTTGCCTCGAAAATGATATCAATGAGGGCGCCTTCCTCCTGGTCATCTATGTCTTCTGGCATTGATTCGCGGGCCTGCTGGAGCGCCCGCTCCATATTGTCATTGTGTTTGGTGATCATCTTGACAATATGTTCGAGGGTGATTTCCCGGGAGATGCGTCTCACCCGAGGCCCAGAAAAGAAGCCCAACTGCTCCATCTCCACCTCATATTCCGCCAGTTCTTCGGGAGACATCCATTCCAGCCCCTCGTTATGATCCACGCCGTCCATTTCTTCGATGCGCTCATCAGCGAGCACAAGCTCAGTGAATTCGTCGAATGGAGGGCCTCCATGCTCCTGAACCCATTCGATCCACAATTTCTTGATCGGAACCACAATCTCTTCATCTTCTTCCAGACGATGGATGACATATTCGATCAAGGTGTTGCCTGATAGTTTAACCATCTTGATTCGTCTCCTTATTGCCCACGCGCGCCAGGAGGAACGCGCTCAATAAAATACAGAATGCGCCGAAAGCGAACATTGCAGTGTAACCATTATACGCCCCAGGGTCGAGGTTGTTGAGCCAATCTATGCCGGGGCCTAGCAAGCGCCCGACTGCGGCTGAGCCTGCCGTAGCCAGGTTGGTCAATCCCAGATAAGCGCCAGCCTGACCCACAGACGCCATACGGCTCAGCAGCGCCCAGTTGGATGTCAAAAACAGGCCGATGCCCAGGCCGAGAAAAGACCCGTAAATGAGCACGTGTGTGGAAGTGCGGGCGGTCATCATCGCCAGATTGCCGAGCACACCCATCGCGCTGGCGATCAATAGTACCCTGCGATGCCCCACGCGGTCGCCAATCCAGCCGCCGGCGACGGCGAAGGCGATCAGTGGCAGGGCGATGGCAGCCATCAAATCGCCGGTCAGTTTGACAGGATTGGAAGTGACGATCACATCCCGGATGAAGTATTGAGCGAAACTTTGCACGGCGTAGATGCCGATCAGAAAAGCAAAGCGGGAGGCGATCGTTTGGGCATAGCGGGGGTTATCTGCCAGGATGCGGATGACGGGGATCGGCTCAGGGTGATTTGCCAGGCCGGGTTCCTCACGGACGCCCAGGATAGTGATCGCCGCGCTGACAAACAAGACTCCCATGACAACCAGCATGGGGATCAGCGGGCGGGCCGCCTCGGGATCGAGCAGATTCCCCATCAGCAGGGAGGCAGCCACCAATCCGCCCATATCGAAGAGGTTTTTTACCCCACTGGCCGCGCCGAGCTTTTCGGGAGGAATTTTATCCGGCAGCAGCCCCTGTGCAGGGCCGTGCGCGATGTTGGAGGTAAACTGCAAGCCGATATACCCGATGGCGATCCAGGCTAGGCCTCCCGACCAGCCGAGCAATCCCAGGAAGATGAAATCCAAAGCTGTGCCCAGGGTGATCAACGGTCGCCGCCGGCCCCAGCGCGAGTGCCAACGGTCGCTGATCGAGCCGGAAATGGGCTGCACGATCATGGCGATCATCAGCCCTGTGAAGGTCAGCAGACCCAGGCTGGTGTTCTTGCGCGTCTCTGGGACGAAGTTCAACAGGATCGCAGGGAGAATGATGACATGCAGGCTGTTCCACATCGTGGACAGTCCAAACCAATAGGCGTTGATGGCGAAGAGGTCGAAGGCGCGTTTTGCTTTCATGAGGTCACTCTAGAAGCTAAACTTCCTGGAGATAATTAGCCTCTTGCGGCTGCTCCTGCTATTCAGTATATTTTCCTCGCAATGCTGAGGGCAATTGTCGTGCAATGGCTCGCATCACCTGTTGGCTGACGAATCGGTCGCGGTGATCGGCGGATAGCCCAGGCGGGATTTCCAACTGGAGGGTCGGCCCAAAGTTGACGCACAGATTTTTTTCGCCTTCATAGACTCCGATGGGGATGATGCGCTGGCAATGGAGGATCAATTTTTCGATGAAGCGGCCTGCGCCAGAGGCCGGCTCGCCAAGGAACCCCCCGGGGTGGTCGCGCCCCTCTGGAGCGAGTCCGATCACCGCCCCTGGCGCGCGCGCCGCCCTCAGGACGCCGCGCACCGCCCGGGCACGCGCTTCCACGTCCCCAGGATCAGGCGGCATTGGCGGGGTGGTAGTAAAACGATACACCCCGGCCAGGCGAGGGAACAGCCAGCGACTGAGGGGTTCCAACAAGCCCAGGTGACGCCAGGCAGAGGTCATCATCCAATGGACTTCGACAGGCGTCGCCGCGCTAATCCCCAGGGCGATCCACCAGGCCGGGAAGCCAGGGCGCGTGTAATGATTCGTCACCAACAGGGCTGGGCCGACGGTGGGGATGTTTTCAGGATGGATGATCTCGGGGGGCGGGTTGAGCAAAGCGACGCAGGCGCGGGCATCTTCATGAAAAGAGCGAGAGCGCTGAAGGAGGAGATCACGCAGCAGAACAAGGCCCAATCGCCAGAGAAAGGGGTAACGCAGTGGATCAGTCACGACTTCTTTCCCCGCCAGCGGCTGAACTCATCCCAACGGCGGTAGAGGCGAACGAGCGCCGGGCCGATGAGCGTAGCCAGCAGCACGATCAGGATGGCGATCTCCCCCCAGCCGATGGTCAGGACGGGGCGGCAGGCCAGAGAAACGGTCAACAGGGCTGCGATGAGCGAGCGAGATTTCATGGTGAGGATTGTATCACGCAAAGAACGGGCGCGAGGCGCTGTGTATCAGGGTGGTCTGGTTTCATCTATAAAAGAGGTGTATACTCAATAGACCACGAATAAGTTGATCCTATTTTATCGGACAGGAGTTTTTTTCAGTAATCATATGGGTGTGTTTCATTTCAGTTGAAACCGTCCCGAAGGTTGTCGCAAAAGCGGCATACTCTCTGTGAAAACCTTCGGGACGTTCCTCCTTCAACTCATTTGAAACACACCCTAATCGTAGCTACTCAGCCAAACGGGGAAGTTCCCGAAAAAAGGGTGTGCGAAGGGGGCGCAGCCCCCTTCGCACACCCTTTTTTCGGGCTAATCCGTTCGATGGCTGAGCAGTTACCCCTAATCACATTCTTTTTTATCCAGGAGGATTCATCATGAAGAGAGCAGTTAGTGTAAGTATTGGTTCATCCAGGCGCGACAAGACCGTCGAGATCGAGTTGTTGGGGGAACGCGTGAGCATAGAACGCATCGGCACCGATGGCGATATGGAAAAGGCCGCCCGACTCTATCAAGAGCTGGATGGGAAAGTAGATGCCTTCGGCGTCGGCGGCGCGGACCTTGGCGCGCTGGTGGATGGCAAGTTCTATCCTTTCCATTCCGTACAACCGATGGTGAGATTCGTCGAGAAGACGCCCCTGGTTGACGGCGGCGGGTTGAAGAACACCCTCGAAAACAAAGCCCCCGGCTTCTTGGATGAAAAGATCGGAGACTATCTCCAAGAAAAAGGGCGCAAAGTCCTCGTCACCGTTGGCGTTGACCGCTGGGGGTTGTCGAAATCTTTCGTCGAGGCAGGCTATGAAACCGTCTTCGGGGATTTGATGTTTGCCCTCGGCGTGCCCATTGCGATCAGAACGCTCGGCGGGCTGCGCTTCCTGGCCAAACTGATGATCCCCATCGTGACGCGCTTCCCCTTCGAGTGGCTCTACCCTACCGGCGAAAAACAAGATGTGCGCACGCCCAAATACGAAAAATACTATCAATGGGCTACGGTCATCGCCGGGGATTGCCACTACGTCAAATCACACATGCCCGACGACATGCAGGGCAAAGTCATCGTGACGAACACAACCACGCCCGAGGATGTCGAACTCTTCAAGCGCCTGGGGGTGAAATATCTGGTCACCACGACGCCGGTGCTCGAGGGACGCTCCTTCGGCACGAATATGATGGAAGCTGCCCTGGTTGCTATTTCGGGCAAAGGACGTCCGCTGACCTGGGAAGAATACAGCGAACTGCTCGACCAATTGAATTTCGAACCTCAGTTGCAGGAGTTGAAATAATATGGACGCAATTGTGATGGCAGGCGGTATACCTAAGCCTGATGAGCCATTGTATGAGTACACCAAAGGCATTGCCAAAGCAATGGTTGATATAGCAGGAAAACCCATGATCCAATGGGTTTTAGACGCGCTCGGCGAGGCAAAAAACGTAAACAGCATCACGATCGTTGGATTGCCAGAGGACAGCAGAGTAACCTGCAAGAAGCCGCTGTATTCCGTCCCCAACCAGGGAGGGATGTTAGCGAATATCATTGCCGGCGTCGAGAAAGTACTGCAAATCAATCCAGAGGCGGAATATCTATTGACGGCCTCGTCGGATATTCCAGGCATCACTGGAGAAATGGTGGATTGGTTAATAGACGCTGCCATGCAAACCCGGCACGACATCTATTATGGGATCGTCAAACGAGAGGTCATGGAAGCGCGCTACCCTGGCGCCAATCGCACCTTTACGAAATTGGCGGATATGCACGTCTGCGGCGCTGACATTCATATCGCCCACAAGTCCATGGCCACTGACCCTGAACATCTGGCCATGTGGGAAGAACTGATCGGCAGGCGCAAAAGCCCTCTCAAACAGGCCGCCTCGATCGGCTTCTTGACGTTGTTATTGCTCCTCATGGGACGATTGTCCCTGGAGGGCGCAATCAAGCGCGTGACCAAGAGGCTCAACATCACTGGCCGGCCTATCCTCTGGGAGTACGCCGAAGCCGCCATGGATGTTGACAAACCCCATCAACTGGAAATCATGCGCGCTGATCTGGAGGCCCGGGCCGCCGCATGAATGTAGAAAACCTGCTGGCCCTCGACGCTCGTATTTCGGCGCGCATGAGGGTGGCCGAATCTCCCGGCCTGCTGCGATCTGTAGCAGCCTTTCTCGCCCACTCGGGGGATTCGTGGTTTTGTCTGGCGGCGTTGGCGCTGTTGTGGTGGTGCGGGTCACCGGATTATTGGCGGTGGCGGGCGACGATCCTTATCCTCGCCATCCTCATTACCGCGGCGCTGGTGCTTGTATTGAAATTTGCCATCCGCCGCCGGCGCCCCGAAGGGGACTGGGGGGGCATCTACCGCGCCACCGACCCACATTCTTTCCCCTCCGGCCATGCCACGCGGGCCTTTATGCTGGCTACCATGGCCTTCGGTCTAGGCCCGCCCTGGTTGGGGATCGCCCTGGTGATTTGGGCGCCGTTGGTCTCGATTGCGCGCGTATCCATGGGTGTACACTATCTCTCGGATGTGGCAGCCGGAGTTGGGATTGGGATCTTCATGGGGATTCTCATCCAACTCGTTTTGTTATGATTCTCCGCCAATGACTTCCTCGACATTGTCGGAATAAGAACCTATCCGAAAACTGCGTCGCGGGTTGAGGTTCTCGAAACCTGCCGCTGGCTTCGAAAACCTCAGCCAGCGCCTCTTTGAATTTTCGGATAGATAGTAAGTTCGTAACGAACTAAAATTGATCCAAGCCCCGTCCTCGGGGCGCCTGGGGCTTGAATTGAGCAAAGCCGAAGAGACAGGCTTTTGGTCGAGTTTGGGAACCATCTACGCCAATATTACGCTGTAAAATGGATGCGATGAAAAAATGGATTCCGTTTCTCCTTTTGGGGTTGATTCTGTTTTCATTGAGTCTGGATTCCCCCCCAAAGTCCCTCCCGGCCGAGGACGCTTTCACCGTCGTGGCGGCGGTCAACGCCTTTCGCACCGCGAACGGCCTGCCGGCGTTGCAAATAGACAACTCCCTGATGGCCGCAGCCCAGGCGCAGAGCGACCACCAGGCCACTATCAGACAGGTGACTCACATGGGAGCAGGTGGCACCAATGCCACTCAACGGGCCATCGCCTACGGCTTCGGCGGCGGCGCCCATGTTCTCGTATCGGAGAACATCGCCGGCGGCATAAACCTGACGATCAATCAGGCCATCTACCAATATTGGCAGGATAGCCTGCACCTGCAAACCATGCTGAACCCGGCCGCGCTGTACATTGGCGCTGGCGTGGGAGTAGCAGATAATTACGTCTACATCACGGTGGATACTGGTTACTACGTCGGCGCGCCGGGGAGTGGGGCGCAGGCCGCGCCTGGAGCGACCTACGCGCCGCCCGCGGCCAGCGGCCCGGCTACCGATCCGTTCATCGTTTCCACACCCCGGGAAGACGGTGCGCTCATCCATGTCGTCGGGTACGGGCAATCGCTGATCGGCATTGCCAACACCTACAAGGTGCAGGTTGCCGAAGTGCTCGAACTCAATGGCCTGACTCTCGACAGCATCATCTACCCGGGTGACGAGATCGTCATCCAACCCTCCCACACCCCAACGCTGACAGGAACCCCAGAACCCGCGACGACCACCCCAACCCCCTCCAGCACGATGACCCCCGGGGATGAAACTCGAACTCCCAGGGCGACCCCTACGGCCAGGAATACAGCCACCGCCTCGGCCACCCTCACCCCCACGCCGATCGTGATCTCCCCAGAACAGGAGCCTGTTGTTGTGGCCGCCGTCTTGATCTCGCTGGGGGTTTTCCTGGTGGTCGTCTTCAGCAGCTTGTTGAAGCGAAACTGAGCTTGCTACTCCAGTTTCCAACGTTGAAGGTGAACACCAGGGGCTTGAGACCGGCGAACACTTGGGCGCGGCAGGTATCCACCAGCCAGGATTCCTTGGAAAGCAACCCATTTGATACAGCATCCGCCTCCATGGCCTGCTCCGGGCGGCGGACCGCAAAGCGACCCTTGCCCTTCAAGCAGCGGTTGAAGACGATCTGTTCGTCGCGGACCATGGCGTTCGAACCGTTGAAGATGGCGCTCCGCCAGACGCTGATGGCGCCCTTGCCTTTCTTGTCCTCGCGCTTCTGTTCTTCGAGCGCCCATGCCAGCAGGCCTGTTGGCGGGCTGTCCTGGCTGGCGTCCAGCTTGGCGTACTGCGCCAGAATCGCCGGTGTCATATTCATCCGGATGATGTGCTCGCTGTAGGACGGGAGGGGTAGACCCATGTCGGGTAGGCTGGCAAACAAGTGGACGCTCACCGGGACCGCCCCGGCTAATACATCTTGACCGGCTCCCAGAATCTGCTCCTGATGCAGCAGGTCAACGAAAGCCTGGCGGGCCACGCCGCCGTGGTAAAACTGCTGCCCACGTCGCGCTGGGAAGTCCATCATCAACCGCAGAGAAAATTACCCTGCGAAGAAGGAAAAGCGGTTCCCCCTGCTAGGCCAGCCGATCCAGGAATTATGGGAGCACATCCTGCGCGGTGCTTACCCGGAACTAATCAGCGATCCCAATCGCGACGGCCGCCTTTGGCAGGCAAGCTATGTGCAGATTGCCTGGAACGCGATATCCGCAACCTGCGCAACATCGGCAACCTGACGCTGTTCCAGACCTTCATACACGCCCTGGCTGCCCGCAGCGGGCAGATCCTCAACCTGAGCAATCAGGCATCGAACATGCCGCCTCCGGCCCGATGGGCGGGGCCATTTTCGAGAACCTGGTCGTTGCCGAGATGTTCAAGATCTACATCCACCGGGGCGAGGAGCCGGCATTGTACTACTGGCGCACAGCGACAGATTCCGAGGTGGATCTGGTAAGTGTAGTTTTACCCAACTGAGACCCTTCCCGCCACTCAGGGCGACACTTTCGCAATAGTATCTAAAAGCTTACAACCTTCCCAATAAAGCCGCTCGACCTGACCCGATTCACCGATGAGCCGCGGCAGCAGCGCGCTCAGTTTGGCGTGATCGCCAGTGGTGAGGTATTGTACCGCCCCCAAAGTGGATTCTGGTTTTCGCAACCCGCGGGAGTCAAGCACCCGCCCAACCTGGCGCGCCACCGCTGGGGCCGGATCAATCACTTCCACCTCGGGGCCGGCAATCTCCTCGATCAGGGGGATCACGAAAGGGTAGTGGGTACAGCCCAGCACCACGCTATCCACACCGTGCTCTACCATCGGGCGCAGGGCTTTCTCCAGGATGCGGCGGGTCTCAGGGGTATCTAATTCCCCTCGTTCGATCTGCGCCACTAAACCATCGCAAGTATCGGTCAGCACGGTCACCCCCCGGGCAAAGCGTTCAACAACCGAGTTATAAAGCTCCCCCTGAAAAGTCGCCGGCGTAGCCAACACGCCGACGATTCCGCTTCGTGTACCTTCCGCGGCGGGCTTGATGGCTGGCTCCATGCCCACGAATGGGGTCTCGGGAAATGCTTCTCGCAGATAGCGCAGCGCGGCTGCTGAAGCCGTGTTACAGGCTACCACAATCAGCCTGGCCCCCCGGGAGAGCAGATAGTTGGTGATCTCCCTCGAAAAATCCCGCACCTGCGACAACGATCGCGGGCCGTAAGGGACATGCGCCTGATCGGCTACGAAGAGCAGATCTTCAGCGGGCAACTGACGCCGGATCTCCCGCAATACCGAAAGGCCGCCTACTCCAGAATCGAATACGCCAATTGGGGAAAATGTCGCCCAACTCTTCACATGTTACGCTCCCCATTCACTTTGGGCGTGGGTTCAGCCCCATATGCCTGGGGTTCCACATCGCCGCCGCTGAAAATCACCCCATCGAGCGACGATACGATCTCGTGAATCTGATCTTGGGACAAGCCTAACGGAATCAATACCGGAAGCCCATTTGCCTTCGAAACAGCCTGGAAGTAGGCCTCCGCAACAGCGATCTCCGGAAAGCCGTAAGCGTTGATTTGTCGTTTGGTCGTGATCCCAATTACTGGTAAAGCCATCGGTTAAAAGCAAAAAGGTGCAGTTGCCTTCATGCTGCACCCCTCATATTGCTCATATTCGATCCGCGTTCAAGAAGGCGGCTATTTGGCGAATTTTTGTTTCAAGCGGGCGCGCTTACCGGTGCGATCACGCAGATAGTACAGCTTGGCCCGGCGGGCATGTGAGTGACGATGGATCGTCACTTTCTCGATCCGAGGTGATTTGGTCAGGAAGGTTCGTTCGACGCCGATGCCATTGCTGGCGATGCGGCGAACGGTAAAGGTGGGAGTAGTCGTGCTATCATGCTGCCCGATGACTGTGCCCTTGAATTCCTGAACTCGCTCGTTATTGCCTTCTTTGATCCGCAAAAAAACGCTCACTGTATCACCGATATTCATATCGGGAATGTTTGGATTCTGCGGCGCTTCGATAGATTTCAACAATTGGTTCATTTTACTTACCTTTATCAAAGTAATTTGGATGTGTTTCAATCGAGTTGAAGAGTTCCGGAAAAAGGGGTGTACACCCCCATACACCCCTTTTTCCGGTTTCCCGTCATCCGAAATGAAACGCGTCCAAGTAATTTATTAGTAACTACCCACCAGGAGAAGTTACGATGATTACAAGTAACTGCTCAGCCATCGAACGGATTTACCCGAAAAAAGGGTGTGTGCAGGTTGTACTGATGCCGATACAAACGGATGTAGCCGGTCATCGAACGGATTTACCCGAAAAAAGGGTGTGCGCAGGGGGCGTAGCCCCCTGCGCACACCCTTTTTTCGGGAATTTCTCCGTTTGGCTGAGTAGTTACGATTACAAAATAAAGCCGCCAAGCGTAGTACGCCTCAGGCGGACGGGTCGGCATTATACCATGCTGATTCGCAAAAGGGAAGTGCCAATGTCAACGCTGCCAGGGTTTTGGCGTCTCTCAAGAGGTCATTCCTCGCCATCTCGATCACCTGGCCGATATGGATGCGCTCTATATGCAGGAACTCATCCTCATCGCCCGGCAGTGAAGAAGGGGAAAGATCGGTAGCCAGATAAACAACCATGTATTCCGTCGAATACCCCGGCGCCAGAAAAAACTCGCCGATCTTTTGTAGATTTCCTGCCGCCATACCGATCTCTTCTTGAATCTCTCGCAGGGCGCAGGCCGAAGGCGATTCCCCATCATCGAGAGTGCCGGCGGGGAGTTCCAATAATTCACCGCCCGTGGAATGCCGATACTGCCGCACAAACCAGACATTTCCATCTGCATCGATGGGAAAGATCGTCACCGCGCCGGCATGTTCGACGGTTTCCAGATTCGCTACTCCGCCATGGGGCATCCGCACCTGATCCTGCCGAACGGAAAAAGCCCTGCCCCGATACTTTATTTCGCTTCGAAGGGTTTCGAACATACTCACTCGTTTTCCGCTCCGAAAAAAATGTGGGGGCAGGCGCGCTGCCCCCACAACCTTTTATAGGAATCTTTACTGATAGTTCTCAAGGGATTTGGATCGTCTGCCCAACAGGGAGCGCGCCATCCAAACCATTCTTTGCCAGAATCGCCCGGGGGTCTACATCGCCAAACAGGCAGGCTACCGAATTGGCAGTATCGCCGGATCTAACCACATACGTGGTGGGGTGCGCCCGCAAAGCCCGAGGGCCGACGTTGAAGTGCCCGGCGCCCTTCGGGATTTTCAATACCGTGCCGGGATAAGTCATCGAAGATGAAGATAAACCATTCGCCGACAATAAAGCCGCCGGAGCAATATCGAAGCGGCGGGCAATGCAATAAGGAAATTCTCCGGACTTCAAGGTGTAGGTGTCGGGAACAGGGTATTCCTCGATCACTTCGGTTTGTGTCTCCGTTTGCGGTTGAGCTTCTTCTTGCGTAGGTTCAGCCTGAGGTTGTTGGGTCTCGGTTGGTTGTATTGCCTCCGTGGGAACAGCTTCTTCCCCCATGGGGGCGGCAGCTTCGGCCGCTCCTCCATTGGCGGCGACCGCCGTCTGTGTAGATATTGTCATCAATGTCGTCATCGCGTCACTGGTCACTTCAGCTTCTGGCACGGGATATTGCTCCCCGCTCTCGGCTACTGGCATAGAAGAAGAGGCGCTGCGCACACAGGAAGATAATCCAAAAACAAGTAATCCAATCGAAGCAATGATAAGCATGTGGTGGTTTTTCATCTTTTTGGCTCCTTCATTCGGTTAAGCCAAGTGCAATTTCTGTGCCATCGTTTCAGGAAACGGGCTTACCCGTAGAGCTGAGTAAACCCAATGATTAGCAGTAGATCACGAAAAAGATCGGAAGGCCGTCACTTCGACTCTGCTCAGCGCAAGCCCCGGGCGGCCCGAGGCCTGTGCTGAGTGAACCGAAGCAACGGGTCTTTGATCCTATTTTCGTGAAGCGCTGATTATCTCGTTCATCCTAAAAAGGATACTAGCATAATCATGGTTCAGCGTCAAGAAAGATGCGGCTTTCGAGGATTCTTCGCATGATTCAGTCAGGATGAACAGAAGATTTGTGGTTTTATAGACTGTCACGTAATTCTTCCAAATCAATGACAAGCTGCTTGTAGGCTTTTTCCAGTCTGGCTAACTTCTTCTTAGCAGCCTTCAGATTTTTCTCGCTGCCCAGCTTTTCGAGTTCGAAGGCTTTTTCGGCGAACTCGAACGCGCCGAAGGTCTTGCAGTTCGATTTCAACGTGTGAGCCGACCTGGTAAAGGTTTCCGCATCATTACCGGCCAGGGCATCCTTCATGGTTTGGATATATGCAGGACCACTGGTAAAAAACGTTTCGATGAGATCAATAAAAAATGGGGCGAATTCCTCACCCAATACTTCACGGTATTCGTCCAGGGCAGCAGAATCGATCGGCATTGATTTCTCCTCTATCAGCGAATTGTCGAACAAGGGTATTATAAATGAGCTTTTCCTTTGTGGGGAGACAATTCGAGGATCCTCGATGAAATCCCTTCGCTCCGCAAAGGCTATCCTGAACCTGCAAAGGAATGCATCGCTCAAGACGAAAAACATTCCTGCGTTAAAAGAAAGCGGCGCTCACCACAGGGAGCGCCGTCTCGATTTCATACGAAATGCAAACTAATCAGCTACCGCTAATGGATGAAGCTCCATGGGCCGAAATTTGTAGCCATACACCAACATGCCGCGATCTTCATCGCCTTCGGAGCGCAATTTCCGGGTGACCATTTCGACAGGCATGCCAATCTCGACAGGTTGACCGCCAATGTCGGTCAATTGAGCAGTGACCATGGGGCCTTCTTCCAGCTTGACCAGGGCGACTGTGTAGGGAGCATAAGCCTCATATCCGGCGGGGGCGTTGTGCAGCGTTGTGTAGGAGTACACTTCCCCGCGGCCGCTGAACTCATAGAGAGTTTTCGCCTCATCGCCGCACTCTGGGCAGACATCTCTCGGCGGGAAAATCTTTGTATCACAATGCGGGCAGACCTCGCCCATCAGGGCATAACGTTGTTTCTTCAATCGCCAATGACGTGGAATTTCCATTTTCGACTCCTTGAGACCTTTGGTCTGATTGAATGGTAGTATAGCCGGCTAAACTATCAGGAACTATCAGATTTGGGTGTGTTTCATTTCAGTCGAAACCGTCCCGAAGGTTGTCGCAAAGGCGACACACTCTCTGTGAAAACCTTCGGGACGTTCCTCCTTCAACTCATTTCTGATAGTCAGTAGATCACGAAAAAGATCGAAAGCCCGTCACTTCGACTCTGCTCAGTGCAAGCCTCGGGCGACCCGAGGCCTGTGCTGAGTGAACCGAAGCAACGAGTCTTCGATCGTGATTTCGCGATGTACTGATAGTGCCATGATCACTGCGCTGCCAGGACATGGGTCGCCGCCGTCGAGGCTGGACCGCCCAGGCATTGGACTAACCCCAATCGAGCTTCGGGGATTTGATTAACGCCTGCTTCGGCGCGCAACTGTTTGACAGCTTCGACGACCTGATAAACGCCAGCTGCGCCCCAGGGATTCCCGCGCCCTTTCAACCCCCCCAGGGTGGAGATCGGGATGCGACCTTCGAGGCTGATCTGACCCTCCTTGGCCAGCACCCAGCCCCGGCCGCGCTCCGCCAATCCTGCCGCCTCCAGGGAAAGCGCCGCGTAGATCGAATAAGCATCGTACAATTCGAAGAAATCCACCTGATCAACGGTGATCCCAGCCTGATAGCAAGCCCGTTCCACAGAGAGGCGCGCCGAGCGAAAATCCAGGGGATCGGGGCGATCGTGCAACGACAGTGTATCCGTGGCGACGCTCGATCCGGCGATTCTTACCGGAGCGTGGGGCGTATCAGGAGGCAATAGATCGAAGCGAGTCAACAGCACCGCTGCGGCGCCATCGGCATCGGGAGCGGCGTCGAACATATTCAGGGGATCGCATACCATTCCCGCTTGTTGATAATGCTCAGGCTTGATGGCTTTGCGGAACATGGCCTGAGGGTTGCCGGTGCCATTGGCATGCGCCGTGATTGGAAATCCGGCCAGCGCGTGTTGGGGCGCAGCGTACTCATAGAAATAACGCTGCATGAGCATGGCCGCCTGTGTGAGCGGAGTCGCCCCTTGAACGGCCTCGTAATCGCTGTCGAGGCTGGTAGCGATGGCGTTATCCACCTCGGGGCCGATTTTATCGGTGAGCTTCTCGACTCCCACCACCAGGGCCACATCCACGAAGCCCGACTTGACTGCCAGGTAACCGGCCCGCAAGGCCGCGCCCCCCGAGGCGCCCGCGGCTTCGATGGCGCAGGCCTCGACGCCGCGCAGCCCGACAAAATCGGCAATCAACACGCCTAAGTGCGCCTGCCCGGAGAGGTTGGGCGCAAGCATATTGCCTACGTATAGCGCCTGGGGGATCAGGCCTACGGCGTCATCGCGGGCTGCTTCGATGGCCTGATAGGCAAGTTCACGCAAGGAAATATCCCAATGCTCGTTGACCGGGGTTTGTCCAATTCCAGCGATAACAACGTCAGTCATTTCGTCAATTCCAATCGTTACGTTTCACGAATCTACTTCATCACTAACTGACCGCGCATCCGTGCATACGTAGCATAATCAATCTCGGTGCGGCGAGCGATGTAGGTTTGAGTCTTCGGGGCCAGGTCGCGCCTTTCGAGCAAACGTTCAGTGACGCGGATGCCGAAAGCGTCTGATCCGGCGCCGGAACCAAAGGAAACCATCAATACGCGGTCGCCGGGCTGGGCTACATCGAGGATCGCCGTCAGGCCGATGATGGCCGCGCCGGAATAGGTGTTGCCGATCACAGGTACCAGCAGCCCAGGCGCGATCTGCTCTTTGCTGAAGCCCAATAGCTCCGCAGCCCTGCCGGGGAATTTAGTGTTGGGTTGATGAAAAACGGCGTAACGATAATCTATCGCAGCGGTACCGGTCGCATCTAAATAGGCCTGTCCCGCGGAGGTGATATGCTTGAAATAAGCTGGTTCACCCGTAAAACGCTGCCCGTGTTCGGGGTATTTCTGATATTCCCGCCGGAAAAAATCGGGCGTGTCGGTGACGTAAGAAAGCGAGCTTTCGATCACAGCTACCGATTCCTCCGCCGGCCCGATCAAATAGGCCGCGCCGCCCGCCGAGGCAGTATATTCCAGAGCGTCGCCGGGGCGTCCCTGGGCGGTGTCCATGCCGATGGCCAACGCATATTTCGCCATCTCCGAGCCGACGAAGCCCATCGCCGCCACCATGGCTTCGGTGCCCGCCTTGCAGGCGAACTCCCAGTCGCCGGCCTGGGTGTAGGGCGTAATACCCAACGCCTCGGCCACGATCGTGGAGGTCGGCTTGACGGCGTAGGGATGAGATTCCGAGCCTACCCAGACAGCCCTGATCTCTGCGGGGTCGATTCTCGCCCGGGCCAGAGCGTTTCGGCCTGCCTCGATGGACATGGTGGCTGTATCTTCATCGGGGCCGGGAACGGATTTCTCCTGGACGGGTGTCCCGCCGACGCCTCCGGTCCAGATGCGGGAGATCTCCCTGGCAGGCAGGCGGTAACGGGGCACATAGGCCCCATAGCCGACGATCCCCACGGGGCGGGAGGGTTTGAGGAGTAGATTTTCTGGATTTGTTTCTGTCATAGAAAATTTTCCTTCGGTCTTCACGTTTTGACGTTTCACGAATTACGAAAAACGTGAAGCGTAAAACGTAATGTTCACTATTCTTGATCCCATCGAGCCAATATCTCCTTGGCGCGATCGATGCGCACTGTTTTTTCAGCAGCCAATTGTCGAGCCAAACGAGGAACAGCATCCCCCTGGGCGCCAGCGGCGATGGCTACCTGGCGGGCATGCAGGTTCATGTGTCCACGCTGGATGCCTTCGGTTGCTAATGCCCGTAGCGCAGCCAGGTTTTGGGCTAATCCCACAGAGACGATGATCTCAGCTAATTCACTGGCTTTGGTCACCCCCATGATTTTCAGGGCGACTTGCGCAGTGGGATGAGCTTTCGTAGCGCCTCCAACGATGCCGACCGCCATGGGCATTTCCAGTGCGCCCACCAGATTCCCTTCGTCATCGCTGCCCCAGGAGCTGAGGGAGGTATAGCGTCCTGCGCGGGCGGCGTAGGCATGCGCCCCGGCCTCCACGGCGCGCCAGTCGTTTCCGGTGGCCAGGACGACGGCGTCAACGCCGTTCATGATGCCTTTGTTGTGCGTGGCCGCCCGGTAGGGATCGGCCGCGGCGAAGGCCCAGGCGGCGATGATGCCATCGCGCACTTCTTCAGCAGAGAAATCTCCGAAAGCCAGTTCAGCAAGGGGGATCGTGCAGCGCGCCGTGGCCAGACGGCGGTCCGCCAGGTTGGAGAGAATACGAAGATGTACGCGCCCGTCCGTGAGCGCCTCGATCCGGGGCGCCAATCTCTCACAAGCCGTATTGATGGTGTTCGCGCCCATCGCGTCGCGCACATCATAGATCAGGTGTACCACCAGGAAGGCCCCGATGGGAGACTCCTCGATCAGGCGCACTTCCAGGTCACGCGGACCGCCCCCCAGGCTCATCAAGACCGGGTCGCTCTCGGCAGCTTCAGCTAACAGGTCAGCCTTCTTCTCGAGCAGGGTCAGGCGCGCCAGGTGGAAATCGGGCGAATCCAAGACTTGCATCTGGCCGATCATCTCCGGGGGGGCGGCGTGGGCGGTGAAGCCCCCTCCAGAACGGGCTAGCTTCGCCATATAAGAAGCGCCAGCCACAACGGAAGGCTCCTCGACGACCATGGGCGCAATCACATCGCGACCGTTGATCAAAAAATTCAACCCCAACCCCAGGGGGAGGCTGTGTAACCCAATCACATTTTCGATCATGTGTTGGGCCTGCTCGAGAGTCAGTCCGCGCTGACCTTCGAGAACAGGGATATCCTCAGGGTCCAGGAACCCACGTCGAGCGAGTTCGCTGCGCCGCCCCTCGATGGGGAGATCGTAAAATCCGGAGATGCGTGAACTTTTGGGTAAATCAGTCATATCCTCACTTTCATCCATATTTTAGAGCGAGAAGCTGGCAAAAACTATCAGGTGTGCGCGCAAATGTTGTCAGAAGGGTTCCCGAAAAAAGGGGTGTGGGGCGTGCGGAGCACGCCCCACACCCCTTTTTTCGGGTTATCTCCTGACATGTTTTGCGCGCACACAACTATCAGACTCTGTGAGTTATATTGGACATTTTTTGGTATAATTGGGGGCGGTGAGGATCTCTTTATGATGACATTAACACGTGAACAATTAGAAGATAGGCTGGCCGCGCTGCACCGCGCCAGCCTTCAATTAGTGAGTGATCTATCCCGCAACAACGTATTGGAGCGTATCGTGCGAATCGCCCGCGAACAGGCGAACGCACGATATGCTGCCATCGGCATCGTCAATGAAAGCGGCGAGTTGGAGAAATTCATCCCCATCGGCATGGCGGAGGCAGAGATATCGAAAATAGCTCATCCTCCCAAAGGGCTGGGGCTGATCGGCGCTCTGCTGAAAGAACAAAAAACACTTCGGGTAGCCGACATAAACAAGGATGACCGCAGAGTAGGCTTCCCAAAAAATCACCCTAGTATGCGCTCGTTCCTGGGTGTACCGATTGTAACTGGGGGACGGATGTTGGGGCAAATCTACCTGACCGATAAAGAAAATGCCTCCGAGTTCACCGAAGATGATGAACGGGTCATCGAAACTCTGGCTGCGTACGCCGCCGTAGCGATCGAAAATTCGCGGCTGTACGAAGGCGTCGTCGAACGTGATCAGACCCTGATGGAGCAGTTCGACGATCTGACCCTGCTTTACAATCTGGCCAAGTCTTCGGCGCGCGCCTCTGGCATGGATGAAATCCTGGATCAAACTCTAAACCAGGTAATCAGCCACTTTGGCGTTCAAGCGGGCGAGATATTCCTCCGGGAAGATGATAGCGAAGTGCTATGGCTGAAAATGCACCGCGGCGAGGCGGCTTCTGCTTTTTGGTCGTGCGAGCGCTTCAATTTTGGGGACGATATTATAGGCCGATGCGCTCAAGAGGATAAAACCATCGAAAGCCCTCCCCTGGAAAAAGATGTCGTTTGCCTGCGCCCGGCGGTCATCGAGGCGGGCTTCAAACGCATTGTCTGCATCCCTCTGCGCTCCAGCAATAGAGTGGTTGGCGTGATGACCGTCGTCAGCCGCGCCGATCGGCAATTCTCCTGGCGCGAACTCGATCTCCTGGAAGCTATCGGCACCTGGACTGGGACAGCCATCGAGAACGCCCGCTTGCAGCAGCAAAGTCGCCGTGTCGCCATCCTGGAAGAGCGCGAGCGTATTGGCATGGACTTGCATGATGGCATCATCCAGTCTATCTACAGCGTCGGCCTTGCGCTGGATTTAGCCCGCATGTCGTTGGAAGATGATGTCAAAGTCGCCCGTCAGAAAATCAGCGAAGGCATCGAGGGACTGAACCGCGCTATTCAAGATATCCGGGCCTATATACTCGACCTGCGCCCCCGCCAGTTACACGGGGGCGAATCTTTGCCCCATGGCGTCCAGCGGCTGCTGGATGAATTCCGCAGTCATACAAGAGCCAAAACCAATTTAGCCACATCAGAGAACGGTTTCGGTGGGTTGCCCCGCTCGAACGCCCTGGCGCTTTTTCACATCTGCCAGGAATCTCTGGCCAATGTAGCCAAACATGCCTATGCTGGCGAGGTGGATGTCCAGTTATGGGCTACGGAGGAGCAGGTGCTGCTGAAAGTCAGCGATGACGGCCGCGGCTTCGATCTGGGAAAGATCGGCCAAATTATCGGACACGGCCTCTCGAATATGCAACGACGAGCCAGAAAAGTAGGAGGCGACCTGAAAATCAACTCGAAAGAAGGGAACGGGACCACCGTTCTGGCGTGGGTGCCATGGAAAGAAGATAGTGCTGCTTCCGAGGAAGCGAACGAATTCTCCTGACACTATCGAAAAGACCATCCACATTCGGATGGTCTTTTCGATAGCGATCCGTGGGAAGGCGATTTCCTTTCGCCATCCCACAACTTCGGTGCAGGAGCACCGTGGATGCCCCCAGGGAGATTCGAACTCCCGTTTTAGCCTTGAAAGGGCTGCGTCCTAGTCCCCTAGACGATGGGGGCCTGTCCTGACCTACCGTAGGGCTTGTTCTGAAACGAGCAGAATTCTACCAGACCCCCTCGACAGGGTCAAGCGCGTTATTCTGCAATCGCCGAGGCGGGGGGTTCATCTCCTGGTTTATGGAGCCGCCGCACCGGTCGAGATGGCCGCCCGGTTTGTGGGTCCAACATGACGCTCAACCAGGAGAGGGCGCGATGATCGTATTCCCGCAGGCCACAGACATCACAAACCCAGGCAGGGAACTCGGGCACGGCGATAAACTCACCAGACACTTGGGCAAAATAAGTGATATGCTGCAAACGGAGAATGCCCGCCTGACATTCGGGGCAGGTATAGGCTTCTTGTGATTGGCACTGTTCTTCCTGGCTCATCGAAGAAATCTCATTCTCAAGGAGCTGCTAACGCAATGGAGGGATGTTCTACCACGCCAATCGCTGAGATCGGCCAATAAACGAAAACCGCCTTGCCGATGATATACTCCATTGGCACCACCCCCCAACTGTGGGAGTCAGAGGAGTTATTGCGATTATCGCCCAGGACGAAAAGCGCATCCCCTGGAACCCGCCACTCGCCAGAATAGGTGGGCGAGGCGTTGATATATGGTTCATCCAATTCCCGGTCATTGACGAAGACGCTGCCATCTTGTATGACAACCTCATCTCCTGGCAGACCGATGGCGCGCTTGATGTAATCCTGGTCGGGATCTCGCGGCAGATGAAAGACAACCACATCCCCCCGTTCAGGTTCACCAAATTTATAGGATAACTTGGATACGATGATGAATTCGCCGCTATCGAACGTGGGAACCATGGATTGCCCATCGACACGCACACGCGCGGTGATGGCATTGATCCCTAAAAATAGGATTACCGATAATAGAATCGTCTCGAGGATATCAGCCAGGAATCGAAGGACGCCCGAACCGGGTTTCGGAGATTGGTCTTCTGTATCAATGTTTTTTTCGGATGCGAGTTCGTTCAACGGAAACTCCAACTTTCTGCCAGATCTCCCGATCTGCACGGGGGATTATATAGCGCGTTCGAAACTCCGGCAAGGACTTTTCTTCCTGCTAGCCCCAAGATGGGATATGCAAAGAATCGATGATCCCCACGATCACCGAAATTACGCACCCATCAGGCTGATTGAGGGCTTGACGGGCGCCATTCCCCTCACGGTTGACGAGCACAGTATCCCCTATGCCGGCGTGAGTATTGTCCAAAGCGACGAAATCTCCCACCGCCGGGTCGCCGGGCAAGGTCAAGGGCTGCACAACCAACAGACGCCGGCGCTTATAATCCGGGTGGCTGATGGTGGTGACAACGGTGCCGACAACTTTTCCAATGGTCATGTGTATTTTACGTAACCCTCTTCGAGGGTGAAATCGAATTCGCCATCTGGTTTGACCACTAATTCATCAACGATGCCGATGATAGCAAGATCAACGGGGACGAATTTATGTTCTCGTAGAGCCAGGGCAGCCTCGCGGGAACGCACCATGACGCACAGGTCGCCAGGGCCGGCGTATACGACATCCACAGCGACCTGCAGGGGGCCGGTTGGTTGAAGGTGTTTGTCGAGCGGCTCCACCACCAGCAACTTCATCCCCTTGAGGTCGGGGTATTTGATCGTACAAATTGCAGTCCCGCGCACTCGCCCAAATAACATCTATAAACCCTTATAACCGCTAAGAACGCGAAGAGCGCAAAGATTTTTAGAAAATCTGCCTTGGCGATTCTGGCGTCTTTGCGGTGAATAGTCCTGTTGGTTGTGGAGATAAGCCATATAAACCACTGCTATGTTTTGATGTTCTGTAGGACACGGCCAATGATAGTATCCAGCAGTTTTTGATCCACCGCGTCGCCCAGGCGCGCGATGACAGCCTGGCGCACCCGTTGATGAACATCGCTGCTGCCCGATGGTTTCCTGGAGCTATCTGCTGCGCCACTTGCCGCTGATGCGCTTGGAGATACCATCTTGGCAATATATGGGCGTTCTGGCGCGGCAGGGGGTTTATCATAGTCACGGATGAGTTGAATCCCCAGGCGCATGGCCTTGTCACGAGCCAGGTCGGTCAATACGATGCTGTCGTCAACCTCCAAGGCGGTGATCCCCTGCCGGGCTAGATCCTCGATATCTCGTTCGGTATAAAATGTCTTTGCCATGAGACACTCCTGATGATTTGCACGTCCCGAGTACTCGAAACAAGAGTACTAGAATTCACTGGTTACGCCTTCGATGCTTTCCAAAGCCTGTATGGCAGCATCACGGGCGGTGATCGTCTCAGCCTCGGTTCCGGAAAGCCACATGCGGCCAAATCGTCCTACCGAGCTGACATGCACAATATCTATACTGGCTTTCTTCTCTGCCTCGTTACAGGCGAAGTTGATATATGCTGCTGGGAAGCACTCCACCACCAGCAATGTCTGACCAGGGACCAGCATACTGCCGCGCCGCCAGCGGTTGAGCAACTGCGCTTGATAAGGGTCTATGTTGGTGATCAACTGGATCGAGGCGATCTGAGGGCGGATGCGGTCCTCGATCTTCAAGCCCAGTCGTCCCAGCACGATACGACCAGATTCGAGTACAGCGGCCTGATTCGGCGAATGGATTTCGAACATGCCGAATTCACGCTCGACCACCTGCGCGCCGGGCTTGGCCTCGGTGGCTTTGACGGCGATATCTACCGTGCGGAAGACCTCGTTCCCAGGGGCCATCTCGATATACAGCGAGGCCATGCCCTCGACCGGCAAATCGCCCTGGGTGATGGTGCCGATAAAGGCTGCGTACTGCGGCTGCATCCGGTCCAGATAACAATAACAACGTAACGAAAACTCACTTCCACTTGCCATAGATACCCTCGATTAATTATCCATCCAACTCCGACCGTGCTCCCGGTCATGCATCGCTATCCCCAGCGGGGTCACGAATACAGGCCGCTCTGGAACCTGAGTGGGGATACCGGTATATTCCTCGATCACCTCAGCCATGCCAGGGTAGGCGCAGGCGCCGCCAACAAGAGTCAACTGATCCACAGACACTTTGCTATTTTTCACGTGGCGAGCCGTGATACTGGCTACTTTTTCCATCACCGGCCGCAAGATGGGAAACAGACGCGCCTGCTCATTAGGGTTGGTCTTCATGGCTTCAGCCGCTTCGAAGGAGATATCATGCGCTCCGGCGACTACTAACGAAAAGTGCGTCCCTCCGGTAGGCTCGTCGGCGGTGTAGACGACCTCGCCATCTTGTAGAATCGCAATGCCTGTCGTGCCGCCGCCGACATCAACGATCGCTCCATTCCGAAGGCCCAGGAGGGCGTTCGCGGCGGTTGGCTCAGCGACCATCTGGGTGCAGCGCAATTCGGCGGCCTGGAGGACATGGGCAACCGCTCTGACTTCGACTTGAGGCACACCTGGCGGATAGCCGCTGGCGGCGTGAGTGAGTTGTCTGCCTAAACGGCGCTCAACTCGCTCCTTCATCTCTCTCAGCCGGTCTACAGCGCCGATGAAGTCAACCACCAGTCCGTCGCGCACCACCTGAGCAAATTGATACTCACCCGCCAGAGGTTGATCAGCCTCATCGAGTACGACCAGCATCAGGTAGGCGGTGCCCAGGTCCACACCAACGTGCAGGATTCCCTCGGGAGCAGAAGCCAGCCGCGTCGGCGCAGGATCGGAAAGCCAGTGGATAACTTGCTCGGCGCGCGCTAACGTCTGGACGATCTCAGGGCGGGAAAGAGAATCCCGCACCTTTATTCTTCGTCTCCGTCAGATTCTTTTCCGCCGGATCGTCCGCCAAAGCCGCCTTTGGTATGCCTGGGCAGGATCATCTCGACGTTTTCGTGCGGGCGCGGGATGACATGCACCGAGACCAGCTCGCCCACGCGCTTGGCCGCAGCCGCGCCGGCGTCGGTGGCCGCTTTGACCGCGCCGACGTCGCCGCGCACCATCACGGTAACATAGCCACCGCCGACGTATTCCGAGCCGATCAATGCCACGTTAGCCGCCTTGACCATGGCATCGGCAGCCTCGATTGCGCCGATCAGCCCTCGGGATTCGACCATACCTAGAGCGATAAATGCAGGATCTTGTGCCATAACTTATCTCCTATTTAAACGAATAGATTTTCATGCCTTCAATACTTCTCGAACAACTTCTCTGACAATCGCCTCGATCTCGCCCGGAGAGGGGCCATAGACCGGGCCTACCGGGGCAGTGCTGGGTCTGAAAGCCTCCTCGGGAGGGCGCGAGGTTTCGTAAGCAATTCTCTTGATGTTATACAAATGATGCACGGTGACATTATCGCCAGTGATAGCGCCGCCAATGCCGCCCGGCCCCAACGTCAGCGAAGGCATGATCTTGGTGGTCATGCCGATCATCCCCAGGGTGCCCATGGTGTTGACGCCGATGCGAAAGACCGGTTTCTCCAGACCAAAGGCCATGATAGGCTTTTCGTCGGTGGCGTGAATGATCAGGCTGTGGCCGCGTCCGCCAAACTGGATCAATTCGATGCAGCGGTCACAGCCCGCTCGCCAGCCATTGACCTCATACCAGCCCAACACCGTGGTTAATTTCTCGCGCGAAAGAGGTTCATCGCGACCGACCTTGGCAAGGCTCGCTACCAAAATTCGCGCCTGACCGGGAACGTGAATGCCTGCCAGCCCCGCAAGATATTGCGGCGACTTGCCAACTGTGGCAACGTTCATGCCTCCGTCAGGATGGAAAAGCGTCTTTCGCAGGGCGTCGGCCTGGACTTCATCAACAAAGAAAGCGCCCTCGCCCTGCATCAACTGCTTCAAACGTCCAGCGATTGGCCGATCAGCGACGACAGCTTGCTCCGTGGCGCAGATGACCGAGTGATCGAAGGCCTTGCTGCCAACGATGTATCTGGCGGCTTTCTCCAGGTCGGCACTGCGATCCACGTAGACCGGCACGTTGCCAGGTCCGACGCCATAGGCCGGTTTGCCCTGCGAGTGAGCGACGCGCACCATCTCGGTCCCGCCCGTGGCCAGGATCAAAGCCGTGTGCCTGTGCGCCATCAATTCCTGGGTGCCTTCCAGGCTGATTTGCGTCAAACAACCAATCAAGCCCCGGGGGGCGCCGGCATCTTCGGCGGCATCGCTCATGATTTTGGCTGTGGCGTTGGAACAATTGACTGCCGAGGGATGGGGAGCGACCACGATTCCATTGCGCGCTTTGACCGATATCAACACTTTGTTCATCGCCGTGGAAGTGGGGTTGGTGCTAGGGATCAGGGCGGCTACTACCCCCATTGGCCAGGCAACTTCAATAATGCCTCTGGCTTTGTCGCCTTTGATAATCCCCACCGTCTTGACATCTTTGATGCTCTCCCAAATATATCTGGATCCGAACTCGTTCTTCAGCTTCTTGTGTTCAGGCACGCCAAAGCCGGTCTCTTCAGCGGCCATGCGACCGAGCCGCTCAGCGCCGATGAAGGCTGCCTGCGCCATCGCCTCACAGACGCGGTCTACCTGTTGCTGAGTGGCATTGGCCCAGATTTGCTGAGCCTGGTGTGTCTGCTCAACTATATCTCGGGCTTCTTGGATCGAACGCAGGTCTTTATCCGACTGGGTCATGCCCCGCTCCAAGGTTCTTTCTGATACGTCACCCGGCTGCCGACCACCATATGGTCTATCACAGCCATGATCACCGCATCAACCGGGCTGTTCTTGGTGATATCTGTTTGGCGTCCGCCAGAACCATGGGCGGTCAGCACCAGGTCGCCAACCCCGGCATCCAGAGTGTCAACCGCCACATAGGGTTTGCCATAGACCTGGCCAGCCTCGTCGCACTGGCGCAAGATGAGCAATTTACGGCCCTCCAGCTTTTCGTCTTTGATCGTCGAAATCGTGGTTCCGATTACTTTAGCAATATACATGTTTGTATTTCTTTGCGCTCTTCGTATCTTAGCGGTGAAAACAAATCTATGTCTTCCGAAAGACAACCTCGCCATCCACTTCTAAATGGTCTATCACAGCCATGACAACCGCGTCCACGGGACAATCTTTGGTTTTATAGGTTTGCCGCGCAGAAGAACCATGCCCGGTCAGTACGAGATCGCCGACGCCGGCATCCACCAGATCAACAGCCACATAAGATTTGCCGAGAATATCACCAGTTTGATCTGTCTGTTTGCAGATCAACAGCTTGCTGCCGCTCACCCTGGGGTTTTTTATCGTGGCGATGGTCTCGCCGATCACGCGTGCAATGAGCATAGTTCCTTTTCCGGTGGTCGTCTCAAGGACGCCCATCACGTTTTTCTCAATAAGCCTTCTTTGTCTGAAGAACAGGGGCTTCGAAGCCATTGGCCTCTTTTTCGCCCTGGACGATCTTGACGCCCGCGCTGGCTCCGATGCGCGTCGCCCCAGCCTCGACCATGCTGCGGGCATCCTCATAGGATTTCACGCCGCCGGAGGCCTTGACGCCGATCTCCGGGCCGACCACGCGGCGCATCAACGCCACGTCCTCAATGGTAGCGCCGCCACCCGAGAAACCGGTGGATGTCTTGACGAAATCGGCGCCAGCTTCTTTCGACAATAAACAGGCGGTCACTTTCTCATCCTGGTCGAGCAACGAAGTTTCGATAATCACTTTGACGATTGCGCCCGCGGCATGAGCAATTCTTACGACTTCATTTATATCTTGTGCGACCAGCTCGAAATCCCTGGCCTTCAGCGCGCCGACATTGATCACCATATCTATTTCAGCAGCGCCATCCCGAATTGCGGTTTCGGTCTCGTAGACTTTCACTGCCGTCGAAGTCGCGCCGAGCGGAAAACCGATCACCGTGCACACTTTTACCGGGCTGCCGCGCAACAATTCGGCGCACAACCTGACATGCGACGGATTGACGCACACCGAGGCAAATTCATATTTTCGCGCCTCGTAACACAACTGGGCAATCTGATCGTGAGTGGCGTCTGGTTTCAACAGGGTATGATCTATCATCCTGGCAACGCTGGGATCATCGGGGACGCCCCCCAGCGAAGAGGTCAGGCGCGCCGCGCCGGCGCTGACCACCCGCCCCACCCGGTCGAAACAAGTTCTTACGCAAATCCCCTCGGCGCATTCCTCTGTGCAATGATCGCCCTCGGGGTGTGCGTCGAGGTGTTCCTGTTCATTGAGCGCGATCAACACCTCACGGGTGATGATCTGGACTAATTGTTCTACGAACTCGACTTCTGGTGACATATCTCTATTTCTCGATCGCCATGATCTTATCCACACGGCGGGCGTGACGACCACCGCCAAAATCCGTGCTCAACCAGGTATCCACGATCTGTTTCGCCAGGTTGGGGCCGATCAAGCCTGCGCCCAGGGTGAGCACATTGGCGTCGTTATGTTCTCTGCTGTTCACGGCGGTGGCGTGGTCGTAGCACAACGCTGCCCGGACGCCGCGCACTTTGTTGGCCGCCATACAACTGCCGATGCCGGCGCCATCCACGATGATGCCTCGCCAGGCCTCGCCATTGCTGACCAGCTTCGCCACCGCGTAGGCGAAATCAGGGTAATCAACCGGCTCTTGGCTAAAAGTACCGCAATCTTCGATCCGAAAACCCTGATCGTTCAGGTGCGCTTTCAAAGTCTCTTTCAACGAGAAACCGCCATGATCTGCGCCGAGGGCGACTATTCGACCGCTGCTCTTCTTTGCTTCGGACTGAGTTTGTGGAGGCGACGGACGGGGGTCGAGGCTGGCTGCCACGGACGAAGGGGGGGGACTGTTCCCCAGCATCGTCTGGCGGACTACCCGCCGTACGATCTCATCCAGCGCAGCTTCGGTGGGATTGCTCATACCATTCAGGCACGCGCCTCCGTCTCGATAGGCAGGGGCAGCCTTCGAAAAGCAAACGCATCCGGCCGCGCCTGCAAGCGAAGGTCTGCGTAGAAGCGGAAACGGTCGCCGCGCAACTCCGAGTCCACATACTCGATCACCTGGCCCGAAGCCAGGCGTGTTTCTCGATGGAAGACCAGCACAACGGCTGGCTGATCCAACTCCAACAGGCGGGCGACTTCTGCGGTAGCCAGACCAGCCTCGATGACCTGCTCGGCATGATTGGGACTCTTGTTATATTTCCTGGTAAGCACTTCGTAGAGCGAGGCCGTCGAAAAGTCGTATTGCAAGATGCCCGGACAGAGATCATGCGGCAGATACGAACGTTCGATAGCAGTCGGTTCGCCATCCATCATCCGCACCCGGTACAGGAAAACCACCTCAGCCCCGAGTTGGATTTGCAGACGCCGCGCCAGAAAAGGATCCGCGCTGATCAGCTTGGCCTCGATCACCCGGCTGGAGACCTGCTTGCCATGAAGCCGCATCTCATGAGTGAACCCGTAGAGATATTGAGCGGTCTTATCGAAGCGCTCGCCAGAGACGAACGTGCCTACGCCCGGAATGGATTCCAACACACCATCCCTGGCCAGTTCGCTGAGCGCTCGTCGAACCGTGTTGCGGCCAACCGAATAGATCTGGCAAAGTTCGTGCTCCGAGGGCAGGCGGTCATTGGCTCTGAGCTGACCCTCGTTGATCTGCTTGAGGATCGCTGCGGCAACAACCTGATAGAGGGGTTTGGCTTGCTTTTCTTCGACCATGACTTCTTTCGGTTCTTGTAACTGCTCAGCCATCAAACGGATTTACCCGAAAAAAGGGTGTGCGCAGGGGGCGTAGCCCCCTGCGCACACCCTTTTTTCGGGAATTTCTCCGATTGGCTGAGTAGTACCGGTTCTTAATATACTACATGTACCAACTTGTTCCAACAGGTGTGTGATTATTATAGCATTTTTCGACAACTGGAGTCAAGCGCGAAATAGCAGCGGGGAGTCGGGTTCAGGAGGGAGGAAGGGTGCCCAGCCCCAGCCTCCACTACTCTTCCTGACGCCCTCTCAAGAGGATCCGAATGGGGGTGCCGAGAAAGGGGTATGTCTCCCGGATACGGTTTTCGAGATAGCGCAGATAGGTAAAATGCGCCAACTCCGGATCGTTGACGTGTAGGACGAAGGTGGGCGGGTCGTTGCTCACCTGCGCCCCATAGAAGATCTTCAGGGGACGTCCGGCTTTGGATGGCGGGGGGTGTTGAGCGAAGGCATCGCGCAGCAAGCGATTCAGCCTGCCGGTAGAAAGCCGCGCCAGGCGCTCCTCTTGCACCTGCAAGGCCATGGGGAGAATCTTATGAACTCTCTGCCCGGTTTTGGCGGAGATGAACAACACCGGCACGTAATCCAGAAAGTTCAACTCGTGGCGGATATGCCAGGTGTAATCCTCGATGGTGTGGGTATCCTTCGGGATGGCATCCCATTTGTTGACCAGGACGACGGCGCTCTTCCAGGCGTCGAGAATATACCCGGCGATATGGGTATCCTGCGCGGTGATGCCCTGGATTGCATCGAGCATCAACAAGGCCACATCCGAGCGGCGGATAGCCTGCATGGAGCGCAGCACACTATATTTTTCCACCCCTGGATATATCTTGCCGCGGCGGCGAATCCCAGCGGTATCAATGAGCGTGATCGGCATCTGGTGATACGTCAGACGAGTGTCTATGGCGTCGCGCGTGGTCCCGGGGATGGGGCTGACGATGGCGCGTTCTTCTCTGGCCAGGCGATTGAGCAGCGTGGATTTTCCCACATTGGGCTTGCCGACGATCGAGATTTTAATCGAGTCTTCTTCTTGTTCCCCCACCCAGAGTTCGAAGGCAGCAACCAGGGCATCCAATAAGTCGCCAATGCCTTGTCCATGAAGGGCCGAGATAGGGTAAGGCTCCCCCATGCCCAATTCGTAGAATTCGTATACCTGATCCCTGCTGGCTTGGCTCTCGCATTTATTCACCACCAACAAGATCGGCGGCCAGGGCCGTCCATCCTGTTCGCGCTGCTGCTTCCGTAATATTTGGGCGATCTCCTGGTCAGCTGGGGTAACGCCGCCTTGCACATCGGCGACGAATAAGATCGCATCAGCCTCATGGATGGCGATCTCGGCCTGGGCGCGGATCTCCGCGATGAACTCGGCCGAGCCAATCGAAAGGGGGGCTTGCTTCTTCCCTGGGCTGACCTGGGTTGGATCAATCCCGCCGGTATCCACGATATCGAAGACATACCCGCCCCACTCGGCTTCGGCCATCAAGCGGTCGCGCGTTGTGCCGGGAATATCGTCTACAACAGCCAGACGCTCGCGGGCCAGACGGTTGAATAGCGTACTTTTACCGACGTTTGGACGTCCTACCAGGGCTACAACGGGTTTAGCCATACGAGGAAACTCAGGGCGCAGAGGTTGGCGTGGCTTCTCCGACCGGGGTGATCTCCACTTCGATATTCTGTGGGGAAACCGCCTCGGCTCGTATCCGTTCGGGTAAGATGACCACCTGAGGGGTAAGCTGGTGCATCCCCGCCTCGAGGCCAGTCAAATCTACAACCACTCGCACATCGGTTTCGGCCAGCGCGTCCAATTCGGGCAGCGGTCCAAATAAAATCACATCAACCGAGTCTGGGGCAACCTTTGCCTGCAACTCCGGGTGGAGGCCAATCGTTTCCACCAGGCGGATGATCTTCAGATTGCCTTCCATGGCAGCGATGCCCACCTGTACCAGTACGTTGGGGTCGCCAATCACGGAAACTCCTTCGGGTAAGTTCAACCCCAAGATAGTTTCGATATCATCGAAAGAGCCGTTCAAATCCAGAGGGTTCGTCTCGACATAGCCCGGTAATTGATCAACCACGGCAGGGTTGGCAGAAAATACCATCACATTTGGCGGAGAGACCGAGATGCTCGTCTGACGATATCCATTGGCGACCTGGCCTGTCGTGACCACCTTCACCACCATGTTGCGGTATCCACCTTTGAGGGTGATCGTCTGAACGACGCCGATCTCACTGGGGGTCAAGATGACGCCCGAAACGACATTGCCTGCCTCATCATAGGCGAAAAGATTAAGATTTCGCTCGATGGTTTCCTCAGCCCCGCTGATGCTCAAGGATGTCTTGACGGTTACCACCTGTTCCACCTGCGAGGCGCGCCCCGAGACCGTGACCTGGGCATGACTCCATTCAGGGGGGCTGGCCTGATACCCCAGGGTTGGCTCTCCAGTGACTTCTGTTCGAATAGGAAGCGTTTTAGAAATCAGCTCTTCCAGGGTGATGGTTACCGTCCCGGGATCGATGGCGACAGTGCGCACAGGACGAAACCTGGAGTCGATCTGATATTGCATGGGCATGGTATGAACTCCCGACTCCAGCCCTGATAGGTCCACCCAGGCCTGTATCGCACCAGTTTCTTTTTCGATCTGATCTAAGATGCTGCGTGGCGCCAGTAGGGTCAGGCGCAACTTGTCGGGAAGATCGCTGGTGATCTCGAGGTTCGAGGCCAGGCCTATCATATCTACCGTCACCGAATAGATTTGTTCCTGGTTCGGGTCAGCGGAGGTCACCGCGGCCACCCAGACGATCAGTCCAAGAATCAGGGCTAACAGGAAGGTGCTGAAATTTCGAACCAGCCAACGAGGGAGACGAGATTTCATGGACGACCCTCCCAACGGCTGGATTCTGCATCAGCGAAGAACCGTTTGAAGAAGGCTTTCAAGGGATTCTTTTCTCTGGCGGGCTGGAAGAAAGTCCGCAGGATCGTCTTCAGACGTTCGCCCGTGAGATTGCTGATCATTCTACCCTGATGGGTAATCGAAATAACGCCGGTCTCTTCCGACACGACCACAGCGACCGCATCGCCGAACTCCGAGGCGCCCAAGGCCGCACGGTGCCGAAGCCCCATCGCTCGGTCGGGTGTGCTGGTCAAACTGCCGCTGGAGGATAGGGGCATCACACATGAGGCCGCCAAGACATGATCTCCCTTGATGATCACAGCGCCGTCATGCAAAGGGGTATTGGGATAGAAAATCTGTAACAGCAACTCTGGCGTAACAAGGGCGTTCAGGGAAACCCCTGTTTCCACATAATCCTGCAAATTATCGGAGCGTTGCAGGACGATCAAGGCGCCATGGTTGCGATCAGCCAGACGGGTGACGGCTGTGACCAGGTCATCTATCATATCCCCATTTTCCCTCGACCGTCGGGTAACGATTGCCCCAGTACGACCAATGCGTTCCAAAGCGCGGCGAATCTCAGGAGCAAAGATCACCGGGATTGCCAAAAAGAGGGCCGGAAGCGCGCTGCTTACCAGCCAGGAAAAAGCTGGCAGAACTTCGAGGCTGGCCAGTATGCCGAGCAAAGTGATGAGCAATAACCCGCCTCGTAGCAAGACCGCGGCCTGCGTATCGCGCAACAAGAGCAGAATCACGAAGAATATTGCCGTGACCAGCAATATATCAATGACCCCAAACCAATCCAGACGTTCGAAAATAAAAATCAAGTAATCCATCGCTCAGACAGGGCGCAATACTCGATCCTCGCGCATTTGTTTGAAATACAATACCGTCCCAGGAGGCATAGACTCCATGGCGGCCTCCTGCCAGGCGCGTACGCTCAAAGCCTTAACGGTGCGAGCCGAATATCCCAATTCTTGCCAGACGTCAGTATGTCTGGCTACATCGGGGGACAAGAACAATAAAGCAGCCTCACACAATAGATCTTTAGAAGCAACCTCGACTTCCTCGATCATCGCCCTGACAGCATCAGCGATGGGCACTTTGTCGCCAATCAGGACATCATCCACCCGCACAACCAGGTTTTCTACCTGCCACCCCATAAGCCCAGCAATATCTCCACCAGCTTTCAGTAGCATAAACGCTTTCTCACCAAAAGCAGCCATCACATCCGTTCGAGTCATAAGGCGCTCGCCCTCGCTCATCCGGGTAATGAATTCGGCGATTTCTTCCGCCTCGGCTGGGCCAGCACGCTGAACGGTCAACTCTTTGACAAAAACATGTTCGACATGCTTAACAGGTTTGGATACGACTAACACTGGGACGGATTGCTGCCATGCGGCTATTACTTCTTCCCAGGTTTGTTCGAATGAATCGCTGTTATGAATCACTATATCGGCTGCCTCGAGCTTTGCCTCTTGAGGCTCCTGAGCCAAGACGCGGCTACGAGCCATATCTTCCGTCATGCCGCGTCGTTGGATCAGGCGCGCGATTTGTATTTCGGGGGATGCATCGGTGACCCAAATCGCATCACAAAGGGTATGCAAGTCGCTTTCTAGGAGTTTGATCGCTTCGATAACGATCACTCGATGTGTGGTATGGCGAATCAATATATCTATCGCCTGACGCACCAGCGGGTGGATGATCTTCTCCAAAGAAGCCATCGCTTCAGGATTCGGAAATACGAGCCGGCTTAATTTCTTCCGGTCGATTTGTCCATCAGGGGTCAGAATCCACTTACCAAACAAGTCTACTACCTGTTCGTATCCAGGCGCTGCTTTCATGATCGTGCGATGGCTCAAAGTATCTGCATCTATGCCATACGCACCAAGGTGTTCCATCATTTTACGGACCACGCTCTTTCCGGTAGCGATATTTCCGGTCAATCCAATCACATATTTATCGGGCCACGCGCTCATAAGTTCTCCTCAGCACTTGGAAAGAATCTCCCTGGCCTGGTAATTTTCTTCTAAGATCGTAACTGCTCAGCCATCGAACGGATTAGCCCGAAAAAAGGGTGTGCGAAGGGGGCGCAGCCCCCTTCGCACACCCTTTTTCGGGAACTTCCCCGTTTGGCTGAGTAGTTACCTAAGATCACACACATTTTAGTCGGGGCAATACAGAATGTCAAAGGAAGCTTGTGAAAAAAGGGTGTGCGGGGCGCACACGCACCCTGCACACCCTTTTTCCCGGAGGACGGGCAGAGAGAAAGAAACGCAACTAATCCAAGAATTGCTCAGCGTAATGGCAGGCGACTGCATGATCTGGTCGCAGTTGGCGCAGTTCGGGTTCATCCACAGCGCAGTTTTCCTGAGCAAGGGGGCAACGCGGGTGGAAACGGCAGCCCGGCGGCGGATTGAGCGGGCTTGGCACATCGCCAGTCAAAATGATGCGTTCGCGCTTCATGGTTGGATCGGGAATTGGGATAGCGGACATCAACGCCTGAGTATACGGGTGAATCGGCTTACCAAAGAGGTCATCCCTGGGAGCCATCTCAGCGATCTTCCCCAGATACATCACTGCCACGCGGTCGGAGATGTGCTCGACCACGGCCAAATTATGAGCCACAAACAGATAAGTCAGGCCAAACTCTTTTTGAAGGTCTTTCAACAGATTCAATACCTGGGCCTGGATAGACACATCCAACGCCGAGACAGGTTCATCTAAAACGATGAATTTAGGCTGCATAGCCAATGCGCGGGCAATGCCAATGCGCTGGCGTTGACCGCCGGAAAATTCGTGGGGATAGCGGTTGGCATGGTAATCTTCCAAACCGACCTTGCGGAGCATCTGCATTACTTTATCCACGCGTTCTTTGCCATTGCCCATGCCATGGATTTTCAAGCCTTCAGCCACAGATTCACCAATTGGCAGGCGAGGATCGAGCGAGGCATACGGATCCTGGAATACGATCTGCATCTGACGGCGCATCTCTTTGAGTTCTTTTCCCTGAAGCCGGAATACATCAACATCATCGAAGAAAACCGAGCCGCCAGTTGGCGGAACCAGACGAAGCATGGTGTGCCCGGCGGTCGTTTTTCCACAACCCGACTCGCCTACCAGACTGAGCGTTTCGCCCTCCTTGATGGTGAAACTAATATCGTCCACTGCTTTGACCCAGGCAACGATCCGACGGAATACGCCGCCCCGTACAGCATAATACTTCACCAGGTTCTTCACCCGAATTAGATCTCTATTTTTCCCGTTCGAATTTGTAGTTTGTTTCGCCATAATCATCACTGAGAGGAAAACCTGCTATTTCAACGGAGCTTTGTGATCTTCGTAATCTTGAAAAAGCCAGCAGCGCGCCGTATGTTCCGGGCCAACCAGGGTCAAGTCTGGTTCAACTTTAGTACAGATACCCAGGCCATACTCTGCTCTGGCTTCGCATCGGGAAGCAAAACGACATCCGGGGGGCAGCCCAATCAGGTTGGGGACATTTCCGGGAATAACCGCCAGCTCATCTTTCACTTTGCCGAGCACAGGCACCGAGGTGATCAATCCGTTGGTATAGGGGTGAGCAGGATTCCGAAACAAGGATTTGACATCGGTCTGTTCGACGATGCGTCCTGCGTACATCACCGCCACCCGGTCGGCCATCTCGGCGATCAGGCCCAGGTCGTGGGTGATCAAAATCACCGAAGTGCCCAGCCGGTTCCTGAGATCCCGCATCAAATCCAGGATCTGGGCCTGGATGGTCACATCCAGGGCGGTGGTCGGTTCGTCAGCGATGAGCAGCCTCGGCTTGAGCGCCAGCGCCATGGCAATCATCACCCGTTGAGCCTGCCCGCCGGACATTTCATGCGGATAAGCATGAGATTTTTCTTCCACATCCGGGATGCCGACCAGTTTCAAGAGATCCACGGCATGTTCCCAGGCTTCATCTTTTTTCATTTTTCGGTGGATGCGAAACACCTCGGCAACCTGCGCGCCAACTGTAAACACGGGATTAAGGCTCGATTGAGGCTGCTGAAAAATCATCGAGATCAGATTCCCCCGCATATCCACCATTTCAGCCTCTGTGAGTTCGAGCACATTTCGGCCATCGAAATAGATTTCACCAGCGACGATCTTGCCAGGTTGATCTACCAATCTAAGCACGGAGAATGAGGTCACACTTTTTCCACAACCGGATTCGCCCACCAGCCCCAGGATTTCTCCAGGCTGCACATGAAAATCAACGCCATCCACAGCTTTGACGACGCCATCATCGGTGTAGAAATAGGTCTTGAGGTTACAGACTTCTAATAGAGGTCGGGAGATGTTATTGGTCACGATACGCTCCATCCGATCATTGTTTCAAACGCGGGTCGATGGCGTCGCGCAGACCATCACCTAATAAATTGAAGGATAAGACAGTGATCATGATTGCTAATCCAGGGAAGAAAACCAGGTGAGGCGCGGTGAATACCTGGTTGCGTTCTGACCCTAACATGGTACCCCATTCTGGGGTAGGAGGTTGCGCGCCTAACCCTAAGAATGACAGGGCTGCTGCTTCCAGAATGGCGGTTGCGATCCCCAGGGTCCCCTGCACGATCAATGGGGGGATGGCGTTGGGCAAGATACGCAGAAACAGGATATGGAATTGTCCGCCACCCAAAGCTCGCGAAGCGGAAACGAATTCTTGCTCCTTGACTGAAAGCACGCTGGCTCTCACCACCCTGGCATAAACCGGGATCGTTACGATTGCGATGGCCAGCAGCGCATTTTGTAATCCCCGGCCTAGCACAGAAACGATCGCAATAGCCAGCAAGAGCGAAGGGAAGGCCAATAACACATCCATGAAGCGCATGATGATGTTATCCACCCAACCCCCGAGAAAACCTCCCACCGCGCCGAGCAGGGTCCCGACGATAATCGCAAAGCCTACTGTTGTGAACCCGATGAACAATGATACCCGCGTGCCGTAAATCACCCGGCTGAAAACATCGCGCACATTTCCATCAATGCCAAGAATATGCTGAGGCTGATCTTCGGGACAGCCCAGCAAATGAATGCATGGCGAGTCTCGTTTGGATACCTCCTCTTTGCCTATCAGCACTTCTTCCGGGTCATAAGGGGCAATGAGCGGGGCAAATATTGCGACCAGGATCAACAAACCCAGCATTATTCCCCCGACAATTGCATTTCGCTGGCGGAAGATCCGCCGCATGGTAAGCCGGGCGAGGCTATTGGATCGGTAATCCTTCTCGGTGGTGTTTGGCTCCGGAACCTTACCAGCAACAACACCATCCATGTATTGATCCATATCGAGTGATTTCTCAGCAGGCATATTGGTCATAAGATGTTCATTCCAGTTTAATGCGAGGATCAATAAAAACGTATGATAGATCAACGATCAAATTGACAGCTACATAGCCAACAGCAATGGCTACCGTAAATGCCTGGACGATAGGGAAGTCACGCGCCGTGATCGCTTCGAAGAGCATCCGGCCTACCCCGGCAATGCTGAAGATCGATTCGGTCAGTACGGCGCCGGCGAAAAGCGTGCCGACCTGCAAGCCGATAATCGTGGCGATGGGTAACAGAGCATTCCGGAAGGCATGTTTCAAGATGACAATACGTTCGAACAGGCCCTTGGCGCGCGCTGTGCGGATATAGTCTTGCCGTAAAACCTCGAGCATACTGGAGCGAGTCATGCGGGCGATGATCGAGAGCGGGATCGTCCCCAGCGCCAGTGAGGGCAGAATAAGGTGCGTGATCGCATCTCCAAGGACTTTCCAATCCCCGGTGATAATAGAGTTCAGGATGAGCATGTTGGAGAAGAAATCTGCCAGTTGGTAACTGAAGGCGCCCTTCGTCAATCCAAGATTGAACACCTCATAGAATGGGATCGAGACTACGCCAGCCGAGAGACGTCCGGAGGGAGGCAACCAGAAAGGCGTATCCTTGAGCACAAGAGCGAACAGATAGGCAAGCATCAATCCCAACCAATAGACCGGCATCGAAACGCCGGTATTGGCGCCGATCATCGTGGCAACATCAATGGCCGAATTCCTCCGCACAGCCGAGAACACTCCCATGGGGATGCCTACAATCGTGGCGAAAACAAGCGCGGTGAGGCCTAATTCGATCGTGGTCGGCAAACGCTCGATGAGAATTTGAGTCACAGGTCGGCTAAAACGAATCGACATGCCAAATTCTCCTCGGGAGATCTCTTTTAGATAGATCAAAAACTGCACATAGATGGGTTTATCCAGGCCATGTTCGCGCGTAAAACGCTCGCACACTTCTGCGGAGGCTTTTTCTCCCAACATGGCTTTACAAGGGTCGCCTGGGATAGAGCGCGCCAGCACAAAAGTGACCAGCAGAATCCCAAACACGACCGGGATAGATAATAAAATGCGGCGGATGGCGTATTGAATCATAGGCTATCTCGATTGTAAGACAGGTTGATAACCTGTCCAGAAATTACAGTTAGCACCAAACAGGTTAGCAACCTGCTCTACGGGGGACAGGTTGACAACCTGTCCTACGAATAAAGCAACGCGGGATGGTACGCGTCTCTCAGGGAGATTGTACCATCCCGCGAGTTAGTCATTCACCTAAAAAACGGCAGGCGATGATTTTACTCCTGGACGTTCATCAAACCGTCCCACAGGTAGGAATAGTATTCCCAGGAACCTGTGTTGCCGATGTGATAGGGGCTCGAAGCATCGATACCCGCAGTCCAGGAAACCACGACATCATTGGCGTCGAATTTGGTGCCGTCATGGAAATAGACGCCCTCTCGCAGCGTGCAGGTCCAAACCGTAGAATCTGCATTGGCTGTGCACCCGGTAGCCAGGCGGGGTTCGACATCGCCAGAGTCGAAGGCATACTCGAAGAGGCCCTCGTTGACCTGCTGGCAGGGCGCCAGCGATTCGCCATCGGTCTCGTCGGCGCAGTACAGGCTGATCGGTTCGGCATTCTGCATGAAGACGAAGGTGTCTTTGCCGGGGTCAACCAGGTTGAACAGCGGCGCGCCGAAGGGGCGGAAGTGTGCATTTTCGATCGTCGCCAGGGCGGCAGAAGCGGAAGCGCCATGAGCAATGGGCACCATGGGCACCAATTCCTTGATGGCGTTGTTGGCCTGTACGTAAAGCGCACCAGCCTGTTCAGCATCACCGATCTGGGAAGCCTCTTCCAATACCTCGTAGATTTCGGGGAAGGGATCGCCGAACTGCGGATTGGTGGCGCCGAAGTGGAAGTCCAGGAAGTTGGTCACATGGGGGTAGTCGGCGCCCCAGCCCAGCAAGTAGAACCCATCCAGGCGGCCATTGGTGGACTCATCTATGAACTCGCCCGATTCCATCACCACGACCTCGGCCTCGATGCCAAGGTTGTCGCGCAGTTGGGTTTGGAATTCGACCGCGACCAGGCCCGGCTCGGGCAGATAGCCGCGGAAGACATCGCGATAGTAGATGGCAGTCTCGAAGCCGTCTGGGAAGCCAGCCTCGGCCAGCAACGCCTTGGCGCCTTCGGGATCGAATTCGTACCAGGATTCACCCTGGCATCCGTTGGGAATCGAGCAGGGGGTAAAGTGTGAAGCCACCTCAGAACCTTCGGGGTAGAAGTTATCCACGATGCGTTGGCGGTCAATACCCATCGCAATTGCCTGACGAACTTTCAGATTGTCGAAAGGCGCGAAGGTGTTGGTCATGGCAAGGTAGAGAATGTTGGGATTAGCGACTGGCAGGAAGGTCAGGTTGGCGTCACCTTTGACGGTGTCGAAATCATCCGGGCTGAGGTTGGTGATCTGATCCACGGTGCCAGCCTGGAGTTCCAGCAGCCGGGCTGCGCCCTCGGTAGCCCACTTGAAGATCAGGGTCTCATAGGGGGACTTATCGCCATAGTAGCCGTCGAAGCGCTTGAAGACTACGCTGTCACCCCGGTTCCAGCTTTCCAGATAGAAGGGGCCAGTTCCAACAGGGTGTGAGAGCAAGGTTTCTTTACCTTCGGTGTTGGCGTAGCTCTCGAGCCATTCACGTGGGTAAATGCCGAAAGGCGTAAAGGCAGCTTTGGCGAGGAAAGCCGGGTCGGGCTTGCACATGCTGAATTCGACAGTGAACTCATCCAGGGCCTTGATGGATTTGATCTTACCGCCGTAATCACAGCTTGGGGCTTCGAGCGCCAACGGCTCTGAATAGGCGATTTCCTCGTATGCTCGTTCGACTACAGGCTTCACAGCCGGTTTGCAGGCTGCCAGAACCATGCTAGCCAGGACGAGCAAGGAAACAAAAATAAATAGGGGTTTGTGCTTCATGAAATCTTCCTCCTTGAAAAATTGAGCCATTTTTGAAAAAATTGGGAATAGGGAAAATGAATATAGAATGCTGTCTTCTCCTTTCGCTATTTTGTTTTATGAGAGGAATGGTCATCTTGAATTATACGCTACTATCAGACAGTGTCAAATGAATCAGCGGGATATTTTAGTAAAATCAGGACATCCCTGGTATGCTATAATCCCAGCCATGCCTGATTGGATATGGGGTGATGGACTCATGATCCCATCGAGATAGGACGCTGATCCATGCTGATGACGCTGATTCTGATCCTGGAATAAGGGATGACGGACTCATGATCTCATCGAGTGAACTCACTCAAGCGATCAAACAAGAGGCCTACCGGCTGGGATTCCATCTGGCGGGGGTGACCACCCCTGAGCCTCCTCCTCACCTGGACATCTACGAAGAATGGTTATCTGCAGGCCATTATGGGGAAATGGCCTGGTTAGCCAGCGACCGCGCTCGCCAACGACGCGCTGACCCGCGCCTGATCCTGCCGGAGTGCCAGGCGATAATAGTATTGGGAGTGCTCTACCCGCCCTCACCCTCCCCTGCTGCGCTCCCCCTCTCTCTCCCAATCTTGGGAGAGAGAGGGGGTTGGGGGGAGGGTGAGGGCGAGGGCAGTGTCGCCTCCTACGCCTGGGGGCAGGATTATCACGACGCGCTGCCACCATTCCTGAGGGCGTTAGTCGAATACATAGAGCAGAAAATCGGGCATGCCATCCCCAATCGCTGGTACACCGACAGCGGCCCCGTCCTGGAGCGGGAGCTGGCTCAGCGAGCCGGTCTGGGTTGGATTGGCAAGAATACCAACCTGATCAATCCCAAAAAGGGTTCGTTTTTCCTGATAGCGGAAATTCTCATGGGAATCGAACTCGTCCCCGATGCGCCTTTTACGCACGATCGTTGTGGATCGTGTACTCGCTGTATCGAGGCCTGCCCTACGGGATGTATTCTCCCCAACCGAACTATTGCAGCCCATCGCTGTATCTCGTATTTGACGATCGAACTCAAAGGATCAATTCCACCAGAACTTCGCCCCCGAATGGGAAACTGGATTTTCGGATGTGATATCTGCCAGCAGGTTTGTCCCTGGAACAAGAGATTTGCTTTACCCCCCCCAGCCCCCCCGTTCACGGGGTGGAGCAGTTATCCATCTCCTGGCACGCTCTCATCTTCTCCGTTCACGAGGGGGAGCGAGGGGGGGAGGGGGGCGGCGCGGCCATCCCTGGCGGAGGAACTATCCCTCAGCCCTGAGGCCTTCAACTGCAAGTTCGAGGGCAGCCCGATAAAACGCGCCAAACGCCGCGGCTATCTTCGCAATGTGGCAGTGGCATTGGGGAATTCACGGAACGCCGATGCAATCCCAGCCTTGACCAAAGCCCTCTCCGACGACGAACCCCTCGTGCGCGAGCACGCTGCCTGGGCTTTAGAACAAATCGTCCATTCGCAATGAAATTCCTGCGCATAAGACAAGAAAAAGCTTCCACGAAGTTCACAAAGAACACAAAGAATCAGCACTTCACGAAAATAGGATCAAAGACCCGTCCTCGGGTCGCCCGGGGACGGGCTTCCGATCTTTTTCGTGATCTACTGAGAATAGAAATAGAGTACTAAAAAAATCGTGACCTTCATGGATTTCCTGAATCTTTTTGATTCCGGCTCGTCCGGGGTATGTGTTCTACACTGCTTTTCGCAGAAATTGACCCCCCCACACCAGTCCGAAAATCGCCGTGCAGGTCAAAACAATCGCCGCGCCAGAAGCGATGCTCAGATAGTAAGATAGATACAATCCGATCACCCCTGAAATCGAGGCCATCGCCGCGGAAAGGGCCATCATCACCGGCAGTCGTTTTGTGAGCAGGTAAGCCGTAGCTGCGGGAGTGACCAACATGGCGACCATCAGGGCTACCCCCACAGTTTGTAGAGAAACCACGATGGTCACAGCGATCAGGATCAAGAGCAGAAACTCCAGCAAGCGAGCCGGGAGTCGCAATGTAGCTGCCAGAACAGGGTCGAACGAGAGCACCATGAACTCTTTGTAGAAGGCCAAAATCGCCAACAAGACCAATCCCCCAAAAACAGCAATCAACCATAGATCGCTTGCGCGCACCCCCAGCACGTCTCCGAAGAGAAAGTGCGCCAGGTCAACGGTGTAGCTGCGCACCGTAGAGATCAGCGCTACACCCAGTGCAAAAGATCCGGCGAAGATGATGCCAATGGCAGTATCTTCTTTTATCTTGGTGCTGCGGCTGATGGCGCCAATCCCCAGGGAGCTGAGTATCGCGGCGACCAGCGCCCACCAGAAGAGCGGTTCCCGCGACCCCCCGCCGATCAGATAACCGACCGCGATCCCAGGCAGGATGGCATGAGCCAGGGCGTCGCCAAAGAAGGCCATGCCGCGCAGCACGACGTATGTGCCGACGATTGCACAGACAATGCCAACCATCACAGATGCGGCCAGCCCGCGAGCCATAAAAGCGTATTGGAGGGGTTCGAGTAGAAAGTTGATCATATTCTCTGTTAGCGAGTTAGAGTTTGGGAGTTAGGGGTTGGGAAGTTCGACAACCTCTGAACTTCATGACTCGTTATCCCCACAGCATGTATCTCCTAAAGCCAGCATACCCTCCTCTGTGGGCACCCAATGCAGGCGTCCCCCATAGGCGGACAATAAATTCTCGGGGGTCAGCACCCACCCCGGGGTTCCAATCCCGAGCATCCGCTGATTGAGAAGCATTACCTGATCGAAGCGCTGAGTAGCCATCTTCAAGTCATGCAACGACACCAGCACCGTTACCCCACGCGCTTTGAGATCATCTAAAATGCGAAAAACTTCTTCCTGGGAATTGATATCCAGCCCGGTGAAAGGCTCGTCCATCAGCATCAGTTCAGCTTCTTGAGCCAGGGCGCGGGCGATGAACATGCGCTGCTGTTGACCACCTGAGAGCTGATTGATCTGCCGTCTGGCAAGATCGCTCATCCCAACGATTTTCAAGGCCTGCTCGACGAGATTCCAATCGCTGGTTCTGGGGTTTCGGAAGAGGCCCAATTGCCCCACTCGCCCCATCATCACCACATCCGCAACGGTGACCGGGAAATTCCAATCAACCTGGCTGCGCTGCGGCACATAGGCAATGCAAATATGCCCTCCCGGTTCGTTCCCGTAGATGTGCACCCGTCCCTCGGTAGGCTGCAATACCCCGGCGATGATCTTGAGCAAAGTGCTCTTGCCAGCGCCATTTGGGCCGACGATAGCCAGACGTTCTCCTGTCATCAACACGAATGAGGCCCCTTCGAGCGCGACGCCACTTTCGTAACGAAGGCCCAGACCCTCAGCGCGTAAAATCGGCGCGCCGTCCTGATGGGGTAGGCGATGTTTGCGGAGATGTTGGGTGGTTTTGTGGAGTTCTTCGAAAAGGGACATTAGGGGGTAGGGGGGTAGGAGTTAGGAGGTTAGGGAGTAGGTGTGAGGGCATTTATGAAGGTGGTTGTATTGTAACGCATATACGCTAAATAGGTGTCGGCATCTCCACCTGTCTCGCTGAGGGAGCCGGTGTAAACATAGATGAGTAGCACACCTGTATCTTCGGCGAGGCGTTCGGCTAAGGTAGGGTTGACCGTATTGCCGACGAAAACAGCGCTGATCTCCAAAGCGGCGATCGAATCTTCGAGTTCAGCCAGTTCTTGCGCCGTGGGTTCGGCCAATGTGCTGTAACCAGCGATCAACGCGCCAACCTGGTCGAAGCCATACTCGTCAGCGAAGTAACCGAAGAGGGAGTGATCGGTGACGAGTTTGCGTTTCTCTTCTGGAATCTGGGATGCCTGTTCACGGATCCAGGCATCCAATTCCTCAAGCTCAGCCAGATATTTTCCGGCGTTTGCTTCGTAAACATCTCCATTTTCGGGGTTTTCTTCATGGAGCGCCCTCTCGATATTGTGAACCCAAATCATCACGTTATTTGGATCCGTCCAGGTGTGCGGGTCGGCGTGGCTGCGGCCTTCTTCTTCGGATATCAGGAAGTCGATCCCTTCGGAAACCTGCACGACCTTATCTTCCGCGCCGGCGCTTTCGATCAGGTGATCGAGGAATTCCTCCAACCCGGCGCCGTTGGCAAAGATCAAATCAGCCTCAGCTACTCGGGCAATATCTTGAGGGGTGGGATCGAAACTATGCGGATCACTTCCCACTGGGAGTAAAATACTCAATCCGATAAGGTCGCCTCCCACCTGGGAGACCACGTCCCCTACGATGGTGGTGGTGGCGACAACCTCGAGCTTGCCAACACCCGAGGGCTGATCCGTCAGTGGGCTGCAGGCGGTCACGAACGCCATTCCGGTGAACAACACCGGAAACAGCATCAACGCGCCCGTTTGTGATAGCGACTTGAAAACGTTTTTCATCATTGTAGACCTTGTTCACTCTTTTTCGTTGGGCGCCTGGTGAATGAGATCATTTACGGCTTTTCCAACCCATGCGCTTCTAACAAAACCCCATCTTCCAGGAGCTTTGCCGTTGGGCCATCTGCTACAACGAATCCCTCATCCATGATGACCATGCGCGGGAACAATTCTTCGACCATTGCCAAATCGTGAGTGGATATCAGCATGGTGATAGGCAGCTCGCGCAAGAGATTGATCAGCGAACGGCGGGCGCGCGGGTCGAGGCCTGAGGAGGGTTCATCCAACACTAATATCTGGGGGCGCATTGCCAGCACAGTTGCAATGGCAATGCGTTTCTTTTGACCTGCGCTCAGGTGGTGAGAGAGTCGCTTGCCAAAATCGTCCATCTGCACAGCAGCAAGCGCTTCATCCACACGGGTGTAAACTTCGGCCTCTGGCAAGCCCATGTGCAAGGGGCCGAAAGCCACATCGTCGAACACCGTTGGGGAAAACAACTGATCGTCTGGATTATGGAAGACCAACCCCACCATCGCCCGGATGATAGGCAGATTCTCTCTGGTTATGGACATCCCGGCGATCGAGATGGAACCATGCCCGCGCAAAATCCCATTGAGGTGCAACATCAGCGTGGATTTACCCGCCCCATTGGGTCCTACCACGGCTACTTTTTCACCCTCACACACATTCAGGCTCACACCTCGCAGCGCAACGCGCCCATCAGGATACGCAAAGCGCAGATCACGAATTCGAAGGATATCACCTTTGCATTCGGGTATCGTGATTTCATAATCAGGTGGATGTTTCACTGGCATCAGCGCACCCATCCCAACAATTGGATAAAGGACAAAACGGCCAGCGAGAGAATCAAAGCTAGCCAATCTAGCCTGGTCATGGCATGGGGGTTGAGCGTGCGCAAGTGACCTGTGTAACCGCGCCCCAGCATGGCGTAGTAGATGCGGTCGGAGCGCTCGTAGCTGCGCAGGAATAACTGTCCAACCATACTGCCGGTCACTTTCGCGCGCCAGGTCAATCTGCCGCCGCGCTTTCTGCCTTGCAGACTGGCGCTGCGGGCTTCGCGGGCGCGCAGCAGACGCAAAGCTTCGTCAGTCAGTACGAAGAGGTAACGATACAGGAAGGCAATGATGGTGGTCAGAATACGCGGCAGACGCAGGTGTTCGAACGCATGGATCAGGTCGGGAAATTGTGTGGTGGCTACCAGTAGAATCGCCATCTGCACCGATAGCCAGGAGCGGACGAGAATGCTGAAAAAGCGCGCCACGCCGAAATTGGTGGGGATGAGCGTAATAAACCCCAGATGCCATTGAGCCAGTGGTTTTCCCAACGGCGAGAATATGACGCTTATGGCAACCAGCACGAACGGCAGAACAATGTACGAGCGTTTGAAAGTGTAGCCCAATCCCAGGCGCGAGAGATCATTTCCCAACAGCAACACCAACCAGGCGACCGCAAACGCCAGCCAATTGCCATCCGGCAAGATCGCGTTGGACAAGATGAATGCGACGGTCACCGCTGCCTTGACGCGCGCGTCCAGGCGGTGGATCAGGCTATCCTGAAAATGGTAGTGGTCGAAAACGTTGATGTGCATGGGAGGATGTCAAGTGCCAGGTGTCAGGTTCCAGGGATTGGGGATCAGGTATGGGGGGGCGATTTGCGCAGGCTCCGGCCAAGTAAGATCAATAGTCCCAGCAATACCAGTGCGCCAACCATTCCGGCGATGATGGTGGAGAGATGAGTTTCACCCAGGAAGGGGATGGTATAGTCGGGCAAGATTTCGCAGGGGGCGCTCTGGCCGATTTCTAAGAAGCCCAGGTTTTCGGCGACACGCTCCAGGCCATCGGGCGAGCCAGAAGCCAGCGGCGAAAGCAGCACCGCCAGCAACGATACGATGATCCCTGCAATAATCCAGCCGCGCCCTCCGCCGGACGCGGCTTTCTCGCTAGTCAAAAGATCAGGCCGGGTCCGTTCGATGAAAGCCAGCGCGGCCACAGTGATCAGCGCTTCGCCGAGGCCGATCGGCGTATGGACGCCGAGCATCGCCGGAAGGACGATCTCCAGCCGGGATGCGCCGCTCAACCAGAGCTGTAATGACGTCAACAAAGCGGCTGCCATGGTCGCCAGCCAGGAAGCCAGGCCAGCCGCGACCAGGCGCGCACCTATCTTGCGATGGATCACCATCCGGTAGAGGCCAAAACCGATCACCACAGTGAGAATGCCCATGTTGAAAATATTGGCGCCCATCACCAGCAGGCCGCCATCCTGGAAGAGCAAGGCTTGAACGGCGATAACGGCTGTCATGACCAGGATTCCAGCCCAAGGCCCCAACACAATCGCCGCCAGGGCGCCGCCCAGGAAGTGACCCGATGTTCCCCCCGCCACCGGGAAGTTGAGCATTTGGGCGGCAAAGATGAAAGCCGCCATGAGGCCCATCAAGGGAATTTGCCTTTCCCCCAGGGTTTTATTCGTTTTCGATATTGCCAGGCCAACCATGATCATCGTCGCCCCCCAAAAGACCAGCGAAATAAATGGGGTCAAAAAACCATCTGGAATATGCAGAGGAGCAGGGGAAAGCAGCATTTATTCCTCCTTGAGTTTTTCGGACGATAATTGACACCCGGCGCAAACACCAAAAATCGAAATGTGCTGCAAGTCCGCTGTGAAGCCATATTCTGTGTCTAATTCTTCTCTGAGGGATTCCAACGCCTGGGGGTCAGCGTCAATCAGCCGATTGCAATAACGGCACACCAAATGAATGTGGGGGCCATGCTGCAAAGCTGCGTACACGATCCTGCATTCGCCCAGGTCGTTTCGGCAGGCCAGCCCCTCTTCCCAAAGCATGTCCAGCGTGCGGTAGACCGTGGCAAGATTTGCAGCCGGTGTGTGTTTTCTCACCTCAGCGAAGACCTCCTCCGCGGAGATATGCTGCTCGCTATGAGCAATCGTCTGGATGATCATCTCCCGTTGGAGAGTGATGCGGTAGCCTTTTTGGCGAAGATGTTCAGTGAGCGTCGAGCAGGGGGACATAAATCTTCCTTATTGCAAGTATTTGCAATAAGGAAGATTATAAATTAGAGACCAGAAATGTCAATGGAGGTCTTTCAAGGAGTGGGAGTAGGCTCGACGCCTCCGGTTTCCTCGCCCCCTTCGGTCGTTGGCACTGGGGTCACCAGGTTGACTCGAACGATCAATATTTGACCAATAAAAAGCGAGTTGGGATCTTCTTCCAGATATTCGTTTCGTCTGATGATGTCCTCGACGGTGCTGTTGAATTTTAGGGCAATGGCGCCCAGTGAGTCTCCAGGCTGGACCGTGTACTCGATTGGCGTACCAGGAGGCAAGTCTGGCGGCACCAAAGTTGGCGTCGGCAACTGCGTCCCCGGTGGGGGGATCAATATCTCATCGCCCACTTTGATGATCGGGTTGACCGGATCAAGCCCCATACGTTCGCGGTTGGTCTCGATCAAAACCAGAATATCCATCTCGAACTTTTCGGCGATCGAGTACAGATTATCACCTTCTTCGACCACATAGATCACAGGCCCTGTGCGCGTAGGAGTGGGGCTGGACTCGGGTGTGTCTGTAGGAGGCGCCGGAGTGGCAGTCAGAGTTACAGTGGGTGAGGGTGGGATCGGCGTTGGCGTGAATGTGATAGTGGGCGTTGGCGTCTTGGATGCAAATATTGCTGCGAGATTGATCTGCGGCGTCTCCGCGCCAGTCAGCCAGAAAATGAGCATGCCGGCTCCGGCGATCAAAAAGATGCTTGCCAGCGAGAGAATCAACTTGGGGGTTCTCTGCGAGCGCCGCTGACGCCTGCGATACGCCTCGATAACTTCTTGGGGAGATTCTGGTTTGGCCATAATAGTCGCCTCGGTTGCAATACCTTCGGGTTCGATTCTACTCTATTTCCGATTGGCAGTGGTCTATTCTCGCTCACCCAACAACAATCTCAATAACTCGCGTTGTTTTTCGAGAAGTTGTCGTTATTCTTCCATGATTGCAGATAATTGCGTGTTTAATTGCTCTAGCAACTGAACCATTTCGCGATAACGAGTCAGCAAGAGGATTTCTTCGGTATGTTGTCGTTCCCGTAAACGATATGCGACAAGCGGCGGACGATTCATTCAAGCGAAGGCGTTTCAGTGTGAAAGCACCTATGACCGTCTAAGGATGTAGTGTGCCATCATCCAATGGGAGGAAATGTTGCGCGGCAGGTTCGCGACGAGGATTCCAAAGCGATGGTTCATCGTGATGGCTCGACCAATAATCGAGTTTATATTGATTGCACCGATGGCAACGGTAGAGCAAGTTCTCAGGCCCATCATCGCCCCCTTTGGTAATGGGTCGAAAGTGGTCTATGGTCAATTCACCACCCGCGTCTGTTTCTGTGACACCGCAAAACTCGCAGGCGTAGTTTGCACGCTGTCGAACCCACTCACGGGTTTCAGCAGTAATGGTCATGCAGGTTGCGCTCCAAGTTGTTGCACAAGTTGATGGCGCAATGCGGCGATTTCACGTCGCAACGTCTCATTTTCGGAAGCAACCTCTTGGATGCGTTTTGTAACTGTCATCAGTTGCTTTAAGGCCGCGTCAACCTGAGATTGGAGGGAAACCACCCTTTTCTCGCTAGTGGTCAATTCGAGCAATTTGCTCTCGGCAGTATCTTGAGTAGCATACCAGTCTAGCAATCGCTTTTGTTCTTCTGCCGAAAGCGCCTCACCACGCGATGCCCTATCATGTAATTTCTTGGCTGTGTCGTTGGAAATCACTTTGCACTCCTTTCCATCGTTTATGTTAGCCAACATTCTACTACTGTCTCACAGTGGGTGTCAAAGACATGTCATGGACGAATCGCTGAAGCACTTAAGGCATTTCTTCTTGCTTGTGCAATTGGGAAGCCGCACAGAATGCGCAACGCAATGTCGCCACACTAGCGCATCACACCCAAAGAATCCCAAACAGCCCAATCCTGATCGGCTGGGCCATTGGCAAGAACGACCAGGTAGAACCTGACCGACTTCCCCTTCAAGGCGCTCAGGTTGACTTCGATCTTCTTCAATGCGCCGTCACAGGTTTCGCTCCAGGAACCCAGTTGGGTTAACGTCCCCATATCGTTTCCTACGGTATAGTAAATGCGGAAAACCGCATCCCCGACGCCGCATGAACCATCGCTCTTGGCAATGAAGCCCAGTTTTCCTTTTATGTAATCTCCATTGCCAACGGTGTAGGCAGGATAGCGTCCGATGATGTAACCATCATTTACCCATTTGGGATGCGTCTCTAGAATCTTGCCTGTCATTTTGCCATCTTCTAGTTTTTGACCATCTTTCACCATGGCAAAGCCATTGGCATCCGTGTCGGGGCCGCCGTAAGCGATATCGGTATCCCCGGGGTTATCGAAATCCAGGGGGGTTGTGCCAGCACCCCAGTCCGCGTTCTTCGCCTGGGAGATAAAATCGAACATCACCCCAGAGAGTTCCACAACCTCGATCTCAGCCCAGAATGACTTCGACTGATCTCCCCATCCGAATAACACGCCGCTGGCATTGCGCAGCTTGAAATAGCCCCGGTAAACTCCCGGATCGTTGGGGGCAACCAGGTTGACAGCGACATCTATTTCAGCCCCTGGCGGCACACTGCCGCCGGTCACCTGGACGGCAGCCGGCGCGCCCATATTGTCGCCAGAGACGAACACCAAATGATAACCTGAAGTCCAGGTGCAGGAACCGCCATTCTTCAAGCGCCAGATCTTGGTGAAGGCCTGGCCGGGATTCATATCCGTGCCGTCGGGGACGGTTACATCAACAGGATCGCCAAAATCCACATGATCGCAGGGGATCGGGGTGTGGGTCGGCGTTGGGAGGGGTGTGTTGGTTGGGGGGACAGGGGTCGAGGTGGGAGGAACTGGGGTAAGGCTGGGCTGTACCTGAAGCTGCGTCTGCCCCTGCTGTGTGGGCTGTTGCGCTTGCAAGCCGGCGGCAGATAGGGTCATCTGAGCGGCCACCGTCTGAGCGGCAATCGTGTGGATCATCCCCGCTGGCTCCTGTGTAGATACTGCTTTCCCTGGCAGATTGCATCCGCTGAAAAGCATCAGGAGAAGCGCTACGCCAGGCGCAAGGGATAATGGGGATTTTTTGAGCTGGATCATGGCTTTCTCTCTCCTCATGGACAAACTGCGATACAGAAGTGCTCTCTGAATAACAGTTTACAACGAGTCTCCTGAGATTGCAACAAACGACAAGTGGGCGCGGCGGATTCACCCTGGGGTGGCTACCACGCTGAGGGGAATCGCGCCCCGCGCAGGCCGAGGCAACATCCCCTGCATAGACCAGGGTCCCGCCCAGGTTATCATCACCGGCAGCGTTTTCCCCCGCAGATCTTCATCGCTTTCCACAAAGACGATCTTGTTGGTTGGCGTGCGCCCACGCCAGCGGCCGCGCACCTTTTCTTCGAAGAGCACTTCCACACTTTCGCCCAGGTAGCGGCTGTTGATTTCGCCCGTAATGCTTTCTTGCAACTCCTCCAGCAGGCGGAAGCGGCGCCATTTCTCCTCGTCAGGGACGTTGTTTGCCATGCGGCGTGCAGCCACCGTGCCAGGGCGCGCCGAGTAGCGCGCCAGATGAGCTACATCCATCTTGAGTTCCGCCAGAAGATCGTAAGTATGCTGGAACTGCGCTTCACTCTCGCCGGGAAAGCCCACGATGACATCTGTGGCGATAGCCACCCCCGGGATGCGCTCTCGGATTTCGGCCACCAGATGGCGATAGTCATCGGCGGTGTACTCGCGCTTCATGTGAGCGAGCACTTCGTCGTCGCCGGCCTGCACTGGCGCCTCGATATGCGGCATTACTTTGGGTAACTCAGCAACTGTATCGAGCAATTCCGCCGTCATCCAGTTGGGATGGGAGGTCAGAAAGCGAATACGCTCCAGCCCTTCGATTGGATGAACAGCGCGAATCAGTTGCGCCAGATTTGGCCCGTTGGGGATATCTTTGCCGTAGCGATCTACGATCTGCCCCAACAATGTGATCTCTTTGACGCCCTGCGAGACCAGCGAGCGCGCCTCAGCGATGATATCCTCCGCCGGACGGCTGCGCTCGACGCCGCGCTGGTAGGGGATGATGCAAAAGGTACAGGCGTGGGAACAACCCAGAACGACCGGCACGAAGGCCGACACTAATTTGCCGCGCTCCTCCTCGGGCAGAGTCAGGCTTACACCGATCCCCGCAGGGGAGGTCGAAGCGCTTGCGCTGAGCGCAGCCGAAGCGTCACCATCCATGAAGGCGAAACGCAGCGATGTAGCGGCATCTTCGTGGTCTTTGCTCTCATCCTGCGTAAGGTGAGCGATCAATGGCCCAGGGTCAGAGGGCGGCGAGAAGACATCCACCATGGGAAAGCGTTCCTTGAGCTTCTCATGCCCTTTGACCCCCACCAGGCAGCCCATCAGATTGATCACCATCTCAGGCCGCTTCCTCTTGACCGATTTGAGCGAGTTCAAACGTCCGTAGGCTTTATCCTCGGCGCTCTGGCGCACCACACAGGTATTCAAAACCACCACATCGGCCTCCTCGGCGATGCGGGTGGGAGTGTAGCCCTGCTCTTCCAGGGCTGCCGCCACCCTGCGTGAGTCGGCCACATTCATCTGGCATCCAGCCGTCCAAATATGATATTTCATGTCCGATATTATAACATTCGGTTATCCAACCGAGAAGTTGGATCATCTTCAGTGCTTCACGAAAACAGGATCAAAAAACCGTCATCGGGTCGCCCGGGACGGGTTTAATGTATAATTACCTCTAATGGCTGGTCCTGAATACGATCAAAATTCCCTAGACGAGCTATGCCGCCAATTCGATCTAATCCTGGTTATCGCCTACGGCTCGCAAATAACTGGTCACGCCAGTTCACATAGTGACACAGACATCGGTATATTGCAACGATCAGGAGTGCTCCCCATAAAGCAATATCTAGACCTCTGCTATCACTTGTCCCAAATTATTCAGCCCAGCAACATTGACTTGGTAGATTTTCGCCGCGTTCCAGGCTTGCTCAGACACCTGGCCTGTGAAAAGGGTAAGGTGCTGTTCGAGAGTGCGCCAGGGATTTACGCCAACTTCCGCTTGTACGCCTGGAATTTATACCAGGATGAATGTACTGCTATTCGCCGGCATGATCGTGAAGCGATCCAAACTGCGTTAAGGAGTTTTTCCCCATGATGAGTCCCGCAGATCAAGACGTAATTCGCCGCAAACTTGACCGCATTATTAAGTGCTTGCAGCGTATTCGAGAAGCCCAGCGTAAAACCCTGGACGATTACCTTTCCGATCAGGATTTGCAATTCATCATGGAGCGCCAATTGGAGCTAATCATCGGCGCTGCAGTAGATGCCAACGTGCATATTCTGGCTCAATCCGGTTTTGGAACCCCTGCAGACGCCTATACATCTTTTTTTGAACTTGCCCGTCATACCGAGGCAATTCCTATGGATCTGGCATCTCAGATGGCTCCGGCCACTGGCTTGCGCAACCGCCTGGCGCACGATTATGAAGAGATAGATCATAAGCTTGTCCATAGAGGGCTTGGTGAGGCGCTGGCGTTGTTTCCGAAATATATCGAAGCCGTCGAAAAGTATCTATCCAGTTTGCCCGCTCAAGAATCGTTCTTATCCCAGGAGTAACCGTATGTACGACCCCCAGGAATTAGAAAAGCTTCGTCAGAAGATCACACAGTGGGAGCAGAAAACCCTCCACCCCACGCTGGAACGCAACCCGGAACGCCAGGAGAGGTTCGCCACCACCTCCTCTGAACCGATCGAGCGTCTGTACACCCCATTAGATGTAACTGGAGATGGCTACGCCGAGAAACTGGGTATGCCCGGCGAATATCCCTACACCCGCGGTGTTCACGCCACCATGCACCGCGGCCGCCTGTGGACCATGCGCATGTTCGCCGGTTTCGGCGCCGCAGAGGAGACCAACCGGCGCTTCAAGTATCTGCTCGACCAGGGCCAGACTGGTCTTTCCATCGCTTTTGACCTGCCCACCCTGATGGGCCTGGACAGCGACGACCCCGAGGCCTTGGGCGAGTTCGGCAAGTGCGGCGTGGCTGTTTGCTCGCTCAAGGATATGGAAGTGTTGACCGCTGGCCTCCCCCTGGACAGAGTCTCCACCAGCATGACCATCAACTCCCCGGCAGCCATCATCTGGGCCATGTATATCGCAGCCGCCGAGAAGCAAGGGGCGCGCCACGACCAACTGCGCGGCACCATCCAGAACGACATTCTCAAAGAGTATATCGCTCAGAAAGAGTATATCTTCCCGCCAGAACCCTCCATGCGTCTGGTGACCGATACCATCGAGTTTGGCGCCAGCGATCTGCCCCAATGGAACACCATCAGCATCTCCGGCTACCATATCCGTGAGGCGGGTTCTACCGCAGCCCAGGAGCTGGCCTTCACCCTCTCCGACGGCATGGAATATGCCCGGTGGGCCATCGCGCGCGGCCTGGACGTGGACGCCTTCGCCCCGCGCCTATCCTTCTTCTTCAATGCCCATAACGACTTCTTCGAAGAGATCGCCAAATACCGGGCAGCGCGGCGCATCTGGGCGCGAGAGATTCGGGAAACTTTTGGCGCAAAAGACCCCCGCTCATGGTTGATGCGCTTCCACACCCAGACCGCGGGAGCCTCCTTGACTGCGCAGCAGCCTGAGAACAATATCGTGCGCGTGGCTATCCAGGCCCTGGCTGCCGTGTTAGGCGGCACCCAGTCTTTGCACACCAACAGCATGGACGAAGCCCTGGCGCTGCCCTCCGAGCACGCCGCCACGATCGCCTTGCGCACGCAGCAGATCATCGCCGAAGAATCGGGAGTGACCAACACCATTGATCCGCTGGGCGGTTCCTTCTTCGTCGAAGCGCAGACGGATCGCATCGAGGCTCAGGCCTATCATTATTTCCGGCGCATCGCAGAACTGGGCGGCGTGCTGCCCGCCATCGAAAAGGGCTTCTTCCAGGGCGAAATCGCCGACGCCGCCTATCGCTACCAGCGCGAGATAGACCTCGATGAGCGCAAGATCGTGGGGATCAACGCCAATGCCGAGGATAAACCCCTCACGATTCCCCTCCTGGAAATGGACCCGCAGGGCTATCAGCACCAGGTCAATCGCTTGACGAAACTGCGCGCCGAACGCGACAATGGCCGCGTCGGGCAAACCCTGGATCGCCTGCGCATCGCCTGCCAGGGTACAGAAAATACCATGCCGCACATCCTGGAAGCCGTGCGCGCCTATGCCACCCTGGGAGAAATCGTGAGGGTGATGAAAGAAGTCTTCGGCGCCTATCAGGAACCAACCTGGATATAACCCCGGATAGCATCCATGAAGGCCACGAATATTACAGCGCAAGGTCGGCTGTATATGCATAAAAACCGATCGAAAGCCCGTCTTCGGGCGCCCCGGGGACGGGGCTGGAGATCAATGTTTGGGAACATTGCGCTGTAATACTAAGAACAGGAATAATCCTTCGTGTTACTCCATGGATAGCTTTTTAATGACACTCATTGAAAAAATCCCACATAACCTCTTTCACCCATCAGATCAGCCAGGATTTCCAGGCCATCGAACGCCCGCTGCGGGCGCAGATCCTGATCTTCACCTTCATCCGCCTGATCTTCAACACCCTCTTCCGCATGGTCTACCCTTTCCTTTCGGTTTTCAGCCGAGGCATGGGCGTAGATATCGCGGCTCTGTCATTGGCCCTGACCAATCGCGCTTTGGCGGGTATGCTGGGGCCGTTTCTGGCCGCCATCGTCAATCGCCGTGGACGAAAGGCGGGGATGCTCTTTGGAGTCAGTACGTTCATCTTCGGGGTGATCATCATGATCATCTGGCCCTCCTTTCCAGCCTTCGTCATCATGCTGATTCTCACCACCCTGGGGAAATATGGCTTCGACCCCTCTATGCAGGCCTACGTGGGAGACCGCGTCCCCTACCAGCGGCGCGGCCTGGCAATCTCGATGACCGAACTGGGCTGGTCGCTGAGCTTCTTTATTGGGATTCCTTTGATCAGCTTTCTGATTGCCCGGAAGGGATGGACATCGCCTTTCCTGATTCTAGCGCTCCTCGGGTGCGTGGCTGGGGTTGCGCTGATCTGCCTGATCGAGCGCGACACTGTCCCCGAGGAGAATCAAACCAACCTCCTGCTCAACATCCGAGATGTGCTCACCTATCCTCCTGCTTTAGCGGGACTGTCCTTGGGGTTATCAGCTACCACCGCCAATGAAGTCATCAACTTGATCTTTGGCGTTTGGCTGGAAGACTCTTTTGGGCTGTTGATCATCGCTCTGGGGGGCACCGCCGCAGTGATCGGCCTGGCTGAACTGGCTGGGGAGACCCTGACTGGCGGATTGGTAGATCGAATGGGAAAAGTGCGTGCAGTGGGAATGGGTTTGATCGGCAACTGTCTTGCCGTGCTGATATTTCCTCTAGCCGGTAGCAACACCGCGGGGGCGCTGGTTGGTCTATTCTTGTTTTTCATCACCTTCGAGTTTTCCATGGTCAGCAGCATCCCGATGATGACTGAGATCAAGCCCGACGCCCGCGCCACGCTGATGGCCTTCAACGTGGCCAGCTTTTCACTCGGACGCGCCATCGGCGCGTTGATCGGGCCTTCGCTCTACGCCCTGGGCATCGGAGGCAGCGCCATGGGAGCGGTCTTCTTCAATCTCCTGGCTCTCCTTGCCCTGCAGAGGATCCGTAAAGCCATTCGATAGAAGTACTAACGTCCTCTTATATGCGGCGACCGATTCCTGTATAATTTCCCCATGAGATCCCGCCTCTTTTCGAGCCTCGCCTGTTGCTTGATGCTGCTTGGTTTAGCGATCCCGGTTCTGGCCGCGCCACCGCTCCAGCCAACCGCTTTCCCCACTCCTACCCCCGGGCCAGACGGGCGCATCATTTATATCGTCCAACCGGGAGATACACTCTGGCGCATTGCCGCCATGGCAAATATCTCTATAGATCAACTACGGGCGTTGAATAATCTCACTGCCAGCGACGTGATTGCCCCAGGAGACGAGATCTTCCTCGGTCTGGGAGGGCCAGCCACCGCTATTCCTCCCGAACAGCCAACCGCCACGCCGGCGCCATCAGGGCCAACGCCCACCACGGAGATCGGTTATGGCGTCATCTGTGTGATTCTGTACAATGATGCCAATGGCGACGCCATCCGACAGGAGGAAGAGAGCTTTATTCCCGCCGGAAGGATCAGCATTGCCCATGCCGACGGTTCGATGTCGGTCACCGAGGACACATTGACTGGCCTGGATCACTTATGCACCGAGAATCTCGAAGAAGGTGAGTACAACATCAGCGTTGGCATCCCCGATGGATATAACTCCACCACGGCCATCAGCGCCAGCATCGTTCTAAATGGGGGGGATGAGATCTATCTGGATTTTGGCGCCCAGCCCAACTCGGAGACTCTGGCCGAAGCCCCCGCGCCTGTTGGGACTGGCAGGTCTCCTTTGCTTGGAATCATCGGCGGATTTGTTTTGTTAGTTGGAATCGGGTTGGGGGTGTACGCGGCAGTGATGAGAAAGTAACCAATTTTATTCAGGTTCTGAATATCCATTGGGATGCGAACGATGCCACTCCCAGGCGCTGGCGATGATATCAACTAAATCTGGGATTTGCGGCTGCCAGCCCAATCCCTGGCAGATTCGTTCCGAGGAGGCTACCAGGCGGGGGGCATCGCCAGGGCGGCGAGGCATCTCTTCGGCGGGGATGGGATGCCCGGTCACTTCCCGGGCAGTTTCAATCACTTCACGAACCGAATAACCCGCGCCGTTCCCTATATTGTAAACCAGCTTATCGCTCTTCCTGAGAGCCTCCAAAGCCAATAGATGCGCCGAGATCAAATCCGTGATGTGAATATAATCGCGGATGCAAGTGCCATCCGGTGTGGGATAATCCGCGCCGTAAATGTAGACCTGGTCGCGCTGCCCCAGCGCAGCCTGCAGAGTCAGCGGGATGAGATGGGATTCGGGCTGATGGGCTTCGCCGCGATGGGGAAAGCCTCCGGCGGCGTTGAAGTAACGCAAGGAGGCATAATGTAATCCATGGATTTCCCGGTACCAATCCAGAGCCTGCTCGATCATCAGCTTGGTTTGGCCGTACACATTGGTGGGGCCAAGCGGCGACTCCTCGCTGAGCGGCTCGTCGCTGGATTGATAAACTGCGGCGGTGGAGGAAAGCACAAAGCGTTTCACTCCGGCTTTTACGGCCAGCTCGATCAAATCCAATGAGATGCTCAGGTTATTATAGAAATACTTGCCGGGATTCTGCATACTTTCTCCGGCCTCGATGAAAGCCGCGAAGTGCATCACGGCATCGTAGGCATCCTGTTCGAGAACTGCTTCGACACAGGCGATGTCGGCCAGATCGTTGTGGATGAACTCAACGCCTTCGGGAATGGCAGCGCGATAACCCGTGGCCAGGGAGTCGTACACAGTGACGGAATGTCCGTTAAGAAGCAAGGTTTCGGCGGCTGCGGAGCCGATGTAGCCTGCGCCGCCGGTGAGGAAGATGTTCATAGGTTCACTGCTCACTGACTACTGCTTACTGAGCACACGCTTCATAAAGCGGTCTTTCTCGACCACGGAGCGCCAATGGCTGCCCTCGCCGATCTTTTCCTGCTCGTCCCATGCTTCGATGGACAAGTGGACGCGGTTCTTTACAACCTCCAACACCTCGGCGCGTATTCTGACGCGTGCCTTGACCGGCGTGGCAGCCAGGTGCTCGACATCCACATGGACGCCCACGCTCATATAGCCATCGGGTAAATGCCCGGCGACCAGACGGTTCGCGACGCGCTCCATAAAAGAGATCATCCAGGGGGTGCCCAAGACACGCTCATCGCCGCTGCCGATGTGGTAGGCTGTGTGCTGATCTTCCACGGTGAAGGTTTCCTCGCGGATCAGACCGGGGGAAACGTGTGCTGATAAATCCATTTTGTTCTCCGTTATGCTGCTGCCCACCAATCCACGCCTTCGCGCAAGCCGAAAGCATTGAGTCGTTCCCGGATTATCGAGCGGGCGCCGCGAGCGCCGACAGCAGCCAGCAAAACTGGGTTTCGATAACGCCCCCACCAATCGCACAGATCTTCGGGGGGGATGACCGGTTTCCCGCGGCGTGTCTTGCCGATCTTCTTGGGGTCAATATCTACAAAGGATACCACGGGGACGCCTTCCTCGCGCATGAGCAGCTTGCCCAACCGCCGCCCCATCATGCCTGCGCCCCAGATGATGACGGCATCCCGGTCTGCCAGGGGGCCAAGCCGCAGGTAGTGGGCTTTGGCGCGCAGGAAGTTTTCCAACGAATAGCGGCGATCCGTGCGGGTGAGGCGTTCAGGATGCTCACGCCATTCTAACAAAACCTGGGGAATTTTGGCAAACCGTGCTCCAGCCAGGTACATGCGCAGATACAGATCATAATCTTCAGGCCAGCCGTGGTCCTGATAACCGCCCACGCGCTCCAACCACTCTGCCCGGAAGGTCACACTGGGATTGGGCAGCGGGCTTTCGACAAACATCTCCCGCCGGATATCTTCGTCGCTGATCAGCGAGTTGAGCCACTCGATGTAGATACGAAATCCCTCCCGGATATGCTCGTCGGGGAAGGTCGTCACCAGGCAGCTCACCGCGGCAATCTCAGGGTGTTCGTCGAGGTAGGTGACCTGCTTCGCGAGTCGCTCAGGGTGAGCGCGGTCATCGGCATCCATGCGGGCGATGTAACGCGCCCGGCATTCTCGCAGCCCTGTGGCCGAGGCTTCGATCACCCCGCCATGGGGACGGGAATAAACTCGAAAGCGGCAATCACCCGCGGCCCAGTCCCGCAGCATCCTTAACGTAGAATCTTGCGAGCCATCATCAACGACGATCGCCTCGAAGTCGGCGAGCGTCTGCCTGGAAAGGGAGTCCAAAGTCTCCTCTACAGTGTCGGCGGCGTTATAGCAAGGCAGCAGCACAGATACAACAGGCATGTCAGGCCTCGTCTCCCTGGATGATCTCTCCAGCCAGTTCTTGCAATACTTTGATTGCCTCGCCATCCACATGATTGGCTTGCCAGTATAGGTCGAGTAGTTCCAACGGCGAAAGCGCGCCAATAGCCTGATCTTCGGACAGGCGGATGCGATTCTCTTGCTGCGGGCGTTTGAGCAGGTGGAACTCAAAAGCCTCGGCAGCGTGCTCCCGCAGCGCGGCCTCGTCAATCATCGCTTCCCACTCTCGCGGATATTCTATTACCAGGCGGACGATGGCGTCAGCCAGGTCCTCTCGAGGGGGCAACCCGGCGCACAATTGATCGTTGATCCCTTCCTGAGAGGTGAGGCGGATGAACCGGTCTACGAAGGGGCGGATACCGGTGAGTTGGTGCCAGACTACTTCCGAGACGCCCTTCTTAACCTCTGCGATGACGAAGAACTTATCATCCTCGGCCTCGCCAAAATCGACGCGCTCGATGGAGCCAGGATAAACCACAGGGGGCTGTGCGCCTTCGTTCAGATTTTGGGATTTGTGGATATGCCCGAGGGCCACGTAATCCAGGCGCGGGTCTTTGACCAGGGAACCTGGCAGCACCAGGTCATTCCCCAGCATCACCGTGCGCTCGCCGCCGTATTTGGCTCCCTGCACCGAAGCATGGGCAGTCAACAGAATGGGAAAGTCAGGAACAGCTTCATCGAGCCAGTGATGCACTTTCTCGGTCAGATGTTCTCCGAGTTCCTTGTAAATCTGAGACAGGTCACGCCCTCTCGTGTTGAGATATGTCGGTAACCCTGAACGATGAACCCAGGGGAGCGCCAAAACCTGCAAAGGCAGCCCTTCGAGATCATCAGGGGTCAGAAAACAAGGGCTATCCAACACTCGAACAAGGGGCACCTGCAAAGTAGAATATTCGCTCATGGCGTGGGCGCGATGCATTGCTGGAGAGAGGTCATGATTGCCGGTTAACAGCAAGGTTGGAATACCGGCCCGGGAGAGCCGCATCATGCGTTTCCCCCATTCGCGTTGATAGGTTGGAGCCGGGTTGCGGTCTTTGTAGGCATCCCCGGCGAAGAGCACCAGGTCAACCTGCTCCTCGACGGCCGCATCAACGATCGTGTCGAGGGAGTTCAAAAAGTCAATCACCCGCAAGGGCAGGCCGCTCTGAGGGTCATGGCGGCCATAGGCCGCTATATCTATGTGGGCGTCAGCAAAATGGAGGATCTTCACCATAACAGTAAACCTGCAACATTCTACCATGCAGGAGGAGATGTACGAAAAAAAGCACGGGCGATAACCCGTGCCAGGAATATGTTGAAAGTCAACCCACGGTTGACTGTGCTAAACCCCTCAGAGACCTCCGGGACTACAAGAAGCGGCTGTGCTCGATGAAAATGAATTCCGCCCCGAAATGTTAGACGCGAATGTGGAAAGTATCTTTCTCACTCTTTCACTCTGACAATCAGGGCAGATCACCTCGCCAATGGCGCTGGCGCTGCGTACTAACTCCTCGAAGCTTTGATCGCATTCTTCACACACAAATTCGAAAATCGGCATACCTTCCTCCAAAAGTGATGGTAACTACTCAGCCATACGGAGAAATTCCCGAAAAAAGGGTGTGAGCAGGGGGCGTAGCCCCCTGCTCACACCCTTTTTTCGGGTAAATCCGTTCGATGGCTGAGCTGTTACATGGCAACCATCCTGGTTAGATGCTGAATCCAGAAAATGGTTTCAATTCTATTCGGTTACCCACTCCCCCGGATGCGTTCTAAGTGAAACTTGCCAAGATCGAAGTGACCGTTGAGTTTTACGGCTTCAGACAAATCAGCAATCGCCCCTGCGATGTCGCCCAGGGCTTCTTTGGCCAGGGCGCGCCAGAACCAGGACTCCTCGATAGCCGGTTCGCTGGCCGCCTGGATGGTTGTGGTGGCCAGATTGAGCACATCATAGTAGCGTCCTGTGTTGAAGTAGGCCTCATAAGGGCCAATCTGGTACCAAAGGATTCGCCAGGGAAGATTGATTTCTTCGGGATCGAGGCTGGCATACAAAGCAAAAAACTCATCATACGCCGCGGCTGCCCCAGCATAATCTTCGAGATAAAGCAGATTGGTGCCCCAGTTGAACCAGGCGAAAGCCTTTTCTCGTCCCTCGAGGGTATAGATCTCCTCGGCTGCTTTCTGGGCTGCATATTGATAATTATAGGTTTCATCGGATTGCGGGCCGAGGATAGACATCACTTCCTCTTCACGCACAGGGTAATACACCACGATGTAGGTGTAGTTGAAATGCCGCCAGTATTTCTCCATATCCTCGTAGCTGACAGGAAGATTTTTAGCGATGAATGAATCTTGTGCGATGAAATACTGGTGCGTGTCGTCGTAGCCGTTGATGACCTCATAATGCCCCATCCAGCCCTCGAAACCGGCGCCCTCGAAGCCTTTCTCGACCAACACCGGGAAGCCCGCGGCGATGAAACGTTTCATCAAATCCAGATCGCCGCCCACGCGCCACAGGGCATCGAACTCGGTTTCTTCGTTGACGAAGGCCGCCATCTCCGAAGGCATGACGTTCTTATCGCGCTGATTGGGCTTCAGGTAGGCAGCGGTGTCGCGCTGATCGCCATTCCATTTCCAATACGAAAGCGCCATGGCGAGATTCGCAGGGCCGCAGTTATTCCACTTTTGAAATTCATGGATGACGCCCCCGAGCTCGACTTTATCGGGGATGGGCGTCGAGGTGACTGTCGGCGTGGGGGAGGGGAAAGGGGTCGCCGTTGGTCCCAGGGCTGTGGGTGTATATGTCAGCGGGAAGAGTGTGGGAGTTGGCTGGTCTAGCGATGCCGGCGTTTGCCCCTGTCCTCCTCCAGGGATGAATAGCGCCTGCTCAGGAGGATACAGAGCGTACTTGATCTTCGCCTTCCATTCGTCAATCCGCCAGGCCAGGCGTTCATTGATGGGAGGGGAATTGTATAGCAAAGCCGCCAGCGCTACCAACGCCGGGATCGCCAACAGCGCGATGAACAATCTTCGTTTTTGCATAATGGGGGATTATATCGAGTTGACTTCAATCACCAACGATCAGCTCATCCAATGAACGCTTTGGCACGTGATGGATGCCATCATTATCTCGCCAATATTTGATGTCGCCATCCGGCCTAAGAGGTTCGATGACCACGGTCTCTTTGGGCTTTCCTAAAGCAAGCACCAACAGAATGATCAGATGATCGGGCAACCCCAACGCCTCAGTCAGCGCCTCACGACGCTCGACAGTCGCGATCATACATCCCCCCAGGCCTTTCTCGACCGCCCCCAACAAGATACTCTGCGCGGCGATGCCGTGGTCGCAGCCAAAGCTCTGCTTAAGATGGGTATCCCCCAGAATGATGATATATGCCGACGGCCGCTCCCCCTCCTCGGGGCCAGGCCAATCCGTCAGGTAGCCTGCCCACCCCAAATGAGGAAAGATCATCCTGTTCATTTCCGGGGTATGCGACAGGAAGAATTTCAACGGCTGCACATTGGCGGCTGAGGCCGAATGTCGAGCTAAATCCACTAACTCGATCAGCGCGGCCCGTTCTATGGTGTGATCTTGATAAAAACGGCGGTAACTGCGATTCTTCAGCACATATTCTCGGATATTCATATTTTCTCCTCAACAGGTTCATGCCATCCTATGAGAGTTGACGACGTTGGATTGTGGGCTTCGAAATTCGCTTTGGCGCGCTCGAAATTTCCCGTGGCATAACAGTATGGGCAGCCGTAGACACAGGTGTCGTACATGCCGATATCTTTGCTCACCACACAGCCGCAAGCCGCCCGCTGGCCTGGGTCTTTTTTGTGGTTGACTTCGATGTCGAAAGTGTCTTCGATATATGTATCGTCAATGCACTTGCCCGCAAGGATGCCATAGCCCGCCAGATCGCACTCTTCGGAGCAGGAGAAGATTCCCATATCGTTCGCACGGGCGGTCTGGGCGATGGCGTTCATCAAGGCAGCGTAGCACGGGCTGAAATGGCCGTCATGTTCGATAACGCCAACGCCTTGCTGATTGACTTGAGCGATGCGCTTGCGGATCTTGTTGTACATATCCATCACGCTGATCACCGAACGATACGTATAACCGCGCAGAGCCTCGGCAATGCGCCCGTAATTCTCCGTGTGATACTGGCTGCCGGTGAGCTTGCTGAAAACGATAGGGTCATACCGCCAGATCATCCGCTGGGGGCTAATTCGCTCTGCCAATTCTTGAAAGGTTCGAATGGCGGCCTGACGAGAGGGGCTTTTGGCATCGATCTGGCAGGGATACCCCAGCAGAGTGTACTGAAAATAATACCGGTAACCGCGCTGATCGAGTTCGTCGAGATGCGGGAAGAGCGGCCTGGGGTTGCGCGTCCAGAAGACGATCACATCCACTTCTTCGGGCAGCAGCGAGATGCGCGCCACCTGCTGACGGTGGAAGGGGTTGGGCGTCGTGCAATACCCTGCCCGGATGCGGTTGATGAACCATTCGGCGTAGAATGCGGGAATATCCGTTCGGCGGCTGGCGCTAATGATCATCCCTCGTCCACTGGCGGGGCGGCGGACCCGTAATCCAGAACATCTCGGGGGGCGGGGCCTTCGGCGGCGGTGCTGATGATACCATCTCGCTCCATGCTATCAATCAAGCGGGCGGCGCGGGTGTAGCCGATGCGCAGGGCGCGCTGCAACATGGAGATCGAGGCGCGCCCCTTCCGCCTGACCATATCAACGGCTTCGTCGTAGAGCGGGTCGCGATCTCCTTTCGGCTTCAGATCCTCCTCGTTCCAGAATTCCATCTGCTTGAGAGGAAGGTTGCGAGGGATGCCGTCGGGATGGCCGCCTGCGGCGGTGGCCACCGAGGTGGGAGGCGCATAACCATGTTGGTCGCGCCAGTACTGCACGATGCGAAGAATCTCGAAATCGGAGACGAAGACGCCCTGCAAGCGCACCGGCGCCGGGGCGTCGGGCGCCTGGAAGAGCATATCGCCGCGGCCGAGCAGGCGCTCCGCGCCAGGCTGATCGAGGATCACGCGGCTATCAATGCCGGAGGCGGTGGCGAAAGCGATGCGCGCTGGGAAGTTGGCTTTGATCAGGCCGGTGACGACATCCACCGAGGGGCGCTGGGTGGAGATGACCAGGTGAATGCCTGTGGCGCGGGCAAGCTGCGCCATACGGGTGATGGTGCGTTCGGTCTCATCGGGAGCCAGCATCATCAAATCGGCCAGCTCGTCAATGATCACCACCAGATAGGGCAGCTTGCGAAACCCTTGAGTTTCTGCACGGGCGTTGTAATCGGCCAGATTGCGGGCGCCCGCATCGGCAAACTTCTCGTAGCGTTGATCCATCTCACGAGTCACCCACTGCAAGGCGCCCACCACGCGCTCTAGCTCGACCACAACCGGCGCTAATAAGTGGGGAATACCGTCATAGCCGGTCAACTCGACGCGTTTAGGGTCCACCATAATCAGGCGCAGATCGTTGGGGGTGTTGTGCATCAACAGGCAGGCGATGATCGAATTCACACACACTGACTTACCCGATCCGGTCGTCCCTGCGATGAGCAGGTGAGGCATGGCTGCCAAATCCGCGGCGATGGCGTTGCCGGAGACATCTTGTCCCAGGGCAAAGCGCAAGGGCCGCCCCTCCAAACGTCTGAAGGCTTCATTGGAAACGCCATCCCTCAAAGACACCAGGGAAACCTCCGCGTTGGGAACCTCGATGCCCACGAAACCTTTGCCAGGCACAGGCGCCTCCACACGTACGCGCGTAGCAGCCAGAGCCAACGCCAGATCGTCGGCCAGCGAGGCGATCTTATTGACGCGCACGCGTTTGCGGCCGCCGCGCGACTCGATGAAATCAGGTTCGACGCCGAACTGGGTGATGGTGGGGCCGCGATTGATCTCGACGACTCGACCGGGCGCGCCAAAGGATTCCAGAGATTCCTCGATGATCTGGGCGCGTTGACGATCGAACTCATCATCAACCGGAACTTCCAGGCCGGCATCCAGGGTAAACTCTATCGAAGGAAGCGCCCATTCATGGGCAGGGGTGATCTCCTCTTTCACTGCAGGAATCATGGGAGCATCTTTGGAGGTAGCCGCCTCCCCGGGGATCGCCTCACCCCGCGCGACTAGGAGCGGAGTCTCCTGTCCCAAATGTTGGGCGAGCCTTTGGTTTTGCGGCCATCCCCTTCGAGGAAATCTATCCAAGGCCGAGCGCAGCGTCGAATCGAGAGGTTTCAAACGCTGGAACAGCTCCCAAACGGTGATATCGAAGGTGAGCACCAGGGCCAGGATGAACCAGGCGAGAAGAATGACGGCCGCGCCGCCCAGGCCGAGCAGGTTTTCCAGTAGGGTGAAGAAAAGGCCGCCAATGGAACCGCCTCCCGATGTTTGTGAATCCAGCAGGTAAAAGCCGCTTCGATGGATCAAGATTGCCAGGAATTGCAGCCCGGTCAGGAAACAGGCGAATAACAAGAAAATGCCCACGGCGCGCTCGAGTGAGAATCGAGGCAGACGCTCGATATTCCGCATGACCAGCCACAGCCCAAACAGGAACAGTCCAAGAGGCAGTATGTATCCTCCCCAGCCGAATAGATCAACCAGAAGGCCAAGCCAGCGCCCCATCCAGATGCCTTTGGTGGTCGAAAACATGCCGAAGAGAGTCAACAAGCCGATGATAGCCATGATCACCCCGGCGATATCGAGTTTGCGATCCAGGGAGAGGGTCTTTCTGCGCGGCGATTCTCTCGGCGTCTCTCGTTTGTTCGAGAGTTTACGGCTTATGATCCTGCGCAGGGAAGACCTTCGACTGGAAGATCTCCGTGAGGCGGGCCTTCGCGAGGTCGTTTTACGTGTGGCGCGTTTGCGGGTGGAATGCGATTTTTTGCGGGCCATGGGTCTGGAGGTTGGATATAGGAGGTTGGATGTTGATAAGCTCCCGGATTATAGCACAAATGATCTGGTTCCGGATGGGTTGTCTGGTACATTTGTGCCCTATCTTGGGCAGGTTAGCTCTTCTTTTTTTGTCCCCAATGTTATACGCTCACGTCGCTCGATGGCGCGTCGGAACTCTACTACGAACGCGGTTTAGCGATATGCCAGATCACTTTTCCGATCAGGTCGTGCTTTGGGATCGGACCAAACTGGGAGCTATCCAGGCTGTGAGGATGCGCGCCAGTGACATATACCCCCTTGCCGTCCGCCTCGTTATGAGCAAACTTCTTGATCATCGTGCCATACTGTTCGTGCTGGAAGACGAGCACATCCCCCGGCTTGAGGGCATTCAAGAAAAGAGGACTCGTCGCAAGGACTACGAAATCCCCTTCTTCGAACTCAGGTGAGAGGCTGTCGCCCGTCACTCTCATGATTTTGAACATTTATTATCTCCTTCCCTATGCCTCCGCAACACGCCGACCATCCTTGACGCCGCTCGCAAAATGAAGCCAAACGAGGCTAACCAACTGCGCTAACACGCCGCATGCGTTCTGTCGCCAGGGGGTGTGTGTTTGCGTACGCGCCATTTGCTAATCAACTCAGCCCTTAGCTGCTGAGCAATTCGTAGACCATTCTCTGTCCATCCACTACGGGCAACTTAGCCATGCCCTGGCGCCCGAAGATGAAGTGGTGTTTCATCGCGCCCAGGTGGCGATAGGTGGTTTCACAGATCAGCATTCCTCCCTCACGCATATAAATGGCAAATGAACCCAACTTGCGGGCGACATGACCAGCCTGGGAGGTTAGGACTGGCGTAATCCAGTTCGACGGTTTCGCCTCCTGAAGAGCCACCTCGCCAGTAGAGATGCCCATGCCAATCTTAAACGTTTTCAATCCCTGGCCTGCAAGCTGATCATTGAAGCATTCCACCAAAATCTTCAAATCCAATCCCGTGCGAACCGCTGTCAAGGCGCAAGCTTGCGGAGATGCGTGAGCGCCCAGGCCAAAAGAAGCTAACAGCGAACCATCGTCGAGCCGCTCGACCAGCCCGCCATTGCTTTCCAGACGCTCGACGACATCGGCGATAGGACCGAGCGCTGCCAATCGGCCATCCCCAGTAGAGGCGGCTTCTCTATGCAACGCAATCGCCAGGACCGCGATCTGCCAGATTTCCTCCCTCAGGATTCGGACGGTGGGCAGCGGAGTGCGCAGCTCGGGTCTGGATTCGTCGCTCACCTGGATGGCGCTGCGCTTCCTGGCTGGAACCTGCTTAACAGAGACCACCCGTGAAATAGAGCGTGGTTCGGCGACATCGTGCAATCCCAAAGCGATCAGATAAAAGGAGGCCGCAAAGAGAGAGATCGCCAAAGCCGAAGTCACCATCACATTCCAGGGGATCGCGCCGTTGATCTGTCGGTAAGTCTCGGCGTCGTAGATCATGCTGCCCCAGTTCAACTGAGCCCGGGAGAGACCCAGGAAGGCAATGAAACCGTTTGCAAAGATCGCCCCGGTCACCGTCAGGAGCATATTGACCGACGCCAGCGGTAGCATATGGGGGATCAGGTGGCGGCCAATGATGTGGAGCGCCCCTCCCCCTGCAATTCGAGCGGCAGCGATGAAGTTTTTGTTCATGATCGTCAACGCGTGGGCGCGTAACACGGTTGCCACCCCGCCAATACCGACCAAAAAGCCATAGAGCAAGCCGAACTTCAAGGGACTGATATCCAGCATAAAGCCGATGACCACCATCACGATCGGCGCAGGAGCAAGGAGCGATAGATCCGCCAGGTTCGAAAAAAGGTCATCCACCAGGCCGCGATAATAAGCTGATACCGCTCCGATGAGGGTGCCAATAATCGCAGCGGTCAAGGCGGCGGTCAAAGCCATCTGCAGCGAGGGCCGCGTGGCCGCCATCAAGATGCTGAGCACATCACGCCCCAGGGTATCCGTTCCCAGGGGATGTCCCGGGCCCGGCGGAGAGGGATGTGGGAATATATTCACATCGTACCCCACCACCGGGTCATAAATACCCTTGGGCCATACGGTGCGCATCATCATTGGATGTGCAACCGCCATCAACAGGTAGATCACTAACACCAACAGTCCCAAGACGGCCAGCTTGTTACGTTTGTAGATTCGCCATGAATCCCTCGAACGCGTCCAGCTCGAGATCAGCCAGATCTTGAAACGTTCTTTTCGAGATATGATAAGGATTTTTTGATTGGGCATCGTTTTGCTAAGAGCAATGTCCTTATAGCGACGAAACGATTCGGATGCGCGGATCCAATGCAGCCAACAGCACCTCCAGGAGCAGGCGCGCCAGCAACGCTACCACACCGATTACAATGGTAGCGCCCAGCGCCAGAGGGATGTTCTGCATACCGACGGCATAGAACAATGTCGTGCCGATCCCCTGTACATTCATCACCTCTTCGATCATCACCATGCTGGAGAGCAGGAATGGCAGGCTGATCATCAATCTGCTGGTAACAGGCAGAAGCGCGTTGCGAGCGGCATGTTGGTCACGAACCTTGTGGTCGGCCAGGCCCTTGGCCCGAGCGATCTGCACATAGTCTTCGTGTAAGGTATCTACCATTGTGGTGCGCATGATCAACATCACTTCGCCGAAAGTAAGCAGAACGTAGGTTGCCGTTGGGATCGCCATCTGGCGCAAGATGCCTGGAACAAGGTCATGAATACCGAACAATAACCAACTCCCGGCCCAGAGGATCGTCATCAGCAGGGAAAAAACGATCTGGGGAAGTGGTCGCTTGAAAAAACGGCGCGCCAGCCAATTGGACATCAGCGCAGCCAACAAAGCCAGAATCAACCCCACCAGCATTCGAGAGATCGTCTGCGCCTGATCTACGCCGGGCGCGTCGAACCTCGGGCGACCGCCCAGGCTCACCGGGATGCCAAATCGCAGGGCGATGAACTCGTACATCAGAAATGCTATCCAGGGCGGAAAGGAAGTGTAAAGCGCAATGGACACGAAAGTGATCGAGCCTGTAACCACCCCAGGGCCCCGCCAGGCCGCCACCCTGCCCAGCCACTGCCCTAGCAGGAAGGCGACCACCGTTCCCAGACCAAAGATCAGCATCGTGATCGGCGCCGTTTGAATGAGAATTTGTGTAACAGGCGGCCCCATCCCCCAGGGAGAAAATGATGTCCCCAGGTCGCCCCTCGACACATGCGAAAGCCAATTCAGATAACGCTGCCAGAGTGGCGCATCGAGCTTCAGTTCCTCGCGCAATGTCGCGGCTTCGCTGGGCGTCAACCCCAACGCAAACTGGCTGACGTAATCGCCAGGCAGGATAGCCTGTATGCTGAAAAAAAGGAGAGATACATAGATGAACAAAAGAACCAGGCCTGTCAACAGGCGTTTGAAGAGGTATCGAATCATAAGGTCACTCCCTGACAGATCTGTACACTGTTCTCTTATTCAACCATTTGGTCTGCTATGTCCCAGCTATCGCTAAAAACTACCTGTTCCTTAAGCAATCCGTGGCGTTTTACAGCTCAGGATAAACCATAACCAGCGCTGGAGCGTAGGGCGCCTTGGCCTTTTTGGTCTTGATGCCTTTGATGGCCCAGAAAATCTCGGCGAATTGATTGATGGCTTCCACGAAATCCAGCCCGGCCTGGCGGTCGGCGGTCTGGCGGGCTTTGGAACCCAATTGCATGATCTTCTTGACCAGCTCATTGAGTTCTGGATATTTTTCCACATGCTCGGGTTTGATAAAGTCACCCCAAATCACACGCACTTCGTGTTTGGCCTGCTCGGCATGATCTTCTTTGACGGCTATGTAGCGGGACATGCTATTTTGGTAAGACGCGCCTTCGCCTTCCAGAGCCGCCATCAGATCCATCATGCGCACAACGGTCAAGGCGCTGATCTGGGCGGCGATGGGATCATAGATGCCGCAAGGAATATCGCAGTGGGCCTTTGCTTGCTCGAATCCCAATTTTTCATCCAACATTTTCAGGAATTTGTACATCATTTTGACCTCCAATCGTAAGAAGAATACTTTGTGTTCACTGAATAAACTCATGAAGGAGAGGGTGAGGCGGCATATATGGGGGCGCGCGCGAAGCGCGCGCCCCCATATATGCCGCCCCGAATTCGCTATGCGTAGTTTTTTCAGTGGACTCATGCTTTCGAATTCGGAATATTCGACGCCTGTGATGATACTTAATAAGACTCATCTCGTCAAGTTAGAAGGCGGTTTTTCGATCGCTTTCGGTATAATGGCGCTGGTGTCGTATGCAATGGATTTATCTTTCGCCCCACCTGGATGATGTGGCGCTTTCTCTCGGGGGGTTGCTCTGGGAGCAAGCCGCTGCGGGAGAGTCGGCTTATGTGTGGACGATCTGCGCGGGCGACCCGCCCCCCGGACCGCTATCGCCTTTTGCGGAGAGTCTGCACGGACGCTGGGGGGCTGGGCGGGAGGCCATCGCGAGGCGGCGCGCTGAGGATATCGAATCTTGTGCGGTCATGAGAGCGGCATACCGGCATTTCCCCATTCCCGATTGCATCTACCGCCGGTCCGAGCAATCCGGAGAGTATCTCTACGCTTCCGAAGACTCTTTGAATGGCCCTTTACACCCCGACGAACAGTCCCTGGTTTGGGTGCTAAGAAAAATCCTAAAAGCGGCGCTCACCCCTGGGGTAAGATTGGTCTGCCCTATCGGGTTGGGAGATCATGTGGGTCATCGTCTGACGCGCACCGCTGCGGATGGTCTCGATATCCCCCTGTGGTATTACGCCGACTATCCTTATGTCCGTCGGATATCCAACTGGGAACCGAAAAATCTGGAGCCAACCGTATATCCGATTTCAGCGGAGGGGATCGCCGCCTGGCAGGATTCTGTCGCCGCGCATCGTTCACAGATCAGCACATTCTGGGAGAGCATCTCTGTGATGAAGACTGAAATCAGCGAGTATGTCCAGCAAATGAAGGGGGCTATACTCTGGCGCGTATCCGAACGCATGTTCTAGGCTACCCTTGTCATGGGAAAAAAGTTATGCTAAAATGCTGCCCGCGGCGCAATGGGACACAGGTCCTTTTTTATTGACGCCGCTGCTTGTTTATCGGAGTGCTAGCAAAATCACCGAATAGCATTCTCGATAAAAGAAATTTCTACACAGAAAGATGGATTCGAGAGGCAAAGAAAGAACGATGCCACCAACATACATCACCCAAGAGGGTTTCGAAAAACTTCAACAGGAACTTGAATATCTGCGCACGACTCGCCGCCATGAAGTGGCTGAACGCTTGCGTGAAGCTCTGGAAGATGGGGATTCAGGTGTGGATGCTGACGCCGAATGTGACGCTGCTCGCAACGAGCAAGCTTTTGTCGAGGGGCGCATTCAGGAGCTGGAACGCATTCTTGCCAATGCGCAACTCATCAAAGAAGACCATAAAAGGGATATGATCCAGGTTGGTTCTACAGTGACTATTCAAGAAGAGGGTCTCGATCCTGAGATATACACGATCGTCGGCGCTGTCGAGGCGCATCCCAGCAATGGGCGCATATCCAATGAATCTCCCCTAGGGAAAGCGCTCATCGGCCATAAACCCAATGACGTAGTGACGATACAGGCGCCCAACGGCTCGTTTACTGTGAGGGTGTTGAAGGTCGAATGAACTGGGGCTTGACCCATGTAGCCCCGCGCGAGTAGACTCGGCGCGGGGCTTTTTTGTTACCCGGCAGTGTTATCCGTTTTCCAGTCCGAATCAGCGGCGACGAGCGAGGAACGAGTGATATGGCGGCAGATTACACGAACTTAGAGCAGATCAGGCTCGAGAAAATCGAGGAACTTCGGGCGGAAGGCATCGAGCCTTACCCCCATCGGGTCGAACGCACCCACACCAGCGTGGAGGCTATTCAGGCTTTCGAGGCTGTCGAAGGCGACGAGCAAGCCGCGGTGGTGCAGGCCACGCTGGCCGGCAGGTTGCGATCTATGCGCCCGATGGGCAAGATCATCTTCGCCCATATCGAAGATGGTGATGGGCGAATCCAACTTTTCTTCCGGGCGAATGACATTGGAGAGGAGCGGATTTCGCTTTTCAACCGTGCCTTCGATTTAGGCGATTATATTCAGGCCAGTGGAAAGATGTTCCGGACGCGCGCGGGGGAGGCATCGTTGTGGGTCGAGTCTTTCAGGATGTTAGCCAAAGCTGTGACGCCCCTGCCGGCAGCCAAGGATGAAGTGGTTGACGGCGAGGTCATCCAACACGCCACATTAGCAGATCCGGAGACGCGCTACCGTCAACGCTACGCTGATTTGGCTGTCAATGCTGAAGTACGCAAAATCTTCCGCAAGCGCGCGGCCATCGTGCGCGCCCTGCACCAATTCATGAATGATCACAGCTTCCTCGAGGTGGAGACTCCCATTTTACAGCCGATCTACGGCGGCGCGGCGGCTCAGCCTTTCGTCACCCACCACAATCAACTCAAGCAAGACCTTTACCTGCGCATATCTTTCGAACTCTATCTCAAACGCCTGCTGGTGGGCGGCTTCGAGCGCGTCTATGAAATTGGGCGCGATTTCCGCAACGAGGGCGTTTCTTTCAAACACAACCCCGAGTTCACTCAGTTGGAATTCTACTGGGCGTACGCTGATTACAACCAGGTCATGGATCTTACCGAACAGATGCTGGCCTTCGTAGCTGACCAGGTTATCGGCCAGCGCAGCTTTACTTACCAGGGCCATGAGATCAACCTGAATCCCCCCTGGGAGCGAGTCGAGTTACGTCAGAGATTGGCCGAGGTCACCGGCATTGATATCCATGAACATGCCACCGCGCAGAGTCTGGCGGCTGCGATGAAAGCTAAAGAGATGGAAGTCAAACCCGGCGCAACGCGCGGAAAGCTGATTGATGCGCTGATCGGCAATCATCTCGAACCGAATCTGATCCAGCCGACTTTTCTGTATAATTACCCCAGAGATATCTCTCCTCTGGCCAAGAGCATGCCGGGGGATCCCCAGGTGGTGGAGCGCTTCGAGGGTTTTCTCGGGGGCATGGAGATCTGCAACGCCTTCACTGAACTCAACGACCCCCTCGATCAGGAGGCGCGCTTCCTGGAGATGGGGCGGGATTACGCCGACGACGATGAAGAACGCCACCCCATGGATGAAGATTATTTGCGGGCATTGCGCTACGGCATGCCACCCAATGGTGGATTCGGCATGGGCATCGATCGCCTGACTATGCTGTTTACCGATCAGCGCAGCATCCGGGAGGTGATTCTCTTCCCCCATCTGCGTAGTAGAGAGTAAGACGACAAGAAACCCGTTTTCTACCGGAAAACGGGTTTCTTGTCTATTTCTAATAAGATGATGTCCGCCCGTTTTCGACTTCGACAGGATCGAAGACAACCACGTCTTTGCCCGTTAGTTTCTCGTCTACTTTACGGATGACCATCTCCAAATGGGCTGGGTGCTTCACATAGTTGATGTCATCGGCGGGGACAGTCAGCACCGGGCACAAATTGAAGTTATCAACCCACTCCTCGTATAGCTCGTTCAACTGGGCCAGGTAATCCGGGTGGATCTTACTTTCGTAATCGCGCCCACGTCGCCGGATACGCCGCTGCAAGATCTCAACTGAGGCTCTCAAATATACGACCAGGTCTGGCGGAGGTAAGAATTCGCTCAATACCTGATAGAGCTCCTGGTAGGTTTCGTAATCGCGTTCGCTCATCTGCTTTTGGCGGTACAGATTGCGGGCGAAGATTTCCGCATCCTCATAAACGCTGCGATCCTGGACGACGGAAGTAGGATGATCGGCAAGTCTGCGATGAATGCGCAGGCGGTGGGTCAAGAAGAAAACCTGCGATTGAAAAGCCCAGGCTTTCATGTCACGGTAAAAATCCGGCAGGTAGGGATTCTCTGTTTCGGGTTCATAGAAGGGTTCCCAGCCCAAACTCTTGCTGAGCATGCTTACCAGGGTAGATTTACCAACGCCAATGTTTCCAGCGACTGCAATAAATTTTTTCATCGGGAATGCCTTTCAATCTGGACACAAGAGGGCAACAGCCTGCCCTGCTTCATTGTCCATAATCACATCAAGATGATATCCTTGCCGAAAAGAAGAAACCTCGATGAGGCGTATACAAGCTGCCAGGTGCGCCTCATCGGGGGCGCGTTCAGCCAGCCGATTGGGTGTGTGATAGAAAAATTGGCGATCGAAGATCACACCTTCATCATTCAGGAAAATTGCCAGGGGGTGGATGCGCGCCTCGATCAGGTCCTGGAAGAAGTGCGTGCCAAAGGAGGGTTCTGGAGCGGGGCCAATCCCCTCCCCTGCCAACTCCACCAGGGCGCGCGTGTTGTAGATATCTGAATATCGGATATTGACTCCCAAATCGGGGTCACGCGTCCCCCAGCGGCCAGGCCCGATACATATAAACACCTCGTTCGACAAGATCGTGTTGATGCGGCTGATCGTTCTCCCCAACTCGGCGCGGGCAGATGGCGTAGGAAGCGCATAATAGCCTTCAGGGACAACGAACAACACATAGCGAATATCTCGAATATGCCCGCGGGGAACCATGCGCCGCGTGGAAAAAACAATTTCCTCGGGGTTCAGCTCGTCGGGGATGTGGGCTTCCTCTTCTTCAGCATGACTTTGGGGACGGCACTGCAGAATAGATATTCGAATCCCTGGGCTTAGGCTTTGGGGGTCTTCGACCCGGATGGCAAACTCCATATCCACGGGCGTTTTATAATGATGTTCCAAGAGATTCAGAATGCGCTTCATACGATCAGCCAGTTCCGTGCGCTGAATCAACGCGTCGAAAGTGAGCACTATTTTCTTGACATTCCCTGTGGAAAGATTACTCCGAATGGGGACAAGGTACCCCCCCTGGTCTAATTGAGCGATGTAACGCAAGAGTGGATAGCGCCGGGTGATCACCTCTAGCACGGGCAATGTCTCGAAACGATTCTCTTTCAGGTTGATCAAATCTATGTACTGTTGTGAGTAGCGGCGGATTTGTTTTGGGTCAGCATCGGGGCGCAGATGGGGGTGACTCAGGGCTACCAGCCGCGGGTAATCACTGCCAACGCGGTCAACCGCCCGCGTCCCCAAACCCCAGACCAGTCTCAAAAACCCATCCTCGCTGCGGATTTGGGGTGACCAGCGATAGATGTTGCGGCTAAATCCAACGCCGGCGGCATGTGGGAAGAAATAATCCCCAAAACGTTCTCCTTCCACAACCTGGATGAGGATCGCCAGCCGCTCGTCATAATCTTGCAGCCCCATGGCGCGCCGGTAGAGCAGCGCATCAGGGTTGAGTCCGCTGGCGAAAACGCGGGCGATCGCCTGGGTCAACCTGGAAAGATTCTCCTCGGGGGAACCCTGGTTGGGGCAAAATACGCTTTCGTACTTTCCGGCAAAAGATGTCCCGAAATTATCTTCCAGCAGGGAGGAAGAACGGACGATCAAAGGCTGTTTGCCAACATCGGCCAGCATCTCCTGGAGTTTCTCTATAATGTCAGGAGGAAATTTGGCTTTTGCGTACTCTTCCTGGATCGTAGGATATTCAGTATTGATTTGTTCCTCGGACTTATATTTTTGATCGGCCCAGTGGATCAAATCGTTGTAGCTCATGAAGGCATACATGACATCCGAACCCAGAAAATAGGACTCAGGGGTGCACAGAGCGTCGCGGATATCCTCTCCAGCGATCTCGCTCAAGATGCGCGCCGCCAGCAACATCCCTGCCGCCTTGCCGCCGATTTTCCCGTGCCCTATCTTGCGTCTCTGGATATCGAGCAGGTCGCTGGCCGTAAACCAGGTTTTGGCGATGTTGATGTAAGCCAGTTGATCGCTGATCATCCGGCGTATCAGTACGACGATCAATTCATGATAACGGGGTTGATAATGAGCCCGCTCCTCGACGGGTAGGCTCTCGAGGGCCATTGCCTGCTCGAAGAGCATATCCTGCGGCGCTAACTCCGGATTGAAGGAGATCTCGATCTCATCCACAGCAGGGATGCGCTCGGCAAGCACATCTTTGACGATCTCCTCGAAATCCTCGAATCGCAGGTTGTAGGCGAAATAGAAATCGGTCAGGTGCTTGCGGACACGCGACATCCTGATTTCCCAGATTTCCCCGCTTTCTTCCCACAGGGGATCATGTAATCCCTCACGCGCCTGAGATTCGATTGCCTTTTGGCGCACTTCAGCCTCGAAATCTTTGGGTCCGACAATGCCTCGCTCGAAGAGTTCGCGCCTCATGCGGGCGCGAATGCGTGTCTGTAAAACGGGATATTGCGCCAGGGCCAGGTAAATCCGTAACGCTCGATCAGTCGAGGGACTTGGCAGAGTCATAAGGAAATAGTTCAAAAATAGGGGTGTGAGGCGCTCTGCGCCACACACCCCTATTTTGTGGTCAGGCGAACGCGCTTAGCTGCCCAGATGCATGGGCATAATCACATGCAAGAAATCCTTCTGGCCTACCGGGCGAATGACCCCCGGGCTGGTATCCGCAGTAGTCTCCAGGGCGACATTAGGGGTCTTGACCACATCCAGCACTTCTCGCAAGAAGCGCACGTTGAAAGCGATCAATATCGGCGGGCCTTCGATGGAGGCATCCACGATGGTCTGGTTCGACCCTGTCTCTTCAGATTGCCCTGAAATTTCCACCGTGCCAGGCTGCAATTCTCCCCCGGGTGTAACGCTCACCCTGGCGATCAAAGTTCCCTCGCGGGCGAAGATTTCGGCCTGTTTGCAGGCCTTCAGGAAAGCATCCGTGGCGAGTACTGTGCGAGTTTGGTGGCTGTGCGGGATGATCTGCTCGTAATCGGGGAAGGAACCTTCGATCAACTGCGAGGCCAATTCTACACTTTGGGTGCGGAAGATCACGCGTCCGCTTTGGGGTGGCAGCAGCATGGTGATGGTTTCATTGCCATTCGAGCCTGAAGATGAGGTGATGCGAGCTAATTCGCTCAGCGCCCTTGCCGGGATGACAGCCTGAATGGGGCGGGAGACTGGCGACGCAAGCTCCGCTTTGCGCACAGAGAGTCGGAAGCCATCGGCTGCTGCAAAGGTAATCTTCTCCTCTTCGATGGTGACCAGCACGCCTGTCAGTATTGGGCGCGCTTCATCGGTAGAGGTAGCGAAAACTACTTGTTGAATCATCTCCCTGAGATCAGCCACATTGATCTGAATGCCTTCATCCAGATCAGGAGTGGGCATGGGAGGAAATTCTTGAGCGTCTATGCATTTGATGTCGGTATTCGAAGCGCCGCACCGAACATTCATGGTTTGAGTGCGCACATTCAAATCTATGCTGATCTGATCTGGGGGGAGCGTGCTTACCAGATCAGTAAAAGTGCGCGCCGGCACCGTCGTTGCCCCTTCATCCTGGATCTTGGCGCCGATCCAACAGGTGATCCCCAATTCCAGGTTGGTGGCAGAGAGGCGCAAACGCCCTTCGTCACTGGCGATCAGTATATTGCCCAGGACAGGCAGCGTGCTACGGGGCGAGACGGCACGCGAAACAATGCTGAGGCCATGGGCGAGATTCTCTTGTAAAACTGATACTTTCATGTAGACCTCTCCTCATGAATTATTGTCCGTAACTGCTCAGCCATCGAACGGATTAGCCCGAAAAAAGGGTGTGCGAAGGGGGCTACGCCCCCTTCGCACACCCTTTTTTCGGGAACTTCCCCGTATGGCTGAGTAGATACTATTGTCCTAAGAATTGAGTCCACTGCAAAAACTACGACTAGAGGATTCGGGGCGGCATATATGGGGGTGCGTGTTACGCACGCACCCCCATATATGCCGCCCCGCCCATCGTTCCTGAGTTTTTTCAGTGAACTCATGAAATCCTCATTGGAATAAAGATACCAGGGGTAACACCAGCATCGAAATTACAATGAGGATGCCGATCACGATCATGACGGTTTGCTGAGTGCTTTTCTTTCTTTTCTTGTTTTTTGCCATACGATTTCTCCTACAAGTATAATTGCCTACATCGATCTTTTTCGAACTGCGACTACAATTTTATCCTCTAAATCCTCAATGGTCACTGGTTTGAATAAATATCCGTCGGCCCCCAGTTTCATAGCCTCGTTGACGCTGGCATCGGCTACCTCCGAAGAGAGCATCACAACAGGCACCTCGTCGAAATCGGAGCGACTGCGCACATACTTCAACAAATCCATCCCAGAGACGATGGGCATATTGATGTCAATCAGCATGAGGTCTGGGCGCTCACCCTGGAGGATGGCCTTCGCCGCTCTCTTGCAGTCCAGGAAAGGGCGCGTGTCGTAATCCAGCAATTGGAGTAACAAGCGAATTGCCTGGATCATCTCGCCATCATCTTCGACATACCATGCTGTTTTCAAAGCATTCTCCTCCTTACAGGTGCGTCTTCACCGCCGCGGCGGCACCGGCGTTCATCTTTGGGGCTGCTGCAAGTTCTTCCTCTGAAGCCTGTCGAATAGCCTCGATGGAGCCGAAATGGCTCAGCAGAGCTTTGCGCCGGGCGGGGCCTATCCCTGGGATGGCGTCCAGTTGAGAGGCAATCCCCAGCCTCGAACGTTGCGCTCGATGAGCGGTGATGGCGAAACGGTGCGCCTCATCGCGAATGCGTTGTACCAAGTATAACCCCTCTGACTTGCGGGGCAAGAGGATTGGTTGCGATTGGTCTGGAACGAAGATCTCTTCCTCACGCTTGGCCAGCCCCACCACCGGCAGGACATCGCCCAACCCGAATTCTTCCAGCACCTGCGTGGCTCGCCCGAGCTGACCTTTGCCACCGTCAATGATAATCAGATCAGGCAGCGCCGCAAAGGAACGATCCGGCTTTACCCCTGGTGTATCAGCCGGCTCTTGCGCGCTCTGCCAGCGCCGAAAACGACGCCTGAGCATTTCTTCTATGCTGGCAAAATCATCCGGGCCGATCACCGAGCGGATGTTGAAGCGGCGATAATCGGCCTTGTTAGGCACGCCTTGATCGAAAACCACCATGCTGCCCACGGTAGCCGTCCCCTGGGTGGTAGAAATATCGTAACACTCGATGCGCTTGGGCGCTTTGGGAAGGTTCAGCGCCTCATGCAGTTCTGACAAAGCCTGCGTTTGACGGTGCTCGTCGGCCTCCCACTGGGCTTGCAAGGCGGTTAGGGTCTCTGCGGCGTTCTCGGCAGCCATCTGGACCAGCTCGCGTTTCTGGCCGCGCCGTGGGATTTTGATCTCTACTTTGCTGCCTCTGGCGCGGCTGTTGAGCCACTGGCGAATGATCTGCGCCTCCTCGACTTCATGAGGCAGCAGCACCTGGGGCGGGACAGTAGGCGTTTGATCGTAGAACTGCTTGATGAATTCAGCGATCACATTGGCGTCGGGGTCCTCATCGATTCCCTCCATGAGGAAGTATTCCCTCCCGATCAGCTTGCCGCCGCGGATGAAAAACACCTGCACGCAGGCCTCTCGCTCGGAGCGCGCCATGGCGATGACATCGGTATCCTCGTAATCCGAGGACAGCACGATTTTCTGGCGGGCGACGATCTGCTGGATGGCTTCGAGCTGGTCGCGCAGCACTGCCGCCTGTTCGAAGCGCAATTCCTGGGAGGCCTGCTGCATGTCAGTTTGCAGGCGTTCGAGGATGCCCTCGGTGCGGCCCCTCAAGAAGTCCGCCAATCCCCGGATCATCCGGCGATATTCATCTTGACTGGATGCGCCAATACAGGGGGCGAGGCACAACTTGATGTCGTAATACATACAGGCGCGTTTGTCTTCCCCGGTGATGGTGCGGTTGCAGGTCAGGTAAGGGAAAATCCGCCGCAGCACATCCAGGGTCTGGTGGACGGCCCAGACGCCGGTATACGGCCCGAAGTATTGCGCCTGATCATCTACCACTCTGCGGGTGACAGTGATTTTGGGATAGGGTTCGGCCCAATGGATTTTGATGTAGGGATAGCGCTTGTCGTCCTTGAGGCGCACATTGTACTGTGGCCTGTGCTTCTTGATCAGGTTCATCTCCAGGATCAAGGCTTCCAGCTCCGAGCCGACCACGATCCACTCGATATCGCTGATGCGCTTGACCAGTTGGCGCGTGCGCGGGTGTTCCTGTCCGCCGACCTGGAAGTATGAGCGCACCCGACTGCGCAAGTTGACCGCTTTGCCCACATAGATCACCTCCCCAGATTCATCCTTCATCAAATAGCAGCCGGTTTTGGCGGGGAGGGTGTCTAAGATAGCCTGGAGAAGATCGGAGACATCCATGGTTCACTCCGATGATCGCAACAATGCCAACAGATCTCCCGGCTGGAGCACAGGCAAAAGCCCGTCTTCGAAATCTTTTGGATTCCGAGTGATTAGATAATCTGCCCCAGAACTTGAAGCCGCGGCCATCTGAGCGGCATCCTCGAAATCTACCCAACCTAGCGCCAGCGCTTGTCGAATGACGCCCTCATCCACTTGAGCAACGCTAAATACATTCAAGAGATCATGCAGACTCTGCGTGGCCTGAGTCCTACTGCTATGTTTGGATAAAAGGTAAAACAATGTAGTCAGGGTGTGCGCGGCAAGCAAGCCATCCGCGACGCCCGACTCGACAGCAGCCCACACCCTGGCGGAAGCCTCATAATGAGGCTGACGCTCGGCCAATACATCGAGTACGATATTTACATCTACTAAAACACGCAGCTTATCCCCCATACTTTTCCTCTAAATAATCATCATACTCTGCAGTCGAAATATCGTTGGGGAGAACTCCTGTCAGGCGACGCAAGATAGGGGTTTCATCGAACGCTTGATCTTGAGTCGCTACCGCGCGGAGGTATTCAGAGATCATTTTTGACAGAGTCGTGCTATATTGAGCAGCGTAACGTTTGGCAGGTTCTATCCAACGCTTGTCAACCCGAACAGTAAGTTTCATATTCTCAGCCATATTTATTCTAACCTTCTTTACTGCCGTACATTTTATACTAATATTGTACGGCAGGCAAGAGCGAAAAGTTCCACTCTATTTTTTCAGCCCCTATGACCTTTCAACAAGAGAGCATCTTCCAATCGTTCAGATGTGGATGTTTCAGGAGGCATTGTTTCCTGGATGCCAATAAGCGTATCTCGCTCGAATCGCTCGACAATATCATCAGCGTCCATCGAAGATAATTCCAAGACCAGAAGAAACTGACCAGGATTTAGGATGGCCACTTCCTGGTAACGTTTCATCTCTTGCAAATCACGGTCACTGCTCACTACGAGATCATCCAATGGCGCAACCGCCAGGCGTTTTATTTGTGGTCTGGCTAATACGGCGGCAAGTTCAGCGCGCGTCTCGACAGAGGAAAGCACCAGAAACTGATCTTCTCTCCAGGCAGCGATCACCCGCTGCATGAGATCACCACGCGTCAAAAAATAGCTTACCAAAGAACTGTTATCAATCACAACCCTCAGCATGACTCACACCGACACAGAGGCGACTTCCTGGCGCGCCTGTTCGATGACCTGCATAACTTCTGCCTTGGTCAGACCCTTGTTTCTTTCAGCACTTTGAGCGGCTGTGGCATCAAGCCACTCGAAGAAAGCCTGGCGTTGCTCACGATATAGCTGGAATTGCCGATATTCTTCCAAGTTTACGATAGCGGCCTGAGAGCGTTCTAAAGTTTCGATGATATAACTGGCGTGTTTTTCCTTTCCACCCGGGAATTGACCGTCTTCACCTGACCAAAATCCTGGCTGTCTCTGGCATAAATCTGGCAACAGGGATTTTGTTATCCTTTCCCCATCTTTCACTTCAGGGTAGAATGCTGTTCACCCTCTATGAACGAAGCGCGCCGCCCCTCTCCTCGTAGAACGTGGTTCCTGGCTCTCCTGGCGTTGATCGTCGCCATGATGGCCTGCACGCGCGCCTGGGAATCCGACGCCGAACCCTGGGGGGGAGTATCTGGCCCCTTGACGCAGGCGCCAGGCCAGGGTGAGTCCGCAGGTCCCTATATTCAGGCGCGTCCGCCCGGGGCGCCGGTGCTCTCTCCAACGCCCGATTCCCCGCATCCCCTCCCTGGGCTGCGCACCGAGGCCGAGGGCTATGTCGTCCAGGCCGGCGACACCTTGGGGCAGATCGCCGATCGTTTCGGCGTCAGCGTTGATGATCTCGCCGAAGCCAACGAGATCACGGATGTCAACGTCCTGGAAGTCGGGCAGGAACTGGATATCCCCGCCCCGGAACCTGTCGCTACTGGCCCCGGCTTCAAGATCATCCCCGATTCGGAATTGGTAGCCGGGCCGGTGACTGCCTATTTCGATGTGCCGGACTTCGTTTACGGGCTGAGCGGATACCTGATCTATTACGAAGAAGAGGTCGAAGGGAATGTATTGCGGGGATACCAAATCGTGCAGCGTGTGGCCTCGGATTATTCCATCAACCCCCGCTTGCTGCTGGCCGTGCTGGAATATCAGAGCGGCTGGTTGACTGATCCCAATCCGCGTACGTATACCCTCGATTACACAATGGGCTGGGAAGACGCCAACCGGCAGGGGCTGTATAAGCAACTGACCTGGGCTGCTGACGAACTCAACCGCGGCTATTACCTGTGGCGGGTGAACGGCGTGGCCAGTTGGGTGCTGCCGGATGGCACAGTGATTCCAATCGATCCGACGATCAACGCTGGCACAGCGGCTTTGCAGTATTTCTTCTCGAAGTTATACAAGCGCGAAGTCTGGCATCGCACAGTCACTGCCGAGGGATTTTTTAAGGTCTACCAGGAGCTTTTTGGCTACCCCTTCGATTATGGGTATGACCCCGTTCTGCCTCCGGGGTTGACACAACCCCCGTTGCAGCTACCCTTCGAGGAGGGGGTGGACTGGGCCTTTACGGGAGGCCCGCATGGGGGTTGGGGGGATGGTTCGGCCTGGGCGGCGCTGGATTTTGCTCCTTATGACGAGCCACTGGGCTGCAATCAGAGTGAAAACTGGGTCGTCGCCATGTCTGATGGCCTGATCGTGCGCGCTGAGAATGGCGCCGTGATCCAGGATCTGGATGGCGATGGTTTCGAACAAACCGGCTGGACGCTGTTTTACATGCACATCGAAACCCGCGACCGCGTCGAGGCGGGGACTTTTCTGCGGGCGGGTGAGCGCATCGGGCATCCCTCTTGTGAAGGGGGCTTTTCATCGGGATCGCATGTGCATGTTGCCCGGCGATATAATGGCGAATGGATCCCCGCCGATCAGGATATTCCCTTCGAATTGGATGGCTGGGTCAGCATGGGCGCGGGCAGCGAGTATGATGGTCTGCTGCGCAAGGGTGATCGAACCATCGTCGCCGAGAACAGCCACGTCCCGGAGAATCGGATTGATCGGAAATAAGCTCAACGCGAAGACGCAAATGACGCGAAGGGTATTTATGGGAAACTTAGGGGAAATTATGCGCTCTTCGTGTCTTTTCGGTAAAACTTTTTGCGCGACAATGCTGATAATCGTTGCAGCTAGATGCAATCTGCCGCGTCAGGAGGGGCCGTTCGTCGCCCCCTCGGAATTCGAAGCGACCAGCACGCCCAATTGGATCGCCACGCTGGAGGCGGCCCCTACTCTTACGGAGACCCCGGTATCAGTTCAGCCCACCGGGCTGCCGGCTGAACTGCTCGAATCCACAGCCGAGCCTGAGCCACCCTCCCCAACGCCAACGATTGCCAACACGCCGACCTCGTTTCCGGCGGACACCGGCCCAATCCTCTATTACACCCAATCCGGCGACACGCTCGAAGCTTTGGCGGTGCGCTTCGGCGTCGCCGTAGACGAGATAGACGACACCGGGGCGCTCCCCGAACGCGGCTTCATCAATCCCAACCAACTGTTGATTATCCCCAAGCGCTTCAGCAACACCACTTCCCCAACCCATCTGCTGCCCGACAGCGAATTCGTCTATACGCTCTCGGCCATTGACTTCGACACGGTCAGCTTCGTTTCGCAGGCAGGCGGCTATCTGAAGAATTTCCATGAATACCTGGGCACGCATGGCGAATCGTATGGCGGGGAGATCGTCGAACAGATCGCGTTGGATAACTCGGTCAACCCCAGGTTGCTGCTGGCTCTTTTGGAATACCAGAGTGGTTGGGTCTACGGCCAGCCGGATAATCTGGCGGAACAAGATTATCCTTTGGGCGAGATCGCGCTGAGCAAGAAGGGACTGCTGCGACAATTGAAGTGGGCTGTCAACGAGCTTTCCATCGGGTATTACGGCTGGCGGGAGGGACGCCTGAGCGAAATCGAATTCTCCGATGGGCTCGCCGCTCACTTAGCTCCCGACCTGAACGCCGGCACCGCCGCGTTGCAATATTACTTCGCCCAGGTTTACGACAGTCAGGGCTGGCTGGCCGCGCTCGACCCGGAGACCGGCTTTCCGGCGCTCTACGAGCAGATGTTCGGCAACCCCTGGACGCGCGCCCAGGTGGTTGAACCGCTCTTTCCTCCTGACCTCATCCAACCTGAGCTGGCGCTGCCCTTCCTTGTCGGACGCAGTTGGAGCTATACCGGCGGGCCGCATGGCGCCTTCGAGAGAGATGGCTCTTGGGCGGCAATTGATTTCGCGCCTGCCACAACGGTCAGCGGCTGCGTCGATTCCGATGCCTGGGTGACCGCCTCGGGCGACGGGGTCATCGCCCGTTCGGAGCGCGGCATCGTGATGCTCGACCTGGATGGGGACGGTTTCGAGCAAACCGGTTGGGTGATCGTCTACCTGCACATCGCCGATGAAGGGCGCACCGGCGCAGGCAGACTTGTTAAGCAGGGGGATCTGTTGGGACATCCTTCCTGCGAGGGCGGTTACGCCACCGGTACGCATGTCCACATGGCTCGTAAATACAATGGCGAGTGGATGCAGGCCGATGGTCCGATACCCTTCACGCTCAGCGGATGGACAGTCCATGCCGGAGATGCCCCCTACAAAGGCACCCTGACGCGTGAGGGGGAAGTGGTGACCGCCAGCCAGGTCGGGGCGCATTTTAGCTTGATCGAGCGCGAATGGGAGCAGTGATATTGGGTATTGGGGATTTGGTATTTGGGTTAGAATCAGGGCATGCGATTTCGATGTCTTTTTTGTTGGCTTGTTTTTTTAGGTATATTTTTTGTATTTCCTCTGAACGCCTGTGCGGTGCATAATGATCAGGGCAATCCCCAATCGCCCCTTTCGATCTCCCCTGCGGGGGCAAGGCAAGCGATCGCCAGCACTCTCATTTTTACCAGTTCTACTCCCAATCCGACAAACACGCTCGCTCCAACGTCTCTATCACTAATCACTCATTCCCCCACGCCTGTATCCACTCCTCGACCTGCTTACCTGTTGCTTCCCGATGCTGAGCTGGTTTATTCTCCGACGGCGCTCGAATTCGATGTCGCCGCCTATCTGAACGAAGCCGGCGGCTTCTTGAGCGCTTACCAACAATACTTGATGATCACCAAATGGACCAGCGCGGCTCAGATCATCGAACGGGTGGCTCTGGAGAATTCGATCAACCCCCGCCTGCTGATTGCCTTGCTCGAATATCAAAGCGGATCTGTCCTCGGACAGCCAGATGACCCGGAGAATTTCGATACCGCCATGGGTGCGGAGAGTTACTACCGCAAAGACCTCTACGGTCAATTGATCTGGGCTGTGCATATCCTCTCGGAGAGCTTCTACGGCT
>Ga0194125_10000231_pt1 | contig 89977 bp, 87 predicted proteins | sample TA2KigC250mmetaG_FD_148626 | JGI IMG/M metagenome (GOLD analysis project Ga0194125, IMG submission 148626) | Freshwater microbial communities from Lake Tanganyika, Tanzania - TA2015034 Kigoma Deep Cast 250m | ecosystem: Environmental > Aquatic > Freshwater > Lake | place: Tanzania: Lake...
TTTCAACGCTTCGAAACAAACAGCCATCAAGGGCTTTCGCTGAAAAATTGCTTTTCTATTCGCTACGCCAATGAGTCGAAATCCCCCGTCAAGTCTCCGTTCAGAACGATAGGGAAACTGAAGGTTACTAAAAGGAATTTCCTCTAACAATTTACCACGTCCAGAGAAAATTTTGTCATTCGTTATCGGCAAAGTGTATTGATATGGATTATGCTTCAAAAGCGCAAATATAAGTGGCTGAATGTATTTAAAGTATATAACAATCAAGATACCTATTACAACAGGAATCGAAATGTAATACCAAAACTTCTTAGTCATGTAAAACGGAGGTGGCGGAGGGATGTTTACTTCAAACCCAACTCGAGCTTGAGTTAGGTCGATATTGCCATCTTTGTCTTTCGCCCTTACCTCAAACCAATGCTCACCATTGCCAAGCTTTGGCAATGGTACACTTGTATTCTTTGAAAAATCAGACCAATTTCCTCCGTCCCAACGCCAAGAGTATTCAAGTGCTTCTGGAGTTTGTAAGTCGGCGCCCGAAAATTGGAATGTGAAATCAGGTTTTGTGAGAGGTACTTTTGGGGGATTGATTATCGTTGTTTCGGGAGCATTTATATCGACTTTAAATTTGACTTGAGCGGGGCTTGCATCCTCATTGTTAACTTCATCCTTTGCTTTCACTTCAAATAGATAATCGCCATCGGCTAATTTTGTCAACTCGGCGCTCCTATTTTTTGAAAAATCAGACCATTTTTCCTCACTCCATTTTCCTTCACCTTTCTTAGAGTACAAACGCCACAAATATTGCAAATCATCCGGCTCCGTATGTGAATCCGTGCCCGAAAACTCAAATGTGAATTCATTGCTTCTGAGAGGGTCAGCAGGAAATTTGGTTATTATCGTATCGGGCGGCAATCTATCTACATCAACATCAAACCAAACCTGGGCTGATATTGGCTCTACTCTGCCTGATTTGTCTTTCGCCTGAACTTCAAATAAATGTTTCCCATTGGTCAGGTTTTGCAACTTCCTGCTATTCTCCGTTGAAAATTGTGTCCATTCCCCTTCATCTAAACGCCACGAGTATTCCAGATTTCCCCTCATCTGCGCATCTGCGCCTTCAACCTGAAAGTAAAACGTAACATCAGCGATTCTTAGTGGAGTATCGGGCGGGGTTCTCGTTATTATCACCGGGGGACGCGGCGGGTCAATGGCAACAATAAATGTGGCTTGAGCGGGATATTCGTCTTCATTGCCCGCTTCATCTTTCGCTTTCACTTCAAACAGATACGTTCCATTAGTCAGGTTTGACAACGTCGCGCTCGCCGCTTTTGAAAATTTAGACCATTCCCCTTCATTTAGACGCCACGAATATTGCAAATGCTCAGTTTTTGTCCGGTTGTCCTTGCCTGAAAAGTTGAATATGGTTTGGCTGTTTTTGATAGGGTTTGTTGGCGGATTAGTTATCCACGTATCGGGTGGCGACAAATCCACTTCAACTTCAAACCATACCTGGGCGGGAGTTGCCTCAATATTATTCGCTTCATTTCTCGCCCGCACTTCAAATGAATGTTTTCCATTGGTCAAATCGGTCAAGGTTGCGCTTTGTTCTTTTGAAAATTGTGTCCATTCATTTTCATCCCAGCGCCAGGAATATAGCCATTCTCCTCCACCTTCAACTTCAAAGGAAAACGTAATCTCAGGGATTTGGAGAGGACTTTGAGGGAGAGGAGTTATCTTTATAGCGGGGACAGGTATAGTGACCTCAAACCACGCTTGAGCAGGCGTTTGGTCAATATTTTCGGCTTCATCATGGGCGCGCGCTTCAAAGAGATGTTTGCCATCGGTCAACTTAGTCAATTTCACGGTAGTTTCTTTGGAAGGTTTTGACCATTCATTATCATCCAGACGCCACGAATATTGCAGATTTTCCGGCTTCGTCTCCGCGTCTCGCCCCTGGAGCCGGAAGGTAGCCTCAGAACTTATAACAACCTTCGGCAGATCTACGATTTCAGTTTCGGGCGGTAAGTCTATGGATACCTCAAAAGTAGCTTGAGCAGGAGTTTTATCCACATTGCCCACGTCATCCACAGCGCGAACTTCAAGTATATGTATGCCATTGGTCAAGCCACTCAATTTAGTAGCGTTTTTTTCTGTAGAGTCTTTCCATGGGTCTCTTCCATCCAAACGCCATTCATATTTCAAATCCTCTGGCTTTGTCAGATTATCGTTCCCCTTAAATGTGAAAGTGAAGTCAACTGTTTTGACAACCTGCGGCGGGTTTGTTATCTCCGTTTCAGGCGGTTCTTTATCTATGGAAACTTCAAACCATGCCTGCGCAGGAGTTGCATCCTCGTTTCCCACTTCATCCTTCGCGCGCACTTCAAACAGATGCAACCCATTCTCCATAATTCTCAGAACAGCGCTTATCTCAGTTGAAAACTTTGACCATTCCTTTCCATCGAAACGCCATGAATATTGCAAGTTCTCTTTTTTTGTCTGTGCGTCTTCGCCGGAAAAATGGAAAGTGACATCGGGAGCTTTAATAAATTTCGGTGGGTCGAGAATAGTTGTTTCTGGAGGTTCTTTTTCTATGGCGACTTCAAACCAAATTTGAGCAGGGGTTGCATCGATAATGCCCGCTTCATTTTGGGCGCGCACTTCAAACAGATGCAAACCGTCAGTCAGGTTCTTTAGAAACGCGCTCGCTTCCTTTGAAAATGGCGTCCATTCTTTGCTGTCGAAGCGCCAGGAATATTGTAGATTCTCTTTTTTCGTCTGTGCGTCTTCGCCGGAGAAATGTAAGGTGAAATCAGGTTTATCAACTACCTTCGGCGGGTTTGTGATGATTGTTTCAGGTGATTGCTTATCTGTTCCGAAACCTTTCATGGCAAACGCAAAGAAAAATAGTACAGCCAATATCCACATTATTGGCTTTCTTGAATTGCTCAATATTTGGACAAAATTTGAAATATTGAAGGCGTTTACCATAAATGCTCACCTACATCGTAATTACGTATATGTTCACACACAAGATTCGGCTTACGGAGTTATAATGATTACATAGGGGGTACCCAGCACCGATTGCTCCACACTTGAAACAAGTGAGGGAACAGCGGGTGAAAAAGCTAATGAAATCTGACTTAGAAATAGTTTGAAATCTCGTTATTATTTTCCAAGACTACCAACTTCATGTTCCGCTTCAAAACGACTACCTTTTGAAACAGATAAAATTCTCAACCGAAAAAATGTGAACATCAGACTTTTCTATCGGCAATTAAAAATACCTTTTTTGACCGTCATTATTTTATCATGATTGATTCTCACAATCAAAGTGAAAAATCATACCATTTTCGAAAATTGAGTTGATTTGACATGGATATAGTGAAGAAACAAGCCTAAGATGGGCATGTTTCAAATTTTCGCAAAAATTAGTTGTACGTGAAACGTGAAACGTGAAACGTGATAAAACCTCGTATCACGTATCACGCATCACGTTATTGCGCCTCGGCAATCACTCGCGCTATATTCCTACGGAAATTTTCCAGATAGTTCGCATCTCTGGTATGTTCCACAAAATTGGGAACGACTTTTTGATTTAACTCCTGTAACAAAGCACGCGCTTGCTGGGCATGCTCGTTCTTCCCTTCAGCAACCTTTCGTAGCAGATACAGGTATTCGTAATCCTCCATTGCCTTACGGATAATCTCCCAGCGGATAGAATTCACCGGCTCATGCGATTCTTGCGGCATACGAGGAGGATAGAGCAGATAGCTGTCCCCCGCCTGAAGCGAACCTCCGGTGGTGTTGTCGTAGGGATTGTACTCTTCAGCGCGATAGTAAGGTGGGTGCCAGCCCCAATGATTTAGCCCCCAATGCAGGAATCCTGGAATGCCATATCGGAATGCTAACCAGGTGAAGATTCTCACTCGGATGAGCGGATAATCGATAAACCGATTGGGCCAGGCTCCTGTGGGACCACAGCAGTAGTAAAACCAAATCTGCTCTTTGGGAATGCCGCTTTTTTCCACAAACTGTTCGTAAACACTCTCCAATGGAACGGGATGGTCTACATAAGGCGCATATTCCCCGGCGCCCATCGCATCAAGCAACTGGAATTCGGGCGCGGTCTTTTTGACGAATGGCGCTAAACTTGTATATGCTTCAAACTGGTCGCCATGCGGTTCGTCAGAAAGATGCAGATAGAATCTATTGAGCCATCCACGCTGGTGCAAATGTGCTCTCAAGGCTGTCAGGAATTGGCCAAGGAAATTGCGATAATCCGCATCCTGTGTGGAGGGGAAGCTGCGACGCTCCACTTTATCGGATTTACGGATAATTATCCCCGCTGGGTGTCGGGAACCTCCGGCCAGATGTCCTCCTTCAATCACTTCAAAACGGTATTTCAAGAATAACTCAATCCAACGGTCAAGGTTCTCAAAATCAAATTGATACTGCCCAGGTGTCCAGTATGTTTCGCTAATGTCAACTAACCCATCCTGCACGCGCCCGTTGAGAATCCCGCCCGTACTGGCGATGGGGAAAAGAGGGGTGAGAATTACGTTCTGACGGTGGTTTGCCAAATTTCGAGCGTACAACTCCATCACTTCCCAAAAAGTTTCTGTGAGTGGCTCCAACTTATGGAATTTCAAAATCATCCCTGGCAAAAACCAATTCGTTATTAGAAAATGAGACCGTTCCGGCAGAGTGAAAGGCCATACCTGCATACTGAAAGGAATCATAGCCTTGCCTGCTCTGCCGGTGAGTTGAATTTTGCCCTGATACTGACCCGTAGGCGCATCGGCGGGTACACGCACGCGTATCCAAAGGCTGATGGTATCTGGAAATTGTACTCGACCGACTCCCCGCCATAGAGATGGTAACAGCGGGTCGGGATAAAAACCAGGAGCCTGACCTTCTAAATCTTCCTTCGGGTTTCCAGCAGAATGCCAATGTACCGGCACATACTCGGCAAAGAGTATGTCCACACACTCGCGTGAAATACGTTCCCCTTTTTCGGTGACCAAATCGTGTGCTTCAGCCCACAGGTCATTGAGCGCTTCTGAGGGACCATGCACGCCGATTTGAAAATCCTCCACTTCGTTACGTGCAGCGCACAGCAACGGAGGGGTTAACTCCCCCTGCGGGATGGGCTGATGGGGGAAAATACGGGACATGCTATGTTGTGTCCAAATGGATAAGGACATGGTAAACCTCCTTAAATCGGGTTAATTTGCTTTTGCTATAATAACCATGGAAACCGAGTTTCTCGGAGATTGCTTCCCCTTCACTTCGTTCAAGGGTCACAACGGTTTCTTGGTGCCATCAAAACAAGCGAACTTTAGAAACAGACCACTAAAACGCTTGATGTGAGTTAGCTGTGAATTATGTGGAGACGCCGTGAAACGTGAAGAGTGAAACGTAAAACGTAATTATTTCAATGTCCTTTATTACGTTTTACGCATCACGCATCACGTTTCATTCTTCACGCAACAATTCACACCAAACGTTAAACAGTTGTGGGAACAATAACCATGTCGTATTGGTCACCTATTTCTATTGATAGTTCGCAGATCTTGTCGAGATATTTAGTGTCTGGACACTGAATCAACACTTCCACGCTTTGTTCGGAGATGCTTTGGAACCCTGTTATTATGCAACCAGGACACTCTTTTTTCACAGTATGATTAAAATGAATAATGGCTTCCACCTGCTCCTCTGAAACTAAGTAATTATAATCAATCTTTGCCATTTGTTAAACTTCCTTTCTTTCGATTAGCTCGTTAAGTAATCCGACGATAGACTTCGCTTTTGTGAATAGATTCTCCGCTATTTCCAAAGTCAACCCTGAATCATCTCCATAATCTGCGATGACACGCCAGACCCTTAACTGTGCGAATGCTATCCTCATACCCAACAATTGCATCCGTTGTGAGGTACTGCGGCGGCAAATTGCATAATAAAACTGTACCTGCGAGCCTTCATGTCCCCAATGTCCGCGTGCTGGTGGAATAGAATGCAATTTATGCAGGACACAAGTTACCATTTGAAATGATGCGTAATAAGCACGGCTAACTGCCACAGTAGCATCTTTCGAATTTAGGCTATTGCGCGCTGCAGATAGAGACACTGCTGATTTTGCTCGCCATTGTTCCCAATTGAGCATTTATTACCTCCCTGGTATTTTACTTTTTTCCTCTTATTTCGGCATGTTTCAGAAAATAGTTTACAGTTCCGGTGAAACGTGAAGCGTGAAACGTGATATGTTATCAATCACGCATCACGTTTCACGTTTCACTTTGTCAACTACCTAAATGCAAGGTGAAATTTTTAAGTTAGAAGTAATGAGTAATGAGTAATGAGTTACTTATTACTCATTACTTATTACTCAATAGCCTAATCTCCAAATTTCAACTTGGAGATAGATAATTTTTGAGGAAATTTGAAACATGCCGATTACTATATCTTTAGTGGTCAAAAAGAATTACCTCCAATCAAGGTGTATATGATTGTAATTTGCGTAGGTAATACACTTTTGGTTACTGCCATCGGCGTCCATCACGTAAACATCGCTATTCGACCTGCCAGGTTGTCTCGACACGAAAGCTATGCGTGTGCCATCGCTGTTCCAGGTAGCGTCCCACCCATGAAACATACTCAGGTTAGTCATGTGCGTCAATTTATCTTTTTCCACTTCAGCAGAACAGATATACCCATTGGCATAGAACAAAATTTTGCCATTGCTCGACCATTCTTCGATTTTATTGCAAGGCGGTTCGTTTTGTTGCAGAAACCATTTTCCCATGGCGCTTACGGCTTCTACATTTGCTATCGCCAGAACCCCTTCCGTGATGAAAGCGATGTACTGATTGTCAGGCGACCATTTTGGCCACGATAATGCTTCTGGGAGGGCGGAGAGCAACTGAGGACTCGGATTAATGACTTTTGCCTGATGAGCATCCCAGTGATTCCAACCTTTTGTCCATATAGGGTGTCCAAGCCTTTCTTTGCGCTTTCCATCTATGTAAACCACATAACCCTCCGGCTTATCTTGTACCCGAGTTTCCACAGAAACAAGAAGGGCAGAACTATCAGGCGACCACCAAAAATCGTTTATTTCAATCTGGTTCGAAAGCAGTTCTTTTTTCTCACTTCCATCTTCGTTCATAACAAATAAATTTTGTGACTCACCTACGCCTGCAAAGTAAGCAATCAACCGACCATCCGGCGACCACTTAGGGCGCATACTCATACCATCCTCAGTCAACTGGGTTAAACCTGTTCCGTCTGGGTTTAGCGTGTAAATATCGTAAGTAGCCGTCTCCCACCAGGCTTTTTTTTGTTCCCTTTTACCCCTCATTCCGACTGATTCTCGGAATCCATCAAGGTCTTTTTTGTATTTCTGGATTGTCATTACCAGTTTGCCATCATCAGCTTGAGCAGTATATCCGTAAGACCAGATAATGAGTATGTAAAGAAAAATGAAAATCAAATTACAAAATTTCAAGAGTTAACACTCCTTTTCGGCATTCGGATTTCGGATTTCCGAATTAACCCAATCCGAGAATATAACCACTAATACAGAGGATTAAACAAATGCTATTCGGTAAATCCTTGAATTCGTTGTCATATTTGTAATTCCCCATCACGTTTCACGTATCACGTTTCACTTAAATACCGCGCGAGCAACGCGAAGAACATTGCCGCCAAGAATTTTCTGGATATCGTCATCCGAATACCCACGTTGAACGAGACCAATCGTAAAAACTGGCCAATTAGTCCAGGCCATACTAAGCTGTTGGTGTTCCTGACGCCATTCAGGGGCAAAATCATGCGGACGCCATAAAGCTTCCCACCGGTTGCGTGCGGCGCGGCGTCCTGGAATCTTCTGATTCTCTTGTCCGGTTGCTGAGGAAGAATAAGCTACATCTGTGCCGATAGCGACATGGTCTACGCCGAAATTCCTGGCAACATAGTCGATGTGGTCAAGCATCGCATTGATGGCGCCGCTACCGCCCAGGAAAGCGGGAACACAACAAATCCCTATATACCCTTCGGTGTCAGCAAGCGCACGAATCACCTCGTCTGGCTTGCAACGGTGGTGATTGTTCAAGGCCGCACAGCCTGAATGACTCGCCACCATTGGGCGTTCAGAAATTTTCGCGGCTTCCAGACTTGTTTGCCAGCCCGAATGGGCAACATCCACAATGACACCGACGCGATTCATCTCTGCGACAACGGCTCTGCCAAAATCGCTCAAACCCGCATTTGCCGGTTCAGCACAGCCGTCACCAATCATGTTGCGCCTATTGTAAGTGAGGTGCATCATGCGACAACCCAGTTGGAAGAAAACTCGAATATAGCGCAGTTCTTCTTCTACCGAATTCCAGTCTTGAGGGAAAGGAACACCGTTGCTGACAAAGTACAAACAATGCCTGTTTTGTTCTTTCGCAACGACAATATCATCCGGAGTTACCGCCTTCTGAATAAAGTCACGCATCATATCCGTAACGTAGGTAAAATGAGCCAAACGTTTGATTAAACGAAGCGGTGAATTCCCTTCCTCCCCTGCGTTCTGAAGGATACACGTAACCCCAGCGGCTTTAAAGGCTTCCATGAACTCTTCCCGTTCCTTCGGGTCAGTTACACCGCGAGTCATGCTCAGATTTTCCATCATATCCTGGAGTTCGATATCCGAAGCTCCTGCTTCCACTGCTGCTTTCACCGCATCGCCGTCCACCGCGGCGCGCGGAGCAAAGCCATACGCCTCGCAGACGATTGAGTTTTGGTGGAGTTCCATACCATGTTCAATCTCGCGCTGACTGGGTTTTAAAATGCTCAAAGCAACTTCCCTCGCTTGCTGAATTTTCTCATTCATGTTTTATCTCCTGATAGCAGATTTAAAAATCAAATCTTTTGGGGCAAAACGGCAAAACGGCAAAACGGCTAGGCACTAGGACACGGTAAAATAAGTCGTGATAACCTGTCATTCTGGCCCTTGAATGAAGTGAGGAAAGAATCTCATAATGCGCCAAAGATGAGATTCTTCACTCCGTTCCTTCGCTTCGCTCAGGACACGTTCAGAATGACAGCTTAAAACTATCATAATTTAAGTAACTTTTCATAATTCAATGAAGACTTTCTTTTGCTCCCTGGCGCTATCGTAGAGCGCGTCCAGGATTTTCATGAATTTATAGGCATCCTCTGCGGAAACGTCCGGTTCGACCTCTCCGGCGATGGCCATAGCGAAATGCTCAATTTCGTAGAAGAAAACAGGCGGGTTTTCCGGTGGGTCGCTATGCTTTATCTCTAAAGGTTCATCAATCTCCTCGCGGATAAATTCTGCATCTTTGAATCTGGAGATTGCTCCACCTGTTATAGCGCCGGTAGTTCCATATAGTTCAACCGTTGTTGGCAAATTGGTATGAACCATACGCGAGCAATCTATCTGAATGGTTTTATCGCCTTCGAGACCGACAATTCCGGTGAAGTAATCCTCCGCTGGTCCCTCGGGACCATTGTATACCGGATAAAGCGCATGCTTCGTGGCGAATGCCCATTCAGGTTTGGGACAACCCATCCACCACCACACCAGGTTCAGCTCATGGGAATAATGCTGTCCTAATGCCCCGCCTTTTTGGCCGTAGACATGCAACCAGCGTGTGTTGTCGTTCAGTGGTGGGATAAAATTGTATTTCCCAAAGATACGGGCGTGATAGGGTTCTCCAATCTTGCCACCAAGCACAGCGCGGCGAATCTTACGGTTGTGCGGGAAGTGGCGCATGAAATAGCAAAATTGTAGCGTCTTACTTGCTTGTTTCGCCGCGGCGTCCATCTCTAAAATCTCTGGCGCACGAATCGCATGGGGCTTCTGAACCAATACATGCTTGCCGGCTTTGAGAGTATCCAGTACCATCGGCAAACGAACATCGGGATTCGTGGCGAGATACACGGCATCTACTTCAGAATTTTCGAGCAGCTCACGGTAGTCGGCGTAGGAATGAGGCACTGAAAATTCTCCTGCTACGCCGTCGCGGCGGGCGGAGTCAAGGTCCGCTATTGCAACGACAGTTGTACGTGGAACCGCAGTGGCTGCCAGTACCGCTTGCCTTCCCGCCCACCCACAACCAACAACTCCAAGTTTAATTGGATTACTCGTCATTTTTCCCTGGTTCTTTTTTTTTACCAACCTTGAAAAGGTTCCGAACCTTTTCAAGGGTTGGCTTCATAATAAGACAAAGAACCAGGCCCTCCTTTCTTTTTTTCCGTAATGCACTGTTTTAAAATCGGACTGGTATAAATCCTCAGTTAGAGCTACTAACTCTTGCATCCTTTATTTGCCCCCAGGTGAGACTGAGCTTTCCGGCAGAAGTGACATCCAACATAAGCCCTTTCTCGGCACTATAATTCTTTTTTACTTCTTTCTCACTTAGAGCTCTATCATAGATGCCAACTTCGTCTATAATACCGTGGAACCAATCAGCTCTTCCCAGCCGACCATAATTTACGCCTATCTCGAAATCACTGTTGGCGGTGCTAGCCTTTAGCCCACCGCTGCCGGCTTTGTTTGCAACGTTCTCACCGTTCACATAAAGACGCGCTTCCGGTTTATCTTTGTCATAGACACCTATAAGGTGATACCATTTGTTTAGGTCAAGGCTACCACCATCCTGGTCATCGCCATAGAAACGAAACATAAACGCGTGAGTATCTTTGTGGGTGCCAAAGTGTAAATAGCGATTGGTGGAGTGGGCATCCCCCTGCGACACTGCTATGTTATAGGCGTGTTCAGTTAAACTAATCCAAACCTGGATGGTGAAACTGTGGTTAACCAGAACATCCACAGGGGTTAAACTGACATAATTACCAACCGCCCCATCAAACTCCAAAGCCTCGCCAATTTTGCCCGCGACTATCTTGGGTTTGCCCATAATCTTTCCGGCATTGTTTCCAATGGAGTCTTCAACCACCTCACCTTTAATATTGGCCTTATCAAGTGTCCAATAATGGGTCAAACCCTCTGTAACAATCTGAGCCTGGGCATTGGTCTGCCAGGCGAGGGTTGCTAAAGTTGCGAAAACAAAAACTTTGATAAAAACCTGACGAATTAACATTATCAACACCTCCTTTGCCTACGAAATTTTTCGGAAAATAATTGGCGTGTTTCAGAATATAGTTTACATTTGATGCGTGATGCGTGAAACGTGATACGTGATGAATGATTTTTTCCCTTCTCACGTTTCACGTACAGTCAACTAATTTTTGAGAAAATTTGTATCATACCAAATACTTCACTTAATAATGTACAGAGCTCCATTTCTCGTATTGAATCACCGCTTGTTCATTGAGCTTGTCCCATTCCGTAAGCAACACCATGCGAACAGTCGTGGCGAGATGTTGCTCCGCTTTGACATTCCTGCCAAAAAGGTGGAAGTATTGTGAATTGTGATAGGAATTAAACCCGGATATGCCGATACAATCCTCAGGTTGAGCCATGAGGATAATCGCATGGCCGTACTTATGCTCCTGAGTCATCAGTGGGAGGGCGTAATCCGGGCCAAGCCTCCAATTGAGCGAATAACCGGTGAGCCAGCGTCCATCTTGAAATATCTTTCTTGCCTCCGCGTCACGAGGCCAAGCATCATTGTTATCCTCACCGAACCATTTTTTCTCATACCAGAATATGCCTTCGGGATGTACCCGGTTGTCAGAGACAGCATACCGGGGGGTATAATAGGGCGTAAAATAATTAGCGATGAGCAGTTCAAGATTAGCATAATCGGTTTTGGGATGAACTTCAAAGGTGACATCAACGGACATATCCGCTTCAATGAGATGGTAACGAGCAGCTATCTCAGCTTTTAGCGCTGAACTGCAATCCCATTGTACAACTACATCGCCTTCCGCAAGCGAGATTGAAGAAGGAATGCGTTCTCGGAGGATATCCAGTTGTTTGGCGTCGGCCAGAACCCTATAAATATTCAGCCATGCGAAATTTGGGCCTTCATCAAGATGGAAACTATTCAGACCGCTGAGACGAAGACCATGCGCGCCCAAAATTGAAACCCGGCCCTGGCCCAAAGATGCTTCAAGCAAAGGTAATTGTTGTTTTTCTTCAAATGGCATCGAAAAGTCCTTTCCATTTAAAATTGCCTACATTGCCTACATTGCCTACATTGTCGATTGCCCCTGGATTGTCGATTGATGATTGTAGATTGAGAAGTTTTTTCAATCATCAATCATCAATCATCAATCCATTGGCTGCTTCATCCTGATTCTTCGTGATGCTTCACTTCGTTCAGGACAGGAGATTCACAAAATCAGATTGGGGTCTTCTCGGGAACCCAAGATAAATTATTGACATATTTTCACCGTGTGAGTCCCCACAGGCACAATCACATATACCCAGTTGCGCCCCAAATCTTTGCGAATTTTATACGCGGCATTTTGCTCGCCGCATCTTGCTGAAGTGACCGATTCTATCGGCACTTTAACTATCATTCCATCGTCGTATTCACAGTGGGCTGTAAAGCTGACGCTGTTCTCTGTGACCGTTACATCTGTGATTTGCGAACGCGAGCGTTTATCCCACCATTCCCAGAGTCCATCGTTGCCCTTATGGACGGCGATTATGCCTTTGCTTTTGATGTAGCGCAACGCTTCCTCAATCGCCGCTCGACAAGCCGGATAGCTATGGATGTAAATGGGATGATAAAACATATCCATTGTCAAATGATATTTCGTGGCGATGTCGATAACCTTATGCACTATATCAAAATCGGTTACATCGGTGGAGCTGTATCCCACTTCATAAGCGGTAATCGGTTCTTCGAGGAAATCTATCCTGGCGTTTTCGCCACGGTAGTCATCGTAAAAGTAAAAGGGATAAGAGGTCCCAAAGACAAAGCCCATCCGATTGGTAGGATTCATCGGCGGCAGCGGATGATGGGTAAAGCTGTTGTCCGCTTTACTGCCCGCTTTACGCAGCCATTTGGCCGTCTCCGACCATCCTGTCCAACGGCACCAATGGTTTACAGTGCATATCGGGCGAAAACCGAAGGTTTTATAAAATGCTTCCGCTTGTTCTTGTATATCTTCTTCCGTAAAGGCACCAGGGTCGAAATTGTCGATAAAATTATAATGCAGTGAAGGTTCATGTCCGTTAGCGCGAATCGCCTCAACCTCTTCGGGCGTTACCGCGTATTTGTCTTCCTTATTGCGCATAATGTTAATATGATAAGGCAAGCCTTTTTCCTTCATCCAGTTGGATGCCCAAACCTGTATGCCCACCGTCGCTTCATCGTCGCCTCCCCAATAAAATAGAGCATCGGGAATTTGGTCTTCCCCCTGTGAACGGGGGGATGCAGAGGGGGGGAGCGGCGGGATGGGATAAATCAAAGGTTGCGGCTTCTGCGCCAGCATGTTTTGTATCAGGAAGAGAATCTCATCAGCATAAAGCACTTCGCGTTCATTATCCCTCCCTATCGCGATTAAATCGCCGGTTCGATAATAGCCGTCGCCGTCGCGGTCGAAAGTAATCGGAATGCCTTGATGCAAAACCCAAATCGTCTGTGGGACGTTAAAAGCAAAATAATAGGCATGTCCTTTGTGGTAGTGCCTCTGGGTGATAGCAGGATAGCCAGTGTCCATCCCATCAACTCCGTAAAGACGAGCGATTTCCGTCGAATTTTTCGGGACTAACTTTCGGATAGGCGAAAATATTATCAATTTTTGGTCGGGATGCAGATAAGAATGCACATCCGTCGTCAGTTGGTCGGATTTCAAAGAAAAATAACCCGATATAGTATAGTCGCTTTCAGGTTGAAGGATAATAGAATCGCAGACATTGCCAAAAATTTCATCCAGTCCTTCTGTCGCGAAACCTATCAAAACGCCTCCCGCCTTTACCCACGCGTCCAGATTAGACTTCACAGCGTCGGTAACCTGTGATGCAGTTAAATCCCCAATGAACAAGATACCTACATCACTCAGCGCCGTTGCCTCTTCCAGAGAGTGTCTGGATATCTCTTCGGCGCGCAAGCCTAACTGTTCATTAATCTCTCTGATATATTCATACCAGTAATTTTTACCTTGCTGATTTGCCTCAAGGCGCAAGTCAGCGTCGTAAATGTAAGCAGTTATCAAGTTGTGAGCATTTTCGGTCATTTTTTCCCTCCTGACTTAACGATTATCTCACGGGGTGAAATTGTGAGTACACTTACCACTCACTACTCACTACTCACCACTCACGTCCCCCTTACCACAACCCCCCTGCCCCCCTTTGGTAAGGGGGAAGGGGGTTAGGGGGTTGTTCAAAAGTTTGGAAAACTTTTGAAAACTACCTTTACTTATAGTTTGTCAACTGCACCATCAAATGGGTTCTCATAATCACCGAGCATGTAACCCATACAAGGTGGAATCGGTTTATCGCCATCCATACTGCTCTCTCCTCTCCATGTTTCGTAGAATTTTTGCACTATCTCTGGTGTAAACAATGCGGGTGCCATGAAATAGTCTCTGCTCTTCTGGAAATTATTGATGTCGAAATGAATGTGTGTGCCTCTAGCATCTGGCGGGACATATATATAAGCAATAATATCTCCCTTCTTGACATGCTGTCCTTCAGAGACAAGGATAAATTGACGATAAAAGTCCGCAGAAGGTTGCATAACCATCGGTTCGATACTATAATGCAAGCTATAAATAGAACCATTATCGCTGGCTTTCGCAAAAGACAAGTCCATCCCATAGCGTTCATGGCTCTCGCCCATGCTGTTGGACAGCTTAAGACAGTAGTCAACCCGATTGATGATGCCATCCACCACCGCATATATTGGAGGATAGTTTTCTGGCTTGTATCCACCTCTGGGAAAAACGTTTGCAAAATGGACATGCGCACCCGAATGGGGCTTTTTTGACCGAACTCCCAAGAAGGGGTGACCGGTTTCAATATCCTCAAGGTTGACGATGAATCGGTCTGATTTTTCATGAGCAAATTTTTGTATGTCTGGTAGTTCGTTCACACCTTGTTCGGACATTTTCGGCTTGGGTGTATCTGGCAGTTTATTTACCTCTTGTCCGTTTATTTGGCAGGAAAACAGCACAATAGGTAAAACCAAAAGACATATAAATAGTTCCTTGATTAATATCATAGAAATTCTCCATTTCATAGATAGATTGTATGATGTGTAATGCGTAAAACGTAATGAGTGATGAGTGATAAGTGATTAATTCACTCATTACTCATCACGTTATATGAGAAAAAGGCAACCTTAAACCAGTATAAGTTTACATAAATCGGCGTCGTCTGATAATCAGCGGCTATATAACCATAAGACTCGCTTAACATCTCATTGGTTTTTGTGACATTGGCGAATTATACTAAGGTATAAAATTCTTAACCTCTGTTCATAACTTCAATAGCAGCGTGGATTTTTTCCGCTGCTTGCTTGCCATCTGCTTCAGTCGCCCGCATAGCGCCGCTGCTTACAATACGCCAAATAGTATCTTCCGCTACTGGACAATCCTCTGAGGAATATTTTTTCCCCGAGTAAGGCGCATGTCGCTTGAACTGTTTGCGGGCGGGATGTGTGTGGTCCGTAACGGATTGAAAGACATCGTAGTTGTACGCTGGTTTCTGCGTGAAACCGAATCCCAATGGCGCTCCGGCTTCCCTTGCCACTTCCTTGAAGCGGTCATGGCTTAATCCATATTTGTCTCCTTCCCAGAAGCAACACCAATTATAACCCGATTGCACGGCATCTTCGGAGACGCGGCGCGGTCGAAGCCATTCGCATCCTTCAATCGCAACGTTGAGATGTTTCAAGCAGGCATTGTATGTCTCAATATACCCACGCACCCGCGCAAGCTGCGCCAAACCTACCGCCGCCGTAACTTCATTCATCCGGAAATTGAGGGTGAAGAATGCAGGCGACTCACCGCCAAAAGCCCATTCATTGTAAAGTTTGCGGTCAAGTTCATCGTCATCCGTAACCATCATTCCGCCGTCGCCGGTGGGAAGATGTTTTCCTTGTTGAAAGCTGAATACGCTGATGTGTCCCCACGTGCCAGCATGCTTTCCCTTCCAGTAACTGCACATATTGTGCGCACAATCCTCAATCATAAAAATTGCATGTTCGTCGCAGATTCGCCGCAGTTCGTCAAGGCGAGCGCACAAACCCCAGAGATTAGTAACGATTAACGCCTTAGTTTTCTCTGTAATCTTCTGTCGGACAGAATCTGGGTCCATCAACAAGGTATCCGCTTCAACATCGGCGAAGACCGGCGTGGCATTTTCGTTCAAAGCCGCGATGCCGCCAAAATGCACCACCGGGTCACAAATGACTTCGGTATCCCAGCCTGCTTCAGAACAACTCACCGCTTGGGCTAATCCGGTCATCGCAGAATTACGGCTGATAGCATGCTTGGCACCGACAAATTCCGCAAAAGCCCTCTCGAATCTACCTGTCATCCCCGCGCGATACCAGCCCAAACTGCCTGATTTCAAAACTTCTCGGACATAGCCAATTTCTTTTTCATCAAATATTCGCATCTTTAAAATTTCTCCTTTTGGAAATCAATACAAGAGAAACCGAGTTTCTCGGAGAAACTCGGTTTCTCCTCACACAAATTCACTGTTTCAAACTTGCCCAGGTCGTGGCTAATTTTGCCGCCGGGCTGACGGCTGCACCTGGTTCACCAGGCGTGCGTGGAATACCCTGGCCTGTAATCAGAACATTGTCATAATGTGCGCTGTCTGCCCACTGCCGGAAGCCAATTCTTCCCTGCTTAAAAACATCTGGGCGTTTATCCAATGGTAGCGCTTTAATGGCCTCCTTGTCATCAGCAAATATACTTGCTTTATTGCCTTCTACTACTAACTTGTACTTATGCCATTCTTGGGTCGCTATACCAAGCTTATCACCTTTTGCGCCTATATTTTCATCGAATTGTCCGCCCAGTTTCTGAAACCATTCCGAGAGATTAAGGCTCGGAGCGACCATGAAGGACAAGAAATTATTGGCATCCTGAGCGCGGAAAGCAATGGCTATTTCATCAGTCTGTCCACTGGCTTCGAATTCGATAGTATAATCTGTCCAATTCAATTCCCCAACAAGTGCAATAACCTCACTCCCACCTTCACCAGCCAACACTTTACTGCCGCTATTTTTATCCTTTTCGACTTTCCAGGTGCCTTGTATTTCCCACTGTTTCAATTGCGCATCATCCTCAAAATCGAAATACAACGCCCATCCAAATGTTGACTGTAGCAACATTACCAATCCAATTATCGTGAAACCCAAAATTTTAACTAACATTTTCTCACCCTCCTTGCACAATTATTTTACCTCAAAACTGCTAATGCTATCAAGAAGTTTTTTACTTTTTTCCTCTTATTTCTTTTGATCAAACTTTTCTTTCTGAAAGAAAAGTTTGGTTACTTGTTGGAGACAAGATGAACGATGAAATTTCCATTGACACACTCATAATCTTATGATATTCTGATAAAAACCGAAAAGAAAAGAAGAGGAAGTTCCATCAAAAGAAACACTATGGAAAAGAAAAAAATGAATGTTATTCTCATCATCTCTGATACCTTTCGCCGCGACAATTTAACGTGCTACGGCGGCGAAAGGGTTCACACTCCGAATTTAGATAGATTCGCAGAAACAGCTTTCATCTTTGATAGAGCCTATTGCATGTCGTTTCCGACGGTGCCAAATCGGAATGATGTTTTAACCGGACGCTACACCTTCACGTATAAGCCCTGGGCGCCGATTGATGCCGGTGAAATTACACTCCCCAGGTGTTGTGGGGAAGCAGGCATTGTTACTCAACTTATCGTGGATACGACTCATCCATTTACCCCAGGTTTCAACTATCAGCGCGATTTTGCCGGATGGGAAGTGCTGCGCGGGCAGGAAAATGATAGATGGAAAACCAGCCCGCGCGAGGTGACGCTACCCTGTGCGCCGCAGAAACTCCGCAGTCCTGAAGGCACAATGGTGCAATATATGCGTAACATCGCCGACCGCAAAATGGAAGAGGATTATTTCGTGGCGCGGACGATGGCGGCGGCGTCTGATTGGCTGGAACGCAATTACGAACATCCATTTTTCCTCTATGTTGATACCTTCGACCCGCATGAACCTTGGGACCCGCCGAAATATTACGTTGACCTCTACGACCCAGAATACGACGGTGAAGAGGTTATTTATCCGCTCTACGATAAATGCGCTTTTCTGACGGCGGCGGAGTTGAATCATTGCCGGGCGTTGTATGCCGGCGAAGCGACATTGGTTGACCGCTGGATTGGTAAACTACTGGAAAGAGTTGAATCACTAAGGCTTATGTCCAATACTATGATTATTTTCACTACCGACCACGGTTTTTACATTGGCGAACATGGCTACATCGGCAAATCACTTATAACGCCGCAGTATCATCAGGCGCTTCCACTCTATACAGAAGTTGCGGCGATTCCACTGCTGGTTTATCTGCCCGGTGTCGGTAAATCTGAACATCTGCAAACGTTAGCGCAATCCGTGGATATGATGCCCACCATTCTCGATTTCATGGGCGTGAAAATTCCCGAAACCGTCCAGGGAAAATCGCTCATGCCCGTTTTAGAAGGAAAAACAGCCAACATACGTGAAGTCGCCATCTCCTCGCCGACTATCTCTGCTCCCAATATTCAGGTTCCGCACCCGACCTCCCGCAGTTCGATTACCAATGCAGAATGGATGCTGATTTACGGAAGTCAGGTAGATAAGATTGAGGCACCAGAAGTCACCCAAATGGTGGACAGTATGATGCGTCGCATGCAAACTCTGGAGAAAGGCCCCATCAAACCAGAACTTTATCATCTGCCCACAGACCCAAATTGCAATAACAATGTCATCAATCAACATTTCGATGAAGCCCAAAGCCTTCATGCTGCATACCTTCAATTTTTGGAATCCGCGCAAGTGCCGGAGAAACATTTGCAATTCTTCAGGCATATTTGAATGGCAAGATGGCAAGGAGGCAAAATGGCAAGACGGCAAGAGGGCAAGACGGCTTTTAACCATTTAGCTTTCTTGCCGTCTAGTAATTTATTTGACAGTGTACTAGCAACTTAGGTTATTATATAAAATTACTAATGGAGGATTGACAAATGGCAGTAAAAAGCCACATTACTATAGAACCAGGAATAAAAATTGCCGCGCAGATGTCCCCTGAACCAGGTGAAGAAGATTTTCAGTTTGTCAGACAGATGGGAGTGGAATACGCCGTTACGTGGACGAGCGGCGCTAATGCCAATTACGACTATTTCATTAGTCGGCGCAAGTTGTTTGAGAATGCCGGAATCAAAATATACGGTTTCGGCAACGGCAGTGTGCATAACCAGGATGCGATAGTTCTGAATTTGCCGAACCGGGATGAAAAGATCGAAGAATACAAGAAGTATATCCGTGCTCTTGGCAAGGCTGGCATTCCGCACACTACTTATGCTCACATGGCTAATAGTGTCTGGAGCACTGACCCTGAAGAAATCCGCGGCGGAGCAAGGGCCAGGGCGTTCGACTTAGAAAAAGCTCAGAAGCAGAGGCCTCTGACACATGGGCGCGAATATACCGAGGAAGAGATTTGGGATAATTTCACTTATTTCATTAAGCAAGCTGCGCCGGTGGCTGAAGCGGCGGGCGTGATGATAGGAATTCACCCGGATGACCCGCCTGGACCTGCCCTTGGTGGTATTCCGCGCTGTATCTTCAGTAGCTTTGAAGGCTACAAGCGTGCGCTCGAAATAGCCGACAGCCCCAACGTTGGTATATGTTTATGTGTAGGTTGCTGGTTGGAGGGTGGAGAACAGATGGGGAAGGACGTTATAGAAACTATTCATTATTTCGGCGAGAGGGAAAAAATATTCAAGGTGCATTTCCGCAATGTGAATAAGACTCTGCCACATTTTGTGGAGACGTTCTTAGACAATGGATATATGGATATGTACAAGGTCATGAAGGCGTTGCGGGAGGTTAATTTCAAGGGCGTGGTGATTCCCGACCATATCCCCGGCATGACGAATAACCACAGGGTAGGTACAGCCTATACTATTGGCTATATGAAAGCACTTTTGCAACGGGCGAATGAGGAGACCGGAGGGGCCTGAAAAGAAAGTAATGATGACTATTACACTGTCCCGATTAGTAGCCGAAGTCGCCAGACTTCGGGAAGACCCCGAATTTTGGCAAATTCGGCTACGACTTCCGAAGTCTCCGAGACTTCGGAAGTCTGAAATATCACTCGCCTTTTACTTTCGGCGGTTTCTATAAGGAGATGTCATGAACACCGTATTAGCACCTGTCACAGACCATGGTCCCAGAATCGCGATGTGGATAGGTAGTTGGTGGGATAGCATGCCGGTGCAAGGCCACGGTTCTATGATAGAGAACCCTATACTGAGTCCAGGTGACCCCCAGAATCCTTCTGCGCCAGGCGCTGTCTTGAAGTGGGCAAGCAGGTTCAATCGAGCACAGCTTGAGCCTGGCGCCCAAACTGATGTTATCACCCACGAGAATGAGCAGGAGGTGCTCTATGTTGTTAGAGGCGAAGGAATGTTCCGAACTGAAAATCGAAGCGAAGCTATCGGCCCGGGTTTAGCCATCCTCATACCTGCCGGGGTTCCTCATTCTCTCGGAAACATTTCTACCATCGCCTCTTTGGAGGTACTCTGGCTTGCCGAACAACTCGACGATGGCGTTTCCCCGGCGAAGGAATTGATTCTGAGAGATACCAGAATATTGCCTATTGCGGTAGGAGCGCACTGGGTACACGTTGGAAGAACTGTCTTCACCAAACACGACGGTTTGACCAAAATTGACGCCGTAAATATTGCTACCATTCCTGCTATGAGTATTGCAGAACCCCATTCTCACGGGATTAATCAGGAAGAGGTTTGGTATCAGATGCACGGTAGCAGTTATCTATTCTTGGGCCGCACCCTGCGGCTCCAACAGGAAGGTACTGCTTTTATGTGCCCACCAGACGGATGTACTCCTCACAGCAGCATTAATATCACCAACAAGCCGGTGGATTTCTTTTTCTTCGCACATTGGTGAGGTATAGTGCTTTGTTAAATTTGTTCTGATAACTGTAGCGCGATCTGTTAGATCGCCGGGAATAGATATCTAACAGATGTCCTACGAATTCGTACTGTTCATAATTTAATTAACCGTATAAAGGGGGAAACAAATGACAGGAAAAATGAAAGCCGCGATTTATTGAGATGTGAGACAAATTGGTATTGATGAGGTAGAAATACCGACTCCCAAACCGGGTTACGTCTTGTTAAAGATAAAAAGCTGTGGCATCTGCGGAAGTGACCTTCATACCTATTTGGGGCATTGGGGCAGAGGCACGAAGGCTTCCGGGCATGAAATAAGCGGTGTGGTTGTTGAATTGGGCGAAGGTGTCGCCAATGTAAAAGTGGGCGATAGAGTCTGTGTGGAATGTTTTTCGCATTGCGGCAATTGTGTATACTGCCAAACCGGCGCCTACAATTTATGTCTCAATCGAAGAGGCGCTAGCGGTGGTGAACATTCCGGATTCGCGGAATACGGCATAGCGCATTTCTCATCGCTTTATACGATTCCGGAAAGTCTTTCTTTTGAAGAAGGTGTTTTGATTGAGCCGCTTGCTGTTTCACACCGAACGCTTTGTCAAGCGCAAGCGACGCATCATGATAGAGTGGTGATATTGGGTTCAGGCAGCATAGGTTTATTCTGTTTAGCTGCGGCAAAAGCTATCGGAGTAAGAGAAACAATTATTTCCACGAAGTATGAACATCAAGCTAAGATGGCGGAAGAGCTAAGCGCTGACCATGTAATTAGAATAGCAAAGCAAAATCTACGAGAGGAAGTAAGGCAAATCACGAATAAATTAGGCGCGGACGTGGTCATCGAAACTATCGCCTCACCTGAGAATTTCAATGATGCGTTGAGTATCGTCCGCAGCAAAGGCAGAGTGGTTTTAGTCGGCGGATATTACAAACCGTTGGAAGTGAATTTAGGAAGCCTGGTTGGTTTAGAAGCGACCATAGTTGGTTCAAATTGTTATGGGTATAGTGGAATACGGACGGATTTTGAAGCAAGCGCTGAACTCATCGTCTCTGGTAAAGTACCAGCAATGAAGTTGGTCACTCATCAATTTCCATTAAATGAAATCGCAGAGGCATTTCGAGTTGCGGCGGATAAAAATTCAGGTTCGATAAAAGTTCTTGTGAACCCGTGATATTTTTCTCTTCTCATTCATCGGAGTGCGAAAACTTTGTTTTCGCTGGTAACGAAGTCACCAAATTGACCTAAAATCTCGTCCTTTGGACTCGGCGAAAATTCAATTTTCGCACTCCAGGACCCTTGATTGATGCTTGAAAAACCAAAAGCTGCCGGCCTGTCCCGAACATCGGGAGCTCATCCGAGAATCGGACCGTCAACTGCAACGGCTGGTTAGGTGCTATGCTCTGATGGCTCTGATGGGTCAGAATTGCTCTTCCGCCGCTACGACCTTTTCCAAGACTTCTTGAATGTAGGTATTCAGGTTTACATGACGACGAGCAGCATTCAAAGCAATACGACGATGCAATTCAGGGCTTGTTTGAATCATGAGTTTGCCTGAGAAGGGTTCTTCTGGCTTTTTCCCTTGTTCTCGGCAAAATTCAAGGTACTCCTCAATCGATTTCTGCATCTCTTCCCGGAGTTCCGCTACCGACGACCCGTAGAACGTGATCACATCGTTTGTGTTAATCACTGTTCCGTGAAATGAATCAATTTCCGGATCAAAATCAACAACTCCGAGGTAACCTTTATATTCAATCATGGCGTAATCCCTGCACTTTCTAGAAATCTTCGCAAATCTCTTACTGCACCTTTATCCATATTCGGACTCGGGTGCGGACGATGAAACACAGCAACTCGATTATTAAACTGTGCGGCGACTCTCGAACCCGCACGCTCACTGATGACGGCTCCCAAGCATCTTAGCAATGATTCCACCTCCCGCCATTTGATATTGCCAGATGTGGGCTGCGCAAATATCGCGTTGAGCGTTTTTCGATGACGCTTGTTCATGATGGGATAACCACTTTCTTGCCGTCAGCAAAAATGAGTTGGAAAACGACCTTCTGATTATGAAGAGATTCCATTGTAGACAATAATCCGCTACCCTGTGAATTAATACTGGTTTAGGCTTGATGCTTCCGGTTGAGGAATGGAAGGCTGGAAGGCTGGGTGCCCAGCCTTCCAAGCTTCCAGCCTTCCATCCTTTCCTTAGAAAGCGGAAATCACAAACCTAAGTCGGTATAACAAGAACCACAGAGGGCTTGCTTTCCTGATATTGTCTATTAGGTGAAATAAGTGGCGACTGTTGTTGCAGTACCGCCAAGAAATCCCACAATCAAGTTTAGAAGTCGGATATTGCCATTCCTCGTCAACCACCTAACGACCCAAGTTAAGTTGCGACGGGGGTTTTGCCGAAAACCGTTCGACAAACCAAAACCCACCGCAACCCAGAAATATTATTAAAACCAAAGATCCCGCCGTCAACTGCAACGCTTGGCGTAGGCACAGAAAACCGTCTCAGTCGGTAAGCTGCCCCTCCAAAACCGCCACGACCTCTTCTTTTTCCGTTTCAAATCCCAACCTGTAACCAAACTTTTCTTTAAGAAAGAAAAGTCTTGGATTGAGCCGTCGGGTTGAGTAGCCGAAGGCGTATCGAAACCTTGTCGAAATCTTGATCAAAAGAAATAATTGGAATAAAAAATAAACACCCGGGCAAGCCCGTTCCCTTTATCCTGGAAAACCAGACGCAACCGCCTTCCGCGGTCGGTTCTGTCATCTAAAATATAGACATCATCAAATCGCCGCTCATCACGACCAAATTGATAGTCTTGGAAAAAACATTCCTCCGCTTCTTCTGGCTCAATGTTGTGCTCGCGCAAATGCTGGACGTTCCCGTTTTTCTTATGTTTTGTCCCTTGTACTCGGCAATGCCCTTATTAATTGAGTATTGATGAGGCCAACGGACAAACATATTTTCATCATCCCACTCAAACCGGTACCAACCATATTGATGCATTTAATCACCAAGCTATCGTGTACGGTAGAGATTCTATCTCCTTCAAACGCCTAACGACTGGTTAGGTGAATCAACTGATAATATTCGCGTTCCAGACTCACTAATGCGATTTCCAAAGCCGAATATTTGACGCTAATCTTATTCAGACTGTTTCCCCTTCGGCGGATTGTATATTTTCGTGAAGATGCAAACGAGCGGAAATCGGTAATTGAAAAAGTTCTTTGCGTAATAACCGCGTTGAAAAAAACATCACTTCGAGATTTTCGATTTCGCCAGTCTCAGGGTTGAATCGTGCGATGATTTCATCATCAAGTTCTTCGCTCTCCTGCTCTGGATACGGAGAACAGGTATTTATATACAAAATATCCGCTTCGCGGTCATATTGAAATGTCAGGTTCGTTCCCATTCGATATCTCTTCCCTTTGCCAATTTTCTGGCGATATAAAAGGAAATTTTTCCTTTTATTTCTTTTGATTAAACTTTTCGGTAGTCTCCTTTTTAAGTGTTGTGAAATGCTTCAAAACCACAAAGACACAAAGACACCAAGATAGATAAAGATTGCTGTTACACGTTACTGAAGGAAGAGGTACAGTTGTTAGAAGTTCTAACAACGTCCAAACATGATCGGTCAAAGAAGCAGCCAGAGCAGGTGTTGGCGGCTTTTTGCGGCACCCGGTCTCGGTTTGGACGTCAAGGCATCATGTTTTCAGCGGTTTCATCTCCTCTCCGGACGTCAACTCCATAAGCCGAAGGCGTTGGTGAACTCACCAATGACCGCATCTTCAACTACGACCTCTAGTCGCAAGCCTTCAGCAACGGTGATGCCGTCAGAGATAAGGGGACGTTTCGCGGTGGTTAGCGCCGGTGAACAACCGTCTGTTGTCGGCACCCAGAAAATCACCGTGTGGTTAAGTCATGACAGCAGCAAACCTCATCGATCGGCTCTCGCACACCCAGACCGAGGTTGCGGTGAACGGAAGAGGCCGAAGCGACAATGGCAGAAGCACTTTCCGCTTCTGGAGAGGCGATCGGTGTAGAGTTCATTTTTACCCCCTTGGTGTCTGGGTGTCTTGGTGGTGAAATGAAACCTGCTGCCATTAAGTATACCTTAATGCCAAGCAACACTCAAGGGGAAAACTACCAACTTTTCTTTCTAAAAGAAAAGTTTGGCTGTAATAATCCAATGACGCACCGAAGGCGCAAGATTACTGACCACAACGACGACGACGTACTTGCCGCCACGTAGCGATTCAAACCAGCGACTGAACATCCGTGCGTTGCCGAAACGAGAACTTCGACGTACCTGGTCAGGGTCAGCCAACGTATCGGCGATACATTGCCGATGTTCTGGAAGCAGGTCTGGATGGTGATTGGCAATGTGATACTCTCGTTCGTCGGTCAGCTCAACAGTGCTTCCCAAATAAGGGCATGGAAAATATGCCATAGGCTGACTCCTTCATTTGCACACCCTAACGCCCCAAGTTCAGTTACCTGCCTGTGCTGTGCACGGCAGACAGGCAGCGGGAAATTTGCCGAAACCGAAACCTGCCGCAAGCCCGCAAACATTATTAAATCGAATGACGAATGACGAATGACGAATGACGAATGGTAAATTGGAAGGGGATTTGAACCCCCACCAATGTTTAGCATTCCGAATGCCGAATGCCGAATTGTCGCCTTCATCCCCTCCTGATTCTCCCTTTCATTCCGAATCAGAAGGGGACTTCTGCGACAAGAAGTTAAAACCTCAACTCCTCGCCGTCAACTGCAACGCTTCGTCAGGCTAAACCGTAGCGTGTTTGGCGTCATACATTACAAGGGTTTAGTCACGAAGTAGCCATTTATCTGTTGTCCCGTTATCGGGCAGAGGGCAAATCCGAGAGCTTTCCACATGGGAATTGCTTCCACTTTGTCCTCAGAACTCCAAGCACGCAGTTGGTAAGCGCCTTGCTTACGCGCACGTTCAGCGGAGAGTCGAACGAGTTCCGCGGCGACCCCTTTTCTGCGGTACCCTTCAATTACCTCTATGATGTCGATATATCCCTCTTTTGTCGGAGGTAAGGGAGGTGGCAGCAGTCGCCAATAGACTGAGATAAGACCGATGGGTTCACCAGCATGCACAGAAACGATGGAAAACCCGTTCTCAATATGCATGTGCCGTTCGATTATCTCCCCCCACAAAGCGACGAGCCTAGCTTTCATTGTCTCGTCGGCATCCACATACTCAATATCCTTATTGTCATCTTTGCTCATTGCATCTATCCTCAGGCATCGGACGGTTTTCACAGGTTCACAGTGGAGTACCCTGATTCTACAACTCAATAATTCGAGTCGAAGAAGGTGTCGTTAGCAATTGCTTGGGCACTGCTGATACAATCCATTTGGCTGCATCAAGAAACGTCTCAACGATTTTATCTGGTTCGATATTTGCCCAATCCTCGCGGTACTGCAAAAGTGAACTTTTCCCCCATCCGGTGAGCACAAGTACCGTTTTGCATCCAGCCGCACTTCCTGCTCGCATATCACTGTATCCAGCATCGCCTACCATAAAGCAATCTCTGATAGTCAGATTCAGATCCCTGGCAGCTTGGAAGAGCATCCCTTCGAGAAAGGCATTTTGCTGCGATAACTCCATTATCATCCGAGCAAAGCAACACAGAAGCTCTTTGACAGTAAACCGACCGTGTGCAATTCCCGTCTGGTTTGTAACGATTATGACGGGCAAACCATGTTGGTTTAGAAGACGAATGCCTTCCGCTGCCCACGGCGCCAATTGGAAGTCATGGGGATGGCAGTATCCCCCTTCCAGGCTGAGAGTTCCATCACGGTCAACAAAGACTACTTTCATAGCTCCGTTCCCCTTTCGTGTTCTGAGAACTCTGTCCCCTCAGGTACATCCGTGTAGCTCTCGAATTCGACCCTATAGCCGTCCGGGTCGGACAGGGACGTAACCCACATCCCGTTTCCGACGAAGGGCTTCGAGGCCTGAATCCCCCGTAATCTGACCTCGCGATAGATTGCCAGGGCGTCTTCGCAGATGAAGCAGACCGATACGCCCTCGCCCACTTTCCCCTCGGGCACCCAGGAATCGTGCCCTTCCTTCCGGAACTCCTGTAGCATCAGTGCCGCGCCCCCGCGCTGAAGCCAGCACCAGCGGAGCTTGCCCTCGTCTATCCATTTCTTGGTCATCTTGAAACCGAGGCCGTCGACATAATAGCGGACAGACTCTTCAATGTTCGACACGGCGAAAAACGGCACGGCTTGCTTGACGTTCGTTTCGGTCTTCGTTTCATGTTTCATTGTTCGATTTCCTCGCGCGATTGGTTAGGTTGATGCAGATGTACGTAGCTCCATCGCAGACCTACTTATATCTTCTACACTTCGACTTTCCCATAGTTTGCGTTGCCACTTGGTGTAATCAAAGGGCTCACGCATAATCAGACTAATGAATTTTTCGGCATTGACCTCACCTAAAGCGTCTGTAAGTGCCTTGACGCCAATCATTTTGATTTCTGTATCGGTTATCATAATTCGACCTCCCGCACAAAAGTGGTCGTATCTACACTTGGATCGCTTCTCGTCCTTCATCAAAGGGATTAGCTTGGCTCTCATAGTCAAGGATATAAGACCATGCAAGTTCCAATCTACCTTCACGAACCTTTCGTTGAATAATACCGTTTGGAGTTCTAAATGACAAAGAAATTGAAGAATGAAGAATGAAGATTGATGATTGAACAAGCGTGCAGAACAATCTTCAATCTTCAATCGTCACTATTGCTTTCAAGCTGCCTTCCCCCTTATCAAAGGGGGTCAGGGGGTTGTCAAGCGTGCAGTCAATCTTCAAGCTTCAATCGTCAATCTTCAATCTGCTTGACACTCTTATGTCACTCTGAGCGAAGCGAGGAGGCTCCTACCGATGAGATTCTTCGCTTTGCTCAGACGCCGCCCTGAGCTTGTCGAAGGGATGACAGGAAAGTAATCATTTCAAACTCAAAATGGTATAAAGAGTTTCACTTCGGTTTCAAGCTGAATTCTGAGTTGACTTTGGTCATCAAAAGGACGGTTGAAACTACAATTATCCAAATAAACTCTCATAATTTTTCAAACCTTTGTTGATTCCTATTGAACTAAACTCTAAAATATGATAAAATAAAAAAGAATTGTTTTTATTATACCATAGCAAAACAAAAAGTCAAGAAAATTTTACCAAACTTACTTAAAAAGAAAAGTTTGATCAAAAGAAACACTGAGGAATTTCTCTACATATTAGTCGCTACATCAACTCAAAATCAAGCATTTAACGCATTATTATTCCTCTACCGTTCAAAATACAACTTGATGCTTCAATTGATGCTGTTCGCGCCAAGAAACCAAAGCGTTTACCCATTGAAATCCATTGCCCAAAGTCTGGCAAATTCGGCTACAACGCCTGTTGCTAATAGTGCAGAAAATAAGACTAATACCAGTTCCATTTCGGAATTACGCATTCCTGTCATCTTTAGCGAAGCGAAAGATTTCTTCAGGAACGAGATTCTTCGCTTCGCTCAGAATGACAATTTATGCGGTATAAGGAGATATCGTGATGCTTTCGAGAAGGCAGAATTTTCTGGCAACGTTGCGCAAAAAACCACATGACTATATGCCGGCGGCGTTTGTTATTGATAACATGAACTACCCCGGCTCGTTACCGAAAGATATATTCGATGTGGCAAGGTGTTTTGATATTAAACACTCGATTCAATTTCAACTCCGCCTCGGACTCGATGTGTTATTTCGCTTGTCACCAAATGGAATCCGCGAAACTGCGGCCGGAAATTTCTGGCGCGATGACCCGGCTGGCGGAAGAATTTGCCAAACGCCCGTCGGTATTCTTCACTCGACGCCCCAGCCGCGCCCGGCGCGCCAATGCTAATTTCTGGAAGAGAGGTGCTGCTTAAAACCCCCGAGGATTATGATACATTGGCGTGGCTTTTCGAACACCATCGTTACGAGATAGATGAATCGGCCATCGCGGAATGTCAGCGACGACTTGACTTAATTGGCGATGACGGTATTCTTTACGTTAATCCTCCGGCCTCGGCTATCATGGATGCCGTGCGAAGCTGGGCTGGAATCCAGGAGTTTGTTTTCGCTTTGTATGATTTTCCTGAGAAAGTGGAGAACCTCCTCGCTATCGTTACGGAGCGTTACTGTGAGCAATACGAGCTCATAAGTCGCACGACGCCGGCTGAAGTCCTCGTATTTTGGGATGATGCTACGACCAGTCTATTGTCCCGTGATATGTTTATTAAATATAGCCTGCCCAATTTAAAACGCTATGCTGAAATCAGTCATCGGCATGATAAAATTCTGGTGAACCACACTTGCGGAAAGATCCAAGGATTTGCGGACCTTTATGTTTCCGCCGAACAGGATGCTATCGATTGGCTGGCAGTGCCACCGGCCGGGGATATGTCCCTCTCTTTAGCGGAACAAATGTGGCAGGGCAAAGTAACACCGATGATTACACCCGACCCAGTGGTGGTACGCTATGGCACTCCGGAAGAAGTTCGCGCGCACCTCGTTGGGATGCTGGACGGTGCCGATATTTCCAGGATAATCGTGCTACTACCATGTCCGCAGGGAACACCAATTGAAAATGCGCGCCTGTTAGCACAAACTCTTGCGGAAAGGTACGGCACGAGGTTAGAAGGTGCTCTTTTGTGGTAGTTCAACGTTATTGACATCGAAACGTTGCACAACGCTCAACGCCATCCCGACCACTATATCACCTTGCAGATATAACCTTGTAGATTCGTGTGAGCGGCTACAGCGCATACTTCACGGAATTGCCAAAGTACGGGCAAAAACTATTTATTGCCAGGAATACCCATAGGGTGTGAATGAATTTTGGGGTTGATTTTGGCTAAATATATGATACAATTTAGGTAACCGAATTCTCTCGAATTCGGCAAGGAATTTCCCGAACTCTTGCGAGTTCGGCTACAAATAAAACCTGGAGGCACAGACCATGACCAAACAGAATAATTACGAGGTTCTTGTTTACATTGGGACTTACACTCATGGCAAGAGTGAAGGGATTTATGTCTATCGTATGGAGAAATCTTCCGGCGCCCTTTCATTCGTTAGCAAGGCTACCGGAGTGAACAATCCTTCTTTCTTAGCTATCCATCCCCAACAAAACTATCTCTACGCGGTTAACGAAATTGGGGAGTTCGCAGGTAAGCCAAGTGGAGCTGTGAGCGCTTTTTCCATCGACCCGAAAACCGGGGAACTGACTTATTTGAATCAGCAGCCCTCGCATGGAACGGGTCCATGTCACTTGAGCGTTGATAAGACAGGGCGATTTGTCCTTGTGGCGAATTATGGCGGAGGCAGTGTGTGTGTCCTTCCCATACTGGATAACGGGCAACTGGAGGAAGCAACCGATTTCATTCAGCATGAAGGTTCCAGTATCAATCCTCAACGCCAGAAAGGCCCTCATGCTCACTCCATCATCCTTTCCCCAGACAATCGCTACGCTTTTGCCGCGGATTTGGGATTAGATAAGATAATGATTTACCAGCTTGATTTGACTAAGGGAAAGTTAAAACCTAACGATGAGCCCTGGGCTAAAGTTAAAGCTGGGGCTGGCCCGCGCCATTTCGATTTCCATCCCAACGGCAAATTCGCCTATCTAATTACTGAGCTTGACAACACAATCATCGCGTTTACTTACGATGAAGCTAACGGCACGCTCAAAGAGATACAAACGGTTTCTACTCTTCCCAAAGATTTTGCGGGCACAAGTTACTGCGCGGATGTGCATGTTTCCCCGTCGGGGAAATTCGTCTATGGTTCCAATCGCGGCCATGAAAGCATTGTGATTTTTGCAATCGACTCAGGCACAGGCAAACTCACTTATGTCGGCCATGAGCCAACACAGGGCAAAAACCCACGAAACTTTACTATCGACCCAACGGGAACTTTCTTGTTGGCCGCCAATCAGTCTACTGACAACATCGTAACATTTCGAATCGATAAGCAGACGGGCAAACTTATATCAACGGGTGAGGTGGCAGAAGTACCGCAACCGGTATGTTTGAAGATAATGCATATTTCTTCCTAAACCTTCGGCGCTAGTGCTTTGTAGTAACGACTTCAGCCGCTTCCGGCGAATTGAACAACCCCCCCGCCCCCCTTTGGTAAGGGGGACGACTGAAGTCGTTACTACAATATCAAGCAAAACAAATTTCACAGTGTACTCCCCTTCCAAAATTCCGTTCATAAGTCCAAATTGAAACAATAAGAACCAGAACCTACTTCAAAAATCACGTATCCCTCACTCTCAGTAGCACCACTTATACCATCAACTCCTCCGCTGAATAAACCATCTTTCCAGATAATTTTATCGCCTTCTTTGATTGTAACATATTCTAATCCCATTTTGGGGATGCTTACCTTGCTTTGAGTGTTAGCGGGAATGGTTACCTCTAAAGTTAAGGAATTACCATCCTTTACCCATTTCGATGATACTAAACCTCTAACAGTTTCGACTGAAGCAGTTGCGCTTTCTAAATCGCCAAGGACGTGCGGCTTAATGGTAATTTGTTCATAACCGGGGCTGGCAGGTTTGATTCCAGCCAGATATTTATAGAAGAATTCATCTACACTGCCGAACATTATGTGATTCAGGGAATTCATATCCGGGCCAAAGAATTTATAACCTCCCCATCTCTCCCAGAGGGTAGTAGCGCCTTTTTCGACCATGTATCCCCAACTTGGAAAAGTAGTCTGAGTAGAAATTTTGTACATCACTTCTCCCTGTCCATACTCGGTTAGAGTTTCCACCAGCGCTTTGGTACCCAAAATTCCCGTCCAGAGATGTCCATCATGGTCTACTATAATATTCTTGACTAAGTTATTTACGACTTCCGGAAGATTTTCCTCTGGAACTATTCCGAGATAAAGTGGGAAAGCGTTACTGGTCTGAGAACCTGTACCGTATTGATTGGTTTCCTTATTCAGAAATTTTTCGTTGAAGGCATTTTTAATCTTGTCCGCTAAACTCGAATAATGTTCAGCATCGTCCGATTTGCCAAGAATTTCCGCAATCTGTGAAACTATCTGAGCGCCGAGGTAATAATAGCCAGTAGAAGTAATAGGCACTGAGCCATCTGCGGGCTCAGTACGCTTAGGCGGGCACCAGTCACCACGGCCCCACTCTACGATATAATTATTTGCCGTTGAGCCAAAGTAATCGACCCATTTCTTTAAGGTAGAATAATGTTCTTGTAAAATTCGCCGGTCACCGTAGTACTGGTACATATACCACGTAACCATTGGATAGGCGACTTGCCATGCGGGAGTTCCTTTCCAGTCCCAGTGAGGAGGTACAACGTCTGTAAGAGACCCATCCTCCTTCTGAGCGTCCTTTATATCATTGAGCCATTTTGTGTAAAAAGGCGCCATATCAAAATTGTACATTGCCTCTTCTGCTGTGAGATGTCCATCGCCCATCCAGCCATGCCGCTCATCACGCTGTGGACAGTCAGTTGGAATACTGTGGAGGTTGCTTAATTGACCCCAGATTATATTGTGGTGAATCTGGTTAAGCAGGGAATTAGAACAGGAGAAATTCCCAACAGGTTTTACGGCTGTGTGAACTACTTTTGCTTTGAGGTTATCCAGCGTTGGCTTTTCTGGGAATCCCTCTACCTGAACGTAGCGGAAGCCATGATATGTAAATCTCGGTTCATATACTTCTTCGCCATCTCCCTTGAGGATGTAAACGTCAGTGGCTCTGGCAGAACGATTTGGACTCTGGTCAACGGTTTCCTCCAAACCTTCAAAACTTTCATCTTTCATTCTTGCCATATCGGGTTTTGTTATTTCAGCGGTTTTAAGTGTCACCTCAGTGCCTTTTGGACCCTTCACATTAAGTTTAGGCCAACCCGTAAAATTTTGCCCAAAATCGTAGACATATACACCATCCTTAGGTTCGGTCATCTCTACGGGGTCAAGTGTCCTTGTCACTTTAATCGGCGGCATCAACTGGGAATCTAAAACTCCGCCAGGCGCTTCCACAACTTCGGCTTTATTCCAGCCAGAATCATCGTAACCAGGTGTCTCCCAGCCGGTTTTCTCCAGCCGAGCGTCATAAATTTCTCCATTCCAGACGCTATTTTCTGTAATTGGTCCATTCGAGACTTTCCAACTATCATCGGTTACGATGCTCATATTAGTGCCATCAGAAAAATTTACATTTAACTGTAGAATTAGTTTCGGTCTATCTCCGTACTGCTTTAGCGGCGCAGGGCTTTGTTTGACAACCTTTTCACCAGGGCTAAACCAACCATTCCCAAGCATGACACCAACCGCATTTGCACCGGTTTGCAAGTAATCGGTAACGTTGTATGTTTCGTACAATACTCGCTTGTTGTAGTCAGTCGTGCCGGGGTCAAGGACATGGTCGCCGATTTTATCTCCGTTAATGTATAATTCGTAGTAACCCAGACCAGATATGTAAATATAAGCCGCCTCAATTTCCTTATTTAGCTTAAACTCTTTGCGGAGAAGTGGGGATGAGATATTATTATCTTCAGCTCCTATCCACTCTCCTTCCCATTCGTTTTCTTTCAGAAGTCCCATCTGGAAAGAGGATACATCGCTCCATTGGCTTGGTTGGTCATTTTCATCCCAGGCGCGTACTTTCCAGTAATATTTCTCGCCGCTTTTTAGAGCATCTCCTTCATATTCAATATTAACTGAATTATCCGATTCTACTTTTCCCGTGTCCCACCATAAGACGAAGCCGTTGGTGAACGAAGTGAACATATCACCGTTGTCTTCTTCAATATTCTTATGGGTACTTGCGACGAGAATTTGGTAAGCTGTTTGGAACTTTCCTCTTTCATCACTTTTTAGAATCCAGGAAAACCGGGGGTTAGAAGTATCAATTCCCAATGGATTCTCTAAATACTCACAAAGCAGATTTTCTACCGTGAATGTCATATAAATTTCACATCCTTTCATTTGGGGTGAAATGCTGAAATTACAATAGATTATATTATCTTTTGAAGGTTTTGTCAAGGTGGAAGAAATTGCTAAAAAGTGGGCATGTTTCAGAAAATAGTGTATTAGATAGAGACATGTTGCAGTAAAAAAGGGCGGAAAAACCTTTTTTCGTTTTGCGGTTTTCCTTTGAACCGTGGTTTTGATTGTCGCATAAGTATAACAAGCCGAAAGTGTTAAAAAAAGTCGTTTTTTTAACTGCAACATCTTGTTGCCTAATACATGTTTCAGAAAATAGTTTACTTTTTATTCCAATTATTTCTTTTGATCAAACTTTTCTTTCTTAAAGAAAAGTTTGGAAGAAAAAGTTGGAAGAAAAGTTTGGTTACAATATTCGCGCCGTGAAAGCACCCGCATTCATGCGTGGTGATGAAACGGGTTTCGCGTCAGTCAAAAAATTATAGTCGCGAAGTTGACGAATTTTTTAATCCTTCGGCTTTGCTCAGGACAGGTCCTGGCACGAAATAATTTAAAATTTTTCTTGACATTCTGCATAATATAATTTTTTTCAGAGTACAACGAAAGTTGCGGTCTGGAATCAGACTTGTGGGCAACTATAGACCACTCTAAGGAAGTAACGCAATGATGTGTATGATGACATTTCAAAAGCCAAAATATATCCAATCGGTGGAAATGGGAAGAGTATTGATAATAGGTGTGCTCATCTCCCCCCCTGACCCGCAAAGCTGGTGTAAGTTTTGTTTCCGTTTTAATTTTAAGGCGTCTTGTTGGAGTGCGCATGCCTACTCAAGACGCCTTTTTTGTTTTATGGTAAATCCAAAGGAGGAACATTAAATGAAAAGGAACGTTTTAACATTGAGAAAAGGTCCACAGTTTATAAGTATGTTAATCGCTTCAGTTTTTGTCTCCGCGCTGTTAGCATTAACGATAGTTCTGCCCATTCATGCCAACAACATTCAAGTTGGCACGCCTACCCTCACCGGGCAGAACACCACGGACAACTATACCTATGTCCAGTTCGACCTCTCCTGGGACAACTCCTGGAGATTCTACTTCAGTTCAGCGCCTTACAATCTGGATGCCGCATGGGTGTTCGTGAAGTACAAGAAAACTGGAGGCGACTGAGCGCACGCCACACTGAACGCCAGTGGGCATAGTGTGACCAATGAAAATGGAGTAGCGGCAACGATTACGACTCCCTCCGACGGAAAGGGAGCATTTCTCTACCGTACCAATGACGGCACGGGTAGCATTAACTGGGATGGTGTCAAACTTCGCTGGAACTACGGCACGGACGGCTTGCAAGATTCTGATACCGTCACTGTAAAGGTTTTTGCCATTGAGATGGTTTATGTGCCAGAAGGCATACTGAACCTGAATACCACAGCCAGCGGGAATATGTTAAACGAATTTACCAACGCGGGCATTACCCAGATTACGAGTGAAGCTGCTCTGGCAGAAGACGCTATCAAATGGTCCTATGATAATCAGTATGGCGGACAAGGATGGTCTGATGCTTTGGGCGCATCCTACCCCAAAGGCTACGCGGCTTTCTACTGTATGAAGTACGAAATCAGCCAGGGGCAGTACGCTGATTTCTTAAACATGCTCACCTCTACTCAGGCTTCTTACCGCTACCCAAATGCGAATGGAAGCTATCGTCACACCATTTCTGGTTCTCATCCCAATTACAGCGCATCCCGTCCTGACCGCGCCTGCAACTATCTTTCTTGGGCGGATGGGTGTGCTTATGCTGACTGGGCAGGACTGCGTCCTATGACAGAGCTTGAGTTTGAGAAAGCCTGTCGGAGAAACCAGAGTGTGGTTACTGACGAGTTTGCCTGGGGAGATACGACCATCACGGCTGCCACTACTATCAGTGGAACTGAAGACGGCACGGAGACCATAACCAATCTTGGCGCTAATGCTTGTTATAATTGGGTCACCTTTTCCGGTGGAGACGGCGTTCTAGGCCCATTGCGTTGTGGCATCTTTGCCAAAGCAGGCACTAACAGAGAACAGGCCGGTGCCAGTTATTACGGTATCATGGAGCTTTCTGGAAACATGTGGGAGAGGTGTGTAACCATCGCTGACCAGGACTATGGTGGCCTCACCACTAATGCCGGTCTGTTTAATGGCAGCCATGGGAATGGCGCATTAGACGCAAGCGGAAATGCTGATGTATCCACCTGGCCAGACATGTATGGTTTAGGCGCGGGGTTTCGCGGCGGCGATTGGATCGGCGGCGGCGCTGCGTTGTACTTGTCTGTGTCTGACCGCAGCTTCGCTGGGAGCACGATCGCCAGTCGGGGCGACACTGACGGGTGGCGCGGAGTTCGTGTTGCGCCTTAGGGGTGGTTTCCTTTAATCCTTTGATACTTTTTCCTTTTTCCTTTTGGGGGGTTTGGGGGGCGAAAGCCCCCCATCGAATTTTTTTTTGAAAAAGGAGGCATTATCCCAAAAATTTATCAGCGCCTACAGAAAAGCTAAAGAGGAGTATCCAGATAAGTTGGTTTTCCTTGCCCAAGGCATTTTTTATAGGACACTGGATGAGGATGCAAAGGTTGCCTCTGAAATCTGTGGACTTAAATTGATGAGCGAAGGTGAGTTTTGTTCGCCCATTCCTGTGTGCGGCTTTCCTCAAAGTGGGTTGGATAAATATGTGGGTAAGTTGGTTCGCGCAGGCAAGCTGGTGGTTCTTATTCATTCTGACGGAAGTGTTGAGAAAGTGCCTGTAGAACATGCTGCTTAGCTTGTTCAACTTGTAGAACATGCTGCCAGCTTGTTCAACGGGCAAGCTGCCCGTTCTACTACTTATGAAACCATTATCGAATATCTACCATAAAATCTGTTCCATAGAGAACCTTTATCAGGCAGCGAAGGCAACCCTTGCCAGAGGAAGGCGTTATCGCGGGGAAGGCGCTTTTTTTAGCTTTCACTGCGAGAAGGAAATCAGCAGATTACGCCAAGAATTGCTCGCACAGACCTACAAACACGGAAAGTATACACTCTTTAAGATCTATGACCCCAAGGAGCGTGTAGTCGCTGCCGCTCCTATTCGCGATAGGGTTGTGCATCATGCGGTACACGATGTGATTGAACCTGTTTTCGATAGAATGTTTATCTACGACAGTTATGCCTGTCGCAAAGGCAAAGGCACGCACCAAGCCTTGAAACGGGCGAATAGCTTTCTTTCTGCCAACCGATATACCCTTCATCTTGATGTAAAAAGCTATTTTCCGAGCATAAGGCATGACATTTTGAAATTCATACTACAACGTTATATTGCGGACGAAAAGACGCTCTGGCTTCTGAATGAGATTATTGATTCGTCCCCTGATTCTCTTTTAATCGACGATTGGAAATCCCCCCTACCCCCCTTTTCAAAGGGGGGAAAGGATTGCAAATCGTCAGTCGTTGAACTTCAATTGTCATTATTCGACCAACAACCTTCGAGCGCAAATCGTCAATCAGAGGTTGCCGTCGGGCTTCCCATCGGAAACCTGACCAGCCAATTCTTCGCTAACCTTTACTTGAACGAGTTAGACCAGTATGCGAAGCATACGTTGAAGTGTCGTTATTACATCCGCTATATGGATGATATGGTTCTTTTTGATAATGACAAAGTAAGGCTTAAGATACTCGGGAATGAACTTAGTGATTTTGCCGCTGAACGGCTCAAATTAAAATTTCACGAGGGTGTGTGTCCTATGCCCGTATCCCGTGGATTAACCTTTCTCGGTTTTCGGCTTTTTCCCACCCGTATGCGCCTCAAATCTGAGAACGTGAATCGGTTTGTCAAACGGATGAAGGGTTATCAAAAAGATTGCGCTGAAGGAAGGATGGCGCCAGAAGAATTGACTCAGGCTGTCCAGAGTTGGGTAACTCATGCCTCCTACGGTCAGACGCGGAAACTACGCAGACAGTTGTTTTCCAAATTTACGTTTACTTTTGGGAGTTGTCGCCACTGAGGGGGCAACGCTACGATGATGTTGTAACACGATCTGTTAGATCGTGCCGGCTAATTGTAGTAACGACTTCAGTCGTTCAGAAGAACGACTCTACGGAATAATGATGAAACATACTAAGAACTCCGGGGGCGCAAAATTGCCTCCGATTGTAGAGAAGCACTATGAATTCTGCGCGTGGCTTATTGAAAAGGTAGGTAAATTTCCCAAAGACCAGCGATTCTTACTTGGTGACCGAATTGAACGCCATGCGCTGGATATTTTGGAAATGTTGATAGAAGCATCCCTCACATCAAGCCGGGACGGAAAAGCGGAGATATTGAGGGGAGCTAATGTGCGACTTGAGCATCTGCGCTATATGATGCGGCTTGCTAAAGATGGGAAGTTTATAAACATCAACTCTTTTCATTTTGCCTGTGAGCGTATGGAAGAGATAGGCAGAATGATAGGCGGCTGGATAAAAAGCCGACAGGTGTATGAGAAATCTGGGATTAAGGATTAAAAATGATTACAGAGGTTGAATCTGTACGATTACGGTCGTGCGGACAATCCTGTGAAAACCACCCGACTCCAAGTCCATCTGATAGGAATCTGTCCAATCAGAAAACAGTGTTGGATGTCAGTCGGTATTCCGAAAGAATATCTTGGAAATCTGGCTGGCATATAAATGCCCTGTGTCTAAGCCAGGGCTGGGCGCGGAGTGAAAAAGGCGCGGGTTTTCGCGGTGGCAATTGGAACAACGATGCGATGAACTTGTATGTGTCTGACCGCAACAACGCTGGGAACACGAACGCCAATCGGAACAACAATAACGGGTGGCGCGGAGTTCGTGTTGCGCCTTAGGGGTGGCTCGTTGATAACTTAGAGAAACCGAGTTTTTCTGAAAAAACTCGGTTTCTTATCCTAAAAAAAGGAGGAACAAAAATGAAAACGAAATTGGTAATGTTGCTGGCGTGCTGCTTTGCGCTGTTAATTACGCAGTTCGCCTTTGCTCAATATAAGGGTGGTTCGGGAGATGGCTATGCGATGGGTACATCCAACCCGGATATAAGCCTTCCCGTCCAACTTTCCACCTTTACTGCCGCCATTTCTGGAGATAATATTATTCTCAAATGGCGAACCGAGTCAGAAGTAAACAACGTCGGCTTCTCAGTCTACCGAAGCGAAAGCGAGGAGGGTAAATACAATAAGATTTCCTTTGTTTCAGGCGCAGGGAACACTGCGATGCCGAGTGACTACCAGTTTGTCGATAAAAAGGTAGAAGCTGGGAAAACCTATTTTTATTATCTTGAAGATATTGATGTAACTGGCGTCAAAAATAGGTCAAATACCATCAAGATAATTGTGCCACCTGCTAAACCTGTACCTAAAGCGTTTGCGTTGCTTCAAAACTTCCCAAATCCGTTCAACCCGGAGACGTGGGTTCCTTATGAGTTGGCGGCGGATGCGCCAGTGGTAATTCGCATCTATGACTTAAAGGGTCAACTCGTCCGTCAATTGGATTTGGGAAATCAGAAAGCGGGTAGCTACGTTGACAAAACGACTGCGGCTTACTGGGATGGAAAAGACCAACTCGGTCAGTCCGTTGCAAGCGGGGTCTATTTCTATCAACTTCGCGCGGGGCAGTTTATAGCAATGCGGAAACTTGTTTTGTTAAAGTGAGTGAGCAAGGTGAATTGTAAGAAACCCGTTTTCTCCAAGAAAACGGGTTTCTGGATTACCCCTAAATTTTAATCTCATCAAAGTTGTTAGCAGTAAGACACTGATTAAAAATTCTTCTTAGCTGCGCCATGCTCTGAATTGTTTTGAGCTTTTCCGAAACTAAGGAAGGCACCGTTTGAAATCTCGCTTGAATTGTTGCCAAAATGTTCTCTCGCTGGTTTTCAAGAGCGCCTTCTTTCCTTAGAGCTTGTGCAGATGTCATTGCCATCTCTTTCACCTCCTTTTTTCTCTCGATTCTAGTCAAGCTTTCTACGAGAGATATCAGTTCTTCCACTTCAGTTTTCCCTCGCCTATTGCGAATCAACAAAACAAGATACTGAGTTAGCTTTCTCCATTGGTAGTCAGAAGCAACCCTTGAGATACAAGAGACCGCGCCTTCAAGTTCAAGTAAAAATTCCTCTTTAGGCGCTTTCACCCTTTTGAGAAGTCTCATCGCCCAACCAAAAGGATTATTATTCGCTACAAGGTCGGAATCAGAGATTTCTTTTAGGCTTTTGAAAATTGGAGCATACTGAGGCACAAACTCACCAAAAGGTTCTTGGGGATTTATGATTTCCCTTAATGAGCGGAGCCTTTTCCATGTTACACCGCCAGTATAAAAGACAATGGGCAGAATTGTATAGAACTTCCTGTCTTTTTCTTGGGAGGGGCCAGGGGGGGGTGTCGTATTTTTCTCTTTCCATTCTCGCCTTTGTTTATCCCAGATTAAATGAGCATAAAGACTCATTCGATAGGACATTGTTTTGTCAGGTTTTGATTGCTGCTCTATGTGAATGCAAAGGATAAAGATTTTTCTTCTTCCTTGAAATGGCGCAAGATAAGTCACATCAGTTCTTTGTTCCCTCAATATATCGGTTATATAACTCTCGGGTAGCTTTTGCGCCTTCGTAAAGTCAATTCGATTAACAATGTCAGGATAAACGATTTGGAGAAATGCTATAAGATTATCCACTGATTCTAATAACCATTTGAAACTAAGGTCAGGAAATTGTTCCACCTGTTTTTCTGTAATTGTTGATTTCCCCATGATGTTCCTTTTCTATAATTTTAACAAATTTGTTCTGCAGATGCAAGTTAGAAACTAAGTTTTTAATTGAGGATATTTTCCAATTCCCACTTTCTCCCTTTCTCCTTGTCAACTTTCTTCTCTTCCATAATTCGCCAGAAACCCGTTTTCTAGGAGAAAACGGGTTTTTGGCACTCTATTCTTTCCCATAGTCAATAGCCCAGGTGCCATCAGCATTGAGTCGTGGGTTTTTACCCCAACATTCCAAGGCATCGGTAGGAGCATTGTATTCCTTTAAGTGCGATATGAGCAGTTCGTGCATTTCTCTTACAACATCCTCATGGTCTGCGGAGATATCGTTGGCAGCTAACGGGTCCACGCTTAAATCATAAATTTCAGGAATGCCATTAGCTCCTACAGGCGCATATCCCCATTTTTCAGTTACAAGAAAAGGCGTCGTGGCTTTGCGTGGAACAGCGCCGGCCTGTCCCGACGAAGACGGGGCCTGTCTCGCTCTAATATAACAACCGCTTACTACAAAATCACGATGATGCCCGGAACCGGCGCGTAAAGCATCGGCGAAAGAGCGTCCATCAATAGGTTCGGGCGGATTTATCTCGACATCCGCCAGATTGCAAACAGTCGGCAAGAAATCTATCGGTTGCGCAAACAGTGGCAAGCTATTTCCCTTCGGAACGTCAGGCGCGGCAACTAAGAATGGGATGTGGCCGATTTCTGGATAGATAGGCCAGTAACAGTCATCATCATCGCTGATATTGCTTTTTCCAGTTCTCCCATGTTCGCCTATAGACATGCCGTGGTCAGTCGTAACAACCACAACCGAATTTTCCCATAGTTCCAAATCATCGACCTTCTGGAGGATTCTCCCTATCCATCTATCCACAAGTTCCGCTTCCGCTGCGTAATGCGCTCGTAGATTGCGGAGTTCTGCCTCCGTATATGCGTCCGCGCGTCCGTAATTCGGATGAAGCATCGGTATTCCGTCGTAATCGGGAGTATACCTCTTGACGAGATATTCCGGTGGGTCCCATGGCTCATGCGGGTCGAAAAAGTCAACCCACAGGAAAAACGGACCTGCTTTATAGTTTTCCTCTAACCATCTTACAGCCAACTCACCAGTTTTCGCAGGAAATGACTCCGATTCAAAACGCCAGTATCTGTTGTGCCAGCGGTGCTGGTCTACTAATGGATGCTCTTTATACAATGGGCTTAGACGAGTTTTCTCCGGTGGCATCACAATTTCGATAGGGTCATTAAGATGCAATAGCGCTTTATCGCCCTCTTGCCCGCGATTTTGAATGGCAGCGGTGAAACCAGTTTGAAAGCGTGCATTAAAAAGATGAGGACAATCGCAGATGAGTTGTGTCGCATATCCTTTTGCATTTAGAAGCCTGGCTATATGATTGTGACTGCTCTGGTCGATCGGCTGCCATCCATAATGCGGCCATCCTAATTTGCCGGTAGCGATATCTGTTCGGTGGGGAATTGTCGGGAAACTTCCCGTGTAGAATCCTTCTACGGCAGTCGCACGTTTGGCGGCAAAAGCGTCCAATTCAGGTGTACGGACAGGCATTACCGTTGCGCGGTCGCTGAGATTGTCATAGCGAAAAGTGTCAGTGATTATCAAAATGATATTGTGCATTAGTTTTCCTCCATAATCGAAAAATATGTTTATACCGGATATTCAGCTTACAAAGATTATCCTTTTATGATGCTCTGCCATCTATTATTGCCTCATGGAACTGCGCAAAGGCTTCGTCCAAACTAATCCCCAAAAGAGTTTTAAATAATTTTTTTTTAGGGGCCTTTATGTATTCAGCAGTATATTTTAAAACGGACTCTAAACCGTAAGTTTTGATAAGATATTCCATAAAGGCTCGATATTCTCCGTAAATGAAAAGATATTTGATGTCACCGGGAATATTTTCTGGTTCTGCTTTGTCATCCAAAAGATTGAAAAAGTATCCCTCGTCGATGGCCAGTTTTCTGAATTTATCGCCTCGATAGTAATGGTGTGGATTGCCGTAATAAATTGCCAGACCTTCTGTCAACCAACTCTTGAGTTTGAAAGCCTTAAACAGCGAGGTATTTTGATAGAGAATCGCATGTGACAGTTCGTGTTTAAGAAATCCGGTTAAATCACGCCCGGTATTTTTGATACTGGGATTAATGTAAATAGCCGTGCCTGTCTGTATAGCACATGCGTGCGCGCTCCGAGTTGAGAATCTCTTATATTGTCCTTTTGTAGCGCAAACTATAACTTTTACTTTTTTCTTAAATCGAAACTGATAAAAGGCTTCAGCTTCGGAAATTAAACTATCCAGTCCAAAGTAATCACGTGCAAGAGCCGTTTCTTTCGGATAGAACACGGTTCCTCTTTTGAGTTCCAGCGTTGAGAAACCAAATTTCACCGGAGAGTAAGGAAACAAAGGCCCAAATAAAAATCCGTAGACAAGAACTGCCAAAACAACTAACAAGAGAACTACAAATACTTTTTCTATGATGGGCCAGATAGTTTTGAAATTGGTAGTCATATTTTCCTCGAAACCTTGAAAAGGTTCAGAACCTTTTCAAGGTTTGTTCCTGCCGCCGCTGCCAATCCACCACATCACGATACCGAACATCCCCGCCAAAAATATCCAACGCACTCCCGATGGTCAAATCCACCCGCCCCTTGCCCAGTGCTTTGACCTGGTCCAGGTCAGCCAAAGTCCTGGCTCCGCCGGCGTATGTCACAGGAATGGGCGACCATGCACCCAACATTTCCACTAACGTTACCTCGATTCCCACTCGTTTCCCTTCTACATCTACCCCATGCACTAAAAATTCATCGCAGTATTCTGCTAGCCATGTCAGCGTCTCCCGGTTAACGCACACCTCCGTAAAGCGTTGCCACCGGTTAGTCACCACCCAGAAATCCGATGCCCGTTTTCTACAGCTTAAATCCAGCACCAGGTGGTCCTTACCCACAGCCGCCACCAGCCGAACCAGTCGCTCCATATCTACCTGTCCTTCCCGGAACACATACGAAGTTACAATCACATGGCTGGCGCCGGCGTCCAAATAATCCTTTGCGTTGTCGGGTGTAATCCCGCCGCCCATCTGCATTCCGCCCGGAAATGTCCTGAGCGCTGACAAGGCAGCCATATAGTTCCCTGGTCCCAGCGAAATCACATGGCCTCCTGACAGATTGTCCGCCTTATACATCCGGGCATAGGCTGCCGGAGATAGGTCTGTTTCAAAATTCGTCACCGGTCCCTGGGCGTTCTCATCCTTCAGAGTGCCTCCCACAATTTGTACTACGCGGCCTTCCCGCAAATCAATACATGGTCTAAATCGCATTGCAATCCTCTGTTTTTATCTCAAATATTGTAAAAAATTAGTTTTCACTTTGATGAATTTGAAATCTCTCTTCGTAGCGTTTCTGAAGTTTACTCTCCAGTTCTTTCTTCTCCATCTTTGCGATTTTCTACGATTTAATCAGAAATTCTCAAAGGCCCGGAGGATAAATTTAGAAAGTCTAAAAAATTTTCTTGATGAAGCAAAGATTAAAAGAGGCGAGGTTTTACCGCTTGAAGTAGAAGCACAGGTTGACAATGGTGCAACCTCAGTTGTTTTTCCAAAAGATGTTGCTGAGAGGTTGAATCTTGCCGTCGCAAGAAAAACCTGGGTTAAATATGCCAACCAAACTTTTTCTTTTCCTAAAAGAAAAAGTTCCATCATAAAGAAAAGAAGAGGAATTTATTCTATTGAAAAAAGAGAGCAGAAAGAGGTTGTTAGGGGTTTAGTAATTGAAATTCTTGGGAGAAGCACTATATGTGAAGCAATAGTCGAGCCAGAAAGGAAAACAGCATTGGTGGGACAATTTGTCCTTGAGGTGCTCGATTTATGGATTGATTCAAAAAATGGTAAATTGATTCCCAATCCAGAATCACCTGATATGCCTTTGCTTGATGAAATTTAAACGTGATGAGTGATGATGAATTGTCGATTGTCGATGGATGATTGTTGATTGGTAGTTTTTCAATCGACAATCAACAATCAACAATCATCAATCCATTACCCGCTCATCACGTTTCACGTTTCATTACATTCATTTTTACCCGGCTACCGCAACAATCCGCGCCAGTGATGATTGCATATTTACCAGACGTTTATACAAGCCTTCGCGTTCGAGCAGTTCTTCGTGAGTGCCCATATCTTCGAGACGACCGTCTTGCAGAATGATAAGTCGATTTGCTCGCCGTAGTGTTGACAAGCGGTGTGCGATTGCGAAGGTCGTCCGCCCTTGAACTAAACGTTCGATTGCTTCCTGGATAGCCGATTCGGTTTCCGTATCGACGGATGATGTGGCTTCATCGAGAATGAGAATCCGCGGGTTTTTCAGGATAGCACGAGCGATGGAAATGCGCTGACGCTCACCGCCGGACATATTGACACCGCGTTCGCCAACCTGGGTATCATAGCCGTCGGGGAAATTCACAATGAAGTCATGGGCGTTAGCAGCTTTTGCGGCGGCGATGATTTCTTCTCTGGTGGCATGCGGTTTACCATAAGCGATATTTTCTGCAATGCTGCCGTGGAACAAGAATGGCTCTTGTAATACGACGCCTATCTGTTCACGTAGCAAATTCAGTTTGATGTCGCGGATATCGTGTCCATCAATGTAAATAGTGCCGTTGGTCACGTCGTAGAACCGACAGACAAGGGTTATTAAGGTTGATTTGCCAGCGCCGCTCGGCCCTGAAAGGCCAATCATCTCGCCCCGTTTCACTTCGAAGCTGATATTTTCGAGAGCGTTCTTCTCGCCGTCATAGCTAAAAGTGACGTTCTCAAAGCGTATGCTTCCTTCAATCCGTGGTAATTCGATACTGTGCTTGGTGTCTTTGATTTCTGGGTCGGCGTCCATGATTTCAAAAAGACGGTCAGCGGCTACTGCCGCTCCCTGAAACCGTTCATTCATACGCGTCAGATTTTGAATGGGACCGTAGAAGCGCATCATGTACCCGATAAAAAGCATTAGTGTGCCGAGGGTGAAAGGGTCTGGAACGCCAGCGGCCTGGTCGATAATAATCTGACGCCCGCCGAACCAGCGCACAATTATCCCACCAGCGAAGGTCGCAAATCCCATTATCGGATAATAGGCTAAAGTTAATTTCGCCACCCGTATGCTATAGTCAAACACATCTTTGTTGACCACGTTGAAGCGGTCAACCTCTCTGTCTTCGGCAGCAAACGCTTTTACGACTTTCACACCTGGAATCGTATCGGCCAAAATAGCAGTGATAGACGACATCCGACGCCATAAGCGATGAAACAACCGGTGCATCTTTTCCCCAAAGTAACCCACGCCAAACGCCAGAATTGGTAAAGGAATGAGCGTCAGCGCCGCAAGCTGCCAATCTTGATAAAATAAGATGACGCACATTCCAATTATCGTTAAGGTATCTATAACCACTTCCCGTAGGCTTTCCGTGATAAACCAGCGTAGCCGACCGGTATCCTCGCTGATACGCGCTATCAACTGTCCGGTTTCATTTTTACTATAAAAACTCAAAGAAAGCATTTGCAAATGTCTATATGCTTGCGAGCGCAAATCGTAAATGACTCGGTTTCCTAACCACTGCATGGCGTAGCTCCCTGCCGTTCCTACACCTTGATTCAAAATGTGGGCTCCGATAACCGCAAAGATAAGCCAATTCAGCAATTGAAAGCGTGCTTCGGCGGTCGTCTGCACCACCGGCGCAAAAACTCTGTCTACCATCAGTTTGAGAATATATTCTGGCAGTAATCCCAGCGATGTCGTCGCCAGCGCGATAATCGTGGTGATAATCACCAAATACCAGTATGGTTTCAAATAACCCAACAGTCGAAACATCAGCCGCTTGGTTTCTAAGCAATTAGGACAGGTGCTCGACCAGGGCGGCAGGGCGCGGCCGCATTTTTCGCAACGTCCTTCGCGTTTTCTGCGGCCGCCGAATTTTTTCCCTTCCTTCTTGCCTGTGCCATTACTCGATAACATTTCCAAAAAACCAGCGGCATCGCTGATTTTCGCACTCATCGTTTTCGAGTATCTTAGCACAGCAAAAGCCTTCTCGGCTGTATGTAATTCCAACATTCCATTGCCGATATAATTGTGAGTCTTCACCGCGACCACATCGCTCAACGGCAGTTGGATAATATCAGGCTCTTTTGCATGGTTGGGGTTGAAACTAACAACCCACTGGTCATTAGCCAAGAGCCAACTTTCAGTATACTCGCCATCGAGATTCATATCCGAGGAAACCGCTATCTGAACCACTTCTGGCTCATCGATAAGTTCCTCAAATTTCCGTTTTACACTTTCTGGAACTTCTTCACGTAGTTCCTGTGGTATTTCCAAGGGCATTCCTACGCCTCCTATGTAAAAAGATTTCTATGAAAATTGCTCAACGTAGCAATTTTTGACCACAAAGAGCAGTTTACGAAGTAAACTGCTTATCCTTTTGCGCCTGGTATATCTAAGGCAAATGTAAATACTGTCCTGTCGCTTCGTAAAATACTTCAGCGATGTTTGGTTTTCGGGCTTCCAACTATCGGTGAATATGTAAAAGCAAACGCGGCAATCCGCGCGGAGGCAGGTTAGCCTCCTCCCATGCCGCCATCTGCTGTCGGATTGTTGGTGTTATAGGACTTTCTACAACGATACCCAAATCATCACAAGCGCGTGCGAACCGCCGGTCATCAGTGGCGATTACGTTGAGGCCAAAGTTCAGACAAACATGCAATAAAATTGCATCATTCGTATCAAGATTGTACTCATTTGCTAACTGAATAGCGGCCACGACCGTATGTCCATCAAATGGTAGAATTTCTATCGGTTTACTTAGAAGTTCCATTGTTTTTTGGATAGCAGATTGTCTATCGACTCCATAATTGCGCGTTAATACACTATAAAATTCTATCAACAGCAACGGAGTGCTTACCCAGCCTTCTCTGGACAAGATAAATTGCTCGCAGACAGCAGACGCAGGATGTTCCATTAGGGAACTGTACACAACAAGCATTGTATCCAACCCGCGTTTATATTTGTTCTCAATACATAAACTCATCTTCGTTGACCTCAGAAAGATTAATATAAATAGGCTTATTCATCTTTAACTTTGTTTCAAAGAAATCTCCCCAACTTTTTTGCGCTTTCCGTTTAATTAATATACCTTCCTCGACTTTTATCAATTCTACCTCTCCATACAGTTGAGTATCGGAAAGCATCTCTTTGGGAATTTTAATCGCCCCATCAGCAGCCATTGTCGTCATTCTGGAATTAGGCGTGTTTTGTGACATGACAAATCCCTCCTTTTGGTGTTTGATTTTGCCAGCTCTGTGATTTCCTCCTTCCGTAGCCCAAGTTTCTAACTTGGCAAATCCCGAATTCTGGCGACTTCGGCTACGATAGAATTTGGGTCTACAATTCTGAAGGATGCTGAATATATCACACCGCCATGCTTCAAGGGAGCAATCAGATTTCCTACTTCAGCAACTTAGAAATTTTCTCCAACAATTTTGCTTCAACAGCTTGATTGATATATAATGTCGCTAATGCGCAACCAGTGCAATACTCCTCATTAGGGACTTTACTAAGGACAGTTACACTCGCCCGAATACTATCGAACATACTTCTCGCCGTTATATTTCCGGTAGGCAATAAATGACGAATGGCGTGACAACCACACATATATTGAGTACCATCGGGTATAAAGGCAGCCTGTGTCGGCGCCACGTAACAATGCTTTGACAAAGCAAGCTTTCCATAAAGTCCCTCTGCGGAGGCTTTGACATAAGCATCCAATCCGCCTTTATGCTTTACCCTCAAAAAAGGATTGGAGAAGTACCCAAATAACGCTCCTCTTTTATCTTTGGGGACACCCATCTTATCTTGATAAGCGTCCCACATATCGCAGACTTCTTGCCATATCACCTCATAAAATTTGCGAAATTCGGTTTCGCTTGGACGTAACCATTTATTCCCCGCGCCGCCGACAGGGATGACGTGCATGAATAAATCGTTGTTAAAAGGGTCATTTCTATCTCCGGTCTGTTTATGTTTTTCCAAAACGAACTCAAATAATCTCGGGAAATGATTCAAATTTTTGTTTGTTAAAACACAGTTTGTGTGGATAACTGGGTAAGGAACGCCGATAATATCGCGCGCTAATTGTACATTGTAAATTCCTTCCATCACTTCATCAAAACGTTCTCCGCCAAGCAGAAAATTTTGCGTTTCTACATCAGGGGTATCTAAGGATATATGCAGTCTTGCCAACCCCGATTTGATAAAATACAGAGCGACTTCTGGCGTAATCAGCGTTGCATTTGTATTCACATTCACTCCAGCGCCGCGTTCTGTCGCAAAACGGATTAAACCATCATCTCCCCATATCTGTTCTTTTAATAACAACGGCTCGCCGCCTGTAATGTAGATATACGGTCCCGCTTCTTTTGGACCCTGGGTTGCTTCTGCGATAATCCGCTTCCAGCCCTCTATATTGACACTCGGCTCAACCCACGGTTGATTACAATAGATACACTTAGGTTTAAAATTACAATCTGGAGTAACATTCAATCCGAGGAAAGAGATTATCGGACCTTTATCTCCCAAACCATACGGCCACTTACCGAGCTCCGACAGTAGGTAATCTTCATCCCTATTGCCATCTGCAATTAGTTGTTCAACCCGTTTTTCATTAAACTCCAGAAGTTGGTCTAACACCGTGTTAATAAAGTTTCTTGTTGGATTTGGCTTTATTCTTTCCGCTTTAACTTCTTCAACCAGTTTATCACTGATGACTTTTTGCCATGCCGGAGAATTAAGCCGTTGTTCTAATTCTAACCTGTGTTCAGGTGTATAAATATCTAAATCCATAGTTAATCTCCTTTGTTCAGACTTCCGAAGTCTTCGAGACTTCGGAAGTCTGATTTTAACTTCCCAAATATTCCGCGAGTTGTTTTCGGAGGTTTCGGATAGCATGGAACAGATGCGCTTTGACCGTGCCTTCGGAGCGTCCTATAACATTAGCAATCTCTTTGATTTGTAAGTCGTCCCAATACCGCAGTACAAACACTTCCCTCTGTTTAGGCGAAAGCGTGGAGACAGCATTGATGATATGTTGTTGCAATTCTTTCTCTTCAACATATTTTGTGGGTGAATATTGCTTATATCCTCTGATTAGTCCGTTAGGCAAATATGAGTTCAGCAGTTTACTTCGTAAACCGCCGTCTTCAGCATCAAGGGAAACGGATTTTGTCCGTGAGCGGTTGCGCAAGAAATCTATACAAAGATTCGTCGTGATTCGATACAACCAGCTATAAAACGCCGCTTTTCTCTCAAAGCGCCCCAGGGCCTGAAAAGCCCTCAGAAACGCTTCCTGTGAGAGGTCGAGAGCATCTTCTCGGTTATGGACAAAACTGTAGGCTAATCTATAAATTTTATCTTGATATCGAATCACTAATTCATCAAAGGCTTCTACCTCACCGTCCTGGAAGCGCTCCACAAGTTTATTATCCTCCTTGGATTGCACTGTTGCGGCAGACCAATTTATATTATTCATAAATTTTGGGGCTCCTTAAATTGCTTGTCGAAAATAGCTTGACTTTGTCAGATTTCTGCGTAGACTCACTATTGAGCCGAATTCGAGTAGTTTACGAAGTAACAACCCCCTACCACCCTTTGATAAGGGGGATTAAGGGGGACTACTGAACGAAGCGAACAGAAGTCGGAAGCGGCCAACTTAGAACGTTGGGCTACAAAACCATCTGGTTTTAATGTGACAAAGTCATAATAGAATCTTTAAAATTGTTGACAACCCCTTCCCCTTGTCGTGTGCCTTGTGCTCACCAACGCTCTTACTGTAAAAGCAGTTAATAAGCACAACGCACACACAATCTTTAACTCTCCAACCGTTTCATCTCTTCAGTAAAGCCAGAAAACCAGAAAACCAATATTCACCCATCACGTTTCACGTTTCACGCAATTGGCTATTGCCTCCGGCATAATCTTATTTCCTATAAGTTATCGAGTCAACTCTCGTATCGCTGTTGCGCGTTTTGTTCTAGTAATATTTTGTTCTCGTGCTTGAATTGGACGGTATCGGGTTACTTCTTTACTCCTCCGCATAATTCGGAAATAGTCAAATTGCGTCGTCGTTGCAGGCACCTCTCCTGGTGCCAGCCCATATATTCCTACGGATATTGGGTCGCCCACGCCCATGATGTCAGTGCCACAATCCAACCAATTTATCCCATTGGCGCTGGCGTAGGCGTTAAATATCTGCCCACGACGTTCGAGGCGCATATATAGACTACTGGTGTTGCGTAATTCTGAGACTCTTTTGATGAAGTGGCGGTCCCGCCAAAAGTGTCGTTCAAACCGAAGATCGCCTACGAAAGCGTCTGAGCCAGAAGTCTTCTCAAAACGCAGGAAGCGGTTTTGTCCTTTCCACACCAACAACCCACCATATTCTTGCGACTCCGGCTTGACGTTCATTCGTGTTTCTATGGCAAAATCCCCTATAATTTCCTGTGTTAGCCTGGGCGCGTCAAAATTTGTCTCATGATAGAGGTCTTGACCGGTTTCCGCTTTGAATTCTGCGTAGCCCTGTTGCTGACGCCATAAGAAGCCTCCGACGCGGTCTTCCAACAACCATTCTTTTCTCATCTGACCGCGGTCAAATTCATCCTGAAAGACAATTTCAGAAAATTCCGTGGACGATGTCCAGGCCTCGATTTTTACGGATGAAATAACATTTCCAATAGTTTCAGGAAGCGCCCGTAAGTCAGGAATCTCTTTTTTATAATCCATCTGAGAGATTTCAATAGATAGACTCTCGCCTTCAAAATTTGGTCGCCGGTAGAGAATTACTCGAAACCCCTCGCCTGGACAATCCGGGCCTTTATAGATTCGGATGGAAGTGATAGCATCGCTTAAGCCAACCTCTTCAGTATTCATCAAATCCCGTAACACGGTGGCGTAAAAACCCTTAAAATCAGGATGTCGATGGAGTTCTATAATTACCGGCACGCTTCCCCATTCTGGGCCGGGCGTGTCAAGCGAAGGGCCGAAAGTGACGGATGAAATGCGGTCGCCAAAGTCGTAGGCAACATCATGGATGTTAGGATAAATGCCAGGTCCGAGGGCTAATTTTCTACCGTGGAAATCGTTGTCTTCATAAAAAATCGCTTTGTAGATGGGGGCTGAATGAAAGCTGGCGCCTTTGTAAATTCGCATTGAAGAGATATTGTTTTCAAATCCAAATTCTTCCAACGAGCGTACCGGATTTATTATTGTCGCCTGTCGTCCTCTAAACCCCCAACCGTCAAATACTTCTACAATCAACCGTGGAATTGTTACGCGTTGCATTTTGCCCTCCTTCTTAAAATGTGCCTCAAATATACGGAATCGTCTTTTTTCATCCGTATATTACCTCCATTTCCTTCCTTATCGTATCAATCAAATATGGACTTATAGATTTTTCCGTCAACATGCTCTGATGACATTGGCAATTCCTTCCTCAATACTAATACTTAACCAAGCATGTCACCTAACGGTTGAGCATTTATGAACTTGCAAAGCAAGTTAGGCGAAGTGAAACAAAGCCTTAAATGCTTTTTAGCCGCAGTATCGCAATAAATTCAATTCTCTTTCCGTTTCATTTTCATCAAGAATACAAACCAGCCACTTTTCTGCTGGAAGTAATTGTACACCGAACGGGCAACATTTGCCATGGTAGCCAATATTCCATATCCCGGGATTAGCGACGTTACGCCTAAACCAAGGTCTATTGCCAACTCAGACTTACTTGTGTATCTATGCCGTAACTCTTCAACAAGCTTCTTGGTCACCGAATCATTCACAAGGCATTGTAGTTTTCCTGGATCAAGAAGCACTTCAGGATCTCCGGAGATACTATCTGAAACTCGCCCCACAAAAGTGCGAAACTCTCTCCATAAGGCATCTTGTCGAAGTTCGAGCACCTGCTCAAGTGATAATGCCCCAAAATCAGGTACACTGATAGCCAGAAGGTGTCTAATCACTGCCTCTTCTTTAACTGGCAAGAACTTGAATACGCTGGTTGGCAATAGACACTTCCGACGCAAAAGTTCTTCATGTCGAGGGTCAACTACGAGAGCAGATCGTAGCAGAATCGAAGCGATAAGATCGTGATTGAGACTCCCAATAACAAGATCCCTCAGAAATATGTTGTTCTCAATGTCTTTGAATAGTCGTTTGTCAGTAAAGTTCATTCTGTCAATAATAGTACGAGTCTCTCTCGGGAACTTGGTTTTATCTACCACAACGAACTTAATGAAGTCATAAGATGAAACGTTTAAATCCTTGAATATCTCGTAGTAGTCAATCTTGAATCGTGCAATTGTATCACCATGCAAAATGGAATGAGTGGGGGGAGAACCGTCTGGGCCTACCGCCAATGTCACTTTTGTTGGTTTCAAATCCCTCTCGAATTTAATTACACGCTCTTCCGGCGGAATAGAATCGGGTGGATAATAGGGATACCATCCCCCATGTTCTAATACCGCCGCTTCAAAAGTTCCATCTTCAATATACAGCTCATCGTAAATCAGAAGAGCCTGTTTCACTCTATTGACTATTTCCTCACGGAAATTATATGTTTGGAACCATCCAATGTTACTCCTTAATGGAAAAAATACTCGGCACAGATTAGTCAAAATTCCACCTCTTTATTCCTTTATGCGATGTTGCAGCTAACAGCGTAATATGCGAACTTTTATTCGCATAATCCGATAAATTTAAACTCTAAAACTTATTAACTCCAAATCACCGTTCAAAGTTCAAACAATTTCAAAGAAACCGAGTTTCTTCGAGGAACTCGGTTTCTTTCTGTTTTTGAACTAAGACGTTAGTGAACGCAAAGTCGCCATCCGTTTTGTCTCGGATAATTGACTTGGTGATTCTTGTCGAAAATCCTTGTATTGCTTAACTTCGCCCTTCCGGCGCAAAACTCTAAAGTAATCAAATCGCGTTACGGTGGGTTTCACTTTGTCCTTTTCGCCTGGACTTACCGCGAACAATCCTACTTCCAAAGTTTCCCCCATTCCCATCACAGTTGTGCCGGATGAAATCCAGCTAACCCCGTCAGTGCTTGCAAACCCTGAAAATTCGTTATCGCGGCGTTCTATGCGCAGATATAATTCCCTCGGTTTTTGCATTCCTCTTACTCTGCCAATCAAGGTAGTACCCCAATGGTGTCTTTCAAACACGACATCGCCTCTGTAAAGGTGCGCACCTGATGTTTTTTCCAACCGCAAAAAACTTGATTCATTTCTCCAGACGAGTAATCCTCCATGTTCTTCGAGATTTGGGCTGACGTGAATCCGGGTTTCAAGGCTAAAATCACCGGAAATCTTTATAACCAATCTGGGCGCTTCGAGATTTACCTCGCGCCGTAAATCCAACCCCGGTTCAGCCCGCATAATCAGATATCCTTGACGCGCTTGCCATGAACCGCCTCCTGCCTGGTCAATCCACATCAGTTCTGGCTTCATGCTAGTTCCATTAAACTCTTCCTGGAAAACAACCTGGGTGAAATCTCCTGATGATGACCAGCCTTCTATCTTTATAGATGAAATTTTATCACCAAAATTCTGCGGAAGGATATGTAAGTTAGGAATATTTTTCCGATTATTTTCAGGCTTGATTTGGATAGGCAAAGATGCGCCGCCGAAGTCGGGTTCGGCGTAGAAGATGACACTACAACCTTTCGCTGGATATTCAGGTCCCTTGGAAATCTGCACCGAGGAAATTGAATCCTGTAGTCCAATCAATGATGTGTTTGGAACATCGCGCAACACAATTGCACGCCGACCTTTGAAATCTTGGTCGCGAAACACTTCAACAATCAAAGGCATGCTGCCCCACTGAGGCCCAGCTTCTTCCTGCATTGGGGCAAAGTTAATGGAGGAAATTTTATCACCAAAATTAAAGGTTACATCATTGATATCGCCGTAGTAACCGGGTCCCAAAACTAAACGCCGCCCCTGAAAATTGATGTCTTCGTAAAATATCGCTTTATACTTAGGATTCCGCTCAAAGGCGGGGCCTTTATAAATTCTTACGGACGAAATGTTGTCATGAAAACCAATATCGTTTGTAAACGCTGTCGGCTTAACAACCGTCCCTTTCCGTCCTCTAAACCATATAGCTTCAAAAACTTCGACTATGAGATGCGGCACTATAACTGGCATATTTTACCTCTTACATAAGAAACCGAGTTTCTCTTGTTTTAATTCCCAGTTTTGACGCGGTGCAACAGCATTTTTAACCAACGTTTATGGTTAGTTTCATCTACAGCCATTTTGGAGAGAAAAGCCAAAATCTCTGAGTTTTGCTTTTCCGTAGCAATCTTGGTTAAATTTTCCCTTATCTCTCTGGAGTTTACCTTTTCTTTCGCTAATTCAATGAGATTTTGCTTAATATCTGCGTTCCTGCCCAGCAGTTTTGCCGCCGATAAGCCATGAATAACCTCTTCAGAAGCTACCTGTTTCAAATACGCGGCAACTTCTGGTTTACTTTCTTCTTCTGCCATTTTGGCCAATACCAAACATTTGCCAATAAAACTCACTTCTATCGAAAATATTTCTTCAAGGTCAGCATGTATACGTTCTTGCGTATATTTCTCGGACTTGGGATGAAGTTGTTCAAAGCTGGGCCATGCTGGTTTTTCCATCACATCTTTCAGTTTTATAAGATTTTCCACCAAAGCATCCTGTTCCACCGCACTGAGGCGGCCTATCGTATTGCTCCAAAACTCTTCAGCGTCTTTAGGCGCTTGACGGAATAACTCGATAGCTTTATCCGTCAAAATCACTTTAATCTTCCTACGGTCATCATCGCTACGTCTACGTTGTGTCCAATTATCTCGTTCCAATCTATCAACAATGCTTGATACCGTACTGTTGGCGAGCCCCAAATGTTCGCTCAATTCCCCAATCGTCATGCCGCCTTTGCTATTATTCCAGTACAGATGTTGAAGGGTTTTGTGTTGTGCAACCGTAAGCTGGTGCGGCAGTAAATGTTGCATGTAACGAGCATTGACTGTATCCTGTGCTGATTTCATAACTTTCATAATCGAACGCGCTTTGTCCGTATGCGTTTCCATTGAGAACATTCCTTCTGATGATAAAAATGTTAAGAAATTGTTTCGTATTCGATATATAAAATCATCGTATACGAAATATTTTATTAAAAGTGTAACATAAATGCAAGGAGAATGTCAAGGTAATATTTTAGGTAGTTTTGCCGAATAAACTTAACCTTTTCTCTAGTGCCTGGGGTCTGAGCGGAGCGTTGGAGTGTTGGGGAGATGGAGAGATGGAGCAGAAATGCTCCAATGCCCCAAGGCCCCAGTGCCTTTGTGTCTTAGTGGGTTAAAAAATGTAACTTTAATAATCAAAACTACCTAAAGAAGGGAATACTAAGAATTTGGTGATTGGCGAAATAAGCAATACGTAATGCGTAAAACGTAAAACGTAATTATTTTACGCATTACGTTTTACGTATTACGTTTCACGCCTCAAATCCCAAGCTCAGTGCGGGTATGAATGAAAGCTAATACATTGTCTCTAGCGACCATACCAACGAGTTTTCCGTCATCTATCACCGGCAGTTGGTTCACATCCTCATGTGTCATTTGCTCTAACACATCGAACAAGCCATCATCAGGGTGTACTGTCTGAAGTTGTTCCAATGGCGTCATTATCGCGCCTACTTCGGTTGAACTCCAGCGTTCCTTAGATATCTCTTTGACATTATGTAGCGTTACTATTCCCAATACCCGTTCCTCATCAACCACAGGGAAACAGCGGCGGCCGGTGTGTAGAATGTAATCATGTACTAATTCCTCCAATTTCAAACTGTGCGGAATGTAAGGGCAGTCGGTGACCATCACTTCTTTAGCGGTGTGTCCTTGAAGCGTATCTCGCCAAGCCATCTGACGATAACTATTCGCGGCAGCGTTTTCCAGAAACCAACCGATAAAAGCAAGCCATAATCCGCCAAGCCAGTCTCGGTGGAAGATTCGCCATATTCCTATGAAAATGAAGATATAAGCTACTCCGCGCCCCACAATAGATGCAACCTGCGTGGCTTTTCTCAGATTACCTGTAACTCTCCAGATGATGGAACGCAACACACGCCCTCCATCAAGAGGAAAACCAGGGATTAGATTGAAAGTAGCCAACATTCCGTTAATCATCCCCAACCGGGATGCTAACGCCGCAATAGGTTTGCTCAAATTAGAAGTCGCAAACCAAATAGCACCGAACAGAATAGCAATAGCAATGCTAGTGCCTGGGCCAGCTAAAGCCATAAAAAATTCATCGCGGGGGCGCTTGGGCTCCTGTGTAATATGCGCCACACCGCCAAATATAAACAGAGTGATGCTATGAACTGGCACGCCGTTGGCGCGAGCCACAAAACTATGAGATAGTTCGTGAGCAAGAACTGATGCGAAAAATAGCAAACTGGTGAGTATTCCGATGATAAGAGAGATTATAATACTCATTTCCCTGGAAAAGGATTGGACTAACGATACTGTAATTAAAGTGAAAATGATGAACCAGGAATAATCTAAACGTACTTCTATACCCAAAATTTTTCTGAGACGTAATGAATTTTTAAACATTTATTTGCCTCCTAAGAACGTATTGTACTCACCGTCTAATACTTTGTTTATAACGTGAATGGCAAAATGGCAAGACGGCAAGATGGCAAGACGGCAAGACGGTTTAGGGAAAATCAGCCGTTTAACCATTTTGCCGTCTTGCCGTTTAGCCTTCTTGCCCTTTTCCTTCTTTGCAAAATCAAGGTAATAAATGGTGACTATCGATCTTATCTATATCCACATTTTTGGGAAATGGCATATAACTGCCGATTCGTCATATACTTGATAGGTTTGCCGCGATGCGTCTTGCCATATTTCTGTTCTAAAAACGCTATGCGTTCCTGGCGGTCGGACAGAGGTATCCGACGCCGGGGTTGAAGTTTGATAAGCTCAGAAACCGGAAGTTGCTCAATGGGTATTTGTTCCTGTTTCTTCTCATTAATCTGGGGATTACTAACTGAGGTTACCGTTGTAACGTTTGAAGCTGTCGAAGACTTCGTTACGATATCAGAATTAGTATGCCTTGCCGTTTGTTTAGATGATGGTTGTAAATATCTTTGGGTATTGTAGGCGAGCAAAACAGCATATTTGACTTTCTCCCAAATATCTTCTGGAATCTGGATGATTGGCACCCACCCCTCGCCTTCCTTGCGCTGGGGTAACGCTACCCAAGGTCCGTGCTCTCCACTGAGCACCTTTAGTTCAACAATAACATGACTTTTGTTGTATAAAGTCAATGGAACTTTAGCATAAGCTAACAACGGTTCAGCGTTATTGACTAATTGGATTTGGATATTTGATGCTGCCATAGCGCTCACCTTAAACTATAGCCGCTGATAATCAGACCGCGCTGATGAGGATAACTCTTTATAAATCAGCGTTGTCTGTGAATCAGCGGCTATAATTTTTGAAAATTCTTCAAACAATCTACAACCAACCTTTCAAAATTGTATCAATTTCCATTTTTGATAGCAACCGAAATTTACTGCTACTTATCCTGGACTTCTGCAGGACAGCGGCTTCAATAGCGCCATGTTTTAATTCTTCTTTGATGAGATTATGTAGTGTTAGTTCATCCATCTTAGCAATTTCAGAATGCTCATCATCTGAAACGGATGAATCTTCGGCGCTGCTAATTTTTCTACCAATCGCCCAGACCTCCAGGGCGAATTTCAAAGCTCTCTCTAAAACGGGTGGATTACCTGTTTGCATCTCTGATAATCTCTTCAGCATCTCATTCTCAGCTTTCTCAGTGCCTGCTAATATCTCATAGTCCTGTTCAATCCTCAACGAACCGTCGTAATTTATCGCATAAAATTGATTGGGATTGCTTTTAGAGCTTAGTTCCACCATGAGCATTTTTATAATGTATGGCGAACGAAAAATTTCATCGAAAGACTGCTTTATAACTGGTCCGATGACAAAATTGACCAATCTATGTAAAGTAACATCTGTTGCGGAACTATTAAAACCCTCCAAATGCGCTGCATCAATAGCTAAAATTCTCAGTTTTTCAATGTCCGCTGGATGGCCGATGGCAGAAAGGGCAATACGGTCATAGATTTCAAAAACTTTTCTCTGTCCTCTGCCGATAGTCAGCAGCAAAATGCCATCGTCATAAGTCAAACCAACAACCGGGCTACCGGTTGTAAGTTGTTCTTCTATGTATTCTCTGCGATTGCCGACAGCTTCAAGCCATCGGTAAGGTTCGTCTAACATAATGGAAAATCCTACCTTTCTGGTAAGTATAGCCAGACTTCCGAAGTCTTCGAGACTTCGGAAGTCTAAAATATTTCCAGCTTTTCAATCATCCCTTCCGGCACTGTTGCGACATGGATTTGGGGTTCTCCACTCCGGTCTGAGTTAAAAATCACCCATTTGAGGTCTGGTGTCAGGTAAGGATGTGGATGAGTATTTTGCGCCCGGCCGAACGATGATTGCGAATGACATACGACCGCATTCTTGCCAGTGCGAATAGAACCGATTACCACATCGCCTGTAGCTCCATCATCACATGAGAAAAAACGACCGCATACCGAGGTTCCCACATGACTGAACCGATAGCCACGCGACACAACGCGCGCTGGTTGACCGGCTCTCACAGCAAGTAGATTCCCCTTTTCCGACGCAAAGTCGCCTGAGGCGCTCACGGTCAGCAGAATCTCATGAGTATTCCCAATCCACGATTCATGTCCAGTGGCTGGGGTAGTATACGGTTTGCCAACCTGCAATGTCGTCCGTTTGCCGTTCCGATTCTCGGAATGTCGCTTCGCTCCATCGGCGATGTCCAACAAATACAACGTTGCGCCCTCTTCTCCTACCAATCGGATGAGTTTACCTGTTTCATCAAGCTGTCCTCCCCGATTGTGCTGAATCATCAGTTGTTTGCCTTCGGATGGTTCAAATTGGGGGTGAGGATTGAGAATGTAGGGGTCGCGGTCAATAATCTCACGCGCTCCGGTTTCCAGATTGACCAACTCAATGCCGAACTCCCTGAACTTTTTGTCGATTGTCACCCCAAAGGCATAGAATCGCCCATCAGGGGACACTGTTCCAAGGCTTCTGGGCTGTAAACCTTCCGGGAAAGCATGCGCTACCTCCGATTCACCTGTCGCCAAATTCAGTTTGACCAATTCTCGCGCGACATCACCGGTAGAACGCAGAAAATAGAACATTCCACTATGAGTAATTGCCGGCCCGCCAATTCCTCTCCCGCCGACCTGCATTTCCCAGGTACCCAATTCACAGATTACATATTCGGTGCGGTTAGTTTCATATTTCGGGTTAGTTTGTGCGAACACAAAATAGCGCGAATCAGCCGAACAGTAAGGTACCTCGCAGTAAATATTAGATTTCGATAACGAATCCTCTGTAACCTGATATACAGTCGAACCTGTATCCTGTGTTTCTAATTGGATAGCCATTTGTTCCTCCTCATCCAAATTCATTCTGTTGACTTCCGTTTATCTCCATCAAGAATTTTCCTTGGCCAATTCTTTGAGTTTATCTTCTGGAATTTGTCTGATAAGAGCATTGACAATTTCAATACGTTCTTTTTCGGAAGCTCGAATAAAAATTTTCTCCATTGCCTCTGGGAAATCATCAGAGACTGATTTGATAGCTTTCAATGCATCATCAGGGGTTAATTGAAAAATCATCTTTCTCACTTTTTCATTCCGTTGACTTCTGTTTATCGCCATCGAGGATTCCCTTAGCCCATTCTTTGAGTTTAGCTTCTGGAATCAAAGCCTTTATTCCGTTAAGCGTATCAATTCTTTGTTCTTCTGGAATTTGCTTGATAAAAGCATTGAAAACTTCAATACGTTGCCCCTCAGATATATTAGGTAAAATCATATTAATCGTTCTAATACGTTGCCCTTCAGGTATACGAGGCAAGATTATATCAATAGTTCTAACGCGTTGTTCCTCGGAAACTCGACTTAATATTTTACCCAAAGCTTCTGGAACATCTTCTGATGGCACTGATTCAATTGCCTTAATCATATCATCGGGTGTCAGTTGAAAAATCATTTTTCTCACCTCTTCATAATGGGGATTTGTCTTTTGGGCGAACAAATCACAATAAAACTTCCACACTTCTGGAATCTCCAATGTTGCTATCTTAGGAAAAAACTCCAGAAATTTTCTTTTGTTGCTGATAAATGGTACAAACGGAAAGTAAATTGCTAAATTTTCATCTGTCAAATCGATCTCGTTCAAAATCAATATTCGGACGGTGAAGAACCACTCATTCTTGTTCATATACACCCAGGGTTCGCCCTGCTTTGGAATAAACTCGAAGATTTTCCCGTTTAGAACCTGGGGAAAGGACTCAGAGCAGATGACTAACAAAACAACCTGGTCAGATCCTTTAATCTGCGTTGAGCTATTCAGAATCAAAGCTTCTCCTAAATACGTCTGCAAATGCTCCAAAGTGAAGCTATCTCCTATCGCTTTGATATGCAATACATTGATAGTTCCCAACTCTTTCAAAGCGCCGCTTTTGGCCTGGCAAACTTGCTCTTTCGTCAGAAACAGTAGACAGTCGATTCTAACATCAGGCAACGTGGCTTCAAATTCGACATTACGTCTTTCAGTGTCTTCGAAAAGCTCCGGTAAGGACAATGCTTCTGATAGCATGGTTAGCATTGCTCTGACAGAAATTTCTTTTTTAGCAATGAATCGTTTGTTGTCTGACAATACAATACCTCTTTTAATTTTGAGCCTTGAACTCAAGTTTTGGTAACCAAACTTTTCTTTAAGAAAGAAAAGTTTAATCAAAAGAAATAAGAGGAAAAAAGTAAATCAAGGCTTCAAGATGTTCAATGCATCTACCACCTTGAGAATCTGAATATCCCCAAAGTTACCCATATTTAGGAGATGATGGTCGCCAGAAACTATCAGACTTGTTTTTGCCGCTGTGGCGCACGCTAAAAACATATCATCATCTGGGTCTTCTTGGACGATGGGTTCATCTGGAAACTCTACCTCAACGATATTCATCAAAAACCGCGCTCGCTTCATAAGTTCCTCAACGGTTGTGTCCAAGGCGGCTATGCGGCGTTGAAATCGTTCGCGGCGAAGCACCTCTTCCAGTTCATTTAGTATTTCCAGGGACGTGTATAAGTCAATATCGCCTTCCTCCGCCATACGAATCAATTCGTGCGGTGGGCCTGTCCATAACAAACCCGATAAAAGAATATTGGTGTCAGGAACGACGCGCTTTTCGCTTTTCCTGCCGGTATTTGTGTACTTCATCAGCGATTTCCTCCAACGAAGGTGGGTTTGAATCGGGTACTTGCTCTGCCAATTCGCTCAACGTAGGTTTAGCAACTCGCTTCAAAACGAGTCCGTCTGAATCGGCGATTACTACAAATTTCTCCGGTGGATTGAAAAACCTGGCAATTTCATCTGGTAACTTCAAGGTGTTATCTACTGTCAGTTCTATAAATCTCACGATTACTCCTCCTTTGACCTTGAGGGTACTGTTAAATAAATTTGACAGTACCGAAAGTTTTTAAATACTTCTCGGCGCATTTCATCAATCTCTTCCGCAGAGGGCGCAGGCCCCAAATCAGCACAAATGCCATAAGCAGAACGCAAGGGACGCTTTCTAATGCTTATCGCTTGAAGGAAAATTTTCATATCAACGCGATAATCTTGATAACGCCTCTTTCAATGAGACGTATTTTAAACCCGGTATGGCGTTGCCGTCACTGTCTGTGATGCGGAAGTAGAAGTAGAAACTCCAAGAACCTGATACTGTTGCGACCAGGAATCTATTGAGTCCAGCGGTGAGCAAGATATTACTCAACTCATTGTCAAGTATGGCTGGTCGCTCCGCGTTCACCTCCATCACAGGTGACGGATTGTCGTTCAACCAAGTTCTCATCCGCGAGGAACCCGTGCGAACCTGGACATCCACTGACGTTGGGGCATCCACATAGATACAACTGTAGACAATAGCGGGGATGGTCCTTTGTATATTCTCGTAACCGATATTCAATAACCCGTCCAATGACTTCTCGTCTTTCCAGGATTCCCAATGAACCTTTCCGTCCGGGAGCCCTATATGAGGCTCCTCCAAATTTGTGCATAGTGCAAAAGGAGGCTTTTCGGGAAACGGATTCTCCTCAGACGCCTCGAATGGCCCAATCACCATCCAATCACTCTCACGCGGCGCGCCAATAGAAGCTAAAGTAGCATCCATCTTTACATCATCTTTCATAGCATGGTAAATCTCCGCAATTAGGTATTGGGTGCGAACGCGAAAAGGCTGATACAATCCTGGGATGCGCAATACATCCTCGCACCAACGTAGGAGCCGTCCTGGTGAAATCTTTCCTTCATGCAACAATGTCGCCAGATGGTTCCATGCGTCATCATAGTAAGTTCTAGAGTTTTCTTCACGAAGCCGTGGATCTGGCAAATGTTGGATAGATTGCTTGGCCCACTTTAATGCCTGTTCGATATCCCCTTTGAGTTCATAGAGTCTACTGAGGACATATCGCTCTCCCCACCAATCCTCTATCGGATTCAACTCAATCGCCTTCAGTTCCATGCCAATCGCCTCATCTACATGTTGCCCTATGACCAAGCAGTACATAGCAACTTCATGCAGCAGAGATGCATCCTCTGGATGTGCCCGGATTCTTTGTTGAATGGCCTTGAACCACTGTTGATTGTGCTGACTCGCTTCAGCGCGTTTTCCTTCCTTCACACAGGCGGAGGCGAGGAAAATGAAGATTAAGGGTTCATCCCACACTCCACCGGGTGCCAGATTGATTATTTCACCTCCGGTTACGCGACGAGGTAGATAACTTACACCATATAAATCCCACTCAACACTCCTGTACCCATTATTCTCTGCATCCCAACTATACGCAAGAGCACGGATAGCGAGCTGTTCCATCGGTGAAACTTTCGGAAGCCACTTTTGGGCGGCTTCAATCGCCTTCGTTGCCTGTTCAGGTTGACCTGTCATAAAATAGACACGGCTCTGTTCCGCATAAGCCAACGCCAGTGTTGGGTCTAACTTCAACGCCTTATCATAGTATTCCAACGCACCGAAGAAGTTGTAGTTGTCAAACGCTTCGTGTCCTTTGCGGAATTCTTCATACGCCTTCCAAGAATTCGTCGTCAAAGCGATATAGCTTGCTTGGAACTGTTTTAGCAAATGCGCAGGGAAATCATCTAACAGTTTATAGAGGCTATCTCCTTGAATCTGAATCTCCTGGCGCGCCTTGCGACCTTCCCTGCGATGGTATACCTGCGCTTGCAGAGACCATTGTGTTCCCTTTTTGGTGTAGCTGCCTGTAATCAAACCGTCAGCATCAGCCCATTCTGCGGCAAGTAATCCCTGGTCTAAAAGGGTTTTGTCAGAATGCATCGCTGCCGCGCGCGCCAGAAACGCGTCCCGGTCGGTCTTTGGTATCAGGCGCACCTGAACAGGTCCAGTTTGACGGGATAGCACGAAATCAATGGTGTCATTGAACGCCGCAAGCAATGGGTTTTCAATGCCAGTCCTGTCCTCAAAAGGAAGCAGAAGCAGCGTGTAGTTCTTTTGTGGTTCCTGCGCATTACTGGAAATGCTGATAATCAGCAGGATAAGGATAAACATTAAAGGTTTCATGGTTATACCTCCATAAGCCTTGAAAAACACCTTGAATTGAAATTCAAGGCTAAAAGCTGAAGTCCGTTAAAAACGGACTGGTTTTGTTGGATTCACCAATACTTAGTCGGCTTTGAGCCGACTTTAGCTTTCAGCCTGCGAATTGATTCGCAGGTTACAGCAAATTAATCAACAGGCTTGATGACCGTTATCCCAGCAGTAGCCTCACCATGATTCCAAACAGCCGGGCCATCATCTTCGTGGTCATCTCGTTCCAAAGATGGAATTGTAGTCCCCTGCCGATGGTGGATTCTTTGATTTCTAACATAAGCGACAGCTTCATCAAGTTGTTTGCCGCCAAGTGAGAAAACACCATACCCGCGTTGCCAACCAAATTGAGAGAGAAGATTGGCTAAACCATAATTTAGATAATGGGCGCTGCTGCCTTTGATGCCTTTGACAAAATCAGCAACGGAAAGTTTAGGAGGAATAGAGGCCACCAGATGAATATGGTCTTCTATACCACCAATTGCGTGTATAATACAATCTAAAGCATGGGCTTTACCAATTATGTAACCGTAAAGTACCGGTTCTATATCGGATGTAATGAGCGGATGACGCTCTTTAGTTGCCCAGGTAAGATGGTAATAAAGCCGCCAGAAAGCCATGGAAATTCTCCTGCCTTGAACTAAAGTTCAGGCTAAAAGCTCAAGTCCGTTAAACGGACTGATTTTTTGATTTACCAATCCTTAGTCGGCTTTGAGCCGACTTAAGCTCTTAGCCTGCGAATTGATTCGAAGGCTTATTCAAGCCTTAATCTGTTAAAACGGACTGATTTTGCCTGATTGTCAATCCTTAGTCGGCTTCGAGCCGACTTCAGTTTTTAGCCTCGAATTGATTCGAAGGCTTATTCAAGCCTTGAACTAAAGTTCAGGCTAAAAGCTCAAGTCCGTTGAAACGGACTGATTTTTTGATTTACCAATCCTTAGTCGGCTTCGAGCCGACTTCAGCTCTTAGCCTGCGAATTGATTCGAAGGCTTATTCAAGCCTTGAACTTAAAGTTCAGGCTAAAAGCTCAAGTCCGTTAAAACGGACTAATTTTTTGATTTACCAATCCTTAGTCGGCTTCGAGCCGACTTCAGCTCTTAGCCTGCGAATTGATTCGAAGGCTTATTCAAGCCTTGAACTTAAAGTTCAGGCTAAAAGCTCAAGTCCGTTAAACGGACTGATTTTTTGATTTACCAATCCTTAGTCGGCTTCGAGCCGACTTCAGTTCTTAGCCTGCGAATTGATTCGCAGGCTTCAAGTCCATTAAAACGGACTGATATTACCTGCTTTGCCAATCCTTAGTCGGCTTTGAGCCGACTTGAGCTCTTAGCCTGCGAATTGATTCGCAGGTTCATTACATTAGCCTATCTTCACAATCACCAACGCAATGTCATCATCTTGTGGCGCTTCGCCACGGAAGCGACTCACTTCATCCAGGATTGCATCCCGAATTTGCTGGGCGGTGTCTCCTGCATGGCGGCGCAGGGCATCGCGGAAGCGCTCTTCGCCGTACATCTCCTCATCAGGATTGGCTGCCTCCGGAATCCCATCGGAATAGAAGGCAAGAATGTCCCCATGCTCCAGTGAAATTTGGTAATCCGGATACACTTCGGTAGGGAATGTCCCCAACGCAGGGGCAATCTCGGTGGATAGATACACCTCTTCCACCGCGCCAGTTCGCGCTACATAATGATAGGGAGGCCAATGTCCCGCGCTTGCGATAGTGGCAATGGCAACCTCACCCCCGGCCCCTCTCCTACAAGGAGAGGTGAGAACCTCGAACACGGCATAGCAGAGCGTCATCAGTTGCCCACCGGATGAACGCACCACTCGGTCCACGGCAGCTAAAACTTTGCCCGCATCTGGGTCAATGCTCGCCTGATTGCGTAAACATCCCTGCACCGCTGCCGCTAACATTCCTGAAGAAACGCCATGACCAAAAACATCGCCAATGGCTATCGCAAGGCGTCCATCGCTCAACGGTAGATAGTCATAATAATCACCGCCAACTTCCGCATAAGTTAAGCAGATACCAGCCACATCCAGCCCCGCTATCTCCGGTTCAGATTGAGGAAGCAGGCTTTGCTGGATACGACGCGCGATATCAAGTTCCTGGCTCATGCGTCGGCGTTCGAGCACATTCTCTTGCAAATCAACTACCATTCGGTTGAAGTTCTCTGTCAACGCGCCTATCTCATCTCGTGACTTGCGTTTCAATCGCACCAGAAGGTCACCATGAGCTACGCGCGACATACCCAAAGCCAGTTCGCGAACCGGGCGAGTCAACCGCTGTGCGAAAAACATGGAACCTGCCACCGCCAGTACGGTCAATCCGACTGCCCAGCCAATCGCCTGTTTTTGTCGTTGCTGACGCCGCTTCTCAATATCGACTATGGAATACCCCAACAATAATTCTTTATTCTGTGGAAGAGCGACGGACACGTAATGCACTGTCGGGTCACTTTGTCGTTCGATGAATTGCTGGATTAGCTCCGAGTCGGAACTCTCTATTGGCTTGGGGAATCGCTTTGGGTTGAACACAGCGATGTCTATCTTGCTTTTGCCCTGACAGACAGCAGTGAATAAAATATCTGCGTCAATATTCTGCGCCGCTTGCAGAAAGATATATTGACGCGCCGTCGATTCGGCTCCGAGCTCAGTGGTAAATAGCTCAGTCGCCATGAGTTTTCCTATTGCTCGCAAACGCCCCTGGATTTCTTCTTCTTCAGCTTGAGCAAGAGCACGGATGTGAATCAAACTCAAGGGAATCAGAACAACCAGCACAGCCACCGTGGCCAACAACGAAATTTTATATCTTAGCGCCATAATCTACCTCCATGAAACGTGATGCGTGAAACGTGAATGTAGCCGAATTCGCAAGAATTCGGGAGCTCCAAGCCCGAACTCCTGGCGAGTTCGGCTACATTACGCATCACGTTTCACTCCACCTTCATAACAATCATAGTTATGTCATCAAACAGTTTATTACCGCTGGCATAGCGCGTAACTTCATCTGATATTGCATCTAAAAGGGCGTTTGCTGGTAAGGAAGCATTTGCCACAATCGTTGCCTCTAAACGCTCCTGCCCGAACCCGTCCTCGGGGTTAGGGGCTTCTGGTGTAGCTCCGGCGTCGGTGACGCCATCCGAGTAGATGACCAGCGCATCATTCGGGTGTAACTCAATCGTCTCCTGCTCATAGCTACATTGCTCAAAAATCCCGACGAAAGAACCGCCTATCTCTAATAGTTGAATCTTGCCATCGCGGCAGAATATTCCAGGTGTATGTCCCGCATTGCTGTAGGTGAGAGTACGTTCTTGCGCGTTCACCTGTCCGTAGAACATCGTCGCATAGCGCGTCGTTTCGGTATGTCGGAACATAAAGCGATTGAGGATGGAGAGAATAGCCGGAATGGGATAATAACTTCCAACACATAACCGCGTCGCCGATTGAAGCATCGTGGCAATCATCGCCGCCGACATGCCTTTGCCAGCAATATCCGCGAGAGAAAATGCTACCTCATACGGGTTCAGCGAGATAAAATCGTAGAAATCACCACAGACACCGCGGGCGGGAATGCTACGTGCGGCGATACCGATGTTCGGTATCTGGGGTGATTGGTTCGGCAAAAGGTATTCCTGCACGCGATGCGCCCAATTTAGGTCTTGTTCCAGAACGTGCTGCTCTTCCAACTGGGCAATCATCTGTTCAAACATGCGCCGCACTGCTTCCGATTCACCCAGCAATAGCTCTTCGTTAGAGGGGTTAAGCACTTCATTTATTATCGCCTCGGGCGCGTAACGCTGAAATACATTGCGGATGCGCGTTTCTTTGATAACTGATTGATTTAACGCCTCAATCAAAGAGACATTACTTAGCACATTCTGAATGTTGATGGCGATAGTAGAAAGTAACTCAAGGTCATCCTCTGTAAAGGCTGTTTCGGAGAGTTTTTCCCCGAGCACTATGCCGCCCCAGGTTTGCTCATCCACTTCAAGAGGCAACCACACACAGAACTGATTGTCCTTTAGCAGTTTCGCCAATTCGCTCCCCTCATCCTTCCCTCTCCCTAAAGGAGAGGGATAAGAGGGTGAGGTAGCATCTTGAGCTACACAGACCACGCGGACGGAAGTAGCTTTCAGATGCGGTTCCAACTGTTTCAAGAAACGTGTCGCGGTATCCTTACGCATACCTCGATACACAAGCCTGCGTGGATGAAGCTCGTCATTTTTATAGATGGCAATCAGCACCCGTCTCAAGCCAAACACCCCGATGATGTATAGGAGTGAGGCTTCTAACACCTCATGAACGTTCCTGAGCGTACTAATCTCCTGATTCAATTCATAAAGCGTATTCAGATGGTAAACCCGACGCGCCAGAGCGTCTTCGGTCTGTTCCCCATCATGAATGTATTCAGTTTCTGATTCTTCGGCTTCGCTCTGGATGACATTACTCACAGTTTCCTCACCTCTTCTTCAGAATCAACAATAGTGGTGTATTTGGTCAATCCAACGAGTTCAAAAATCTTCCGAAAATGTTTCGACACCCCGGCGATGAATACCTTACAGCCTTTTTCCTGACTCTCAATCACCATATTAATCACAATGGCGATGCCTGCACTATTGATGCGGCTCTTGCCATCGAATTTGAGCAAGATATTCTTGGCGTTGTAACCACACGCTTTCTGATACGCGGTGCCTATCGCCTTTTCCGCAGATGCCGTCAGGTCGCCTAAAACCTCAATAGTTGCTAAATCGTTATCTTCATGAACGTTGATTTTGCATTCTCGATGCATTACTCTTCTCCTTTCTTTATTGTTTCAGATGGATCACCATTCGGGTGACGCCACCTGTTTCAGGATTCCAGTCAAACTCAACCTCGTCCATCAGGCTTTGGATAAGGAACAATCCCCAGCCACGCGGGGATTGTTTTCTGGCAATCTTGGCGTCAATGTCAGGCTTCTGGATGTTACGGGGAATCCCCTTGCCCTGGTCATGAACATCCACCTGTAGTTTGGAATCATCGGCAATGAGTTCCACTAATACCTTGACATTAGAATTTTCCTGATTGCCATGCTCGATAGCATTGATACAGGCTTCTCCCACAGCAGTCATGAGATCTTCAACTCTGTCATCCGAGAAACCCATTAGTCTCGCTAACGAGGCTGCGGCATCAACTGCCACCTGTTCAAAGTCAAGCCTACTCGGCACAAAAAGCTCAATTACCTCCTTGTTTGTTGCTGTCACGAGTTACCTCCTGTAAAAGATGAAATAAATTGTTATATTCCGTACCCAAGCAAGTATGAAACCGATTTTTTAATTTATTGTCATTCTGAACCCTTCACTTCGTTCGAGGGTAAACTTCGTGAAGAATCTCTTCTGACGCCCCAAAGAGATTCTTCGCCTTCGGCTCAGACGCTGCACTGTTCCTTCGCTTTGCTCAAGGACAAGCTCTGAGCCTGCGAAGGATTATCGAAGTGATGACAAAAACCAGTTTCATAATTACTGAGTTTCGATTGTTAAATTTTAAAACGTGAAACGTGAAGTATCAAGTATTACGTTTTACGTTTTACTCTTTACCTTCCTCTGAATTGTCCTACCATGCCAACGTTTGTTCACCGGGGAGATTGCGCTGATAATAGCGAATCGTTTCATGTCCAACACGAACTACTTTTCCCATTCTTTCTCTGACCGTGCGAAAGCCCGCGATTTGAAAAAGATGGCGCAGCAAAGAGGGAATTTGGGCTTGTTGTTCCATCGCCAGGTGAAAGTAAATCAAACAATAAGTGTTATCGCACAACCTCGCCTTATAAAACCAATTATCAATCGTGACAAATGTTCGTCGCTTCAAACTTCGCAAGAAAGGAATAATTTGTTCATCCGACAATCCTTTTGCCTGCAAAAGTTCAACCCCAATTTGCTGCGTTTTCACGAAGCGTTGTAAAGGTTCAGTCACTCTATCATATCTCAGATGTTCGTCAACTACAACTAAAGGTGGGCTCATTTGGATGCCTCCGCTTTCTTCTGTTCTCTGCGTTGCGCCCTAAGTTGGCGCCGCCTTTCCCTTTCCTCGATTTCTTGGGCAACCCTTTCTTCCCAAGGTTGCGGAGCTCCAGGATAGTCTGCTATCAATTTTTCTACCGCCAGCATCTGTGCTTCATGGACAGCCTCCCAAGTAATAGTCGGCCAAGATTTTAAAATCTCCTCTTTCGTGTCTCCCTGCGCAAATGCCGCTAAGACCGGTCCGACTAAAACTCTTGTTCCCTTGAAAGTGAGCTTTCCATGGCAAATTGCTGGGTCAGAAACGACGTATTTCCCAAGCTCAACGCGTTTCATTGGTTCCATTTGAAATCATCTCCTCTCATTAGACGTAAAACATGATACGTAAAACGTGAAACGTGAAAAACATTGGAGGCATTTCTGCCGTGGGCATTTGTAATCAGATTAAACCTTCTTCACCACAACAACGGTCATATCGTCATATTGTTCCGCAGTTCCAACAAACAAGGCGACATCGTGCAAAATGGTGTTAATCATTTCCTCAGCATTCATTGTTGAATCTATATGCGCTATGACCTGTTTTAGTCGTTCAGTTCCATACATCTCTTCAGATTCATCCTGCGCTTCGATGATGCCATCGGTGTAAAAAATGACGATATCGCCGGCCTGCAATTCCAACTCCCAATCCGGATATGAAACGTTAGGCATAATACTTAACGGCAATCCACCTTCCCTTTCAAATTCAAAAACTTGTTCCTCCTGTTTGATAATAGGATAAGGTTGAGTGGCATTTGCCCACTGTAGCGTTTTGGCGTCCTGATTAAGGATAGCAAGACCAAGCGCCGTAAACATCTGCTTCTCCATCCGAGGATGTAAATCCGCATTTAAAGCCGATAAAATTTTGCCACAGGACGTTTCGATTTTTGCAACTTCATGTAGCATGCCGCTTGCCAGGACAGCATTCATTGCGCCTTTCAACCCCTTGCCTGAGACATCGGCTAAAGCGAGTCCGATTTTTCCAGACGCAAGCGAAAGATAGTCGAAGAAATCCCCTCCTACCTCTCTTGCGAGGCGACAGAAGCCCGCTATCTCGAAGCCTTCCACAGTAGGAGCGCCTTCGGGTAGCAGGCGAATCTGCATTCGATGGGCGTCCTCCAATTCCAATAGAAGGCGTCGCTTTTCGGCATTAGTTGCTCGCCACCGTTGTATGGCAAGGATGATAACGCCAATCAACAACACACCGCCTGTGATGCTCAGCGCCATCAAAAAAATGCCGGTCTGATAAAAAGGAGGGGACGGAATGACAATTGACACAGAAGCCGGCTCAGAGTAATTCAGGTCGCGGTCTACTGCCTGCACCTTGAAGGTGTATTCCCCCGGCTTTAGGTTGAAGTATTCAACGGTTTCCTCGTTAGTCGGGCCCTGCCAGACTTCCGAAGTCTTGAAGACTTCGGAAGTCTGCTGTTTGGCTAACTGATAGAAGTATTTCATCGCTCCGGGACGAGTTTTGAAGCTGATAGCGTGATAACTTACGGAGATGCGAGGGATACCTGAGCGCAACTGGATCGTGTCTTTCGGATTGTCATAAGTTTTATCCGCTACCATCTGCGTGATATAGACAGATGGAGGAACCTTATTGGGAATGAACCGGACAGCCCCGCCACCGAATGTCCCAATCCAGATTTGCCCACTCTTATCTTCGTAGAGGCGAAGAACAAAATCATTTGCGAGCCCATCTCTGGAGTCAATGATTTGGAAGCATCTACCGTCAAATCGGCTGACGCCGCCGTCCATTGTCCCAAACCAGAGCGTCCCTTCTTTGTCTTGCATGAGGGCTAAAACAGCGTTGCTTGCCAACCCATCCTTTTGAGTGTAAGTTTTCCAACGCTTCCCATCATACCGACTGACACCGCTGTCTCCTGTCCCAAACCAGATGGCTCCTTCTTTGTCTTGAATGATGTCAGGAACAAAGTTGTTTGCCAATCCATCCTTTTGGGTGAAAGTTTTCCAACTTTTCCCATCAAACCTGCTGGCGCCGCCGAGTTGTGTCCCAACCCAGATGGCCCCTTCTTTATCTTGCGTGATGGTACGAACATAGTTGTTTGCCAATCCATCCACAGACCGGTAGGTTTTCCAGACGCCTTCAGTTCCACCCCCCCTTTCATCCCCCCCGAATTCGGGGGGGAAAGAGGGGAGGGCAAGTTGAGGATTTGGCGGACGGATGAGCCTTTTCCAAAGAGGAACCATCTGGCGCTCAGGTGTATCAAAGAATTGCAGGCCGCTTTCGCGCAAGCTAACAGCATGCGCCACACCGTCTTCAAAACGGGCAGTAAGTTGCCAGTCCACCGTCGAGTCCGCCACCTTGAGCATCAAACAATTCAAACCTTTTTTCAGTTCCACAGCCACCTTATCCTGGTCGGGCGTTAAACTTCTATCAACAGCCGTCGTATGCGCCACTTCCCCGTTGAGCCAGACCTTTACGGAATCATCAGAACCTACCAGCAATATTCGTCTTGCCGTTTCTCCCTCCCCGTTGACGGGGAGGGTTGGGGTGGGGTACTTGATGAAGGTGAGCAAGTATGCGAGGGTGAAGTCAACTTCACCTTCCTCGACAAGCATCTTATCCACATCCCCGTCTTCTGGAAGTTCCAACATTTGCCAGATTTGTCTCTGCGTAGCGTATCCTTCGAGGGTGAGACTCACGCTGTCCCCTGCCTTCGGCGCGCCTTCCAAGGTGGCAAATTTCGATTCTGAAACTCCTGTCGCAGTAAGCAGATAGTCAACCTCAATCGCCTTCGGTGCCGGCTCGCCTTCAATGAAAGGTCCAAGCGCAAGCCATCTGGTTAGAAACCCGTTTTCTCGAAGAAAATGGGTTTCTTCGGCCTGCCCTTGCGCGAGGGCAGTCAGCCCCGTATTGATTAAAGCGACGATGAACATGGCTATCGCCAGCCATCCGAAAAGAAGCCAATACTTTTGTTGCGTTGAGTAAGTTTTTATCTCTCTTTTCATTGTTTTATCCCATCCTTTTCTATGCACTACTGTTAAATTTGTTTTGACTAATCTCTGTAGTAGCGACTTACTACAGTCATAATTTATTTAACAGTTCACTACGTTAGATGATGACATTGTAGCGCTAACTTGAGTATTTGCGCTTCATCCTTTTGGACAAGTTTGACTTCTCATCAAACTCGTGTGCTATCAACACGCGGTATCCCTCTTTTCGGAGAGGGCGGTAGATATTCCAAAGTTTTGCGCCGATTTCTTTCAACTCTATTCTTTTTCGTAAAATAATATCGGCATCCAAATCTTCATCTTCAAAAGGTCCTGAAAATCGAACATCCTTAAGCAGTTCTCCGAACTGCTCCGTTGCTAAATCCAGGATGCGCTGTTTGAGAACCTTCCGTTCGCAAGCTTTCATGTTATCACCTCCAGCAATCGTCTACACTCGTCAAAATAAGCATCGAATATTTCAAATACATTTTCGACATGACCTTCGTTGATGGTTAAGTGTAACTGATAATCCGCTCTGACTCGATATCGCCGCTTCTTTACGAAGTAAAGGAGTCCTCATATCTTCCAAGAATAGAAATATCTCAGAATTCATCAGGTTTGTAGCCACAAACCGTTGTCCAATTTCATCAATAACCCTTTGATGTATATTCCTTCGCCAGGTTTCCGGGTGCAGACCGACTCTTCTCAGCGGATAATGTCTCAAGTGATGAGCGCTATAATAAATCCTCGAAATTATCGTCCTGCGAATCACCTCATGGCTACCAGCTAAACCATAAAGATTATTCATTCGAGCTATTATTTCTTCCACAAAGTCAAGTTCATCCATTGCCCTGGCCTTTTTCCTTTCTTTACTGTTTCAGGTAAATCACCATCCGGGTGACGCCACCTGTTTCAGGATTCCAGTCAAACTCAACCTCATCCATCAAGCTTTGGATGAGGAACAACCCCCAGCCACGCGAGGGTTGCTTTCCGGCTATCCGGGCATCAATATCGGGTTTCTGAATTTTACCGCGAATTCCTTTGCCTCGGTCATGGATATCCACTTGCAGCCTGGTATCCTCAGCGATGAATTCCACGAGCACCTTGACGTCAGCGTTTTCCTGATTGCCATGCTCGATGGCGTTGATACAGGCTTCATCGACAGCGGTTTTGAGGTCTTCGATTCGGTCTTCGGAAAAGCCCATTAGTTTGGCAACCGAGGCTGCTACATCCATTGCCACCTGCTCAAGCCCCAATCGACTGGGAATTGCAAGCTCGATTACCTCGCGGTACTTTGTTTCCATAAACATCTCTCCTAATTTTAATAAATCGGGAGCGTATTCCAAATTTCGTTCACGCTGCCATTTCCTCATACGCTACTACGGGCACGCTGACTTGCCGATAACAGTGGCTTTTCGTCTGCATTTCCGTTTCCAGCCGTTTCGCCACGTCCGCTGCGATGTAAACCTCGCCGCAATCCCGGCAGACGCGGACGGGGACCTTCTCAAACAGAAACAATTCCTCGCCCCACCACTCGTCAATCGTCATCTTTTGCGGCTCTGTCACGCCGCCGCACTCCACGCACTCGCTCAATTCAGTTTCGTCATTCATCGTTTTTTCCTCTTCTTTTCTTGTGGCGTCGCCATACTCCTCATGCGCATCAATTTAAAACCAACTTCTCACCTCTTCCTTTCCTCCCCCCCTTGATGGGGGAGGCTAGGTGGGGGTGAAAGTGGTACATTTGATTTCCTTTCACCCTCCCCTAACCCCTCCCATCAAGGGAGGGGAATTGATAAAAGGCGCTTAACTTGATGCGTATAGGTCATCGCCATACTCCTCTACAATTTCGCCCGTCAAAATCACAGATTCCACTTCAGCAATCGTAATCTTCCGCAATGCCATCCGTTTCTGCGCGTGCAATTTGAGCTCATACTGCCCCGCCTGCACCCGCCGTCGAATTTCGTCAATGTCGAAAATGAAGGGCATAGTTCACCTCTACTAATCTTCTCGTCTTGCGTCCCTGACCTACCAAATCCAGCACCCACTTTGACAATGGGAATATTCCATTCCTTTCTCTATAGTTGGATTTTGATTTTTTGTTTCGGATATACGAGAATCATACGTAGCGGCGTGGCTCAGTCCCGCCAATTGTCTTAACGGAGGAACGACGCTACGTTTTTTTTCTCCCCTGCGCCTTTTCTCCTTAGCTCCTCTGCATAGTTCCCCTCCTTTCTGGGGCAGGGGTGGGTAGGTAGAAGATGCGGATTTTAAAACATCACTATATCCGAATTAATATCTCAAAAACCAATAGAATGATGTGTGTTTCATGTCCACGCGAAACACAATACACATCACGTTTTACGTTTCACGCATCGCGTTACAACACTCGCACTACCACAACTGTCAAATCATCGTCCGGTTCAGGTTCCGTGAATGCCAGAACATCGGTGAGAATGGCATCTAACCACGCCTGTGCCGACAGTGCCTGAGACGCGAGTGAACTTAGCAAGGAGCCCATTCGCGTGTATTCGTACATTTGTTCGTTCACATCTTCGGCTTCGGACAAGCCATCGCTATGGAAAAGTAACACGTCTCCCGATAGCAATGGCACGGATGTGCCTACATAATCGGCGGGAAAGCGACAACCAAGTGGTATGCTACTTTGAATATCCAATTCAGCGAATTTGCCATTCCGAATCAGGATGGGTTTGGGAAGGCCGGCATTGAAGCAGGTGAGGATTTTTTGGCGGGTATCTATCAGGGCAAATGACATGGTGACAAAGGCGTTTTTGGATAATATCTCCTGTAGAGACTGATGCATATCCGTCATGATTCTGCCGGGAGGCTTACCACTCTTGATTTCGGATTGCAACATACCGTTGGCGAGAAAGGTCGTTGTAGCGGCTTTCATGCCATGCCCCGTAACGTCCATCAACACAATCCCTAATTGGGTTTTCTCCCCCACCTCTTTCCCCCCGTCCCCCCCGCATGCGGGGGGGTGGGGGGGGGATGTCGCGTCCATCCAGAGATAGGTGAAGTAGTCTCCTCCGACTTCGGCCGCGGGTTCACAGACGCCAGCGATGTCGAAGCCCTCAATTTGGGGCGCGCTTTTGGGCAACAACGACAGTTGCATCTCACGTGCATCTGCTATCTCCTGCTCAAGACGCTGACGCTCAATTTCTTGTTGGCGTAGATTGGCATTTTCGATGGCGATTGCTACTTGATTGGCAAACGCCATTATCAGTTCCAAATCGCGTTCAGTAAAAACGTTCTTGACAAGATGGTTATCAATGTAAATCAGTCCGATTACTTGAGCCGCAGTCTTCAGTGGTACGCACAAAATAGAGCTAAAATCAACGCTGATGACATTCGCCTGTGTTGCGAATCGTTTATCTGACCGCACATTGGTAATAACCCTGGGTTCACCAGTGCGTTCGACTTCTGACAAAACGTTTCGGCTGAATTGGAATTTATCGCTGGCAATAATTTCTTGGTTAATATTGCGGGAAACTTTGACGGTAAATTCGCCATTATCGCGGAGCATCACCAAGCCGCGCCTGGCACCCATCACCTGTACAATTTCGTCCAGCATTCGCTTTAGCAATTCGTCCAGGTCATGGATAGCGCTCATCTGTTGAGCTACTTGCATGAGTACATTGAATTCGCGAAGTACCAGCAGACAGTTAGTCATCATGTCGTGTAGAGCTTGCTTCTTTTTGGTAAAACCAGCTATGATAAATCCGATGAAAAAGGACAATATTGATAAAATTTTGCAAAAATGTCTTCCGGTTGCTTTGACAAATGAGATTCTTCTTCCTTCAAGGTCCGTAACGATGATACCCAGTGCCATTTTCCCCAACGTTGCTTGCTTAGAAGAGCTTTCCATTATCGCCGAATAAATCCAGGGAATAATCAGCCATACTATAGTTGTGACTTTTAAAAACCGAATCATCGGTAAGACAATGGATGATAAAACAATAATGGTCAAAGATATATCAATAAAAGCAGCGACAAACCTTCTCCAGAAACCCGCATATTGCACGGCAATTTTCGTTTTTCTTAATCGTCGACCTAAGTTTTTGAAATTTGTACCGCATCCCTGGCAAAACTGGGCTTGCTCGTCGTTTTCTCGTCCACATCTTGGGCAAAACACTGTTGTTCCTCCATATCTTATAGCCGCTGATTTTCAGATTACGCTGATTGGAGCTTTCTCTATCAGCGCTTTCTGCAAATCAGCGGCTATTATTTAATCAAACAGTAGGCATTATCGCACAACCTCGCGTTGTAGAACCAAGCATCAATTGTGTACAAGTGATAAGTGATAATGCAGTTCACTCATCACTTATCACTCATCACTATTGGTTTCTATACTCAATCGCGAAAAGCCGTTTTTTCAACAAACTTCGTGTATATCTCACTTAGATAATCCGCGGACATCTCGCGGATACCTTCTTGGGTAATAGTTTTCACAAGAGGGAAAATATTGGACTTTCGGTTATAGCCGCCTGTCGCGGCGTCATATTCGGAGGCGGCGTCCAATAATCTCAAAACAGTAGTGATGGATTCTTCCATCGTCAGTTCCACAAGCCGCTTTTCCCCCCAGCGATTAAGATAGTATAGAGCGCCGCGAATCCACACTGAACCAGAGCCGGTGGTGGCAAAATCCGCGCATTCAAATTGAGCGCCCAGAACATCATAGAAAAAGATCTTTGCACCGCCATTTTCTGCTTCATCATAAGCGGCAAAAATGGGAATCACCGCGCCCAATCCTTGCAACGCCAGCGGCAGATTGTCACGAAGTAGCTTTGAGAGCAGGCGCAATTTGCCCTCTAAACTCAATTCCTGTAATTGGCTGCGGCGGTAATATTTGAATGAATTCTCCAGCACTCTCGCCAGTTCGTAAGCTATCGCAGGCGAACCAGAAATTGCTAACACGGAATAATCATCAATATCAATTACTTTATCAGCTCTGTCATAAATCACAGAAGTTCCTGCAATCGCCCGTCTATCGCCGGCGATAACAACGCCTTCCGAGTACCTTACAGCGATAACCGTCGTGCCTTCCGTAGGCTGAATATATTGAGTTGAATTATTCGTGCTGTTGGGCGCGTTGATTCCAAATTTATATCCATTAGCTTTCACAAGACTGAGGAAATCACCTTTGTATTCCATTTTCATTCACCTGTACGTTGTCGATATCGGCGCGACTGATTTGGGTCAACCCGACGCATGCGGCGCAATAAATCCCGCGTGTCGGGCTTGTCAACATCCGGTCGCTTTGGACCGTCTTCATCTTGTTTTCGCTTATCCCACGGTTCCGCGGGTTTAGGGATTCTGTCTTGATAATTGATGTTCAGGTACTTCTCTGGCATTGTACTCAACCTCCTTCAAATTGTGATAAACTCTGTGCGGTTCAGAAACCAGGTTTTTCTCAAAAACCTGGTTTCTATGTATCCTAACTACTGCCAGTTTCCTGAAGATTTATTAACTATAATACCAATTTTTAATTATCACGTCAACGAAAAAATGAATATGGTTAGATTGTTTTGACATTCAAGATTTTACGCAGGCCTTCGGGATTTTTAGAAACCCTGAGGGTCTGCTAAAAGTCCGAAGTTCCTCAAAATTCTTAACCCTAATGTCTGACTTTTTTCGGGATGGTATTGAGTAGCGAAGATATTGTCCTTATGAATGATAGAGGTAAAATCAATTCCGTAGTTCGTTGTCGCCGCGATGACTGAGGGGTCATCTGGGACGACGTAATATGAATGGACGAAGTATAGGTAAGATTTTTGTGGGATGTCTTTTAAAAGCGGAATATCCTTTTTAATCTCAAGCTCATTCCAACCGATATGAGGCACTTTAAGTCCGGTAGGGAAACGAACCACATTGCCGGGTATGATATCCAATCCGAAATGTCGTCCGCCTTCTTCGCTTTCGGTAAATAGCAGTTGCAAGCCTAAACAAATGCCCAAATATGGTTTGCCTGCGTTTATTTCTCGCCGAATCGCTTCGACTAAATTCGCTTCCTCCAATCGTCGCATAGCCGCGCTAAATGCGCCAACTCCGGGCAAGACGATTGCATCCGCATCCGCAAGTTTGTTAGCATCATCTGTGATAATAGCAGTAACGCCAACCCGTTCAAATCCTTTTTGAACACTTCGTAGATTACCCATTCCATAGTCTATAATTGCAATCATTTTAAGTCTCCATTTCGCCAGAAACCCGTTTTCTCTCGTCAGAAACCCGTTTTCTCGGAGAAAACGGGTTTCTTATATCACCATAATCTTGGTCGAAACTTCTCGTCATTCAGAATTATTACATTTTCCCCAGACTGCGCAAGAACGAAAAAGCCACGTCTGTATGCATATTTATCCGCTTCTTCCTCCATTCGCATTCCAGCCACGGCCCCCATCACTTTTCTGTCGTTGTATTCTGGAAAAAAGTTTCTGAACCTATCCAATCGTTCTATGTGTTCATTCACATCCTCAACCTTCAGCGTAGTCTTAACCTCTACCGCTACTACCCACTCCTTATTGATGCCGAGTATATCTATCTCAATCTCTTTCCCATCGCGGCGACGCTTGACACGTTGCTGTGTACCTTCCATCTCAACTCCGCGCTCCTTAAATAACCTCACCACTGAAGGCTCTACCATTGATTCTACAAACTTACTCCAACTTCCTGTTAGTTCAGTAATCTGCTTAGTAAGACGTTCATCTAGCTCCCGCATCCTACTATCTGTCTCCTGCATCTGTTTTTTCGTCTCGCGAGCAGACTGAGCTGTCTCCCTCAAAATGTCCCATATTTCTTCTATTTGCTCTTCAGTTCTTTCAGCCATGCTTATCACCTCAAAGTAAAAGTTTTTAATCTAATTTTGGTGTTATCATTCTCAAAAGTTCACGCTTCTTCGGTTTTCAACCGTTTAGTACCTATTTGAGGATTGTCATTTTCTTCGTCGCACGAAATTCACCCGCTTTCAGATGGTAGAAGTAGATGCCGCTTGAAACCAATTCCCCCGTGTCGCTACGTCCGTTCCAATAAGCGGCTTTATCCCTTGTGAGATGTGAACCCGCAGGTTGAGCGCCTAACGAAAACGTGCGAATTCGATGTCCCTGAACATTATAGATGGCGATTTCTACACTCGCATCAGCAGCAAGGTCATAGGGTATCCACGTCTCTGGGTTGAACGGATTTGGATAGTTTTGTAGCAACGCTGTTTTTGCAGGCTTTTTCTCAAGGGTGAAATCAAAAGCGACATTTGCTGACCGAATGTCATCGCGGGTAATATTTAGTTTGACGCTGTTATTCGTAAATCCCCTATGTGAAGCTTCAACGCTGATTAGGAAAGTATCGTCAACCTGGGCGGCGATACCTCCTGCAAAACTCGCCAGCGTTACAACATATCGTCCATGTCCAGCAGTCGCTCCCGTCACTGCAACATCTTTTTGACCTGTGGTTAAATTACAAACTGTAACATTGATTTCATCAAGATAGGAGCCATCTTGCCCCTTTATCAATCCTGTCACTGCAAAGATGGGCGTTTTTAAATCGCTGCCTTCCGACAAGACAACAGTTGGGGAGGGAATCCCACTCACATTTTGCCACGCTTTACCTTCATAAGTAACTTCCTTAGCTTTCGTCATCATGAGGATATATCCTTCCCCGCCCTCTACCGTTGCGTTAGCAGGAGAATTTTCAGGAAAATTGGGCATAAAGGTTGTGAATTTCCCCGCTCCTTTGTCATACCAGATAACCATCGATGCTTCCGGCCCGATATGCTTCAACAAGTCGCTCATCCGCCAGGTTTCGCCAGGGTCAAGAGGAACTGCAATCATATTAATCCCCTTGGAGTAATTTACTACAACGGTACCGCCGCACTGAGAGATTGGTCGAGCATCGGCGAGAATTTTGATTTTCGTCGGAGAATTTAGGACATTGCTTGTAATCGTAAGTGTGCCTTCAATCTGAACTTCGGCGGGGGCAGTCAAAGTTAAGGTAATCTCATGTGCCTTGGCGCCTTGCGCGACGGTGAAGGAAGTTTCAGAAATCTTCCAAATAGCGCCGAGGTCGGCCGTGATGTCTGTTACATTGAGGTCGGCCTCGCCGATGTTGCTGATGGAAACGGTGAGCTGGGCTGCCTCTCCGACAGTGATGTTGCCAAAGTCGATTGGATTAGGAGTGACGGAAATCCGGGGTTGTGGTTCATGAGAAAGCGAGCCATCAGAAAAAACACGTTGCGCGTAGATGTTAACGCCCCCCCATGCAATAATCGCCCCACCAGAGCCATCGCTTACTATGGTGGGATACTCTTGGTCATATTTAGCCGTGCAGACAGCCACACCATCTGCCGTCCACTTTACTGTCCCAGAAGCATCCACACCTTGAGCGTATATGTCGTAGTCGCCGCTGCGCTTGTCCATCCATGTGATAATCGCCCCGCCAAAGCCATCGCTAACTATGTGGGAACCCGATTGGTCGTATAGGGCAGTGCAGATAGGCACGCCGTTTTCCGTCCACTGGACTACCCCAGAAGCATCCACGCGTTGAGCATAGATGTCCCAGGTGTCACTGTTGCGCAAGTCCCGCCATGTGATAATTGCCCCGCCAAAGCTATCGCTCGCTATGTCAGGAACACTTTGGCTGCCTGAAGCATCCGTGCAGATAGGCACACCGTTTTCCGTCCACTGGACTATCCCAGAAGCATTCACGCGCTGTGCGTAGATATCCCAGGTTTTGCCGCTGCGATAGTCATGCCATGTGATAATTGCTCCACCAGAACCATCGCTTATTATGGTGGAATAAGATTGTTCGTTTGAAACCGTGCAAATAGGCACACCGTTTGCCGTCCACTTTGCTCCGTTTGCCGTCCACCTCACTGTCCCTGAAGCATCCACGCGTTGAGCGTATATGTCAAAGTTGTTGCTGCGATAGTCCGTCCATGTGATAATTGCTCCGCCGGAGCCATCGCTAACTATGGTGGGATACCATTGGTCTCCTGAAGCCGTGCAGATAGGCACACCATTTTTCGTCCACTTTAATGTTCCTGAAGCATCCACGCGTTGAGCGTAAATGTCCCAGTTGCCGCCGCGTTGGTCCATCCATGCGATAATCGCCCCGCCAGAGCCATCGCTTGCTATAGTGGGAAATCGTTCGGTCGTTGAACCTGTGCAGATAGGCGCGGACGTCGTCCATTGTAGTGTCCCAGAAGCATCCACGCGTTGCGCATAGATGTCCTGCGAAAAGCCGGATATCCATGCGATAATCGCTCCGCCAGAGCCATCGCTAACTATGATATGGTCATGTTCGCTATATATACTTCCGGAAATATAGACACAGTTTTCCGTCCACCGAACTATCCCATTCGCATCCACACGCTGAACATAGACGTCCTCGCGGGTGCTTCCGCGTTCGTCCAGCCATGTGATAATTGCCCCGCCGGAGCCATCGCTAACTATTTTTGGAAGAAATTGGCCGTCGTCTCCCGGGCACATAGGCACATTGATATTTGGGTCGCCAGGCCATGCTGCCAACGACAACTGAGGTATCCATAGCCCGGCTAACGCTAAAATAACAATGATTAAAAATCTTCTTTGAAACATTTGGGTTTTCATTTTTACTTTCTCCTTCCTTTGGAGTAGAATTTCATGGATTCGATGGCAACAGGTAAATCCATGAAATCTTAATGATTCTTTGAAAGTACATGGGTTTGACCTCCGAACGGCATCAATTCCAAACACTATAAACTATACACCGCATCTTTGCCATTGTCAAGGGAAAATTTCGCCCCCTACCTGAACAGTTACTCTTAACGGAAATTGCTCCTCAATCCATTCATTTCCATGGGCGGGGTTATAAATGAGACCGCGTTTCACATCAAGACATAGGTCTAAAAGTTCCATCACGATATGTCCAACAAGCACAGGAGCATTATCAGGCAAATCCGTGACCTGCATCGAACCTGACCGTCCCAAAATAGTAAATTCGACTTCGGAGTAAACCGTCCGTTCGACGATACCATTTGCGGTCATTGACTTTGCTTTGCCAACAGGAGTTAATCCCAATTGTTGGATGAGATGTTTAGGCAGTGAAAATCGTGATGCGCCTGTGTCAACAAGCGCGTCTTTGACGATTAGTTGACGCACATATTCGGGTTTAATAAACCCTCTCTGAGCTAAGATTGCGTCTTCTCAATTAACAAATTTAATTTCCGTTGTATGTCGCATTATTATCCTTTCCTCCAATCTGAGCGTGTAAATAAACTACACTTACTCCACAGCGTATTCTGTATATTTACGCATGCTCGGTGAGTGAAAGCCTAAGACAATTTTATCTTTTGGAATGCCTGCCGCAAGTAATTCGCGAGTCACTCCATCTTCGATTCCATCATATTGGATCCAAATTCTATCCTCTTTAATATCGATATGGATAACTGGCCGAAAAACTCGTTTCTTACCCTCTATCCAGCCTATTTGAAGGAGTTGATAATGTTTCCCCGTATCATCAAAAATAACTTCTTGTTCAAATTCCCCATTGGCAGGCTTTATTTGAGAATACTCGGTCAAAATTTGTTTAATAATAGAGGGATAATCTCGTCCTACTACACGCTGTCTATCCATTGTGTAATTACCTCCCTTGTCTTGTCAAACACGATTAAATTAGTTTGATTCATTTCTCACAACACACCTTTGGTCGATGGCACTCCGCTTACTCTCTCATCGAAACTGGTCGCCTGGTCAAGCGCTCTTGCTGTGGCTTTGAAGATTGCTTCGATGATGTGATGGCTGTTGTTTCCGTAAGGTACGTTGATATGCAAAGTTATGCCGCTGTTGTTTACATAAGCGTGGAAAAATTCCTCCACTAATTCGATATCAAAATCACCGACCTTGCCAGCCTTCAGTGGGGTATTGTAGATGAGATATGAACGACCGCAAATGTCCAGGCTAACATGCGCTATCGCCTCACACATCGGCGCAGAAAAATTCCCGAACCTGCGAATGCCGGATTTATCAGCAAACGCTTGCTCAAAAGCCTTACCCAGGCATATTCCAACATCCTCTACAGTGTGATGGAAGTCAACGTGAATATCTCCTTGCGCCTGCAAGTTCAAATCGAATAAACCATGACGGGTAAATAATTCCAGCATGTGGTCTAAAAAACCTACGCCTGTGCTGATGTTAGATTCTCCCACACCGTCAATATTTAACTTCAAATGAATTTGAGTTTCTTTCGTTTTTCGTATAATTTCTGCTTCTCGTTTTTCCATATTTTTACACCTGTCCAGACTTCCGAAGTCTCGAAGACTTCGGAAGTCTAAAATTATTTCGGCAATTTCCTAACCCACAGATAAATTCCCACATTCATACCACCGATAAAACCGAATATGTAAGATTGGAGTCCGGCTGCTGATGTCCGGGCGAAAATATTCCACAGCACAGGAATTCCTAAAGCCAATATGCCAAAAATCGTCGTGATTTTCCCAAGGGCGGTATTCCACATTTTGACCTTCTTCAAGAGGAGGTCAATATAATATTGCGCGAACAGATATGATGTCAATCTGCCCTGGATGAAACCGAGTACAATACCAATGGCAAAAGAGAAGACAAGAGACAGTCTATCGTAATGAAATCGCCATGATGTAGATACCGCCATAGTCCACATAAATTGACCGAATATGGAGCTTGCAATCATGACAATAAGGGCGTGCGGACGCATGATAAAAGGCAGCATACGTTTGTGTAATATCGGTTTGTTTTTTATGTCTTTCATTAGGGTGCTCACCATCTAATACTTGGCTTATAATGTGAATGGCAAAATGGCAAGAGGGCAAGACGGCAATTGCCGTTGTATCGTCTTGCCGTTTAACCGTTTTGCCATTCCCGCAAAACCAAAGCAATAAATGATGACTACCTTTCATTAGAAAAGTCCATTTAAAAACGCGTTGTTTTCTTCAGGTGTGCCCACTGTTACGCGCAAGCAATTGCGCAGTAACCCAGGACGGTTCAGGTTTCGGATTAAAATTCCTCTGGTCAATAAATGTTCGAAAAGACTGTCAGCGTCTTCTTCAGTCCGAAAAAGCACAAAATTTGCGTCCGTCGGAAATGGGTGGATATGGTCAAGTTGCGCAAGACTTTGGAAAATTCTCTCGTGTTCTTTAAGGATAACGCTGATTTGGGCTGCGGCTTGGTGGCTATGTTCCAATAGCTTTAAAGCTACTTTTTGAGAGAAACTGTTCAGATTGTACGGCAAACGAACTTTGTGTATTTCCGATATTATATCAGGGTGTGCAATCATATAGCCTACTCTCAGACCCGCCAAACCGTAGGCTTTTGAGAATGTCCTCAAAATCACAAGGTTAGGATACTGATTCAAGATGGGAAGGAATGTCTTCCCTGAAAATTCGTAATAAGCCTCGTCTACAATGACAATTGTATCATCACGTTCAAGAAAGTCAATAATTCCCTGACGGTCAAAACAATTTCCCGTTGGATTATTAGGATAACTGAAAAATACTAAATTTGTCCCGCCCGACTTTAACTCTGCAATCAGTTTGTCCACCGATATATCGAAATCTTCCGTCAGGGATGCGCTACGAACTTCTACGCCTGCAACTTTAGCGAGGATTTCGTACATCGAAAACGTTGGCGCGGGAAAAACAACTCTGGCGTCATCTCTTCCGAAAGCTGTGATTAAATAACTAATTAACTCGTCCGAACCATTGCCCATGACGATTTGTTCAATATTAACCCTCAACTGCTCTGAAAGTTTTGCTCGCAATTCCTTTGCAGTCGGGTCAGGATAACGATTAAAGGAATGTTTCAATAATTCAGAAGCAAGTATTTCTTTAATTTCCTTGGGCAGGTCAAAAGGATTTTCGTTGGCATCCATCTTTATCCGATATGGAACGTCTTTCACTTCATAAGGACGCAAATCAGCTAAATTAGAACGGGTAAATTTTTTCAGGTTCATTTTTATCTCTCTTCTTGTCGTAATTTGCCAATGTCTAAAACATCATCTCACTATTTGTTTTTACTGGCCCCCCATGTAACTGCCAGCTTGCCATATACAGAAACAACAAGTACACTTCGTTGTAAGCCTGCCTGGTATATCTTTGCGATTTCACCAGCCCTAAGCGCAGTGTCAAAGATGGCAACGTCGTCCATTGCTCCTTTATACCAATGTGCGGTATCAGCATAGTAACCAAGCAGCAGCGGCGTAGGGCCATCTTTCAAATCGCCTCCTGCATCGTCAACCTTTGCAGTAATGTCCTCGCCGTTATAATAAACAATAGCTTGCCGGGTTTTGCTATCGTAAGTGCCGGCGAGATGTTGCCATTTATCAGGGGAGATTATTGGTTTGGACCAGCCCAGCACGTTTTTCGCGCCTGGGTCGATTATCAACACACACGTCTTGTCATTTATTATCTGTATGCCATATTCTCTGTTGGCTGCATCACAGCAGAGGTCTTTAGAAAACAAGCGCGACTGATTTGTGATGGAAGCAGCGTCAGGCTTAATCCATAACATCATGGTAATTTGCTTCATTGGATTTAGTGTTGGGCTATCGGGTATAGTGACATAATTCCCCACCGTTCCAGGCAAGCTCAACGCTTTGCCAAACTTCCCTTCAACCCACTCTGCCTTTCCAACGATTTTTCCATCATTCCCACTCTCCGAACTATCAGAGACAACATCACCTTTCCCTTCCTCAAATAGCCAGATACCAACAGGCTTTGCCAAAACTGCAGTTGCTAATGTGCAAAGGAGAAACAGACTTGTAAAGCTCAAAACTAAAACTTTCATTTTATCTCCCTCCTTTCTGAGGCTGTTTTTCCTGTACCTATCTTTGCCACATCTATGGGTTGAAATCCAAGTTTGAAGGCTGGTGATTCTGATTTCAGACGGTAGTCGTTGTGCTCAAGGTCAACAAACATCGGGTCGGCTATCACGGAATGCGTATCGTAGCCCATCTTCTGCCACTCAGCAATTGGAAATATCTTGAGACCATCACGTTCAAGGTGGACGTTATACTCTCCGGTCGCTGCGTTAAAGAACAGGTTGTAATCTGACTGTCCAAGCGTTCTGTCGGTCCAATGATGCAAAAGGAACAGGTGGCCATCAAAATTGGAGTGAGAACGATAGAAGATGTTTCTACAATAACGGTTACCAGTCATGAAGTCGCCCATCTGGGAAGCCCAATACATTGCCGGGCTCCAGGTGCGGAGCGAATATCTGCAGTCAACGATTATGTTGTTCTCAATGATGTTATTCTTTCCACCGTTTACCACGATTCCAATGGCGTTGCAGCGCACTATAATATTCCCATACACCAAGCAGTTGCTGGCGAAGTTGTCAAGGTAGATGCCATGCGCGTTCTCTTTATCAGGCACAAGGTTCCCTTCTTTGTCTATCACGCAGCCGCGTGTATCAGTTATGAAGTTGAACCGGATGATGTGTCCGGACCTCTCAGCGCCTCTTTCACATCTATCCTGCGGGTCTTCCATCCACATATTGATTGCAGTGTTGTCGTAAGTCTCCAGGCAGGTATGGTGAATCTCGTTGTATTCAACAATGTTGCGGCCAAACCCGCTATTTCCAAGGTTGATGGCATGGTGGGGCATGCGCTCGATAAGGTTGTGACCGATAACGTTGCCATCGCTTACGCCAAGAAATATACCAGCAACATACTTATCGAAGACTCCACAGTGGTGGATGTGATTGTACTCTACCTGGTTGTAAACTGGATGATGTGGGACTGGATGGAAGTATTTGCTCCCTATCAAAACCACTCCACACGCTCCCGCATGGCTAATCTCGTTATGTTGTATAAGGTTTCGAGCATTGTCGTCTTCAAGATAGATACCGTTGCCGCCGACGGCGTAAAAATGGTTTTTCTCAAGGCAGCAGTGTTCTGCGCCCCTCATGTGCACAGCTTCGCCGCAGTATTTCCTGCCAGGCGCTGGGAACATAGCGCCATAGCCTTCGTGGCCTCCGCGATGCATATTGTCTCCGCCTTCGGTCTCTGTGAAGGTGAAGCCAGAGATGTTTATCCATGAGGCGCCACGCAAATCTATTAAACAGGAAAGCACCGGCGCTACAATCGCAGCATCCTCAATTGATTCCGTGGGAGGCCAGAAGTATAGTTTCCCATCCTCAGTGTCTAAACACCACTCACCCGGCTGGTCCAATTCCTCAATAACGTTCTCCACATAAAAGCGATAGTTTGCGCCAATGGGGGTTGGTATATACCACGGGGCAATGTTAAAGTCTTTGACGCCGTTCACCATAGTGATGACGCGATTCTCGTAGTCCATCGTCTTTAGCGGCATAATGGTGGTTGGTCCCCAAGGATGCAAAATGTAGACTTCCGCTTCCGCAGGCTTTTCCCAGTGACGCGTGAATGTGCCTGGCTTGTATTTGAACGCGGTAAAGCTCCCCTCGTAGGCTGGCCCTTCTGGAAATGCCCAGCCGCCGTAGAGTGGATTTTCATGGTCAAAGTTTGGATAGCGGGCTCTTATCTGGCGCTGACCATTGAAGAAAAGCTGCCTGAACTTCCACTTTCCACCTTTAGCTTCTTTTAGCTCGCATTGAAGAATCTTGTCCTTGTAAGGCTTCCAGCCACTGACCTTCCTACCGCCGCTGAGAATCGGTTTTTCGCCCGGATACGCAGTGTATGTTATTGGAGAATCTTGTGTGCCACTGTCCGCAGCACTCAAGACCAGGGTATCTTCAAGGTAATATTTACCACTTCTCACCATCACGGTGATGGACTTTTTCAGACCACTCTCCTTTATTTGGCGCACAGTGTCTCGCGCCCTTGCAAGCGTGGCAAAAGGCCCATCGGTCTTATCATCGTTCGGTTCTGCCAACCTTCCAGACCAGGCGTCATTCCCATTTTGGGCAACCAAAAATGTGGTTTCCGCCTCCTGGTTCACCTGAGTAACCTGGCTACCAGCAATAATCAACAAGCCTCCTATTATTTCAACCATTTTATCCCTCCGTCTTATAATTATCCCTATGCTAATTTGCCAATGTCACATATATGACTTGTAGCTAATTATCTATTCACCGGCCTGCCTCAAAACCATTTGGATTAAACGGTCGGTCAACCACATCCCCGTCTGACGAAGTTTTGCAATTACAGGTGCCACGGCAATGAGATAACCCGCCTGCTTTGCTTTTAAGTAAGTTCCAAAAAACAGTGTAACCTTTTCCTACGTCGTTTTTTTCTCACCGCAGCGGTCGCAGAGGAGGCGCAGAGAACGCAGAGAACAGACGAAGTTAAAAGGAACGAAGCCATCTCCGTGT
>Ga0194125_10000234_pt1 | contig 89548 bp, 53 predicted proteins | sample TA2KigC250mmetaG_FD_148626 | JGI IMG/M metagenome (GOLD analysis project Ga0194125, IMG submission 148626) | Freshwater microbial communities from Lake Tanganyika, Tanzania - TA2015034 Kigoma Deep Cast 250m | ecosystem: Environmental > Aquatic > Freshwater > Lake | place: Tanzania: Lake...
GGCGGGCGGTTTGAGTTGCTCGAAGTACAACGGCAGGGTTCCCAGGTGGACCCCATCGACGGCCAGGTCGACGGTGTACTCGCCGAAGCGCTCGAGTTTGAGACCGTTAATGCCCATAATCAGGTTGAAGGCGGCACTGCGCGCGGTCTCGCCGAAGCGGACGCCGACCTCTCCTTCGATGGCTGGGAGGACGGTCTTGCCATCTTCGTCGCCGAAGGTGACGCGGAGTTTGTGGCGGCCTTCCTCGATGCGGTGGAAGCGCAGCCGGGCGGCTACGGCGCAGTGGGGTTGGACCATCGGGGCCTGGGGCGCGCCCAGGCGGTCAAACGCGCCCAGGATGTTCAGTTTGCCGCCCGAGTCCGTCGCGGCGTCGCACAGGGTGAACACTTCGAGTTTCATGGGCGGATCGGCGGCGCCTGTCGATGCCGGTGGCCGAGGCCACTCCGACGGCCCGGGGTCGAGGTGGGCGGCGAGTGGCCGCAGCGGCCCGCGGGCGGATGGAATCGGCCGGCGACGGGTGGGCTGGCCGCAGCCTATTCGAGCCGCTTGACGCGGATGTTCTTGAAGCGGATGACGCTCTTGGGGTCGTGGGCTTGGAGGGCGAAGGTGCCCTCGTCGAGTTTGCGGGTGTAATCCGAGCGCGGCTGAGCTCCGGGCGGCTCGGTGTACTCGAGGACGATCTGGCCGTTGACGCGGACGGTGACCTTGTTGTTTTGAACGGCGATATGCTGCGTCCACCACTGGCCATCTTGGGCGGGCGAACCGCTCACGTTCACCACGTCGTAGAGGCTGCCGGTCTTCTTCCAGTCGCTATGGGTGTTATTGACTTGGCACTCGAAGCCGTACTTGGGCCACCCGACCTCTTGGTAGCGGGTGTGGAAGTAGATGCCTCCATTCGAGTTCTTCTCGGAGAAGACGTCCACTTTGAGCTCGAAGTTGCGGAACGGCTTGGGGTCGCCGACGTAGAACAGGTGACAGCGCGGCCCGCGGGTGGTGAGGGCCCCGTCCTCGATCTTCCAGGTGCTCGAGTTTTCCGTGGCCGGCTTCCAGCCCTCGAAGGTGCGCCCGTCGAAGAGCGAGACAAAGCCGTCCTCGGAATCCGCGGCGAGGGCGTGGGAGCTAGCGGCGAGGAGCAGAGTAGCGGCGATCAGCGAGATGTGTTTCATGGGTGCAGTCTACGGTGGCAGGGGTGGCCTGCAAGCTTTCTGCGGCGCGTGCCCTCGATGCCGGGACTGCTATGAGGCCGGATGGGCCGGGGCCGAGGCGAGGCGGCGCGCAGCCCGGGAGCTATCCATTCCGCGTCCCGCACAAGTGCCGGGCTGGCTCAGTTACCCCAGGGATCTGTTCCCTCGTCCGGCGACGAGGTTCGTTGCGCCATCCACCAGACGTCGCGGTGGTTGGGGGTGCGGCCGTTGTGGAGCCGGCCCAATTCGGTGACCTTGGCCCCCAGGCCGCTGCTGGCGGCGGTGGAAGTGCTTTCGACCCACTTATGGGTCTCGGCATGGCCATCGATGAACGAGAGGGCGCCGGCGTTGTTGTGGAAGCCGGCCGGGTAATCCACCCAGCCTTGGGTGCGGGTATCGGCGAGGTTATTGGGCATGCGAAAGCCGAAGCCGCCGTCGTTAATGCTGGCAGGATGCTCATCGATGAACATCATGTTGGCCAGGCACTTAATCCCCTGGGCCTTGACCTTGGCCCCCGCCAGCGCCGGTAACAACATCCCAGCCAGAATGGCAATGATGGCAATGACCACCAAGAGCTCGATCAGGGTAAAGCCGCGGGGCCGCGCCGTTGACGACGCGGGGTGACGGACAGAGCTGGGATTGTGCCTGACCTCGAGGCGCTCAGGCTTCGGCCAGGGCGCGGTTAATCCGTTGAATGGCTTCATCGATTTCCGCGGTGCTCTTGAACCCGATGACGGCGGCGTCCAGCAGACCGGATTGGTAGGCGAAGCGGATGGACCGGTCGCGCTGCTCGGGTTGGGTGAAGTCGCCGTTCCCGATGAGTTTCATGCCGATGATGCCCCGGCCTTGGGCGCGCATAGCCTTGATCTCGGCCAGAGCGGAGGGCACATCGCCTGGGCAGTTGAAGTCGAAGGTTGCGCCGTCGACTTTGTGTCCCTGGGGATTGATGCGGACGAGGTGGGCGTCCACCCAGTCGACTTTGGTGGCGCGGGTCAAAGCGGGCAGGCCGTGACAGGAGACCCCGTGCGCGAGGATGATCTTTTTGGCTTTCGCCTCGGCGAAGACGTCCATGACCCGCTTCCGCTCCTCGTCCCAGGTGTCGGTGGTGGCGTAATGGCAGAGCATGCTGTCGATGTAGTCGGTGTTGAACACCTTGCGATGCCGGTCGATGACCTCCATAGCCCGCTCCGGCGCGCCGGGGATCTTGGACTGGATGAAGAGCTTCTCGCGCGGCAACCCCTTGATCGCGCCGCCAATCCACTCGAAGGTGTGGTAGCTCTGCGCGGCGTCGATGTAGGTGATGCCTTGGTCGTAGGCGTAGCGGATCAAGCGGTCGAAGCCTTGCCGCCCGAGCGCGTGTTGGACTTCGCCACTGTTGCTGCCCGTACCGATGCCCAAGCGGCTGAGCTTCAGACCGGTCTTGCCCAGTGTCACCTGGTCGACCGCGGTGCGTTTGGCGGTCTGGGCCGGGGCAGGGGCGGGTTCGCCCGCTCCGAGCGGAGGCAACATGGCTGCGCCCAGGACGGTGGCGGTTCGGGTCAGGAATTGACGGCGGGTTAGGCGGGGTGAGGCCATGGCGTTGCCTTTCAGGATGCTGGGTCACTGATGAGTTGCCGCGGTGGACTGCAAGTCGGCAGGGCGCGCAGTCCTCTGCGCGCCGCAGTCTCCCGGGTCCACCGTGGTTCGGCGCGCAGAGGACTGCGCGCCCTGCTACCCGCAGACGGCTGTCGATCCCAAGGTCTCATCAGGATCTGGCTGCGGCGACGGGAGGGTCGGGCTCGGGGTTCATGGGAGGGACGGGGTGCACCCGGCGCCGGCTCAGACGACTTCGCGGTAGACGTCCGGATGCGGCCGCGAGATGAGCACGGCATTCACCAAGACACCGGCGTCGCTGATGATTCGACGGCCAGCGGCCATGGCGGACTGGACCGAGCCGACATCGCCGGTCATGGTGCAAAACGCTTTACCGCCCAGGGCCATGGCCAATCGGATTTCGAGCAAGGTGACCGCCGCCGCTTTGGCGGCGGCGTCGGCGCCATGGATGAGGGTGGCGACGTTGAACGATTCGAGGATGCCCAACGCGCCGTTGGGTTCAGCCGGGGTGGAGCGGCCGAGGGCGGTGAAGACCTCGGGGTGGACGTTGGCGATGACGAACTGGTCGATCAGGCAGCCATTGGCGGCGGTGGCCCCGGCGGCGACGGCGGCCTGGACTGCGGCGGTTTCGCCGCCGATGAGGACCATGTACTTGCCGGAGCAGATGGACCGCGACAAGAGCAGGCGGACGTTCCCAGCCTTGAGCATGGTGTCGGCGACCTCGAAGCCTGAGGCTACACTCGATAGTTCGATTAACCCGATCGATTTCTCGCTCATGCGGTTCTCTCCAAGACGATGCGGTCAGTGACGGAGGCGACACGCCCGGCGAAGGGGGCATGGATGACCGCGCCGAGGGCGTTGGGCGGGATCTGGCCCAAGGCCTGCCCGGCCTGGACGCGGTCGCCCGGCTTGACCAGGGGTTGATTGGCGACGCCGGCGGACTGTTTGAGCGGCAAGACCACTTGCGCCGGTTCGAGGGTGGCGGCTTGCCAGAGGGCCGGATCGTCGTACTGCTGGATGTACAGCTTCTTCATGAGGGTCTTGATGGGGACCCGCCGGCCTTCGCGCATCCCGTGCGGTTTGACAGTGGACGCACCGGTCCACTTGAGTCCGGCGCGGCGCATCTCGACCTTAGATTGGTCGCAAGCCTCTTTCGGGAACAACTCTTCGGGACAGGCGTAGAGGGTGCACAGGCCGCAGGCGCAGCAGAGGGCGGCCCATTGGTTCCAGTAATCGTTGCCGGTGGCGGTGAAGGCCAAGCTGCGCATGACTTGGTGGGGTTCGACCGCGTAACCGAGCAGGAAGCGCGGGCAATACTCGGTGCAGTAACGGCATTGGTCGCAGGCGGACTTGCCGATTTGGTTTTGCGCGGCTGCCGGCTTGAGCTTGCGCTGGACGATGCGGTGGTCCCGGGGCAGGACGACCACGCCGGTGGCGGTCTTTGTGATGGGGGCGTCCAAATCCTCGGTGGTCTCGCCCATCATGAGGCCGCCGATGCAGAGCACGGGTTGGTCTGTGGCGAAACCGCCGGTGGCCTCGATGGCGTCGCGGAAGGTGGTTCCGACCGGCACGCTGAGGGTCACGGGTCGCCGGACGGCCCCGGCGAGGGTGACGGTCTTATGGGTTACGGGCTTGCCTTCGTGGGCCGCCGCGACGTTGACCAGGGTCTCGACGTTGTTGACGACCACGCCGACCTGGATCGGGATGCCGGCTGGGGGGATGAGGCGTCCTGTAACGGTAAAGACCAGGTCGTACTCGTCCCCGGCAGGGTAGTAATCCCCGAGCAACTGCACGCGCACCGCGGTGCCGTGGCAGGCGGCTTGGACAGCCTCGACGGCGCGCTGTTTTTTGGCCTTGATGGCGATGACCCCGTCGGGGGCGCCGACCGCGGCCATGCTCAACTGCATGCCGCGCACCAGGGCTTTGGCCTGATGTTCCATCACGGCGGCGTCCTTGTGCAGCAACGGTTCGCACTCGGCGCCGTTAGCGATCACCGTGTCGGCCTTCGCCGCCAGCTTCACGTGGGTTGGGAACCCGCCGCCGCCGGCGCCAACCACTCCCGCCTGTCTGACCTGCTCCGCTAGAGTCATCCGGGGACGGAGCATAGGGGGCCTGGGTGGGAAGACCAAGCGAAATGCGGGGTTGCCGAGCCGCTTGTGGGGGGGCACTGGTTCGCTGGCTTCGAAGCTTCGATGGTGAGCTCGCAAGCGGTGCGCCACAGGACATCGACCCGCGTGCAGAGATTCCCGTTGGCAAAGCGCTCGATCGGGTTACATTTCGGGTGATTGCGAGCGATGGCGGACGCAGGCTCAAACGAACCGGCCGAGGGCGATGCCCTTCTCCCGAGCAGGCATGGCGCGGCGCCGCGGCGGGTGCCGGTGGCCAATGCGCGGTTGGCCGAGGTGCTAGATGGGCGCACGGTGGTTGGGAGGTTGTGGCGCGCGGAGGGAGAGCGCCTTCGTTGTGTGGCCTGCGGGCATCGCTGTCTGATCCCGGAGGGCCGGCGCGGCATCTGCAAGGTGCGGTTCAATGCCGGCGGTCAGTTGCGCGTGCCGTTCGGCTACGTGGCCGGGGCGGCTTGCGATCCGGTCGAGAAGAAGCCGTTCTTTCACGTGTACCCCGGGAGTGGGGCGTTGACGTTCGGGATGTTGGGCTGCGACTTTCATTGTAGCTACTGCCAGAACTGGATCACCAGCCAAGCCTTGCGGGACGTGGCCGCCGAGTCTCGGATCCAGGCTACGACCCCCGAGCGGTTGGTCGCTGCGGCCCAGCGGCAGGGAGCGCGCCTGATGGTGTCCAGTTACAACGAGCCCCTGATCACGGCGGAATGGGCGGCGGCGATCTTCGAACGAGCCGCGGCTGCCGGTCTGCTCTGCGCCTTCGTCTCGAACGGCAACGCCACGGCCGAGGCTCTGGATTTTCTTCAGCCATGGTTGTCGGCCTGCAAAGTGGATCTGAAGAGCTTTCGTGATCGCACGTACCGCTCGCTCGGGGGAACGCTAGCGCAGGTGACCGAGACGATTCGCCTGGTGCACGCCCGGGGTTTGTGGCTCGAGGTCGTGACGTTATTGGTGCCCGACTTCAACGACGATGAGCAGGAACTGCGCGACCTGGCGCGGTTTCTGGCCTCGGTAAGCCCGGACATTCCCTGGCACGTCACGGCCTTTCACCCAGATTACCGAATGACCGAACCGCGGTCGACTCAGGTGAACGATCTGCTCCGGGCGGCGGAGATTGGCGCAGGCGAAGGCCTGCGCTTTGTGTACGCGGGGAACCTCCCCGGGCGCGTGGGGCGTTGGGAGGACACTCGCTGCCCCGGTTGCGGCGAGAGGCTGATCGCGCGCCACGGTTTCGTGGTGCAAGCCTATCGGATGACGGGCGCCGGCCAGTGTCCTAAGTGCCACCGATCCATCCCAGGGCGTTGGCCTGAGGACGAAGCAATGGCACCCACCGCTCAGGCCGACAGGCATGCCTGTGAGTCAGCCCCAGGCGCGTCGCGCGGAGTACAGCCTGAATAGCGCGATGAAGATGAACCCTCCGGATGCGAGTTGGGTGGTCCGTTTGGCAGCCCAAGCCGGCCGATTCTACCCCGCCGAACCTGCGCGGTTGGGTAGCGACGTGGACGGTTATGTTCGAGCGGCGCAAGGCCTGGCCGGGCCGGCGCCCAAGGCAATCGTTGCGCCGCATGCCGGTTACGAGTTTTCCGGGCCCATCGCCGGCTCGGCTTACGCGCGACTGGCCCAGGGACGCGAGCAGTTCCGGCGCGTGGTGTTGCTGGGCCCATCGCATTACGAACAATTCACTGGGTTGGCGGCGCCGGAAGCGGACGGTTTCGCCACGCCGCTCGGCACGGTGGCGGTGGATCGGGCGGCGGTGGATCGGGTATCGCGATTGTCCGAAGTGCGGGTGTCCGAGCGCGCCCATCGGCCCGAGCACTGTTTGGAGGTTCAATTGCCCTTCCTGCAACGGGTCTTGGACGATTTCGCCATCGTGCCCTTGCTGGTGGGCGAAGCGAGTGCGGAAGAGGTCGGCAACGCACTGGCTTTACTCTGGGGCAGTCGGGAGACGTGCGTGGTGGTCAGTTCCGACCTCAGCCACTACCGTGACCACGCGGCTGCGCGCGCCCTGGACCGCACGACGGCGACGCGCATCGAGTCGTTGGAGGGGGACCGACTCGACAGCCAATGCGCTTGTGGCTGGCAGCCCATCCGGGGCCTGCTCCGCCTGGCGCGCCAGAAGAACCTCCGCTGCCGGACGGTCGATCTCCGCAACTCGGGGGACACCGCCGGGCCGCGCGACCGGGTCGTGGGGTACGGCGCGTTCGTGTTCGAGGAGGTCGCCGGGACCTGATCCGGTCGGCCCGGCTCATTTTGCCCCGCGCTGACCGGGGCGAGAGCGCCGACGCCAGAGGGCAAAGCCGAGCAAGCCAAGCCCTGCCAGAGCGGCGTATTCCTCAGGCTCGGGGATAAAACTCGTTTCCACCAGCCCCGGGTAGTACTCGAGGGCGAGCCCATCGGTCACGGCGCTGAGCATGAAGAAGCCTTGGCCAGCGCCGACGTTCATGAAGTTCGCCGGGTTGATCTGGATCCGGTCTAAGTCGAGCCCGGTGACCGGTCCGCCGGTGGTGGCGATCAACCACTCGTAGCGCGTGTTCGGATCGAAGCCTTCGAGGTACCCTGGTGCCCCGGCGGCGTTGAGCGTGCTGAGGTTGAGCGTCAGGATTCCCGAGCCGCCGCCCACATCGAGTGTGCCAGACAGTTGAAGCACGTCCCAACCGACTCCAGCGCCAGCGTTCGGGTTCTTGATCGTCCAAGCATACGTCCCTGGCATCGACACCGCCATACCCGCGGTGCGATGGCCTAAGTTGACAGAGGCGAACGAGCCTTCACTCGAGATGGTCGCTGCCGGGGGAGGCTCCAAGGGAGTGCTGGGCCCGATGTTGGCAGCGGTGAGTTGCACGGTCCCGCTCGAGACCGCCAAAGGCCCAGACTTCACCCGTTCCCCGGTTACGATCAATGTCCCCGGTTGGGCGCCCCTCTCGGGTGAGGGCTGGGGGGACTCGAGATCGCCGACCGCAGCGGGCGCGTCGGGGAGTGGCAGCGTCGCGTTGTAGGCTGTGAGCGTCCCGGGCCCTGCGCCGGATGCAGGGGTGCCGGCCGAGATACCCTGGAGGCTGCTGGCCGGCGAGGTCCCGCTCAGCGTTGGGCTGCCGAAGCTGACGGCGTTGTGCACCATGCGCCCAGCGTTCATGCCGAGCAAAGTGGTACCGCCTTCTTGAATCAGCTTACTCGACCCGTAGGCGTGGTGGTCCTGCGTGAGGGTCAGCAGCCCAGCGACCTGTTGCGTCGGCCGAGTCTCGGGTGTCTCCCCGGAGATCAATAACGTCCCAACTCGGCCACGGCTCGGGTTGAGGTCGCGAGACGCGCGCGGCGGTGCGCCCGCGGCCGCCGCGGCAGAGGTCAGTTCGTCGGTGGCTTCATGGCCCGCTCGCAGTGTCCAGTCAGGGTCGTCCAGCGACGATTCCGGCGGATCGTCGAGTTGGTGGCGTTGCGTTTGAAGCAGCGTCCCCGTGACAATCGAGACGTAGCCTCGCGAGCTGAATCTCGGCGAGTCAGCGTTTGGGGCCTGCTGTGAAGGCCGAGAAGTCGAGCCTGTGAACCCGGTAAATCGCCCGCGCGCCATCCCCACAGGGTCGGCGACCGAGTGGTCAGTGGGTGCGCTGCTGGATTTGCCGAGCAACCGGTAACGCGCCGGAACGAGGCGGTCTCGCGGGCCAGTCCCGCCCCGCTGGGCACGAGAAGCGGCGCTGTTGGCTGAGTCCTCGGGTGAATCTGCTTTGGAAGCGTCGGCGTTGGCGTCCGAGAGAAGCGTCTTGGGGCGACGCGCGGTGAGGTGAGCGGGTTGCGCCGTGTCGGCGTGGGCGGTGATGCTCGATGCCTCCGCGGAGCGGCGACTCCAGGATGAGGATGAGGCCGGTTGTAGCCGGGCAAGGGCAAGGTCGCCTCCCGAGTCAGCAAGCAAATCAGGGTCCGGCGAATGCGACCAAAGGATCGTGTCGGCACGCCCTTCGATTGAGGCGGCAACGGCGAGAAGCACCGCGAGACGCTTCCATTGGATTGCCCGCACGATTCTTTTCACAGATTGACCTACCCAAACGGACTGAGACTGGCTCTAGCTCGGCTAATGGTGCCAGAAATGCGCAGAAATCTCAAGAACGCACTTCAAACTCCCATTCCGATTCCGCGACAGGCAGGGGTCGTGGAGAAAATGTGGCCTCTGAGTCAGACCGTTAACCCTCTTATTTTCCTAAGTTTCTACAACGCAGGCACAACACTCATACCACAGGAGTCGGAGATGTCAAATACGCCGTTGGGCGGAGTGCGAACGAGCCGGTACACCCGAGGAGGAGCGCGGAGTGCTAAGCACCGTAACCAGCTACAGCGCAATGATATACATGGCATGGTCACCCTCAGATCAGTGGCGCCTCCGCAAGAGTCGTTGCGCCTCTTGGCCGCAGGCGGCGCCATAAAAGTAAAAAGAACCGCCGGACGTCGGTTTCAAAGGCAAGGTGGCCCTCCTTGAGTTCATTTCCGTCCGGCGGCCCTAATACGGCTGTTACGCCGTGGAGAAGAGGCTAGCACGCGCACAACGCTTTTGCATATACGCCACTTGGCGGATGCGGGAGGTATACCGGTTCGTGCCGCATGAAGCGTGGAAGGAGCGGCGGCGGCCAGGTCTGCCGAGCGGTCTTGGCGACCTGCGTCCCGGCGAGGTGCCTGCCAACTCTCGTGCAGCATGGAGGGCGGGCAGCAAGCCTCTGGCTGAGGTTTCAGGGATCGCGGTTCACCTTGCGCTGTCGGTGCGCATTGCACTTGCGCTTTACGCCGCTGTTCTTTCGCGCTAGGTTCGTGTGCCTGCCTGCCGCATGCAACCAGCACTCGATTCGCAGTTTAACGGGCCCTCCCGCAGGACCCCGAAGGGCTTGGAGAGCTTGACTGTCTCGACCAAGTCTCGGGCGCCGCGCCGCGCGAGCGAGTTGGAGAGAGGCAACGCTGGGGGGCATGCTGAGCCGGTAGGACATCGGTTGTTTGAGGGTTGGGGCGGTTCGTCGCTGCATGTGGCCGCTGCTGCCGGTCCAGCCGTGGGTGAGGATGCGACTCCTGGAAATGGGCAGAGCGATGCGCGCGGGCGGGGTCGCGAGCGGTCAGGGTATGGGGTGCAGACTGGTGGGGCGGTGGTGGAAGACGAACCGACCTTCCAGGAACGGTTCTGCCGAGTCTACCATCATACTCCAGCTCGCTTCGAGAAGTCGATGTTCTGGCTGTGTCTGTATCCGCACACCTTCCCGTTGGCGCTGTTGATTCGTTGGGTGCGGCCCAGGTACTTCGCGGACGATTTCGAGCTGATCCGATGGCTGGCCGGGACCCGTGACTTGGAGGGTGTCTCGATGGAGTTGAAGAACTTCCAGTACTCGAGACGGAACCGCAGGTCGTGGTTGCGCCGGGTGTTGCGGGTTCGGCTCTCTGGCCGCAAGATCATGGCGTTGGCGGATGAAGTCTTCAGCAGCTAACCGCGGGTCTGGTGCTGGTACTGTTCCATAAGCCCTACGGTGTGCTGTCCCAGTTCACACCCCAGGCCTCGCCTCACCGGACGTTGGCGGAATTTGGCTTTCCTCCACGGGTGTATCCGGTGGGGCGATTGGATGCCGATTCGGAGGGGCTTCTCCTGTTGACGGATGAACCCGAGTGGAACCAGCGTTTGTTGCATCCGAGCCGAGGACACCCACGGATCTATTGGGCGCAGATCGAGCGGATCCCCACAGGGGAGACGTTGCGCCTGCTCGCTCGCGGGGTGGTCCTGCAGGGTCGGCCCACGCTTCCGTGCCGGGTTTGGTGGCTCGATCCGCAGCCGCAGTGGCCTCCGCGCGACCCGCCGATCCGCTATCGTCGGTCGGTGGCGGATGGGTGGATCGGACTCGAACTGACCGAGGGACGCAATCGACAAGTGCGGCGCATGACGGCGGCGGTGGGTCACCCAACGCTGCGGTTAGTGCGGGTGCAGATGGGGCAGTTGAGCTTAGGGGACTTGTGCCCTGGTCAATGGCGCGTTCTTCGAGCCGCCGAACGCGCGTTGGTTGGAACGGGCGCGAGCCCACCTCGAGCCGAGGACGGAGCATCCCGTTGAGCCGCCGAACCGGAGGACAACTGGGTGGTGGGCGCGCGGTCCTCGGCGAGTCGCCCTCCCATGTCCACAGCAGTTTGCGGCTTGCTAAGGCGGCTGCGGTTGGCCTAAATGGCGGCCGCAGCGCGAAGGCGATGTGGCCCTTGCGGGCTGGGGCTGCGGTCCTTGCCGGAACACGCTCGCAGGGGTGGCGGCGGAGGGAGCGTGCGGAGGTGTCAGGCGGCCTGGTGGCGCTCCTGGTCTTCAAAACCAGCGTGAGGCTCAACAAAGTCTCAGGTGGGTTCGATTCCCATCCACCTCCGCCAGCCTGATGTGTGGCCCGCGCGGCCCTGGAGAACCGATCACACCACCACGTCCCCTCTCCTGTCGCCGGAGAGGGCGGTGCCGACTGGGTGGTCGAGCCCGGGCGTGCTAGGCCGCGCCTTGGGCTTAGAGGCGCTTGAGCTGGATCTGCCGGAATTGGACCGGGTCGTTATGACCGGCAAAACCGAAATGCCCGCTGGGGAGGTCTTTGCCCGGGTGGGGCGTTTTCCCCATGAACTCCTTCACGGTTGCGACGTCGCCGTCCACGATCACCGTCCCGTTGAGTTCGACTTTGATGCGCGAGCCGCGGACGGTGACCTCTTGAAAGTTCCACTCGCCCGGAGCGCGGAGGTAGCCTCGGTGGGCTGGGATCATGCCATAGATGGATCCGTGGTATTGGCGCGGATCCAGTTCCTTATACTGGTCGGCATCGTTGTCTAGGACTTGGAGTTCGCACATGCCGGCGTAGGCGGCGTTGCCGCGGCCCGGATACCGGATGGCCAGGCCGTTGTTGCCGCCGGGCGGCAGTTTGAATTCGAGGCGGACCTGGAAATCCGCGTAGGTATCCTTCGTGTAGATGGTGCCGCCCTTGCCGGGGCGGCAACGCAATCCACCCTCGATCGCTTCATACTCCTCCACCGGTCCCGCCCATCCCGTGAAGTCGCGACCATTGAAGATCGCCTGGAACCCTTCCTGACCGTGACGCGCCAGGATCTGGTTGGCCTCGGCTGAGCCGATTTCGCGGATGAAGAGGTTCCGCCACCGGATTTCGCCGCCGTGGGTTTGGAGTTGGATGGGACCCTTGGCGGGAACGGGAGTCTTGCGGTCGTAGTAGTTTTCCAGCAGGGCGTGATCGACCACGAGTCGGTCGTTGAGCCAGATCGATACGCGCGCTCCCACCATCAGGATGCGGAACGAGTTCCATTCGCCAAACGGTCGGTCAGCCAGCACCAGCGGATCTTTGCCGGGTGCGCCTGGGCTGTTATTCCACAAGCCGCCGGAGCCTTTGTCGGCGCCGATGCTGGCCTTGGCCTGTTCGGTCGAGTCCCAGATCTGGACCTGGGGCACCCCCCGCAGGTAGATGCCCGAATCGGCCTTGGGCACGGTCCGATACTCGAGCCGCAACTCGAAGTCGCCAAAGTCCTTTTCCGTGGTGGCATAGGCGCCTTGGCCATCGTTGACGAGTTCCTGGTTTTCGGCTCGCCAATGGGCCTGCATCGATGCGGTCCATTTGGCGATCTGCGCAGCGCGCTGCTCCGCGGGCAAGGCCATCAGCTTTCGGTGGTCGAAGGTCTCGCCGCCGCGCCAACCCGCCAGGTTCTGGCCGTTGAACAGGGCGGTGAAGCCGGCGGGCGGCTGCGGTTGCGCCAGGAGCGCGGTGGCGAGCAGGCAACCGCCACTGCGGGCCAGCCGGACCAGGCGAACCAGGTAAGGTGCGTGAGAGTACGAGCGGGTGTGTTTCATATCAGGCGGCCGTTGTGATAACGGTTCGCGGCCGGAAGGTCAATGCGAGTTGCGCCGGCAACGGTCCTGCGGCTCAGCGTTGGGCGGCGCCTTTGACCAACTCCGCCGCCACCTCCTCCGCCGTCCAATCGTTGCCCACGAAGATGCGCTGGATGCGGCCGGTAGCGTCCACCACCACGGTGCGGACGTTATGGCTGAAGCCTTGGCCGTCGCGGCCGAAGAACATGCCGAACTGCTCGGTGATCGCGTCGATGTCGATGAGTTCGCCGGTCAGGAAACTCCAGCGGCTGGGGTCCTGACCGTAACCGCGGCCGTATTGTTGGAGTCGTGCGGGTGTGTCGAAAGCAGGATCGAAGGTAATCGAGAGCAGACGCCAATTGTCGGGCGCGCCGGCTTGTTGGGCCAGGATGCGGCAGACCTGGACGAACTGGCGGGATTGTCGCGGGCAGAAGGTCGGGTAGGGACATCGGGTGTAGATGAAGGTCAGCCCGAGGGCCTGTCCACGGTACTCGCTCAGGCGCACCCGCCGCCCCTGTTCGCTAATAAACGGATAGTCCGGCAGCAGATCCCCTTCAGCCAGCTCCTCGACGTCGCGGGCGCGGCGCGCCCCGGGGGTCACCGCCGGCTGGAAGTGCATCAGGCCGGATTCGAGGACCTTGACCTGGTCGATCCAACCTTCGGTCTCGGTGACGTTGAGTCGGAAGGCGATGCGATCGCCGGGGCTGAGCCCGTCGAGTTCGGCGGGGTCCTGGACGTCGAACGGCATCGTCATCGCTGCCATGTAACCCGGGATTTCCTCGTGCGTCACCCGCACCGAGCGGTCGGCCGCCCGGACTTCTTGGACCACGCCTCGGACCTGGAAGGCCCGCTGTGCACCCGGGGCCGGGCTCGGAGGCGCGGCCGAGGGGCTCCGCTCCGTTTGGCACCCCCCAGCCAACGAGGCCAACAACAGGACCAGCCCAAAGGGCCGCCACTCACGTGTGTTCATAGTCATGGGTCACCTAGATGGACTCAATCTCATCCGCAAAGCTAGACGTTGTTGGAAGCGGCGGCGGTCAGGCCGGCCGCGCGCAGCCGCGCGAGGGCGTCCAAGGCCGCATCCGTCTCCGCCGCGCGTTTGCTCTTGCCGCGACCGCGCCCGAGCTCGACCCCGCCATGATACACCGCGCATTCGAAGTCGCGGTCGTGGTCAGGGCCGCTGGCTTGCTCGAGGCGGTAGAGCGGCAGCTCGAGAGAACCGCCCTGAAGCAGCTCTTGCAGCTCACCTTTGGGATTGTCGACATCCGGTCCGCGGGTGAGTTCTTCGAGTGGGGCGGCGTACTGTCGCAAGACAAAGGTGCGTGCGGCGCCGTAGCCGCCATCAACATAAACCGCCCCCAGCACCGCCTCGAAGGCATCCGCCAAGGCCGACGGCCGCTCGCGTCCGCGAGAGCGCTCTTCGCCTCGGCTCAGGATGAGGTGTCGGCCCAGTTGGAGTTGGGCTCCGAGCGCGGCGAGCGAATGGCGGTTGACCAGTCGGGCCCGGGCTTTGGTGAGCAGCCCTTCTCCCCAGCGCGGGAACCGCTGGTAAAGCTCTTCAGTCAGGATCAACTGCAACACGGCGTCGCCCAGGAATTCGAGACGTTGGTTATGATCGAGGCCACTGCCGGGTTCGCCGGAAGCGGATGGATGCGTCAGCGCGCGTCGCAGCAGCGTCGGTTCCTGGAACGCATACCCCAACTCGAGGTCCATCCGCGCCGCGCCGAGCGCCACCCCGCTGTTGGCCTCGTCTGGTCCGCCGGCCTCGTTCATGTGGGAGCGTCGGGCGTTTGTCCGTCGCGGGCGACTGCCGAGGTTGCCGCCGTCGCGTCGGGTGGAGGCGGCTCGGTGGCTGGCGCGTTGGCTGGCTCATCAGAACCGCCGCTGGCCTCGGCCGGGACGGGCGCGGTGAGGGTTGGCGCCGCCGCGTGGGGCGGGTCTGGCACAGGTGGCGAGGGATCGGAGCTCGGCGGGGCAGGGAGGCCCTGTTCAAGGAGTTGCGCGACTTCGCGCTGGACGACTTCGAGCTGATCCAGTTGCAGGTTGGGGTCCAGGATGGTGAACAGATCGCCGTTACGAGCGTGCTCATAGAGGAAGAAGCGCTGGCCCGCGGTGAGGTTCTCCGCTTTGACCCGGAGCAAGCGCTTGCGCTCGAGCATCACGGCCAGGATGAAACAGGCGGCTCGATGCTCCGGTTGATTCCGCTCGGCCAACTTGCGCAGCAGGGTCTCGGCCGTCTCCTTCTGGATCGGCTCCGGCTTGGGCGTGGGCACTTCATGAACGCCTTGCCAATGGGAGACGAAGCCCTTGCGATGGTTGGCTCCCTGGCCGTACTGCGCCTCCCAGCAGTCGGCGCAGACATCGAAGCGCCGGTAGCCCTGGCGCTCGTCGAACAGCAGCGTATGCAGGCGCTCGCGGTCGCGGAAACCGCGCCCGCATTCCTGGCAAGCGTGGGCGCGCGACTGGATGTTCCATTCCATGATACCTTCGGTTCGTCCGGTGCAGCCGGCTCGACGGCAGAGCGGCCGCACGCGTGCCCTCTGCATAGCATCCCGCGCGGGTCAGCGGCAATCCTATTTCCCGGCGGGCGGCGGGCGCGGTTACAAACCGCTTGACAGGCGCCCGGGCTTGATTTGAGGCTTTTGCCACATTTTGGAACTGATAACTGTCCTACCCGGTTCGCGCCATCATCACGGGCCACAGTGTTGTCCCAGCCGACCCACTGTCGCGGGGGGGAAAGATGACGGATCGCTCAGCGGCTGGCGAAGGCGGCCATGAAAGGCAACGATCATACTGGAACGGTGGTAACGCCAGAACCCGCCCGGACGACCGTCCGGCCCGCAGCGCGGAGGGGCGGGGTGCCGGGCGACGGCCAGGAGGGGCTGCGACCCGAGGTCAGCGGCCGGCGGCGGACGGGGGGCGGGCCGCGGCTGCTGGACAAGGTGCGGCAATTCAAGAGCGCTGCCCAGGTGCGCGCCCTGGGTTTGTACCCGTATTTCCGGACGATTTCCTCCGCCCAAGACACGGAGGTCATCATCGACGGCAAACGGGTGCTGATGCTCGGGTCGAACAGTTACCTAGGGCTGACCAACCATCCCAAAATCAAGGCCGCCGCGCGCGCGGCGGTCGAGAAGTACGGCACGGGGTGTGCCGGCTCGCGCTTTCTGAATGGGACGTTGGACATCCACCTCGAGCTCGAGCAGGCGTTGGCGCGGTTGGTGCGGAAGGAAGCCGTCCTGCTCTACAGCACGGGGTTTCAGGTGAATCTGGGCGTGATCAGCGCCTTGGTGGGCAAAGGCGAATACGCCATCGCGGACAAGAGCGACCATGCCAGCATCGTCGAGGGTTGTCTGCTCTCGCAGGGGAAGTTCGTCCGGTTCGCCCACAAAGACCTGGCCGCCCTCGAGAACCGGTTGCGCCTGATCGAGCCGGACGCGGGCAAGCTCATCGTGGTGGACGGGGTGTTCAGCATGGAGGGGGACATCATTCAACTGCCCGAGCTGTGCCGGTTGGCGCGCCAATATGAAGCGGTGGTGATGGTAGACGACGCGCACGCCGTCGGCGTGCTCGGGGCGCAAGGGGCCGGCACGCCCGCCCACTTCGAGCTGACCGATCAGGTGCATCTCATCATGGGCACCTTCAGCAAGTCCCTGGCGAGCCTGGGCGGGTTCATCGCCTCGGATTTCGAGACGATCGACTATCTCAAACATCACTCGAAGGCGCTGATCTTCAGCGCGAGCATGAGCCCTGCCAACGCCGCCGCGGTGCTGGCGGCACTCGAGATCATGGCCTCGGAGCCGGAGCGCATCCAGCAGTTGTGGCATCATACCGATCGGCTCAAGCGCGGGTTGCTGTCGCTCGGGTTCGACCTCGGCGCATCCCAAACCCCCATCTTGCCGGTCTACTGCCGGGATTTGATGCGGACCTTCAAGTTCTGCAAACGCCTCGAAGAGGAAGGGGTCTTCGTTAACCCGGTGGTGTCGCCCGGCGTGCCGCCCGGGCAGGAACTGCTGCGCCTGAGCCTCATGGCGACCCACACCGACTCCCAGATCGACTTCGCCCTCGAAAAAATGGGCCGCGTCGGCCGCGAGCTCGGCCTCATCTAGCCGGGCTTGCCCCGGCGCTGCCGTGCGGGAGCGTCCGCCCAACCTGTGCCTCGAGACCCGGCCCTGCGTGGGCGGCGCCGGTGGTGCGGCGGCGCTGAGCCGGCCGCCCTTTCGACTCCTGCCGCGGTGAGCGCCATGAGGGTGTTGCTGACAGGCGCAACCGGCTTCGTGGGTAGCCACATCCTCGATGCGCTCTGTGCCCGGGGCATCGCCACGGTCGCTCTGGTCCGTTCCACCAGCTCACGCCGGTTCATCGCCGCCCAGGCGGATCGCGTCGAGCTGCGGGAGGGTTCGATCACCGAGCCCGACGGCCTGGTGCGTGCGGTGGACGGAGTCACCCACGCGATCCACTGTGCCGGCCTGACCAAAGCCGTGCGGCCGTCCGAGCTATTCCGCGTGAACCAGGGCGGAACCCGCAACCTGGTCGTTGCGCTCAACGCCCACGCCGCCCACATCGAACGCGTGGTCCACCTCTCGAGCCTGGCGGTTTCGGGCCCAGGCACCGCCGCGGCACCCGCCCGTGAGTCCGCCACGCCCCGCCCCGTCTCGGTCTACGGGCACAGCAAAGCGGCGGCCGAGCGGGAATATGCGGCCTGTCGGGCGCCCTTCCTGATCCTGCGCCCGTGCGCCGTTTACGGACCGCGCGACGCGGAGTTGTTGGCGCTGGTTCGGGCGGTTCGATCCGGTTGGCTGCCCTGCTTCGGCGGCGGGCGCCAAGAATTAAGCCTGGTCTACGCTCGGGATCTCGCCGAGGTCGTGGTGCAGACCCTCACGCGACCCATCCCGCTCGGCGTCCCCTATCACGTCGCCGCCGATGAAGTCGTGACCGCGCGAGGCTTAGGCGAGGAAATCGCTCGCCAATTGGGGGTGTCGGCTCGACGCCTGGTCTTGCCGAACGCGGCGTGGCGGCCGCTGTGTTTGGCGGCGGGCATGGTGAGCCGCTGGACCGGCCGCGCGAGTATCTTGGCGAACGGCAAATGTCGGGAGCTGACTGCGCCCGGGTGGGTGGCGGAGACGCGGCGGTTGCGGTTCGAGGCGGAACTATCCTGCCCGACCGGCCTGCGCTCGGGGCTCGAAGGGACCTTGCGCTGGTATCGGGCCGAGGGTTGGCGGTGACGCACCTACATGAAGCACTACATCTTCATCGATTATGCAACCCAGGGATACGTGGTGGTGGTGGGGTTGTTGATCCTGGGATTCCACAACTCGACAGTGCCCTACTGGGGTTGGCTGCTGGCGGCGCACGGCGCTTGTCTGCTGCTGGTGCATGGCCTCGTTGTCGGGCACGCGCGCTGGCGCCAGGCGGGGGTGCTGGGTTTCCTGCGCCACTTCTATCCGGTGCTGCTCTACACGGGTTTCTACCGGGAGACCGGCGCGTTGAACCGGATGTTTGTGCCGGACTACCTGGACGCGCACTTCATCTGGGCGGAGGAGCGGCTCTTCGGCGCCCAACCTTGCCTGGAGTTCATGGACGCGCTGCCGTACTTGGCAGTGAGCGAGCTTTTCTATGCCTCCTATTTCTCCTACTACGTGATGGTGGCGGGTGTGGGGCTGGCGCTGCTGATCCGGAATCGCCCGCACTTCTTCCACTTCGTCTCGATTGTGTCGTTTGTCTTCTACCTCTGCTACTTGGCCTATATCCTCCTGCCGGTGATGGGACCCCGAGCGTTCTTCCGCGAGATCGATGGCTTCGATCTCCCCGTCGAAATCCAGGCGTACGCTGGCAACCCGACCTACCCGGACGCCATCAAGGTCGGGCCGTTCTTCCAACTCATGGCGTGGATCTACCGCAACTTCGAGGCACCGGGGGCCGCCTTCCCCAGCAGCCACGTCGCGGTGGCCTTGTGCACCGTCTGGTTTTCTTTCCTGTACCTACGGCCCATTCGCTGGCTCCATCTGGCAGTCGCATTGCTGTTGTGCGCGTCGACGGTCTACTGCCGGTATCATTACGTCATCGACGTCATTGCCGGCGCCTTCACCGCGGCCCTCCTCGTGCCCCTCGGGCATCGGCTCTACCGGCGCTTCCACGAGCACGCCGGCCCCGGTCCGCACCCGTAGGGTTCCCATCATGAATGCATCGTTCTTGCTCTGCTTGATCGTCATGACCGCCGCCCCCATGCTCGCCGCAAACCCCGTGGCGCCCACCGCCACGCTGCACCGAGTCGCGGCCCTCGCCGACCAGGGACTCTTCGCCCAAGCCGAGGCCCTCCTCGCCGCCGCGCTCTCGGACGCATCGTTGACCGACCCCGAGCGCGCGCGCCTCGCCTTCGAGCACGAGCGGCTGATTCGCATTCGGAAGGACTACCGGCTCACCCGAGCGGCGTTGTGGGACGCGCTCCGGCAGTCCGTCCGCGACCTGGCGGAGGAGGAATTCGAGCGGTGGCTGGCCCAAGGTTGGTTCGACGGCCGCACCATCGATGGGGTGCACAGGTTCATCGGTCCCAGCGTCAGCAACCTGTTCTTCCGCCACCCAGAACTTGAGGCGCGGCGCGTGAATCCACCCCGGACCGACGCGTTGCCGGCGGCTTACTTGGCGGACGCGCGCGCCATCCGCGCTGCTGCTCGTGCCCAGGCTCACCCCTACGTGCTCCCCCGCCGACTGGCGGTGACGATGACCATCGCCGTCCACGAAGGCGCCGCCACCGCAGGCGAACGGATCCGCGCCTGGATTCCGATTCCGCGCGAATACCCCTATCAGACCGATTTCGAGTGGGTGACCAGCGAGCCGGCCGGGGCGCAGCTTGGGCATCGATCGAGTCCAATTCGCTCGGCCTACCTCGAGCAACCGGCCGCCCAGGCCGCCCCCACGCGCTTCCGCATCCAATACGCCTATACCGCGTACGGAGTATGGATCGAAGTCGACCCGGTGCGGGTTCGTGCTGGGGACGCCGGCGACGCCGCTCTCCAGCCCTACTTGACGGAAGCGCCGCACGTGCAGTTCGCCGAGCCCATGCGGCGCCTGGCGCGCGAACTCGGGGCCGGGGAAGCCAACCCGGCCCGCCTGGCCAAACGCTATTACGACTGGATCGCCGACCACATCCAATACAGCTACGCTCGCGAGTACTCGACGGTGCCGGATCTGGGTGCCTATTGCCTGCAACAGCGGTATGGCGACTGTGGTCAGGCAGCCTTCCTCTTCATCACCCTGTGCCGGTTGAGCGGCATCCCGGCGCGCTGGCAGTCGGGCTGGAGCCTCTTCCCGGGAGCCCAGACCATCCACGACTGGTGCGAGATCTTCCTCGCGCCCTACGGCTGGGTGCCGGTCGATCCGTACCAAGGCATTTTCGCCCGGCAGTACGGCGGCAACCTCACCGCTGCCGAGCGAATCGAACTGCGCGACTTCTACTTCGGCGGCCTCTCGGCGTATCGCCTGGCCGCAAACGCCGATCACAACCAACTCCTCAGCCCAGCCAAGACCAGCCTCCGGTCGGACCCGGTGGACTTCCAGCGAGGCGAACTCGAGGTCAACGGCCGCAATGTGTACTTCGACCAGTTCACCTACCAACTCGAATGGCGCGAGCTCGGGTTTTAGGCTTGTGAGCGGCAGGGGCCTTGGCTTGAATGGGGCCGATGGATTCCCGCGGCGGATCAAGTGCGGCCCTGCCCAGCGAGCCCCAAGTGCCGCGGGCCTCACCGGACGGTCCCGGCCACGACCCAGGCGATCCGGCGCCACCCACCACACCGAGCTCGTATCGATTCTGCGATCGGGCGACAGGTCTGCTCCTGGGGGCGGCGGTGGTCTTGTCCCCCTGGGCGTTCGGTACGACGCAGGAATGGGCCATCTGGACCCTGAACACCATCGGCTACGCCCTCGGTTGCCTCTGGCTGTGCAAGCGCTGGCTGCGCGTCCGGACCGGTTACTGCCCACCGCGCTGGGGCGAGGAGGTGGCCCAACCCGGCCAACCGGCCCTCTTCCGCCCCCATACCAAGTGCGCTCGCTGGCTGACTCGGTCGTTAGCGCTGCTGACGGTGCTGGTCTTGGGCTACGGCTTCCTGAGCGCGGCCAATGCCCGCGCCTGGTTTGGCGAGCCAGTGCCCCGATTCAACGAACGCTATCTCCCCTGGCTGCCCCACAGCTACGCTGGCGGCGCAACCTGGTTCGCTTGCTGGCAATACCTCGCCTTGGCTTGCGTGTTCTGGGCCACGCGCGATTGGCTGCTGGGCAAGACCCCGCGCGAGAGCGGCGAGGAGGAGGCCGTCTTTCCCGAAGTCGCGCCGCGCGCGCCCACCGGTCTGCCGGAGCGGTTGTCGCGCCTGTTGTGGGTGCTTTGCCTCAACGGGACACTGCTCGGCGCAGTCGCCATTCTGCAGCGCCTCGACGGCACCGACCGACTCCTGTGGGTGTTGCTGCCGCGGTTCGGCGGTGCCGACTTCCATTTCGGCCCGTTCACCTACCGGGGCAATGGCGCCCAGTATTTCAACCTGCTGTGGCCGGTGAGTCTGGCCTTTTGGTGGACGCTCTTCCACGCCAGTCGCACCGTGCGAACCGGCCCGGCCCGCCTGGGGAACAACCCGCACCTGGTGCTCCTGCCGTGTGTGTTGGTGCAGATCGCCTGTCCCATCATCTCGGCGAGCAGCGGTGGAGTGGTCATTGCGATCGGGCTGGCGGTGGGGGCGTTGGCGGTGTTGCTGGCGGCCAACTGGAGCGCCACCTCCGGCACCCGGGCGGCCATGGCCGCGCCCTTTGTTCTGGCGATCTTGCTCGTGGCTTACCTCGGCTGGAGCCAAATCCAAGGCGGCCTCGGTAACGCCTTCATGGACGACCTCGGCGACCGCGTCGAGATCTACCAGAACGCGCGCAAGATGGCCGTCGACCATCCCCTCTTCGGCACCGGCCCCGGCACCTTCGGCACCATGTACCAACTCTATCGCGCCAGCCCCCGTGAAGATTGGGCCGCCTATGCCCACGACGACTGGCTCCAGACCGTCATCACCTTCGGCTGGCTCGGCTTCGCTCTCATCGTGCTGATGCTCGCCCACGCCTTCGCACGCTGGTGGTGGCGCGACGGGATCGCCTGCCGCTGGGACCTGGCGACGATGATCTGGCTCGCCCTGGCCGGGTGCCTCTTCCACGCCCGCTTCGATTTCCCCTTCCAAATCTACTCGCTACTGCTGCTCTTCCTGGTCTTGTGCGCCATCAGCGTCTGTCTCGCCCGCCCGCAGTAGTTGGCTGTAGCCGCCGCCTAGGGTGCCGGCCAGCGCCCCTCGGGTATCTCGCGCAGCATCACCTTGGCCGGGTCGATCACGACGTGCTTAATGCGTTGGCGTTTCCAGGTGTAGGTCACGTGCACCAGATTGTCCTTGGCCTGGATGACGGCCGGGTAGGAAAACTCGCTGCCGGGCTCGTTCTCCAGCTCCATCGCGGCCATCCAAATCTGCCCGTCCAACGAGACCGCCACGTTGAGCCGGCTGCGGTCGACACTCGAGTGGTTGTACACCAACAACATGTGGCCGCCCTGCAACCGCACCGCGTCGATCGCGCTGTTCGGGTTCGGTAGCGCGGTCCGTTTAAGCTCGCCCCACGACGCCGCGTTGTTGGTCGACCACGAACTGTAGATGCGACCCTGCTTGGTGCGGCACAGGATTTGGAACTTGTAGAGCCCATGCGCCAAAACCGTGGGTTGAATCGCCCCCACCGTAAACGCCGCGTTCAGCGGACCCGAACTGCTCCACCATTTCATCGGGTCGTCCGTGGTTTCCATGTGGACCCGCCAACCCTTGTCCTCCGAGCTGGAGCCGCAAAGTAGGCTCCCGTCCCACCGCTCGATCGGCTTGCTGCGCACCGGCCCCACGATGCCGTCGGGCAAGCGCCGCAAATCCGTCCAGCTCTGGCCATGGTCTTTGGACACCCGCATCATCCCCCACCAAGTCGCCGGGCTGGGGCCCACCTTGTAGAACAACAATAGATCGCCATTCTGGCGCTGAAAAAGGACCGGGTTCCAGCACGGGAACCGGCGTTGCCGCGCCGTGTCGAAGCCGTTGGCGACCTCCTCCGGTTCCGACCACCGGCCACCCGCGTTGCGCGACAGCCAGATGCCGACATCCACAGCGCCCTCGTGCGTGCCCCCAAACCAGGCCGCCAACAAACCCGCGGGCGTCTCGCAGATCGTCGAGGCGTGGCTCGAGGGCACCGGCGGACGATCTGAGATGAACTGGGCCTTCGCCACCGCCGGATCCGGCAGCGCCGCCGCCCCGCCCGACCACCCGCCCGCCACGCTCAGCACCCAGGTAACCGAGACGACGCGGAACAGCTTCCCAACGTGCGTTTTCATGATCATGCAGCTTTCGTGAACCACGTGCGCCCCGAGTTTTACCGGGCTAACCCTGCCATTTCAAGCCCCGCCAATACCGCCCCCCCTGCCCCGCCCCGGTCGTGCCTCATGTCCAGCGGGCGCGACCGAAGGTCCGTAAGGATGTTCGTAAGGATGTCGGTAAGGATTGCGCCGTGGCTGACGGGCATCTACGTTTGCGGGATTGTAGCTATGAAGAAGTGGATCATCGTGGTCTTGGTGCTGGCAGCCGGTTACCTCGGCTACCGGCAATGGCAGACGTGGCGGAGCCAAGCGCAGGCGGCTGGCGGCCCAGCCCGCTCCACCACCGCACCGGTAGTGGTCACCAACATCAACTTCGCCGTCAATGCCGCCGGCGAAATCACCCCCGCCGAACAGGTCTCCGTCCGGCCCGAAATCAACGGCAAGATCGAACGGTTGCCGGTGGACATCGGCGACACCGTTCAGCAGGGCGCGTTGTTGTTCAAGCTGGACGATAAGGAATTGCAGCAACAGCGCGCCTCGAGCCAAACCGCCATCGAACGTGCCAAACTCGAATTGGCCAAGGCCCAGCGCGACTACGAACGCGCCCTGCAACTGCGCGACGAGAACTTGATTTCCCAGGAACTGTTCGACAACACCAAAACCGTTTACGAGCTGGCGAAAAACTCCCTCGACCGTGCCCAGCGCGAACTGGCCATCCTCGAAGAGCGGTTGACCAAGACGGAGGTGCGCGCGCCCTTCGACTGCACCATTCTCACCCGGCCCATCTCGATGGGCCAGGCGGTGTCGGGCTCGGGCGGATTCAACAGCGGGACCGAGGTGCTCACCATCGCCGACCTCAACTCGATGGTCATCAACGCCCATGTCAACCAAGCCGATGTCCCCCGCCTCACCGTCGGCCAACAGGTCGAGGTCACCGTCGAGGCCGTCACCGGACTCAAAGTGACGGGCCTGGTCGAACGTATCGCGCCCCAGGCCACCATCCGCAACAACATTAAAGGCTTCGCCGCGCGCGTCTTGCTCACCAACGTCGACCGCCGCGTTCGCCCCGGCATGACCGCCAATATCAAAATCCCCGTCGCCTCCGCCCATAACGTGCGCGCCGTGCCCCTGGCCGCCGTCTTCACCGAGAAAAACCCCGAGACGGACCGCCTCGAACGGTTCGTCTACGTCCAGCGGGGTAACACCTTCGAGAAGCGCATCGTCCAAATCGGCGTCTCGGATTTCTTCTACGCCGAAGTCCAGCAGGGCCTGGTCGGAAATGAAATCGTCTCGCTCGAACTCCCCAAAGAAGACCGCATCCGAATCCCCCAGAACCTGGCCGCGCTCGCCCCGGTGGCCGAAGCCGCCAGCCCAGGCGCGCGCCCCCAAGAAACCTCGATCGCCCAGACCAATCCGCCCGCCCCCACGCCCACGCCTGCCCCACCGCCGAGCGCAGCAGCCGCGCCCGCAACCGCAGCGGCCGCCCAGCGGCCTACCGGCGGCAATGGAGGCGCGGGAACCAATGGAAATGGCAACGCCAAATGAGGGCACCGCTAACCCCACCGGTGCGCCGCTGCGGCATCACGTCACGACCTGCGGTCGGCCCGGACCGCAGCCGCTTGGCCTAGACTCCTCCCACTCCACGCACTCTAACCATGGCCCTGGTTGAACTACGCAGCGTCAGCAAGATCTACCACCTGGGCGGCGAGGAAATCCGCGCCCTCGACGACGTCAGCCTGGACATTCACGAGGGTGAATTCATCTCGATCATCGGCCCATCGGGCAGCGGCAAGTCCACCCTCATGCACATCCTCGGCTGCCTGGATTCGCCCACCCACGGCACCATCCAGCTCGACGGCCGGATGATCCAGGACGCATCCACACGCGAGTTGGCGGCCATCCGCAACCGCAAGATCGGCTTCGTCTTTCAGTTCTTTAACCTGCTCCCCAAACTCAGCGTCCTCCAGAACGTCGAGTTGCCCATGATCTACAGCGGCATCGCCACCCGACAGCGCCACCAACGCGCCCTCGGCGCCTTGCAGGCGGTCGACCTTGCCAATCGCGCCAAACACCGACCCAGCCAACTCTCCGGCGGCCAACAACAGCGCGCCGCCATCGCTCGCGCCCTGGTCAACGACCCCAGAATCATCTTCGCCGATGAACCCACCGGTAACCTCGACTCCCACACCGGTGAAGCCATCCTCGCCCTGTTCCGACGCCTCAGCCGAGAAGGCCGCACCATCGTCTTGGTCACCCACGACCCGGAGATCGCCGCTGTCACACCCCGGCGCATCGAGATCCGCGACGGCAAGATCGCAGAAAAAGTGGACCTGACCCTGGCAGGCTTGGATCGACCGCCCGCCCCGGCCGTGCTCGCCCCATGAGGTCCGCCCCCACGCCCGCCCAGGCCCCGGCCGCCACCGTGCCCCTCGCGCACGGTAGCATCGACCTCTGGATGACCGTCGGCGTCGGCCTCCGCGAGATCTGGGCCCACAAATTCCGTTCCTTGCTGACCATGCTCGGCATCATCCTGGGCGTCTCGAGCCTCGTCGCCATGTCCGCCTTGGTCAAAGGCATGGAGGTCGGCGCCAAAGAGGCCCTCATCGCCGTCGGCGGCCTGCAAAAGGTGCGCGTCGAACCCCAGGAACTGCCCGTCGAACAGCGCCACCTGCAAGAGCAAGCCGTCGGCATCACCATCAACGACGTCTACGCCCTCCAGGCCAGCGCCCCCTTGGTCAAGCGCATCTCCCCGGAGATCCGCATCCCCGCCACCGCCTCCGCCAACGGCAAAAACTTCCGTACGTTCATGTGCCTCGGGGTCTGGCCAGTCGCCCTCGAACTCACCGAGCATGTCATCGCCCACGGCCGCATGTTCAATGAACTGGACGACGAAATGGCCCGCAGCGTCTGCGTGATCGGCACCGGCACCCGCAACGAACTCTGGGGTTCCCCGGAGGAAGTCGGCCGCGAGATCGTTCCCCTGGGCGAGACCCTCTACGTCAACGGGCTCCCTTTCACCATCGTCGGCATGTTCCCACACTACGAGAGCGAACAGGAGCGTAAGGCCCGTGAACTGGCTCGCCAACAGGCCGCCCTCCAAAGCACCAACGCCCCCGCAGCCACCGGTCCAGCCCGCGACCGGGGCCGAGGCCGCCGCGGGAGCAACTTCGCCTTCTGGATCAAGAACGCCACCATCTACATGCCGCTCAACACCGCCTACATGAAATTCCGCTCCGGTATCACCTACTCCGGTTTCCGCGGCTCGAGCAGTGGCGAGGGCAACATCGGCGACCCCCGCCTCTCCTCCCTCGAACTCAAGATCCACAGTGTCGACCGCCTCGCCGAATCCCTCCAGCAAATCCGTAATGTGCTCATGACCACGCACCGCGGCATCGAGGACTTCTCGTTCCGTACCCAGGAAGAATGGGCGGAGAATATCAATGCCTTCATCCGCAATGCGCGACGCAGTGGCGGCCTGATCGCCGGCATCAGCCTCCTCGTCGGGGGCATCGGGATCATGAACATCATGCTCGCCAGCATCTCCGAACGCGTCCGCGAAATCGGCATCCGCAAATCCGTCGGCGCCGCCACCGCCGACATCTTCATCCAAATCTTGGTCGAGAGCGTCTTCATCGCCATGCTCGGCGGCCTCGCCGGTTTGCTCACCTCCGTCGCCCTCGTCCGCCTCATCTCCTCTTTCTCACCGACCGAAAATGCCCCCATCATCACCGTCTTGGCCCTGAGCGTGGCCTTCGGCTTCAGTGTGTTGGTCGGCGTCCTGGCCGGCCTGTTCCCGGCCGTCAAAGCTGCCCGCCTCAACCCCATCCAGGCCCTCCGCTATGAATAGCCCCGGTCAGCTATGAACCTTCCCACCCTCTCGTCAGCGAACCCGCCAGCGCCGGCCAGCGCCATGCCGCTCGCTCCGCTCGAGGTCTTCCCGGCGTGAACCTGTTCAACACCATCCTCGTCGGCCTCAAGGAGGTCTGGGCACACAAGTTCAGATCCCTCCTGACCATGCTCGGGATCATCCTCGGTGTGGCCAGCCTCGTCGGCATGGCCGCCATCATCAAGGGCATGGAAAACGGCATGAAAGAGACCATGATCGCCATGGGCGGCGCCGATAAAGTCCTGCTCGACGATCAAGACGTCCCCTCTTATCAAGAACACCTCGCCGACCAAGCCCCGGGCCGCACCATGGTCGACGTGCAAGCCCTCCGCCGCAGCGCCCCGCTCTTGCGCGTCGTCTCCCCCGAGATGCGACTCGAGGTCCTGCTCTCCCGCGCAGGCAAATACGTCCGCCCCGAGGAGTGCTGCGGCGTTTGGCCCGCCGTCATCGACATGAACCTGCATACCCTCGAACACGGTCGCTTCTTCACCGACCTCGACGAAGAAACTGCCGCGCCCGTCTGCGTCATCGGCACCGGCATCCGCGACGCGCTGTTCGGCTCGCCCGAGGAAACCGGCCGCGAGATCGTCCCCGTCGGCGAGTTGATCAACATCAATCGCCAACCCTTCACCATCGTCGGCATGTTCGCCCACTACGAAGGCGAGCAAGAGAAGCGAGCGCGCGAACTCGCCAAAAACCAACCCGCCCGACCCCAGGCCGGACCCGACCGCCGACGCGGTTGGGGACACAGTAACTGGGCGTTCCGGCGCAAGAACCTCACCGTCTACATGCCCCTCAACACCGCCTGGATCCGCTTCCGCGCTGCCTCCGGTTACAACAACATCCCCGACCCGCGCCTCTCCGACATCGACCTCAAGGTGGCCAGTCTCGAGGAACTCGAGCCGGCCCTTCAACAGGCGCGCAACGTCTTGATGCTCACCCATCGCGGCATCGAGGACTTCAGCTTCCGGACTCAGGAAAACAACCTGGACAACATCAACCAACAAATCCGCAACGCGCGCTTGAGCGGGGGCATCATCGCCGGCATCAGCCTCTTGGTGGGCGGCATTGGCATCATGAACATCATGCTCGCCAGCATCAACGAACGAATCCGCGAGATCGGCATCTGCAAGGCCGTCGGCGCCTCCGCCCCGGCCGTCTTCACTCAAATCCTGGTCGAAAGCGTCGTCATCGCCCTCGTCGGCGCACTCCTCGGCGTCGGCGCCTCCTACGGCCTGGTGCAGATCCTGTCCCTTATGAGCCCCAGCGCCAACGCCCCGGTCGTTACCGCCTGGGCCCTCCTCCTGGCTGTCGCCTTCAGCGCCGCCGTCGGCGTCCTTGCGGGCATCTATCCCGCCGTGCGCGCCGCCCGCCTCAACCCTATTCAGGCCTTGCGCTACGAGTAGCCAACGCGGACGCGCTCAGCTCACTCCACTCGCTCTCGCTCTCTCCTCCTCCTGCGTGCGGTACTGCGGTAGCCCGTTAGCCCAACCCAGACTGAGCCGACTCGCCAACGCCAATGCCTTTGGGTTCTGGGCCTTGCGTGCAATGTAACAGGGTCTTAGTAGTTGACACTCGCAGTGCAATATATCGGGTTTATAATTGTTGACAGACTTGCCCTGGGCCCCCGGGCCTGCGCCGGCACCTGGCGCGTGGTGGCTTACTGCGCGGCTGCCCATTGGCCATCGGCGGCCTTCGTCATTGGCCGGCATCGCCATCGCCATTGTCATGGGCCTCGGGCGACCGGACCGGGGGACCGGGGGCGACGGCCGAATTAATGGCTGGCCAAGGGTGGGGGCTGCCGTAGACTGGGAGGCGATTTGATGAGTGCGAAGAAATCGCCAGACAGCCACGCAGCGCTCGACCTGACGATCACGAACAAGCTCGGCATCCATGCCCGGCCGGCGGCCATGTTCGTGAAGGTCGCGAACCGCTACGGCTGTGACGTGCTGGTTGAGAAAGACGGTGAGACAGTCAACGGGAAGAGTATCATGGGCCTGATGATGCTCGCCGCCGGGCCCGGTTCGAAGATCCGAATCCAGGCCGACGGAAAGGACGCCCACACGGTGGTCAACGAACTCGAGGCCCTGGTGAACCGAAAGTTCGATGAAGACTAGCCGAGGGCATTCAGGGACAAGGCTTTAGCTTGCGAACTTGAGGGTGCACGGGACCTTGCGCCAGCCAACCTCCAACCCTTTTCAACTCGTGGAACCGACTGTGGCTAAGAAGGATTTCGATGTGTCTTACGTCGCGCATCTCGCCCGACTCGAGTTAGCCTCCGCCGAAGCCGAGAGCCTCGGACGCCAGCTCGGGCAAGTCCTGGCCTACATGGCCAAACTTGAAGAACTCGACGTTGCTCAGGTCGAGCCTACGGCCCACGCGGTGCCCTTGGCCAATGTCACTCGGCCCGATGAAATCCGGCCCTCCCTGTCCAACGCCGATGCCCTGCGCAACGCCCCTGCGTCGAATGACGGCCTCTTCGTCGTGCCCAAGATCGTCGAGTGAATCGTTGGGGGCCAAACCGCCATGTGGAATCGCCTGACCCTCACCGAACTCGCCCAACGATTGGCGCAGCGTGAAACGAGCGCCAGCGAAGCCCTGGCCGCGTGCTGGGACCGAATCCAGCAAGTCGACCCGGTCCTGCATGCCTACTTGAGCTGCGACATCGCGGAGGCGCGGCTTCAGGCTGAGGCGGCCGATCGCGCTCTGGCCTCAGGCGCCACGCACCGCGAGCAACCCCTGTTGGGCGTGCCCATCTCGCTCAAAGACATCATTGCCGTCCGAGAACAACCCCTGACCTGTGGCTCGAAGCTCTTGGCCAATTTTGTCTCCCCCTACGACGCCGCCGTGACCGAGAAACTGCGCGCTGCCGGAGCCGTCCTCTTCGGACGGCTCAACCTGGATGAGTTCGCCATGGGCAGCTCGACGGAGAACTCTGGCTTCGGTCCGGCGCGCAACCCCTGGGATCCGAGCCGCATCCCGGGCGGTTCTTCCGGCGGGTCCGCCGTGGCGGTGGCGGCGGACGAATGCGCGGCGGCACTTGGTTCGGACACCGGCGGTTCGGTTCGCCAACCGGCTGCCTGCTGCGGCGTGGTCGGCCTCAAGCCCACGTACGGCCGGGTCTCGCGCTACGGTCTGGTCGCGTACGCATCGTCCTTGGACCAAATCGGTACGCTCACCAAGGATGTGCGGGATGCCGCCACGCTTCTGGGGGCGATCGGCGGCCATGACCCACGGGACTCGACCAGCGTGCCCCAGCCGGTGCCGGATTACACCGCGACGCTCGAACAGGGTGTGCGGGGGCTCAAGCTCGGTTTGCCGAAGGAGTACTTCGTGGGCGGTCTGGACCCCGAGGTGCGAGCCGCCGTCGAGGCGGCCGTGGCGCAATTCCAGCAACTGGGCGCGGAGACCATCGAGATCTCGCTACCCCACACGGACTATGCCATTGCCGCCTATTACATCATTGCCCCGGCGGAGGCCAGCGCGAACTTGGCGCGTTTCGACGGGGTGCGCTACGGATCCCGGGTGGCGGGTGCCGATCTCCTCGAGCTCTACCAGCGGACGAGGGGGGCTGGGTTTGGGCCCGAAGTGAAGCGGCGGATTATCTTGGGCACGTACGTGCTGAGCAGCGGTTACTATGACGCCTACTACTTGCGCGCGCAGAAGGTGCGCACGCTGATTCGCCAGGACTTCTTAGAGGCCTTCGGGACCGTCGATGCCATCCTCACGCCCACGACGCCGAGCGCGGCGTTCCCGTTAGGCGAGAAATCCGATGATCCGCTCCGGATGTACTTGGAGGACATCTACACCGTTTCGTGCAACTTGGCGGGGATCTGCGGCCTGAGCTTGCCTTGCGGGTTCACGCGGCAGCCGCGCCTGCCCATCGGGCTACAGCTCTTGGGCAAACCCTTTGGCGAGGCCACCCTCCTCCGGCTGGCTTACGCTTACGAACAGGCCACGTCCTGGCACCGCGAAAAACCGCCGCTCCCCCACGCGCCCGAACGCGCCTGACCACCCGAGGGCGTGCCGTCCGGTCGTGGTCGCCACCCCGGCGCTGCCGCGCCCGCTATCGCTACTGGAGGACGGTGCTATTGTCGGCCATCCACTTCGAGTCGAGCCAGGCTTCGCGCGCGGCGAAGTTCAGGCTCAGGTTCTGCGCCCCCGTGAAGTAGACCGGCATGTTCAGCAGTCCCCGGCCCGTGCTATGTCCGGACTTGATGCTCAGCCAGCGTTTGATCTCCGAGTGCCCATCCGCAAACGAGAAACCGCAGGCGCCGTTGTGGTAATTGGCCGGGAGGTCGATAATCCGGGCGGTGTTGAAGGCGTCGGCGCCGGTGCATTGCGTGGCGAAGGCGGCGTCGTTGATGCTATTCGGGTGTTCGTCCACGAACACGAACGTCTTGGTGGGCTGAACGATGTGCGAGGCCTTCCCGTACGTGCGCCAGCGCGTCTGGTTGCGACCCGTGCCCGAGCCATCCAGCCAATCGCCCCAGGCAAACACCTGGCTCATCGAGTTGCTCCGAATCCGCGGGACCGTGTTGCCCCCCACACGCACGACCGACTTATCCGCCGGACACAGGAAGATCGCCGCGCTCTGGCCCACGTACTTGAACAAGGGCGAGTTGGTGATGTAGCGCATGTTGGCCGCCTCGGCGTCCCAACCCGACAACCCGCCCTGGATCCAGTTCACCCGACCCGGCAAACCGTCCAGGCAGGCCAACAACGTCTCGTTGAAATCGTCCGCATAAAGCAGGAAGCCCAAGGACAATTGCCGCGTGTTGTTCATGCACGAGATGCCTTGGCCCTTGGCTTTGGCCTTCGACAACGCCGGCAACAGCATGCCCGCCAAAATCGCAATGATCGCGATCACCACCAGCAACTCGATCAACGTAAATCCCGACCGCTCCGGTCGAGGTTCAGTCACAGATGTCTTCATAATACTCGCCGCGCCGTGTTCCCAGTCCGCTCGTCGTGTTGTCCGCCCAACCGTCACCCCGACCGCGCTTCCCGCGCGACCCGAATCAAGCCAGAATCAAAGAATCGACGCGCCAGCCTACCGGACTCGAGTCTCCCTGACAACTGTGCGTCTGCCCGCCCAAGACTCCCCATGGACCGGCCGTACCGCCGACCGGTCGTCCCTCTCGGCGACTCGGAAGTCACACGACTCTGGGTCGGCTGAGCCGGGTGCGATTTCTCACTTGGGTTTGCACGGGGTTGTTGCAGAGTTCCAGCCATGGAATCGGAGCCTGCGAGTTCGCTGCCGCCAGCCACCGCGCCCGGTGAGCCGGACGGACCGGCGTGGCACGCCGCTCCCGCGGCGGCCACCCACGGGGAGGAGTGGTTCACTGCGGGGCGGGTGGGCTGGTTGGTGGCGGCGCTGTTGGCGGTGAGCTTTCCCGGGGTGTTATTCGGCTCGAGTTCGTTCTTCTTTCGCGATTATGGGACCTTGGCGTATCCCTTCATCCACTATCAACGAGAGGCGTTTTGGCAAGGCGCACTGCCGTGTTGGAACCCGCTCAGTCACTGCGGGACGCCGTTCTTCGCCCAATGGAACACGCTCGTCCTGTATCCTGGCGCGCTGGTGTACTTGTTGCTGCCGTTACCCTGGTCACTGAATCTGTTTTGCTTGGCGCACTTGTGGCTTGCGGGTTGGGGCGGTTTCTTCCTGGCTCGACACTGGACGGGCAGTCCGCTGGGGGCGGCGGTGGCGGGGGTGACCCTGGTGTTCGGCGGTGCGACGCTCGCGAGCCATGTTTATCCGAATTACTTGGTGGCGTTGGGTTGGCTACCTTGGGTGGTCTGGCTCAGCGAGCGGGCCTGGCGCACCGGGGGCCAGTTGCTGGTTTGGGCTGCGGTGGTCGGGGCGCTGCAGATGCTCGCAGGGGCGCCGGAGTTGATCCTGCAAACCTGGTTGTTGATCGTGGCGCTCTGGGCAGTCGACGTGGCGCGGGGTCGTGTCGGGCTGATCTCGCTAGGCCGTTTGGGTCTGGTGGTTATCCTCGTGGCTGGGTTGGCGGCGGTGCAACTCGCGCCCTTCCTCGATCTCTTGGCGCAGGCGCAGCGGAGTGCCCAATACGGTGGCACCCTGTGGAGCCTGCCGCGTTGGGGATGGGCGAACCTGCTGGTGCCGCTGTTTCACTGTTACGCGACGCCGCAGGGCGTCTTCCTGCAATCGGGCCAGGCATTTCTCATCTCGTATTATCCCGGGATCGCCGTGCTCGCGCTGGCGGCCCTGGCCCTCTGGCGACCACGCACGGGACGCGTTGGGGTGTTGGGCGGGTTGTGGTTCCTGAGCCTGGCGCTGGCCATGGGGGAGGGCACGCCATTGCATGGCTGGCTCCAGGCCTTGGTCCCAGCCGTCGGGGCGATCAGGTTCCCGGTCAAGTTCGTGTATTTGACGGCGTGCCTAACGCCGTTTCTGGCCGCCTACGGTTTGCGCGCTGTGTTGGGGGAGTCCGAGGGCGTGTCCGGGACTGCGCCGCGCCGCGTCGAACGCGGCCTACAGTGGATCGCGCTAGGCGGGGTGTTGGCGATCAGTGCGCTCCTCGCGATGGCGTACGGTGATCCGTCGCCGAACGAGGAATGGTCGGCGACGCTGCGCAGCGGCCTCGCGCGCGCCGCCTTCTTGGGGGGCGGCGTCTTGGCGCTGCTGGCGTGTAGGCGGCGGCCTGGCCTTTGGGCGAGCATAGGGTTGCTGGCGCTGTTGTGGGCAGACCTGCGCATCCATACGCCGGTCCTGACGCCCACTCTGTCGGCAGCGGCCTACGCACCCGGCGTGGTTGAACTCGAGCCAGGGCCGGAGCTTGGGCAGAGCCGCGTCTTGATTACGCCGCGCGCCGAGCGCCTGCTGAGCACCCGCACGCTGCCCAGTTTCCTGGACGACTTCCTTGGTTCCAGGTTGGCCTTGTGGTCGAACCTAAATGTGCTCGAGGGCATCCCTAAGGTGAATGGGGCCGCCACTTTGCGGCTGCGGGCTCAAGCCGAGCTCGAGGCCACGATGTACGCATCGACCAACCCACCGCCCGCTGGCCTGCTGCGTTTCCTGGGTGTGTCACACCAGTCCTCGCCGGTGAACCCGGTCGAGTGGGTGGTGGCGCCCGATCCTCGACCGCTGGTCACGGCGGGCGCGCGGCCCGTGTTCGCCGACGGCCGGCAAACCCTGGCGGCGTTGTTCGCCGCGGACTTCGAACCGCGCGAGGTGGTGTACTTGCCGCTCACGGCCGCACGCGCTGCCCAGGCGACAAACGCTGCCACGGCCCGGGTGCTGCGGCAGCGGTTCTCCGCGGAACGGATCGATGTCGAGCTGGAAGCCGAGGCGCCAGCATGGGTGGTCATTGCGCAGACGCACGCGCCGGGTTGGCGTGCCTTGGTGGATGGGCAACCCGCCGAGATCGAACGCGCGAATTACGCCTTTCAAGCAGTGGCTCTGCCGGCGGGCCGGCACCGACTCGAGTTGATCTACCGCGAACGCTGGTTGCTCCCCGGGGCGGGCGCCTCCGTGCTGGCGGTGCTGGTTTGCGGGATCCTCTGGATCCACGCGGGCCAGGGAAAGGGGGCCTGAGACGGGCGATCGAGGCGATGAAGGAGCCGATGAGCAACGGCGAGGATCGGTCGGCAGGCGCCTCCGTGGCAGGCTTCACGGCGGGTTGGTTTTCGGCGTACCTCGCACTGGTGTTGACGGTTGCCTTCTGGCCGGTGCTGGTGGGCGGGGAGAGTTTCTACTTCCGCGACTTTGGGGTTTTCGGCTACCCGCTGGCGCATTACCACCGAGCGTCGGTCTGGAGCGGGGAACTGCCCTTGTGGAATCCGCTCAGCTCCTGCGGGCTACCTTTTCTGGCGCAGTGGAACACGATGACCCTCTACCCTGGTGCGCTGCTCTATCTGGGCCTACCCTTGCCGTGGTCGCTCAACCTCTTCTGTCTGGCCCATCAGTTCCTCGGTGGGCTGGGCATGTACTACTTGGCGCGGGCATGGACCGGGAGCGGGTTGGGCGCCAGTCTGGCTGGGCTGGGTTACGCGTTGAGCGGGCTGATGCTCAGTAGTCTGAAGTGGCCGAACAACATCGCGGTGTTGGGTTGGCTGCCCTGGGTCGTTTGGCTCGCCGAGCATGGTTGGCGTGAGGGTGGCCGAGCGTGGCTCTGGGCCACACTGGCGGGGGCCATGCAAATGTTGGCGGGAACGCCCGAGCTCATCGCGTTGACCTGGGGCGTGGTCGCCGCCCTGTGGGTGGCGCACCTGGTGAGGGTCAGGAGCAACGGGGGGGCCTGGCGCGTGTGTGGGGCGAGTGCGGGGCGGTTCGCGGGGATGGTTTTGCTGGTTGCCGGGCTCAGCGCGGCGCAGTTGCTGCCCTTCTTCGAGCTCTTGAGCGAGTCCCATCGCGATGTGCAATACGGCGTGGCCACTTGGGCCATGCCGAGTTGGGGTTGGGCCAATTTCCTCGTGCCGTTGTTCCGCTGTTTCCGGTCATACCAGGGCGTCTTTGCGCAAGTGGATCAATACTGGGTCGCCTCCTACTACCTTGGAGTCGGACTCGTGGTACTCGGGCTGTGGGCGGTTGCGTGCGTCCGCCGGGGCAGGGTGTGGTTGCTCGCAGTGGTGGGGGGCGCGGGGGTATGGTTGGCGTTGGGCGAGGCCGGCGGTCTCTATGGTTGGCTGCGGGCGGCGGTGCCGTGGCTGGGGTTCATGCGGTTTCCGATCAAGTTTGTGGTGTTAACCGCCTGGGCGATGCCGTTGTTGGGCGCGTTTGCCGTGGCGGAATGCCAAACGCAGCCCGAGGGCGCATCCGGTGCGCGGCAGCGACTGTTGGGTCTCCTTGCGGGTCTGCTATGCGCCGCCATCGGCGGGCTTCTCTGGTGGGCGGCGGCCCGTCCCCTGGCTACCGACGACGCTCCGGCAACGCTATGGAACGGGCTCAGCCGGCTCCTGTTCTTGATGGGCGCAGTGGCGCTCTGGTTGGGCCTGGTGCGCGCGCGCACGGTCCGGCGGCGCTGGTTACTTGGCCTGCTGCTGCTGGTCACGTCGGCGGGCGACCTGCTCACCCATGTGCCCTGGCAAAACCCCACGGTGCCCAACTGGACCCTTGAGCCTGGGCTGGCCGAACTGGCTCCACGGCCGCGCTCCGGCGAGTCACGCGCGTTCGTAACCGCCGCCGCAGAACGACGACTTGACCACTGGAACTTGCCCACACCGACGGAGGATTACCTCTCGAGTCGGCTGGGCCTGTTTGCCAACTGTAATTTGTTGGAGGGCATTCCCAAAGTGGACGGCTTCTTCTCGTTGTACCCGCGGGCGACGGCTCAAGTGGTTCACCTGCTGTACGGCTCGACCAACGGTCACCTGCCCGGGCTGCTGAACTTCCTGGGCGTGTCCCACGCGACCGCCGAGGGAAAAGCGCTCGCTTGGTCGACGCGGCTGGGGGCACAACCCCTGATTACCGCCGGCCGTCCGCCGGTCTTCAGCGCGCCGGAGGAGGCCGTTCGGCGCTGGGCCGCCGTGGCGCCCGACCAGGCGGTTTACCTGCCTCCCGAGGCGAGCGTCGAGCCCGCCGTCGAGTCCGCCGGGGCGACCGTTCGGTCCCAGCGTTGGAGGCCTCACCTGATCGAGTTCGAGGTCGAGACGGAGCGGCCGGCGTGGGTTGTGATCGCCCAGTCCTTCTATCCTGGCTGGCAAGCGCAGGTGAACGGGCAAGCCGCCCGCCTCTGGCCGGCCAACGTCGGGTTCCAGGCCCTGGCCGTGCCCGCCGGCGCCAGCTCGGTGCGATTGCGGTATGTCGATCGCTGGTTCCGCGCCGGTGCGGTGGTGTCGTCGATCAGTATCCTGGCGGTGGCCTCGCTGGCCTGGCGCCTTCGACGGACGCCTCAAGGGACGCTACGGGAGGAGGAGGCAGTGGGCACGGCGCTACGGTAGGACCTCCAACTGGTAGGTGGGCGAGAGCTTGCTGTCGTAGGTGCGGCGGAGGCGGGTGTTATACTCGTAGTCGAACTTGTAGCGGTAATTCAGGAAGCGCTGATCCGCCGGCACGGGCACGAAGGCTTCCCAGCGATTGACGGTCTTGGGGACGCGTTGCATCGGGTAGAAGTCCAAGCCGACCATCACCTGCGCCTGGATGCTGTCCTTCTTCACGTTGAAGCCCTCGGCGTCCCAGCGGGCCTCGACCAAGCAGAGGCCTTGCGGGGTGCGAACGCACTGGCGCGGCGTCACGTTAGTAATCGGCGTGGTGGCGCAGCCCGCCAGGGCGAGCACGACCCACCCGAGGAGTAGCCTGCTCACGACCGTTGACATGGCCGAAGCCTTAACGAACCGGCGCCAGCCTGTAAAGGTGGATTTGGCTGGGTACCCGGGGCGGCGCTGTGTCTCGGCGCGCCTGGCCAGCGAGCCAAACGCCCAGTAGCGAGCTCGGAATTCGTCTCGGCACGGACCCGAGCCCGGGGTCTGCCGCCGTTCACGGCTCCCGACCGCAGCGCAGGTTCAACAGACTGAACTCGACCACTTCGTCCTGGGCGCCCAGGTAGCCACCCCATCCGATGCGGATCTCGGAGACGGTCGCGGGGTCGAGGCGGCCATTTTCATCCTGGGACCAGCCGGCCACCTGGAAGCGGCTTAGCGAAAGGAAGGTTTGGCTGTGGCCAGGGGCACTCAAGGCCCGGCCGGTGCTCGCCAGGTAATCGCTGCCATCGGCTTCGCGCAGAATGACCAACAGTTGCGTCGGTGTCCGCTGGCCCGCCGGCACCACGCTCTCGAAAACCAGCAGATCCGCCCCGCTCAAGTCGTAGCCCGGCGGATGCGCCAAGCGCACGAATAAGAAGGTGTCCACGTGGGACTTGGTCAGCGTCGCCCGCGCGTGCCACCCCCTAGTCGAGCCGGCCGATGGACCTGGCGGGCCGGCGGCGCTCCATTCGTGACGCACGAACTCGCCTCCTGCCAGCGCCACGTCGGTCACCGGCAGCTCCTCGAGTTTCAGGCTCGGCAGTGCCCCGGTGCGCAACGGTCGACGATGACCGGGGCGGGCGGCGGGGAACCGCAGGAGGGTGGCGCCGTAGGCGTCCAGGTGGATGCGGCAGCGGCTGCCAGCAGCCAAGGCCGCGACTTGACCCGTGGCCAGATTCCATTGCTCGCCGGGGCCACTGACGGATAACTCGACTTGGCCCGACCACGGTTCGGCGCTGTCGTTGATGAGGAAGTAAACCTCGTGGTTATCGATGCGGCGGTGAGTGACGCGCAGCGGGGCGCGTCGGTCCACGCCGCGCACGTCGGGCTCGAGTACCCGATCGAGCAGGCCCGGCAGAAGACCCGCGGCGCCCTCGGGCAAGTAGATCCCTGCGCCGTCGGCGCCGTTAGCCGTCACCCAAGGGCGGTCGCCAGGTTCACCCCACAACTCCCGCGCCAGCGCTTGAACGCGCGGCGCTGGAAACTCGCGCTCGCTGTGGGCAGGCAGGGCCCCGACTGCCACGAGCACACCGCCTTGGCGCACGAAGGCGGCCAGGTTTTCCCACGCCGCCAGCGGCAGCGTGTCGGCCATCGGCAACACGATCACCCGCCAGCGCAGCGACCCATGCGCCAGCGTGCCGTTCTCTGGGCGCGCCTGGCAGAGCGCCTGGCCGTCCACGAAGGTGACATCGCGTCGAGCGGCGAACAGCCCGTCCGCCACCGAGCGGAAGACGTTCTCGACCCGCACCGCCTCGGACGCTTCCTGGGCCCAGAGGCGGCTCGGGAAGAACCGCAGCCAGAGACTCTCGACCGGGTAAACCACGGCCACGTCCGCCACCTGATGCCCCCCCGTCAGGAGCGTGGCGCAGCGGCCGACCCATTGGTTGAGACGCTGGACTTGATCGTCGCTCAAGCCGGCGTAGCTGTAGTAACTGGTGATGCGGTTCACGCCGCTGACGAACAAACGGTTGCACGTCCCGCGGATCTCCGCTTCGGTCACGTTGCGAACCGGGCGCGCGTCACCAGCGGCGCGCCAACGCTGGGCGTGATCCGAGGTTTCGCTCATGACCAACGATTTACCCTCCACTTCGGCCGCGCTGCTCACGAGTCGGGCGATGTGCCACGGCACCTCCGGCGGCAAGCTGGTCAGGCAATCGATACTCGGCACGTCCAGGCGGCGGACGCACTGGAAGAAATCCCCGTACAACGGCACATGGGCTGACAGGTTCTCCTCGGCCAACAGATGACCCCCCGAGGGGATTTGGTGCCGAGCACACCATTGTTGGATTTGGCCGAAGAAATTCTGCGACACCAGTTCACCCACCGTCCGCCAGTAGTCATGGCGCGCCTTGCGCCCGGCCGCGCCCGCCTCGGCCACCAACGCCGGGACGAACGGCTCGAGGGCGTAGCCGCGACGCTGCTTGAATTCAGCCGCGAGATTCTGTGCCCAGGGCAAGACGCGATAGGGCATGCGCCGCAGGAAAACGCTCATCAGGGAGGGTTCGTCGGTGAACGTGGAGACAAACCACTGACCGAGGTTTTCGCCCAGATGACGCGCGTAGCGGTCGTGGGTGAGCTCGAGAAACCGGGCCGTGGGCTCCGGCAACAGCAGGTTCGGATACGGCAGTTTCGCATGCAGATTCAGCTCGGCGTGCGTGCCTTCGTAAAGCGGGCTTTCGCTAATCGCCAACACGCGCCAACGACCGGCGGGCGGTTGCCAAGACAACCGGCCGGCCACCACCCGGTCTGAGAGCTCGACTTTGCCCTCGAGTTGGATCTCTCCAGCCAGCACCGGAAAGGCCGCCCGCAGAAACGGCTCGCCCGGCGGCACGGCCAGCGAGACCACTTCACCGCCGCCTTCCACTTCCGCAATCAGCAGGCCGCGCGCCTGCCACTCGGGATGATCGCGCAAGACTAGTCCCCCGGCGTTGGCCGAGGGATAGCCTCGTTCGTCGTAGAGCCAAAGGGCCAGACCCGCCGCGCGGGCGGCGCGGACTGCGCGCCCGAACGCGGCCCATTTCGCCTCGCTCTCGAGATACTGGTCAGAATGCACATTGCACACCACGCCGCCGAAGCCCTGCGCGACCAGTCTCTCGATCAGGGCGTCTTGCGCTTGCGGAGCGTCCGGCCAGTTATGGATGATCTTGGCGATGCGCCCGGCCGCAGGCGGCTGCGCCCATCGCTCGACCAGCGACGGACGCGCGCTGGACTCTGGCGAGCCCTCGACCACCGCGGCCACGGCGCCCTCTTCCTGGCCTCCCGCCGCGCCCGCCCAAGCTGCCAGCACCAGGGCAACGCCCAGTCGTAACTGCAACCGGCTGGGCGCAGGCAGCCGCGGGCCTAGCCGGTCGGCTACGGACCGAGATGGCGCAGCGGAGGCCCGCACGCGAACGTCATGGCCGCCCGAGAGCTGAGCGGAGAGGGGGTGGGCAGCCCGCCACAGGCAACGCTCCGGCGACGGAGTGGGATGGTGGGTCCGGCTCAGGCAGCAAGGGGCCGTTTTCATGTGCGGCGACATTCTGTCACGAATCAGTCGCCGAATTCCAGCCGATTGCCTCTTCCGCAACCTAACCCCTCAACCTGACCCACCACCCCGAGCTTTCAGCGCGCCAACACGCGGTAGAACCGAACGCCCTCGCTGAGACCGTCGCTGATCGCCAACTGTTGAGCCAGGGCTACCGCGGGTACTTCTTGCAGGACACGCCAGGAACCAGCGGTCAAGTGCTCGGAGCATTCCACCACGTACCTCCGGCCAGGGACGGCTTCGAAGGCGAGCTCGAGGCCGGTGCCCAGGCGCTGCACCTCGATCCGGATGACCTCGACTGGGGCAGCACGCACGAAGAGCGTCGCTGGGTCGCTCATCACCCAACCAGCCGAGTTGCTAACCCGGACACGGTAAGCGCCAGCGTGGGCGGCGGTGACTTGAGTCAGCGCGAGAGTTGGGTCGGTGGCGCCGGCCAAGTCGGTGTCGTTGAATTGCCATTGGTAGGCGAGCGGGGTTGTCCCCGTGGCACGGACCGCGAAGGTTGCGTCGGCAGCTTCGTCAACAGTGTGGCTATGCGGTTGGCTGCGGATCGAAGGTAGTTCAGCGGGGCCAGCGCCACCGTAGACTTCCTCCCGCTGGTGGCCGGCACCGTCCGTGTAAGTCAAGGTCACAACGCCGGTGGCCAAGTCAGTCCAATCGGCCGGTGCGATGTCGATTGTGCCTCCCGCATCGACATACAGAGGTGAAGCGGTGAAGGCCCTGGTGGTACCCCAAGCGTCCGCCTGGGTGAGCGTCAGCGAACAGGAGGTTGCCGGGCCGCCGTGCCGGTACGTGGCCTGGGCGCGCTCGGAGTCGTAGAAAGCGAGGGTGTTGAGGTCGCCGCTCGAGCTGGTAGTGGTCAAGCGGGCGGTGCGAACTGCGCCGTCTGGCGCACGCACGGTGACCTCGAGCGTCAACGGTTTGCCGGTTGTCTCGGCGACGAACTGAATGCCGGGACGATCGGTATCCCAACGGACCGTGTCGTGGAGGTCCAGGTGGACCGGCACGTCGAGGAGCCGCGCCACGTAATGGAAGCCGAGGAGAGTCGTCGAGTAGCTGCCGGCGCCGGTCCCGCGAACCGTGTGGGTGTAAGTCCCTTCGGCGCCAAGCAGGACGATCTGTGCGCCGCCGACCGCTGGGCCGGCCAGGGGCGCAAACTGGGTCGCCTCGGGTAGCCGAGTGGCGGGCTCGAGGTTCAGGTGGCCGTCGGCCCCGAGCCAAGTGCGCCCGGCATCGTCAGCAAGTTGGGTCGTTTGGACGGCTCCCCCAAAAATGAGGGTGGTCAGTCCCTTCAGGGAGGTGGGCAAGGAGGGACGCAAGGGAACGTCCTGGTAACGGACGATGACCAGGGTATCGAAGCTGCCGCTCCAAAAGCGGTCGTTGTGCCACTTCGACCAGCGGTTGTTGGCGGTGACATGAATGCGGCTGCGTTCTTCGCGGTCGCGGTGGAGGCCGCCGAGCAGGTTGTTCTCGGCGGCGATGAAGGGCAGGTTCGGATCGTAGACATGAACCAGGTATTCATTGAAGCCAATCGCCTCGAGGTCGTAGGCGACCACCACATGGCCACTGATGCCGTCTCGGATCGCCAGCATCGGATACTCGCCGGCGTTGAGCGCCTCGATCAAATCCTGGTAGATCGTGCGGCTATTGGCTTGCGTCAGGTTCCAAGCGGCCGTGGTCAGCCAATGATGGAGATACTCAGCACCCAACTGCGCCAGGTGCTCGAGGTGAATGAAATGAGACAAGGCTGCCGAAGGTCCACCCAAGTCCTCGGGCCCTTGGAGGTTCCAAAGAGTCGGCTCGGCGGCGTTGGCCTGGAATGGGAAGTCGGTTAAGGTGCGATCGCCGTGCAAGAGCCGCTGGCTCGAGAGCGCAAAGCCCTGGCATTGTCCTTGGTCCAACACTTCGCTGGCGATACTGGCCAAGAGATGGGCGAACGGGTCCTCGACCACGATGTCCGGGCAGATCCAAGGGCAGAGCGGGTTAGGGAAGGCGACATGCGTTTGGTCGTAGCCGAAGAGTTCTTGGACTTCGTTGAAGCCGTAGCCACCGACGGCAGACTGGAAATCGGCCGAATTAACGAACGCATAAGCCAAGGTATTGCGGAAGCTGCGGACCTGGAAGCTCTCCGCGGACACAAGTTGGCTGCCGTCGGGCTTCAGCAACACCAGCGGGCCATCGGTAGCCAGTCGTGGCACGCGCACCCGCAACTCCGTGCCGTCAGGACTGACGAAGGTCGGCGTCGCCAGCGCGTCAGTGTTCCCAAAACGGACGACGGCCCCTGGGCAGAAACCCCGGCCCGCGAGGCTGACCTCGGTGCCCGGACGCAATGCATACGGCGCCTCGCCGCGGTTGGGTCGAAAGCTGACGATCTCACCGTTGGCTTGGACCAGTTTCACCACTGCTCGGGTGGGCAGCAGGTTGCCGCTGCTGGCCTCGACGACCACCCAGGCGTCTTGGAAGTTCGCCCCGGGAGCGACGGCGAAGCGCAGGACGCTGGTATTCATGAGATTCCCGTTCTGGAAGTCGACCAGCGGCGGCTGGAAGTTCGCCTCTACCAGGGGCGGCAGGCGCGTGACCGCCAGCGTGACTGCGCCCTGGAAAGTGTGATCGCGAGTCACGCGTACGGTGACCTGGTTCGCCAAACACGGGCCCACCTCGACCGTGTCGGCTCCCTCGATGGTGAGGGTGTAATTGGCTCGTAGGAAGACCAGCAGGGGCACGGTGCGCTCGGCCATGCCTGCGTTGGCATCGAGCGGCGAGGCCTTGATGGTCACGGCGGCGGGGTCGGCGCCATTCGGGAGGACATATTCAGTGGCGGTGAGCGTTAGGAACACCTGCTGGCCGTCCGCCGGGTTAGGCGAAAACGCCGCCGTCACCCCCCCTGGCAATCCCGCCGCGGAAAACTGAAGGGCACCGACGGAACCGTTGAGCCGGTTGATCGAGATGGGAACGCTCACGGAACCGCCTTGGCCCAGTACAACCGACAATTCCGTGCTCAGCCCAAAGTCCGGCGGCAAGGGCGCTGGGGGCACATCGAAGGTGAGATTGTCGAAAGCCAGCGGTTTGTTGCTATCGAGACTAGGCTGACCGCGAACTTCGAAGGCGGCGATATCGCGTTGCGCCGATTCGACCTGCAACGGCGTGCTGACCCCTCGGCCGGCATGGACCGTCACCGGGCCGGTCTGGGCGAGCAATTGGCCTTGGGCGTTAAACGCGCGCAGGGTGATTTGGGCCGTTTCGTTCCCGGGTTCAGCGTAACCGAGGTAGCCCACGGCAAGCCCAACCCGTTGGCGGCTCGTGGTGAACACGCCCTTGGCGCTCGGCGTGTAGAACTCACCACCCCCCACGCCGAAATTGGCGACGTGGTTCGGGGCGAACCATGGATTCGGATTGGGAATTCGAACAATGACCGGCAGCAATTGGCCCTGGCCACTGACAAAGAACACGCCGCGGTCGGCGTATTGGTGTTGGACGAGCTCGCCATCGCTCAGGCCCTCGAAGGTGACGGTCTCGTCTGCCGGCTGACCTGCAGCACTAGAGCCGATGAGCAGGCTCAACCCGCACGTCCACGCCCCGATGGGCACGCGCCGGGTCAACCGAGCGGCGAAATACTTGATGACCAGCACCTTGTTCATCTGTGTTCGCACACCTCTCTGGCCAACGTCGTTCCTCCAAAGGCAACCTGCCAGGACTCGCGGTGGACCCACGTGGGTCAACGATCTCGGCGGCGATCGGCCACAAACAGGTTCGCTAACCGGTCTCATCGGCAGACGGCACCGGGACCTGAAGCCCTGCTGACACGCACCCCCATCCAACGGAGAGCGGGCGTCTCGCCCGCTGCCTCCCGGCCAGTCAAACCGCGTCAGCCCTGGGCGACTCTCCGTCAAAGGCGGTCGACAAAGGTGGACGACAAAGGCAAGCGACCAAGGCGCAGGCAAGCCGCCTTCGAAGAGGCGAACCGGGGGTGCGCGCGCCAACGCGGCATCATGTTCAATATCCCGCTCGACCTAAGGTCCCCCAGCGACTCGGACAACAGCGACGCGGCGGTGAACGACGTTCAATCGAACGGGCGCCGCCGGACCGACGCAAAAGCACAAGAGAAAAACGCAAAGTCACATGGACAGCGGGGACGCCTCACGCGTTAGCGTTCCTCGCAGTGATTCCAGCTACTGCTATGAAGTCCAGAACCCCGCACTACTGCCTCGTCCATTGTTTCGTTTTGGCCGCGCTCCCGGTGGCACTGGCTGCCGCAGCCCCCTCCGCACCACCCGCCGCGCCAGCAGCGGTTCCGCGCTGGCAGCCGCACGATTTCACCTTTGCCGCCCAGGCTCAGCCGCCGAATCCGTTCCTGGTAGGTTTCGCCGCCGCGGTCAAAGGGCCGGACGGCAGGGAATTCACCCTACCAGGATTCTTCGACGGCAACGGCACGTGGAAGATCCGCTGTGCACCGACGGTGGAAGGCACGTGGACGCTCGTCACCCAATCTGACCTGCAGGAACTCGACGGTCGGACGGCCAGCTTCACCTGCGGGAAGAACCCGAATCCGAACGTTCACGGCGTCCTGCGCGTGGACCAAGCGCATCCGCGGCATTTTGTCTTTGACGACGGCACGCGCTTCTTCCTCCAGGGTTACGAATATGACTGGCTCTGGGCGCTGGACTTGGGCCAGCCGGGGGTGTCCACCGTGGAGAAGTCGCTCGATATCCTGGCTCGTCACGGCTTCAACTACGTGATCCTCAACGCCTACGCCCACGACACCGGCTGGCGGAAGGGCAAGACCGGCCCAGACGATTACGGCCCGCCGGCGCTTTACGCCTGGGAGGGCTCGAACGAGCAACCCGATCACCGCCGGATGAACCTCGCCTATTGGCGGCACTACGATCGGGTGATGGCCGCGTTGAGCGAGCGCGGCATGCAGGCGCATATGCTGATCAAGGTGTACAACAAGCAGGTCAAATGGCCGGCGCACGGCAGCCAAGAGGAAAGCCTGTACTTCCGCTGGCTGGTCGCCCGCTACGCCGCGTATCCGAACCTGATCTGGGACTTCTCGAAAGAAGCCCACAACGAGAAGGACCTCGCCTACAAGCAGGGCTGGCTGAAATACCTCCGCGAAACCGATCCCTACCGTCATCTCCGGACCGTGCATGACGACAACGCAGCCTACGACAGCGGGGCGTACGACAACCTGTGCGATTACCGCGCCGACCAACAGCACAGCAAGTGGCGCGAAACCGCCTTGAAACAGCGCGCGCTGCGGCAGTGGCCGGTCGTCAATGTCGAATTTCAGTACGAGCCCGGCCCGGGCGGTCTGGAGGACAAGACCTACGGTGGAGGCCACTCGACGCCCGAGGAAAGCCTACGCCGTGCCTGGGAGATCGCCCTGGCTGGCGGCTACATGGCTTACTACTACACCTACACCGCTTGGGATGTGATCCGGCCGCTCCATGTCCCCCCCGGTTACCTTTACTACAAGCACTTCGGCGATTTCTGGCGAGCGACCGATTATTGGATGCTCGAGCCCTCGGAGGGCCTGGTGAGCGAAGGCTGGTGTCTGGCGAATCCCGGCCGCGAATACGTCGCGTTCCAGAACGTGCCCCGTGAATTCACGCTCAAGATCGCGGGCGCAGCCGCCCCGCTTAAGGCCGAGTGGTTCCATCCGCACACCGGCCGGCGCACCGCCGCAGGGACGTTCCGCAACGGCACGGCCACGTTCACCCCGCCGGCGCACTGGGGAAGCACGCCGGTCGTGCTGCACCTCCGGCTCAGCGTCGTCGCCGACAAACAATCTTCCTCCTAGGTGACGGCCGCAACGACGCGCCGCTACGCCGAAGCTTGTGGCCTCCCATGGCGGCGAAGTGCAAGCCAACCAGAAACGCCATGAACGGACCTCGATTCCTTTGGTTCTTGATCGTCTGCCCCGCCGTTGGTGTGGGCTCTGCGCAGCCGACTTTTCTTCAAGGGGAGGATCCCAAGCCGGCCGGAATAGTCTGGAGGCCAGTCGCCCTCCTGTCGGATGAGTTCGACGGCGAAACCCTCGACCGCGCCAAATGGCAAACCGATCCGACCGCCAATGGTTGGGGCTGGTATGGCCGTGCGCCGGGTTTGTTTCGGGCCGAAAACGTCGAGCCCAAGGTCGCCTGGGACGCTCCCTCGTTCATCCACATGGCGATCGAAACCTACGACTGGAATCCCATCCCCGACGACGGCGGCCTGGTGGACACCGGCACCTGGGACCAAAGAACCACCCGGTATGACTGGGTGCGGACGTGGGAGCCGGTGGACCAACCAGCAGCCCGCTGAAAACGCAGTCCCCATCCCGATGACCCTCAAGCCGAACCGCATGAACCAGACTGCCTGCGCCCCGCTGTGGGTCGGCCTCATCCACACCTGCGCCTAAAAACCACCGATGCCGGCAATGAGCATCAATTCCGACCATGCGATGCGGTCTGGGCTGGCGCCCGGTTCACGGAGTAGCGGGCCTACTCCGGGCTCAGAAGACCTCCCCGCGATGCAGGCAGCGGAGAAACTGGGTGACCGGGAGCACCTCCACCTCCCCAAAATGGTAACTGCGCGTGCCGCAGTACACGCCGAACATCCGGTCCACCTGGACACCGGATTGCGTGGCCAGGTCGCGCATGGACTTTTCCCAGCTACGGTTCCATTTGTCAGCCAGTTTGACTTCCACCGCCACAAGATGGGGCGGATGCGCAGATTGGCGCTTGCGCGTTTCGATCACGAAGTCAATTTCGGCGCCGGCACTGGTGCGATAGTAAGCCAGGGGCCGAAGCTTGCGGCTCGACTCGTTGAAGACGCGCAGCTCGTGGAACACCAGTGTTTCAAAGGCAGTGCCCTGCCATAACCGGTCCACCGGATCGCGGAGCCACCCGGCGGCGGCGCGGGCCACCCCGGGATCGAACCAGTAAAACTTGGGATGCGCGACTTCACGCACCTTGAGACCTGGCCGCCACGCGGGAAGAAAGTGTCCCAGTAGGGTGTCGGTCAGAATCGCGAAGTAGGTATCCACCGTGCTCCGGGGCACGGCGGCTTCCCTGGCGATGTTCTGGGCATTGATTGTCTGTCCATTCATCTGGCCAGCCACGCTCAGAAACCTCAAGAAGGGCGGTACGTTCCGCACCAAGCCTTCCTCTCGGATTTCTTCCTTCAGGTACGTGTTCACGTAAGCCCCCAGGATATCGGCCCCCTGCTCCCGGTCGGTTTGGACAGATGGCAAGGTGCCCCATTCCAGGCCGAACTGCGCGTCAAAGTCTCGCGCCAACTCGGCGGAACAGAATCCTTCCATGTTCAAGGTCAATGCCCGCCCGGCCAGCAGGTTGGCCCCGCCCCGGCGCAATCTGCGCGCCGAAGAACCGCAGAGAGCGAATCGCCACCGGCGCGATTCCATCAGGCGGTGAACCTCATCCAACAAGGCGGGAACCTTCTGAATCTCATCGAGTACCACCCAGGAATTGGCCGGGCGGTTACCCACGAGGGCCTCCAGCCCATGGGGCGCGCGACACAACTCCAAGTGCAAGGCCGTATCGAGCAGGTCCATCCGTGGCGCGTCAGGCAAAACCTGCTTGAGCCAGGTGCTCTTGCCAGTACCGCGGGGGCCAAAGAGAAAGAAGGAGCGGCTCGGACAGTTCAACAAACGTGGGACGATCGTCGAATCGGTCATGCGTGCATAATCACAGCGGTATTGTAATAATGCAATGCATACTTACAACAGCAATGGAAGATTTCGTAGTACCTCCCCGCCTGCGGTCGGGTGACATGCTCAGATCAATGAGCCACCTCGAAAGAAAGTGCAGACCATGAAGCGACGGGAATTTCTCAAAACAGAGTGCCGGTGGCCACTTGGCGGCTGGTATGGTGCCCCTGACTGAAAGCTCCGCCAAGCCGGCGAGCACGGCACACTGAAATTCCTCCGCGACCTTTCCGCCGGCTCCCTTTAGAATGTGGCCGTGGACGCGTTTGGGCATCAGTATCACCTTCCGAAATCCTGGAGAACATCTCGCGACAATCAGAACCGAACCATGAGAAACGTCTGCCTCCCATCCGAACTGCGGTTGCTTCCGTGCCTGTTGTTCCTGGCATCCGTCGCTGGATGTTCGTCCGAATCCCGAGCGGCCGGGGCGCGAACGGCCAGCGCCGTTGATTGGTCGCAGCCTTCCCTTGTCGTCGAACCGCAGACGACTCGCGCCATCCAGGGCGTTTCGGAACTGGTCCGCAAACGCTACTTCGGGCTGTGCGATCCGGGGAAAGGCTTCGAGCAACGGGTCAAAGACGATGCGATGTATGAAGACCTCGTGCGGAACCTGGGCGTGGCCTTTGGTCGCGAACTCGGCACGGTCAAGGCCGTGAGCCACCTGATCAAGGAACGAGCCGACCGACCGGGTTATGCAGACCTGACGGCGCTCCAACAGCGCCAGCACCCGCCGGTCAGCGAACGGATGCGCGCCGACTTCGGTGCGAATCTCGACGTGGCAGCGCATGGCAAGCACAACGCCTTTCCCGAGTTCATGGGCCGCTTTGATACCAAGGAGTCCCGTGCCGGAACGCATGCGGAGTACTTCCCCAGGAACATCGAGGCCGCCGCGGAATTGTCCGCCGCCGTGTTGAAATACAACTACACCGACTTCGACCGCCCGCGGTTCTACGAGCCGGTCAACGAGCCGCACTGGTCGTTCTTCAAGCTGCAACCCTTCGCGGACTGGCACTTGAAAACGATGCAGGCCGTGCACGCCGCCACCCCGGAGGTCAAGGTGGGCGGCCTGTGCATGTCCGTCTCCTACTTCTTCCGGGACAATTACCGGGCGTTCGACGGGCTGAAGGACTTCATGGACAACACGGGCGGTCGCCTGGACTTCTACTCGTTTCACGTTTACGACTACCTGCGCTGGACCAATGGCGAGTACCGGGGACGAATCCAGTCGGGCCTGGCGCTCGAGAACACGCTGGACCTGGTGCCGAACTACGCGATCAACGCGTTCGGCAAGGAGGTCGCGATGGTGATCAGCGAGCACGGCGGCTATGACGGCAGCCAGCCCAAGGGCGAGTTCGACGGCGAATCTGCTGCCGAGGAAATCGCCCGAAGACATTTCCCCCACGTCACCGGCTTCGAGCGTGAAATGAAGAAGCGCTCGATTGTCGCGCTCAACCACGTCAGCAGCATCATCGCCAACACCCTGTCGTTCATGGACCACCCGCACACCGTCCAAAAAGCCGTGCTGTTTCTCCTCTTCAACACGTGGTCCTGGAACCCCAAGTATTACGCCAGCCTGTATGTGCCCTACGACTACACGGACAACTCCCGCTGGGTGGAAACGCCATTGATGGATTTCTACAGGCTCTTCCAAGGCGTCTCGGGGCGGCGGGTCAAGGCGCTGTGCACCGACCCGGACCTGCAAGCGCGCGCCTTCGTCAGTGGCAGCAAGCTCTATCTGGCGGTGAACAACCTGAGCGCCCGACCAGAAACGGTGGCCTTGCATGGCATCGCGCCAACGCAGGTCGAGCTGCGGCGCTTCGGACGCAACCCCGACTTCACCTCGTCTTTCTCTAAGCAGACCTTGCCCACTCCGGAGCGGCTGGAACTGGCCGGCCGCGAGGCCGTCGTGGTGGTGGCTGATCTCGGCGCGCCCGTGAAGCAAGCGCAGGCGGTCGATGAAGTGGTATGCTACGGCGACGCGGTGACGCGGCCAGGCAGCAACGCCGTGTTCAAGGTCAAGGTGCCCGTCACCAAGCCGATTGACTACGCCATCCTGCGCATCGGCCTGACGCGTCCGCCTGATCGGAGCCGATCGCCAACGGTCACGCTGAACGGACAATCGCTCGTGACGCCGCTGGAGGACAGCGCAGAGCGCTTCACCGACCGCGAATACGCCAGCACGAAGTGCATCGCTCTGGAACCGAATGCCCTGAAGGCCGAGAACGTGGTTGTTGTGTCGTTCCCTGATGGGACGGAAGGGGTGGTCGGTTCGGTGGTGATTCGCGCGGCCGTGGCGAACTGAGCCTCGACCATAGACTACCTTCGCGGCGACCCAGCACGAGGGCTCAGACCGGGCGATGGTCTTCACCGCCAAGGACGACAACAGCGTTGGGGAGGTCGTCCCCGGCGGCAGCAGCTTGAGCAGTCGCAGGGTACCGCCGTCGAGAAGCATGCTGTTTGTGGCGGCGCCGAGGGCCTGAGGTTGCCCCACGATGAGGGTTCCGCCCTCGATGCGGGTCCAACCAGCCGGCGCCTTGCGAGGCGAAGGTCGTCCAATCCGCTGGGCCGACGACCCAGCTCAGAGGGACAATACATAGGCCCACAGATCCGCCCTCGCAGCCGGTGTCAGGTGGGCTGAGGCTCAGGGCCAGCGGAATCGGTGGAGCGGTCGCGCCGCGCGCGCGGCGGCCGCTGGCCTCTACCACTACACCGCCAACAACGACCTCGGAAAGGAGGATGCGGGCACCCCAGTGGACATCGGACTCCACTACGTGGCCACCACCGACGGTGCGCCGACCGACACCGACCACGATGGGTTGCCCGATTATTCCGAGGACCGCAACGGCAACACCCCTTACCGATACTGGAGAGACCGATTACGCTAGTCCCGTCAGCGACTCGGCAGGTGGCCTTCTAGACGGGGTAAGGCAGGCAGCCCCTCCCGAGGTTGTTCGAAGCCACCTAAAGGTGGGTGTTCCCAACTGGCCCAAGCGGACTCGTTCGGCTGTTCTTTGGTGTTACGCACGTGACAAGAGCGACGGTGCAACGCTGGACCCCACTGCGGACGAGCCGATTAGCCTCACTTGGTCAAAACACCCGGGTATCAACGACTACGAGTCGTCTGTTTTCACGTCTTTTCAACCAACCCTCTGGAACAGCCAAAGAGAATGAAAGCGCGCTGGGCTGTAGTAGGGTTGGCCCTGGCTCTCCTGGGCATCTGGGGGCTGTATTGGCGCTCGGGATCTCGTGATGTAAGGCAGACGGAGTATGCGATTGGGCCGAGGACGGAATGGGAGGGTCAGCCTGCAGCATCCGAAGGCGATCCTTCTGTCGACCGGCGCTCGTTGCGACAGGTGGAACCGCAGGCTCAGCAGAGTCTGCAGGGACAGGGGCTGCTGGAACTACTCAGTCAGGCCCCTGGGACTGGCGCGGGTCGGCTCCGCCCTTGGGGGGTCCCATTGCTCGATGCAAAGACACAGAAGGAGGCGATTCGGCGGTTGCGGATTCATGTTCCTGAGGGTTGGCACCACCTCAGGGGCGGCTCAGGGTTTCGACAATAGGGAATTGACCTCATTGTTTTTTTCCCCCTCCCCTGCACTGTTGCAGAGGAGCCTCCGGGGTCCTATCGTCACCGCATGATTACGGCGAAGCAGATCCGCGATCTCATGGAGTCCAAGCCTTTCCGGCCCTTCCGCATCTGCATGTCCGATGGCTCACACCACGACATCACCAACCACGACGCGGCCTTCGTCACAAAGAACACCGTCGAAGTCGGCCTGAACTTGGACGCTGACGGCTTTGCTGAGTACGTTACCCGCTGCTCCATCCTGCATATCACGCGGCTCGAAGACCTCCCGGAAGCCGTGACGCACTAAGGGCCGGAGATGGCTGCGCGGTGGGGTGAATGGGGCGGGATGGGACAATTTACGTGGGGGTGTGGCACAGGCGACAGAGGCTGGCGGAGGTGGTGCGGGCAAGGACACAGGCTTCATGGGCTCGACACCTCAGGGTGTCGGGTGTGCCGGCGAGCCGCGCGGGGCGCGGACCTCAGGCGCGGGCCAGGCCGGCGCGGTCGAGCATTTCCTCGATCTGTCGCAGGGTGCTGCAGGCATAGGCGTAGCTGCGCTGATCAAAGTAAGTCTGCGCGTCAGTGAACAAGGCATGGAGGCTGGCCGTTTGAACTGCGCTCAACCGGCCGGGGGGCTGGCTGAGCAACGTGAACCGCCGATAGGCGCGAGCCCCGCGCGCGCTAAGGCCGTGGCCCCTCAGCCCCCGGACCGTGAACCGCTCGAGGACCAGGCTCACGCTAAGGCCGGCGAGGGCCAGCCCAACGGCGCCACCCACCAGCCAGAGGAGGGCGCTGAGCGAAAGCGAGACTCGGTAGTCCCCCGGGGTGGTGACGGTGAGCAAGCCGGGGATCGGGACCACGAAGAACCAGACCAACGTGAACAAGCCCAGCACGAACGAGCGCCCCCATTCGCAGGCCCAGCGCCGGGTCCGAAACCAACCGTGCTGGTGGTCGGCCGCGGGGCGTTGGAGCAACGGCTGGATCTGTCGAGTGACGCACTCCAGGGGGCGCCTTTGCTGCTCTGGCGAGAGGCCTGCTTGGTCCAAGACCGCTCGAGCTTTGTCGGGGTTCCCACCTCCTTGGCGAACGATTTGAGGGGCCAATCGGCTCGCTTCAGCGGCTGCCAAACCCGCCTCGGTCAGCCGTTGCTCGAGTCGGCGAATCAGGCGGCGAACGCGGAAGGGATAGCCCACGTAGCGCGCGCCCCAAGCGAGCAGAAAGCCCACCCCCAACCCGAACAGGAGCAGGCCCGACCAGCCCAGCCAGCCGCCTCGGGTCACCAACCCGGCCACCAGGACGTAGAGGGCGAAGCTGGCCAACCACCCCAGCGACTTGGGCAGCCAGGCGCGGTGACCCAAGTGGCGGCCCGGTTTCGGGCTCATGACAAACGGGCCAAGCAACGTGCTCACGCTGAAGAGCAGGGAGGGGAGCAGGAGAAGCACGTTGAGGAAATCCAGATGGGAAAGCGCGAAGAGGTTCAATCCAAACGAGACCAGGCCAACCCCCCATACCACCGTGCGCAGGTTCACGAAGTTCGCATACCCCTCGGAGGGACGATCCTCACGCGGGCCGACCCAGGCGCGAAAGGCTACGTTCACGGTCCGCGCGTCGTTGGCCGACGCCCCCGAGAGAGTGAACTCGAGGCTTTGGCGCACGAGTTGGCCCAAGGCGTGGATGACCAGTTGTGGGCCAAAGAGCATCACGTCGCGGCCTCGGGCGTAAAGCCATCGCCCCAACCCCAGGCCAAAGCCGCCCGCCAAAGACCCCAGCGCCGCCAGGGCCGGAGCGACCGGCGCCAGGTTTGGGGCGGTGGCGGCCGGCGCGCCGGCAGCGATGGCGCCCGCCAGGGCGGTGGCGCGGTTGAACCCGGTGGCTTTGAGGCAGGCGAACAAGCCGAGCACCGTGAGCACTTGGTTCATGACCAGGCCGAGGTTCCAGAGGAGGATGATAATCTGCACGAACGGGGAGACGTCGGCGATGATGGCCAGGGGCATGGCGAGGATGCTCAACAAGGCGAAAGGCGAGCTGAGGAAGAACCGGCCGCCATGGGCCCGGAGTTCCTTGGCGAACACACACAGGGGCCCGGCGTCGTTGATTCGCTGCATGAGCGGATCGAGCATCATCTGGAGGTAGCCGCCGGACCAGCGCGGGAAGGCTGAGAACCACTCGGCGTGGCTCCAGCTCTCGCGGATCTTGTGCCAGAGCGTGCGGGAAGCGCGGAACTTGGGTTGCAGGCCCAACCCGAGGGCGTTATGGGTTGCCTGGGTGACGCCCCAAATGTCCTCCGAGATGCCATCCGCATGCGGGCCGAAGCCGATGAGTCCTTCCCACCGTTCGCCGAAGGGCGCCCCGCGGCCCGCCGCGGCGGTCAGGGGCAACTTCGGGCTGTCGGGATCGCAGAGGGCACGTTGGACTCGGCCGTAATAGACTGCCTGGATATTGCCCCAGCCGGTGCCGAGCGTCTCCGCGCCGGTGCCGCCCAGGGCCATCACCCCGCGAGTGAAGAAACGCTGGCCTTCTTCGATCAGTTGCGAGCCTTGCCCGAGCGGGGTGAGGGTATTGGTTGTGCTCCGACCCGGGATGACGTTGACGACGCCCGGGTCGGCGAGGGCTTCGTTGACGTCGGCCATTAACGCGTCGAGATCGTGGGCGTTGGCGTTGCGATCGAGCACCAGCATATTCGTCAGCTTGAGGCTTTCCTCGGGCACCAGGTCCATGCCCACCAACCCTCCCGCCTTGAAACCGAACGGGGTCCAATCGTTGACATTGTAGGCGCGCGCACCCGGAGCCACCGCCATCAACAGGCGCGCCAGTTTCTCCCTTTGGCCTAGCTCACCGCGGTCATAGTCGACTTGGGACGGCCGGTTGTGGGCTTGGTTATCGTACTTGTTCTGGATGAGGTAAAAGGCGGTGCGGGCACCCAGATCTTCCTGAGCCAAACGCAGGGCGATGTCCACCAGGTTAATGCCCGTGTCCTGCGCATGGCCGGCCGTCGACATCATCGTCACCAGCCAACGCCGCGCGTGCCAGGCCCGCAGCAAACGACTGCGCGCTTCGGCGGTGGCCACGGTCAGATTCAGCCCCAACTCCGCCTCCAGCGTCGGCCTGGTCCCGGCCACGACCAGTTGCAGCGGGTGCCATAGGGTCGTCTCGGCTTGCCTCTCCAGTTCGTACAACTCGCCGAACCACGCGCCGAGCGTCGCGTCGTCAGGCACGACGCCCAGCCCGCGCAGCAGTTCGAGGCCGCCCGAGTTCAGCCGCTCGCGCAACACGCTGACGCGCTCCATCAGCAGGGTGGGTGTGAGCTTGTGAAACGACAAATCGTCGCCGCTCATGTACACCACAGCCAAGGCGCGCTGAGGATCGTGCCGGAAAGCGGCTAACGCCGCCTCGCGGTGGCGCGCACGGCGGCGAGCCGAGCCAGTTCTTTCCCACGCGCGGCGGAACCAGGCGAGCAGGGTCTCCTCGCTGGCCAAGAGCCCGAGCCCCAGCGCGAGCAGCAGCCAGGTCAGCAAGGGTTGTGCGGCTGCCGACTCGGCGGGGGGAAGACCCGAGCTGCACCAGCCGATCCAGGCCAGGCTGACGAGGGCCGCGAGGCTCTTGAGCGGCCAGGTGGCGAAGGCGGCGCCGATGCTGGCCAGCAGCACAAACAGGCCGAAGCGCAGCAGGTACATGGTGTTCCAGAAGATCAGCGTGCCCAACGCCAAGCCCAAATCCCAACCGAGTCGATAGGTCTCGAGGAACCAAAACTCGAGGGCTTGCTTGAACATGTAACTGCCCGCCAGGAAGAAGGCGCCGGAGAAGACCGAGTAGAAGAGCAGGCATCCGGTCGTAGACCGCCAACTGCCGCTGGGCACCGAGGGCTGAAAATGGTACTTGAACGAGAGCCAAAACAACGACGCGGGCCGTGTGGGGATCAGGTTCAACTGGTTGAGAGATTTGAGCGCCGCAGGCGCGTGGGGGCAACCCGCCACGCGGTCCTCGAGCCATCGGCTCGACTGCGAGACCAGCAGCGGTACCCAAATGGCCGCCGCCTCGACGAACAGACACGTGGCCAGGAAGGCCTTCACAAACATGAACGCCGCAAAGCCCGGCAGCTCGACTCGCAACAGGACCCACCCCAGCCCCGACATGCCCACCGCCCGCAACACCCAACCTGCCCGCGCGTAGAGCCGAGGGTTCCACCCGCGGCCGGTGCGCATGGCGGGCGTGGCGGCGCGGCCAGGTTTGAGGAAGAAGCTGGTCACGGTCGTGTCGACGCCCAGGGTGGGCTGGCCGAAGCTGCGCGTGCGCCAGCGGTAGCGGTAGGTGCCCAGGTAATGGGCGATGACGCTCAGGGCGAAGCCGAGGATGAGCGGGCCGGCCCAGAGGAGGGAAAAGACGTCGAAGGCCAGGCCCAGGGCGAGCTCGCGCAAAACGGGATAGAGTCGCAGCCCGCCCAGATCGGTGTTGTACCAGATCAAACCCACCAGCCCCATCAGCAGGAAATGGGGCAGGATCTTGGCCAACTCGAGCAGATAAGGATGGATCGGGTCGGGTTGCTCGCGTTCCTTGAAGGACTTGTACCCCCGCACAAATCGGATGAAATGCTCGACGGGAATCCCGAGCTTGCGGTCGAGCGCCTCGGCTACTTGTGCCAGGGTGGCGTCGGGCTGCTGAAGGATGAGCAGGTCCAGGGCCTGCGGGTTGGCCGGGGCGTCGAAGGCGGTGCGCGCGTCAAGGGCTTGCGTGCGCTGGCGCACGCCCAGGAGCCGCAGGACCAGCTCGATGTGGTCGCTCACACCGTAGAGTTCCGCTTGCACCGGGTCCTGCTTGTATTCCTTCAAGTGCCCGAGCAGGTTGAGGTGGGACTCGGAGAAGTACATCACCAGGCGCGACCAGATGTGATTGCTGTCTTCGTGCTCGGCCAGGACGTCGGCGCGGCGGCGTCCGTCCTTGCGCCCGGCCTTCACCACGAACCGCGAGTAGACGCCGACCACCACCGCGAACTCATCCAGCCCGTTCAGCCACGGATCGCTGGTGTCCTCGACCAAGCGAGGGTCGTTTTCGGGCCAACCATTGGCCAAGAGCCGCCACTCGATCGCCAGCTTGTAGAACGCGCGCAACTGCATATGGAAATTCTGTTCAATGGCGCCGTTGGAGTAGCGGGTGTGCGGGCTGGTGGCGGGCACTCGCGCGCCCAAGACGCGTTTGGCCCAGCGCTCCTCGGACAACTCCAGCACGGCCTCGGGCACCAGACAACCGCTGCCTGGCGGTCGCGTCCTCGAGCGTCGGCGCCTGAGCCAGCTCAGCAACCACCAAAAGAGCGTGACCAGCACCAACGCCAAGTGAAACAGGGCGGCCGTCCAGAAGACCTGGCGGATATCTCTTCCCGGCGTGAGGCGCCGCTCGATAGGCTGGCCCGCTGGCTGTGAGTCACCCACCTCGGGCGCAGGCTGCCCGAGGGCGACCGTCACAGTTTCCGGCCAATCGAGGCCGGGGCCGGCGTGGTGGCCCGGCATGCGGGGATGGACCACGGTGCCTTGGCCGGTGCGGAGGGGCGAACTTGGGCTTGCAGCGGTGAGGACGGACGGCCAGCGGATCTGGTCGCCCACATCGCGCAACGTCAACTCGGCGCGTTCTGCCAGCCCGACCTGGCCCAGTTGGCGAGCCAAGCGCGCGAACCGGGCGGTGAGGTCCACAACGATCGCATCTGGTCGATCCAGGGCTAGTCCCCAGTCCAGTCCCCAGTGTTCGGCGGCGGTGACGCCGTGGAGCCGGGCGATACTGCTCCAGCAGCAAAGTGACTAGGTTCTGGCCGAACTCGAGAGCATGAGTGTCGCTGGTGGCGAGTCCGAGCTCGAACGCGGCTTCGGCTATGGCCACGTGCGCTGCGGCCGTCTGGGCGGCATCGATCGGACGCGGATACGCCGGATCCAGGGTTAGTGCGGCGCCGTGACGGGCGTCATACGCCGCGTGGAGGCGCTGGGTTCCCCCTTGGGAGCGTTCCCAGTAGAAGCTGAGCAACGCCCCCGCCAGGGAGGGTTCGCGCAACTGCACGGCCAGCTTGATGAGCTGGGCTTTGCCCACCGTGTCGACAAACGGTTCCGCAGCGGTTCCGAGGCTGGTCGGGATCAGGCCTGTGCGCGGGTAACGAGCCGATAATAAGTTCAGGTAGGCCTTGAGCGAAGCGGTGCGGACGGCCAAGGGTGCGGGCGGACTCGTGCCGGCTGTTTGGCCGGGCACCAGTGCCGACTCGGGCAGCTCTTGGAGCGGCAACAACGCACTGGCGAGCATCGGCAACCGCCGCACCTCAGCCGCTTGCGCGGCTGCGGTCTCCGTTCGGCGCGTCCACTCGGCGAACTGAGGGGCGCGTGGGCTGGGCGCGAACCAACGGCCGAGGAGTCGCTCGCCGCAGAGGGTGAATACGCTGGCGGCACAGCGGTTGTTCAATGTCGCCAAGCTTCCCGCCAGCGCGCCGGCCGCCTTATCGAGCGGCAGGCTCACGAGGTTCTCCCCGCCAAACGCCAATGCCCCGGGCGCAGTCTCGTCGTCCAACACGCCGCTGCGGTAGACCTCGAGTTTGGCGGGCCCGAACCCGTGTGCCACGGTGTAGATGTGGGTATCTTCGGCCCGGTGCGCCCTGTAATACTCGACGAACCGGCCGTGGGCCGCGGCGATCGAGTACAGGGGCTGCGGTGGGTCTGGCGGCGAGTCGTCGAGGAGAGTGAACACGGGGGCCTGGCGCTGCCAGGCGTGGGGGTGAATCAGGCCGACGCGGCGGCCGCGGTGTTCAATGCGCGAGATCTGGCCCGCCGTGGATGGGCGTCCCAGCCCCCGCCGGGGCACGACGCGCGTGGTGAATGTCGTCAGACCGCTGGAGTTGTGTTGGTGTTGGAACTGGGGTCTTTCGTCAGTTGCCGGCGAGCGCACCGGACCGCCGTGGGCCAACTCGAACAGGCCCGATACGGCGGCTTGTTCCCTGACGACGGCCGTTCCCAGGACGGTAGCGCTTGTCAGTCGGTGCACGTCCAGGCCCGCTTGGGCCAGGTGGGGTACCGCCACCGCAAGTACTTGGTCCTGGTCTACCCACGGGTAGGGCGCGCTCAGGCTCGCGCCGTGAGTGGGTAGAATCGGGGTCGGCAGCCACAACACGTGCGCGGCGGACGGGGGCCAGAGCCCGAGGCTGCCTGGCGCACCGGGATGACGGGTCAGGTGGGCCGCCACAACGCCCCGACCCCTCGCGTCGGTGAGGCGTAAGCCGAGCGCCTGACCCTGGAAATAGACCGCCAGGAAATCGCAACGTGAGACATCTCGCTCCCCAGCCAATTCGACCGGGATCTCCGCCACGCCCACGGCGAGGTTGTGATGGCGCCATTGCGCTGGGCCGGCCGCGGGTGTTTGGTTGGTTGCCGAGGCGCGCGCAGGTTGTGGCAGGACATACGCGAGCCGGGTGCCTGATTGCCGCCGGCTGTTGGGCTGGCGCACGAGCGTCGTGGCCACCCGCCCGGCGGCGTCGAAGAATGTGTCTGACTCGGCCCGGGCCTGGCCATCGGCACCGAAGGCGGTTGTGGTCCACGACATCCACGCGTTGCTGACACCGGGCAAGTGTGGATTCTGTTGCCAAAGGCGGGGGGCACTCTGTCGGCGAAACAGCATGTCTGCGGTGGGGTGAGGTGGGATCGGGCCGCGCTGAGGAGTTGCGTCGGGCTGGCGGCGATAGCCCAGAATTTCCGTAGGCACCTGGCGCCAGCCGGAATGATTCACCGGCCAGGAACGCGTGGGGGCCGGAGCTGGTTGCGTGGCGAAGCTAGCGGTCAACACTCCGCTGGGGGCGGCGAATGCCTCGACCCAATACCCGGGTTGGTAGTGATAGACCCAGCGCTGTTCGGGGGCTGCTCCGTCTGCGGCGGCCCACAGCGCCGGTTCCGTGGGCGTCGCCCCCTCGAAAGCCGGGATCCTCGAGGTCACTTCCTCGAGCAGGCGCCCGCTCCGATCCAGACGCTGGCGGTGGACCGGGTGGTAGAACAAGCCGCGCAGTCCCATTCGCTCGATGATCAGCACTCGCTCCGGGTGGCTATTGGCTTCACGGTTCGCGGGTGGAGTTTGCAGCTCGCTGCGGAACAAGTCGGTCACGTGCGGCTGCCGTCTGCCCGCCACCCAAACCGTTCGGCCCGCACGGCCTGTGCCGGCCACCGCCAACCGCGGCGCGCGGTACGCTGCGGACAGATCGAAGAGGACCTGGTTCTCGTCGTGTTCCTCGAACAGGGCGATGTCGGTGCCGCAGACCAGACCTTCACGGCGGCTCAGGGCCGGTTCACCCCACGGATCGATCGTGTAGCGCGTGATCAGGTCGTAGGGCAGACCCATGACGCCTGCTCGGAGTTCGTGCACCCGCCGCTCTTGCCGGCGTCCCTCCCGGTCCTGCACTTCGGACACGCGCGCAAGGGCGGTAAACGGGAACCACGCCAGCACTCGGACGCTGTCTCCATTTTCGTACGTGCGCGCGAGCGGCCGACCGACCGGATCATCGGCACGATAGGTGTTGGTGGCGACCAGTCCCCAGGAGGGAGTGGATCGGAACCGGAGGAGCCAGGCACCGTCCGCGGACTGGATTTCTGGCAAGGCCTCGAGGGCCAGCCGGTTTTGGCCGTTCTGGAAAACCTCAGACCGGATCACGCGGTCGCTGTGGCCGTCGTGAGTGAGCTCGGTACGGAGTTCGAGGCCCGGGAGAGAGCGAATGCCGTCTACGACCGTACGCCCGTCGGCGTCGGTTTGGCGCCGGTATTCGTCGTAGGGCCATTCGCGTCCGTGGAAGAACGTCACGATGCGTGCGTCGCGGTGTCCGTCCAGCCACCGGTAATCCTCCTCCGCGAGGTGCACGAGCGCGGGCGCTTGAGCCGTCGGATCATGACGGAAAGTGAGGCGTTTGACTTCGGCAGCGTGTTGGTCATAGACAGGGCGGCTGGCGTAGGTGTCTCCCACGCGCAGGGCGATTAATCGGCCAAAGGCACTGCGTGTTTCAGAGATCGGTGCGCGGGGGATGCCGGGCCGATGCCAGGGCGTCCGCTCGAGGTGCCAGAGTCGGTTGGTGGGATCGTAGGTGCCGACGAAATCCTCGAGCTGGGTATCGTGCTGGCTGTGGCGGTTGACCGTTCGCCGAGTCTGCGTCAGGACCTCGACCGGGCTGGGCCAGGGGCGGAGCCAGGTGTTGGTGCGGACCTTGCCGGTGTGCTCGACCTCGCGGGCGGTCAGGCGGCCTGTGACGGGATCGTAGGCCAAGGTGGTTGTGCGGGTGAGCACGAACCCCGTCGCTGCTCGGGTGATGGAGCGCGCGGGCACCAGTCCGGCGTGGAAAGCGTCGTCATACTCGAAGGCGGTCGTGACCGCGAAGCTATTGGTGGTGCCGTCGAACGGGTCGGTGAACCCCTGACTCACGGTCCGTCCCTCCAAGGCGAGGTCGATCACCACGGTCTGCGTGATGCCCTTGACCAGGTCGTCGCGTTGGAGAGTTAACCAGCGCCCCAGCCCAGGTCGGTCGGCTGACCCGGGCGCCACGCCCGCTTGCGACGCCAAGGCAAAGCGCGGCCGTCCGGTAATCGGCTCGAGCAGTTTCGCGAGCCTCGACCGCTGAAAATCAGCCGCGTCGACCCCATTGTCCCACATCTTCGACTGGACATTGTGGCCCTCGGCTGTGTAGCGCGAGCGTGTGATGAAGAACTCGTCCACCGTTTGGACAGGCAAGGGAAACAGCCCGTAAGTCTCGTGGGTGACTTGGCCGGTCACATGGTTGATGCGGACCTTGGCGATGTTCGGCTCGTACGGGTCGAGTCCGCGCTTGCTCAGATCGCGCCACCAAACGTCGGTTGTGACGGTTTCCTCGATTAGGCGGCCGGACTGCGGCGCCTGGCGCGAGCCCGCGTTGGCAAAGGACCGGCTGCGGACTTCGGTTCCTTGGTCGTCGTACTCGAGCTCGAGGATGCGATCCTCGCTGATCGCGCGCCGCCAGCGGCCGTCCTCGAACCGCAGCGTCTGGCGTACGCCGGTGAGCGGATGGGTCCATTCGCGTTGGACCTCGCCGAGGGGGAACTCGAGGGTGAGAAACACCCGCTGGGCCTGGCCGTCGCCCTCCAGGTCCAGTTCGAGCAACGTGGCGGCGTACCGATTGAACTGGAATCGGGCGCGTTCGCTGCAGGGTAACCGATCCACAGCATCGAGCATGGCCTCGAACGCCTCGGGACCGGCGCGCACGCCGGCCCCCACCACCGCGCCGTTGGCGTCGCGCAACAGCGGCCCCATCTCCCAGCGGTCGTGGAGGGGGATGGCTTCGTTGAGCAGTGCGAGGCCCGGCCGCTGGCCCGCCGCGGTCTCGCGCCGCCATTGTTCAATGGCCGCTGCCTCCGTCGCCTTTTCCTGCGCCCGTTCGATCTGCGCCAAACTGGGGATCAAGACCACCTTCACTTCCTGGGGTTGCCCGTCGATCGTGCGACGATAGATGAAGCTGCTATGAAACCGATCCACCGCCACCAACTCCGCCTCGTGGGACCCATTCGAGGGCCACTCGGCAAACGGCGCGTTCGACTCCGACCTCCGGAGCTCGGGTTCATCGGCTAGGCCCCAAGAGCTGCGCAACGCTTGGCGCCGCCCCTCGATCAGGTGGGCCAGCCGCGCTTGGTAACGGTACGCGACCGCCTCGGCGCCGACGTGCACCTCGGGTTCGCGGGTGGCGGATGGCACGTCGGTTTCGGGGGGAGCCCCGACGATTTGTTCAATCACCGCGCCGTCGCGCAGGCCCTGCTCGAATTGTCGGAGCCGCTCCAGCTCGCGTTCGACAAGCTGAGAATGTTCGCGGTACGCCTTGAGGCCATAGATGACGACCGCGGTTTTGTCTTCGTGCTTGCCGCTGGGGATTCGGTGGCCGAAGACGGCCAGGTGCGTTGGCTTCCAGCCGCCGCGGCCGTCGGGTACGCGCACATAGCCAAGCGGGACCATGCGCCCGGCGCGAATCTCGGTTTCCATGCTTGCACGGGTAGGGAAGCGCTCGACCAACCGAGTGCCGATCAGCCCATAGGCGTAGTCGTTTTCGTAGGCCTCGAGGTCGGCCTTGATCAAGCCGCGCTTGTAGAAGAGGAACAGTGGGAAGCCGAAGATGCGGATTTCGTAGGCGGCTAGATCCGACAGACGCGGCGCGTAGGGTAGGGGCTTTTCGAGTTCTTTGCGGGCGAAGGTGGGCTTGGTGAGGCGAACCAGGGTGTTGACAATCGCCCGCACGTCCACGCTGACCTCGAGGTACTGCAGCCAGGCCCGCGCAGGCCCGCGGCCGCGGCTCAGGTCTTCGAGTGAAGTGCCGCTCAGAGGCGTTAGGACACGCTGTCCGGCGGCCAGTGCCGCCAAGGTCTTGAGGTTGAGCTCGCCGTTGAGGGCGAAGCGGACATTATTGAACAAATCGCGCCAAACGCCAGGCTGCTCAGAGACCTTGCTCACCCGCAACGCGCTGGTCAGGAGGTTCAAGAATCCTGTGATGCGGGCGTCCACCAAACCCATCTGTGCCAGCAACAACATGGCCCGCAGGTCGTCGTCGCTCATCTGCGCCAGATAGGCGTCGATCTGGACGTCGGTGAGTTGGCGGCCGGCAGCTTCGAGCTGGCGTATATCCTCGCGGGCGAGGAACCGCTCCGGGACGGCGCGCAGTTGGGGATGGCGGTCGCGCGCGGCCATGACCGCGAAGAGCTCGCGCATCTGCCTGAGGCGCGGCACATCGGCGATGAGCTGCCAGGCCAGAACGTTATAGAGGAGCCGGCCGGCTTCCCCCGCGGGAAAACCCAGCCCGGCTAAGCCGCCGCCGATGTTCAGTGCGGCGATCAAGGGCTCGGCCACCAGGGCAAGGTTGGCGCGCTTGCCAGCGATGCGTTTCCGTTGCCATTCCAGGTGCGCGTTCAGCAACGCAAACCGGGCCAGGGCAGATTCACGCACCAGAGCCGACTCACCGAACTCGAGCACGTTCCAACGGCGCGGGTCCGGTTGGCGCGGGTCCCGGATCCGTAGCTCGACGGGGTCCAAACCTGAGATCGGGTAAGGGGCCGGTTCGAGTCGGTCGCTCACACCCCGCGTCTGAAAGCCAAGCGCTTCGCGCGGCGTTTGCCCCGGGGCCGCTCTGAGCTCGAGGACCTGGGCCCGATCGCGGACTCGCGGTTGCAGCGCGCTGGCAGGCAGGAACTGGGCGACCGCCGCGAACAGACCTTGCTCGTCCACGTGATACTCGACGGCCACGTAGGGATCCTGCCGGTTGCGTGGGCGAGGCGCGCGCGCGGCGATCGCAAGGCGTTGGTCAGCCGCGGTGGCCTGGAGTTTCTCCCACTGGGCCAGGGCGTCGGGCAGACCGCTCGAAGAGTCCTTGGCCGCTAAGATCTCGCGGCACAACAGTTGCAGCCGCCGGTGCCGCTCGTAAGCCGCCACGGTTGCCAGGGCGCGCTGGGCTGCCTGGAAGCCAAACTCGACGCGGTACGTCGTCAACTCGCCAACCGCGGGGTCGTGGAGGGTGACCGTCACGAAGGTGGGGCCTTCGTGGCGTTGTCCTTGCCGATGACTTAACTCGGCGGCGGTCAGCCGCCGCGCCTCGCCCTGGGGACCTTCGCCAGGCGCCCAAATCTCGACCAACACTTCCCGCTCAGCCAGATACTCCATCAATCCGACCCACGAGTCGAATCGGCCTCGGACGACGGCACCGTCCGGGGCGTTGGTCGAAATGAGCGCGGCGAACCAGTTGCCCGCAAGCCGTTCACGCGTCAACTGCTGGTAATCGCGATCAGCTTGCAGGCGCGCCTCGATCTGGGCTTGCTCCAGCCCGGCTCCGTGAATCCGTGGCGCGGGAAGTTGTTGCCGCAGGTGGGCGGCGTACTCGGCCATGGTGAGACCCGTCGGGGGGGGGACGGCTCGGGGGACGTGCCGCTGCGTCGTTCGGCCTGGGCGGAGTGCCCGGCGGGCCCAAAGCGCCCAGCGGCCAGGCAGACCAGAAGCGCCACCTTGCACAGCAGCGTCGGCACCGGTCCTCCGATCGGCGTGCGCCCCTTCGCGCTCGGGGTACTCGCCCCCTCGAGCTTCTGCGTGCCGGTATGGTGCACGGTGGTTGGATGGTTTACCGGCTGGACCGCCGGCGTCGAGCGCACTCGAAGCTGTCGGCGCCCGCTGCGGCGACGTGCTAAGGCGGAGTCTAACGGATCCGTCTTTGCGAGACAAGGACATCCACGCCCTGGTGACCGAGGCCGGGAAGGTGACCTACAAGAGTTGATTTGAGCTAAAACACCGGTTCCAGCCGCAGCCGGTAATACCGAGGCCGTGCCCCCGAGCCGGGAGCATCCTCGACCACCAGGTCGCCAGCCTCCGGCCGAACCAGGCGCATGAGGCCGGGCGCGGGCAGAAACCGCGCTGCGCCGAGGTCCGTGTCGTCGGTGGCGAGGACCGTGTAGGCGCGGCCGGGTTGGGCCTGCCACGTCAGGCGGATGCGGTCGTCGGCGAGCCGATCTGCCGCCGTGAACCGGAGTGCATCGGTCGGGTCGTTCGGGTTGGTGCCGGCGATTAATTCGTCGCCATCGGCGATGCCGTCCTCATCAGTGTCGGCGAGCGTCGGGTGGGTGCCCGTATCGGAAGGAGAACGGTAGCGCCCAGTGCCGGTCTCGACCAGGTCCGGGAGACCGTCGGCGTCGGTGTCGATGGGGGCGTCATTGGCGCTGCGGTAGACGCCGTAGCTGAGTTCGGGCGGGAGTGGCATCTCGGGGCCGTCGAACGAGATGCGGTCGAACGAAGCGACGTACAGCGCGGGCCGTTCCAGCATGCGAACGTTGACGGCTAGTGACTGAACGTGCGCCGGGTCGAACGCGCCCACTTCAGGGGGCGTGCGCCAGCCGGGATCGTTCAGCGCCGCGGCCACGCGGTCCCAGCCGTCTGGCCCAGGCGTGTAGGACCTGACAAACTCGACCCAATCGTTGGCGCCGGACTTGACCTGCAGCTCGATCTGGCAGGCGCGCTGCTCGGCTTCCTGGAAATCGAAACCGAATCGGTACTGGCTCCATTCGGCGGGGTCGGTCGGCAGGGCCCATTCCTCCGGGAAGACGTAGAAGAGGCCGAACCCGGCGTAGTTGCCGGAGTTGAGGGTATTGGTGACGACGAGGAAGGCGGACTGGGAACCTTCGGACGGATTCAGATGAACGCCCTCGTCCAGCTTGATGACGGTTCCGGTTTCGGAATAGGCATACCCGCCCCAGGGAGCAAGGAGCGGTTCGAGGGAACCGCTTTGCGCGCCCGGTTTGCGGTTCTCGAAACCCTCCCTCACGTCGGAAGACCAGGCCGTGGGTGGCGCCAGTTCCGGTCCATCGAATTGGATGTCGTCAAACTGCCCGACGTAGGTGGTCCCCTGTTCGAGCATGAGGATGTTGACCACCAGTTTGTGGACTCGGCCCGGGATAAAGCGTGGGCCGAAGGGAGCAGGCCGGAACTGGTCGAGGGTGGCGGCGAGGTTCATCCAACCATCGGGTCCCGGGAGGTAACGGTTGGTGTAAAGCAACGTACCGATCTCGCCGTTGACCCGTTGGTCGTCCGTCAACTGGAGTTCGACCACGCACGGGAGATGGGTGGGTTCGCGGAACCGGGCCGAGAAGGTGAACTGGGACCACTGGTGGGCGTCGGCGGGCAGCGCCCAGAGCTGGGGGTAAGTGTAGTAGAGGCCGAAGCCGGCCCAGCGCCCGCTGGTGGCGGCATTGGTATAGACCAGGAAGCCGAATTGCTCGCCGACAAACCGGCCCTCCGGCACGCCCACGCCGCTGTCCAGATACCGCACCTGGCCTGTGACTTCGGCATACGCATAGGGTACCCACAGCCGGAGAAACTCAGGTGCCTGGCCCCCGGGGCCGCGATTCTCGAAGTCGTCCGTCACATCCACGGAAACGCCCGGTGCGGGCCGCAAGTACGCCAGCCATTGGACCGGGCCAGTGTAGGTCGGCGGCGCCTGGAGATGCGCCGTGCGGCTGCCGGAACCCTCCCGAGTGAGTGCGTGGTTGCGAGCGAGGACGTTGCCCTGGGGTCCAGCATCTGGAGGGCGACATCGTAGTGCTGACGCGCTTGAGCCCAGCGCTCCCAGTGGGCCGTGCGGCTCAACGGCAGGCCGGCCTGGTCGGGTTCGTAGGCCGGCAGGTCTTGCCACTCCAATTCGATCGCGTAAGCCTGGCCGGCGTGGACGGTCGCGGGTGGCACCACCCGGGGTCGCACGCCCCACAGCAGCCGCACCGGTAGCTCCGCCTCCGCGACCGCTCGCCCGGCCTGCCACAGTCGAGCGCGCCACCGATAAACCCCACCCTCCGCGGTGGACCGGTGGTGGATGTCCGCGGGGTCGGCGTCTGGGACCTCGATCCACAGATCCCGCGTCCCACGCCCGTGGATGGTCAGAGGCGCAGTCTGCCGCAGAGTCTGAGGCGGCCATGAGAGCCGCTCGAAGGCGAGCGTCAGTTGGAGGGGCGCGACCGTATGGTGACCGACGCGAACCGTGTGCCCCGCGTCGTTGGGCCAAACCGTGGCTGGCGCGGTCTCGAGCCAGAGTTTGTTCGGATTCGGATTGATGCGCGAACCGTCTTGGCCATCGACACGCGGGTACGCGTGGAGGAGCACGTATTGGTCAGCGCTCAGGTTGAGTTGGAGGACGCCGTCGGAGTCGGACTCGATCACGCCCCCCCGCAGGAGATCTTCCACGGTCCAACCGCGCAGGAGCGCGGGAGCGTTTAGGGTGACCTGCGCGGCATTGGTGTGCCCGTTGAGCAGGGAAACCAACAGGCTGCCATTGCTGCAGTGGCGAGTGTCCGACATCACGTATTGGGCCCCCGGCCCACTGAGGTCGATGGGCGGGATCAACCCGAAATGGTCGCGGTAGATGGCGCGCAGCCAGCGGTACCGGTGGTCCCAATCGTGAGTTGGCGGAAGTTGGTCGGCATCCACCACCAGCAGATCTGCGAGGGCGAAGGTGTTGACCGCGGTGCGCGCGGTCCCGGTGGTGAGGTGCAGCGCCGGGGTGGGGGGGGTGACCACCCTCGATCCCGGTATGGGTGGCGACCGTGGTGCCGCGGGTGGTCCGCACATCCTGCCAGATCTTCCAGGTCCGAATCGAGTCGGTGAACCCGGCCTGCAGCGGCCCGAGATCGGAAACGACCTGCAAGAAAAGCTTGCGGTAGGTGCGCATCTGATCTTCTTCGAGCACGCCCGCGTCCCAAGCGGGCACGGCACGGGTGACCTCGAGCCCGAACAGTGTGTCCATGGCGCGAGGCCAGGCCGGGTTCAGCCGGTGGCGGGCATCGAAGCGGCCCGGCAAATCCGCGTTGGCGTGCAGATGGATGCCGGCGGGGAGAATCTCGCGGCTTAACCGGTCCAGATCCTGCGGCTCCATCTGGTAACAGCGCGAGAGGATCAGGACCGGCTGGTCGGTCGCTTCACCCCGCTCGAAGGCGGCATCGGTCAGCACCCGCGGTTCGTACCCGAGGCGTTTGAGGGCGTTCCAGAGCATTGCGTTCTCCTGGTTGGCGCGCGGCCACCCCATCTTGGCCGCCTTGGGCCAGAACAGACCGAGGTTGGCCGGTGGGTCGGAGGACTCGGCGAAGAGCCGTTCCACCCGCAGTTCCTCCATCCGTTGGAACATCCGGGTCAGGTTCGCGTAGGCCGGGCTCTTCGGGGTTCGATTCTGATGGACCACGCCTAAACCGCGCTCGCGCTGGAAGACCCCGCCAAAGAGTTCACGGTCGTTCCAAGTGAACAAGTGGGTACCGATGGCCCCGGCCATGAAGGCCTCCCACATCTGGGCGGGCAGCGCATCGCCCTGCCGAGCCGCCGCGCCCGGGATCAAGTTATCGGTCGTGCTATGGCCCGTCTCCGAAATGAAAACCGGCAGACCGGAATCGGTCCGATGCCGGCTGATGCCAAAATCCCCCAGCCGCATCTCCGAGCTGAGCGTGGCCCAGGCGTAGTTGTTGATCGACCAGAAATCCAGCGGCGCCCCGGCCGCCGCGCAGTGTTCGACAATCGTCCGGGCATCTTCGCACGTGTACACCGAGTCGTACCCGATAAACAGGCCGCCGATCATCGAGTAGGTCCGCAGATGATTCGGATCCGCCGCACGGGCCGCGACCGCACCGACGGCGACGTACTCCCCGATGCTCGCTTCGCGCCACTGGATCAGGTCGTGGTAAGCCGGACTATGGCGGTCCGCAGGATACACCCGCGGCATCGCCACCTGCTCGAACCCGGCATAAGCCGTCTCCCAGACCTCGTTGAGCGCCTGGATGTCTCCGCTATAGCGCCCGGCCAGCCAGGTGCGGAAGCTCCTCAGCGAATGAGGATCGTAACCCAGAAAACGGTGGTCGGGGTTCCACAAATCGAAGTAGGCGTATTCGTTGCCCAGGATCCACGCCCCGACCGCCGTGCTGTCCCGGTAGCGCCCCGTCACCTTGGCAATGTAGTTCGCGTAGGTGCGCCTGACCTCCGGATGCTCGTAATTGAGCACGACCGAGGTGCGGTTCAGGCTGTTCACCGCCATCCAGTCGGAGGAAAACCACGCCGGCGCATAATTGAATCCCACCAAAACGAATAGCTTCAAACCCAACTCCTCCGCCGTCCGGACCAACGCATCCGGTCGCGTCCAATCGAATTCGCCAGCGCGCGGTTCCACCTGGCTCCAGACCATCTCGCACCGGACCGAATTGCAGTGCAGCTTCTTGAACTCGACCAAGTCGGCGCGGAGTTGGTCGACCGATTGATCGGCACCGACCGGGGGGTTCCAGGTCTGGTAGGCCATGCCACGGGCCAGGAAATAATCGCCTTGCTGCGGATCCCAAAAATAACCCTTGCGAAGCTCCAGGGCGCCGTTGCCGGCATGGGCGAGCCCTGCGCTGAACAAGATCCCCAACGCCAAGCCAGCCATCCGCCTGAGCGTGTTCGCTTTCATGACTCGTGCCCTACTCTCCCGCGTGTCGCCCGTCGGCGCAAGTTCCGAGCCCAACAAGCGGCGGCTCCGAATCACCCGGCTTCGTCAAGGGGTCGCGTCTCGAAAGTCCGATAGCAGCAGCTTCCGCAGCGTCGAGAGGTTCGGCACCCCGACATGAGCGGTGAGAATGTGCCCTGAATCGTCCGTCACGACGGTGGAAGGCAGAGGCGGATCTGGACCCAAGAGTCGCGCGTAAGCTGCAGCGGCTTCGGCGCGTTGGGCGGGAGCGATTTGAGCTAAGCGGGCCGTGGGTTTCCATTGCTGGGCGTAGGCCGCCAGCCTCGCGGTGTCGTCAGCCGCATCGACCGGCACCGCCACGATGTCCACACCCTCGGAACCCAACGCCTCCTTCAACCGCTGCACCACGATCAGATCTGTCGTCCAGGCCGGCGCCGAGCTGGCGAAAGTGGTGTAAGCACGCAGCCGCGCCGGTTTGGCGGCCGGGTCCAGCATCCGCACCGCGAAGACCGAACTCGCATGGGTCCTGGGCGGAGGCAACGGCGGTGGGCGACGATAAGACTCGCGCGTGAAGGCCTGGCCGGACGGTGAGTCGGCGGGGTTTTCATAGGCGGTGAGGAGAGTGCCCTCCGGCACGGCCGAGGTCGAGGCTGTCAGGCCCGAGGGCCAGCGCACGGAGACCGATGCCACGGTGGCGTGTGCGCCTACCCCCACGATCATGGTGGACGAATGCTGGGTGGACCAACCCTCCCCGCAGCGGTGTTCCCGCACCAACTTGTTCTCGCCCAACTCCACCACCACCCGTGCGCCGTAGCCATCGCGGCAAGCGTACTGGCTCGAGGGTGCCGGGGCACGATTGCCACCGACGAAGCGGAGGGCGATCATGCCGCCCGCCAATCCCGCCGCGGGCATTTGGTTGTGGTAAAGGTTGAACAGCGGTTGGTTGGCGTTCACCATCGCGAGGTCCTGCCAGCCATCGCGATCGTAATCCAGCACCGCAAACCCACGGCTGTCTGCCGGATGATCCAAGCCCGTGAGAGCCGAGATCTCGACAAAGGACCGGCCGGCGCGGTTGGCGAAGTAACGGTTGCGTTCGTGGCCGTGCAGGGAATGGACCCGGATCCGTTCGCCCTGGCGCTCGACCCCTGCAAGTCGCGCATCGATCTGCGGCCCGAGGCGATCGGGGGCTGGGGTGCGTTTCCACTCGGGAGAAAACCGAAACGTGGATCGCGCGAGGTTCTCGTCCGCGCGAACCATGGTGCGCCAGAGATTGCTCTCGAGATCCAGACCGGAGGCCAGTTCTCGCGGGGCCGTGTAATAGCCACTGAGCACGTAGAGATCCAGGAAGCCATCGTTGTCGTAATCGGTGAAACAACCGCCCCAAGACCACCCCACCTTCATCACGGTCAACGCCGGCGGCTCCCAGCCAGCCACCTGCTTGAAGGTCCCATCCGGTCCCTGGCGATAGAGCCAGTTGCCCATGGCGGATTCGGCAAACAGTTTGTTCAGCCCGGGAATGCGTGCCGTCAGGCGCCGGCCCGCCTCGCTGTACATGTTCGAGATGTAAAGGTCGTCGCGGCCGTCGTTGTCATAGTCTCCGAACGAAGCCCCCATCGAGAAGCCGTACCAGGTTAGGCCCGCTTCGGCGGTGACGTCCGTGAACCCCGCCGGTCCGTCATTGCGAAACAGCACGTTCAGGCCCCAGTCGTTGGGGACGTAGAGGTCCGGCCTGCCGTCCCCGTTGTAATCGCACCAGGTCGCTTGCAGCGAGTTGCGCCACAACCCCACCGTGTCGTTCTCCGGCGCCGGCTCGAATTGCCCGCCGCCGCGGTTGACCAGCAGAACATTCGGGGGGCCCAGTTGGTCCAGCACCGTTACCCCGTGCTGCTGCTCGTGTTCCTGCACTCGACGGCGGAACTCCCTCGCCAACTCCGGAGAGAAGAACTCGTCTGGCCAATCGAAGTCGGCTTGTTTGGCGGCCTGGGCGTAGCCGCCCGAGGTCCCGGCGCCGGCCGGGGCCGCCGGTCGATAGGTGCAGAGGTAGATGTCCAGGAGCCCGTCGCCGTTGTAATCGGCTGCCGCCATCGAGATCACCGCCATCGGCATATACTTCGGGATCGGATGTTGATAGAACAAGCCCGCCCGGTTTTCCAGGTAACTCGACCGTAACAAGCTGCGCCCCAACATCGCGTCCAAATCGCCGTCATTGTCGAAGTCCGCGAAGATCGCGCAGGTCGTGTGACCGGGCAGGTCGAGCCGGTACGCCGCTGCCTCCTCGCTGAACGTCCCATCGCCTTGGTTGATCAGCAGCAGGTTCTTGCCCAGCCGCACCGTAATGTAGATGTCGTCGAAGCCGTCCCCGTTGATGTCGGCCACCGCCAGGCCCTCCTTCTGATTCACCGAGATGGGGGCGAAATAGGGATGGGGCAGCTTCTGCATGCCCTCCCGGTAATAGGCCAGCGTGGCTTCATAATGCTGCGAGCGCCGCAACGCCGCCGGATGCGCCGGCGCCCGCAGCGCCCGATCCAGCGCCTCGACGAAAAACCGTTTCGGACTCGCGTGCCAATACATCTCCTCCGTCCTCCAGGCGGCGATCTGCCACGCGCCCACCTGGCCATCCGCAGCCTGCTCCCGTTCCCAAGCAATCCCCATGCGGGCATGCAACGACCGCCATTCGCCCGACTTCATCCACGCTAAGCCCTCGAAACCGCTCGCCGACTCGTACCGCAGCATGTCGCCCCCCGGGTGCTCTCCCTCGAGCATGAAGAACCGGGCGTGCTCGAAATACGCCACCCCGTCCAAGAGCGGCCGCCACAGATCCAGCTCGACCCCGCGCTGCGCCGGGGTGGCCAGCGGCCATGCGTGCGACTCGACCACCGCTGCGCCGGCGCCCGTCGGGGCAGCCGCAGGCGCGAGGTCGACTACGGTCACCGCAGGCGCGAACGCCTGCCGGGCGGCCGTGGCGGGTCCAGGCAACCGCAGATCGAGCAACCCTTCGGCGAGCGCATTCAGTTTCGGGCTCAGGGCCAAGTGCGTCTCCTCGGCCGTGACCAGCGCGCCGATAAGCGCGTCGTCGCTCTGTGCCTGAGAAGCGGGTGCGGGTTGGGCCGCACCTTCGCCACTCGCAGCCCTCGGTCGGCTCGGGCCTGGTTGCACGATTCGCCATGCAGGGTAAACCAAGGCGAGCAATACCAGGACGCGCAGGAAGATCGGCTGGCGTCGCCCCACCCAAAGCGCCCCAGCCACGGCGAACCCGACCGCCACGGGAAGCCAGAGCGCGTCCACGCTGAGCATAGCGCCCACACCCACCCACGCGGCCGCCAACAGCGCGAGGAATCGCGCGTCCCGAGGCGTGCGCGGGGGCAGGGCCGGCCCACGGCCGTTGGCCTCCGCCTTCGGCTCGATGTCTCTGCCCCCCGCAGGGAGCCCCGATTTTGCCGCGTGTCGCTTCATGCCTCGTTGCCTGGCCGCGTTCTTCTTGACAGCTTTTGGCTAGCTCTGCAATAGAGCTCTGCGATCCATATCCATATCCCTTATGAAGACCTGCAGTCGGATGACCCGGCCTGCACCTTCGCGTCGTCTCCTCCCGCACAAAACGGCGCCTTTCGATCGAGTGGCAAACCTCGACTTTGGCTTGGCTGGCCAGGCGCCGGGCTCAAGGAGGCAGCGATCCGCGAACATCGATCTCTTTGCCCGAGCACGCCGCGGGGTGGCGGGGCCATCGGAGCTAGCCTTGGCGCTTCTGCTCTTGGCGGTCCCTGGTCCAGCAGCCCGATCGGGCGAGCCGGAAACCATCGCCCTCCTCGGTTCGCGCCTGGCAGCAGATCGACTGGTTTTCGAGTTCCAGACCCGACCCGGCAGCGACTACCTGGTGGAACAGCGAGACGAACTCGCCCGCGGAGCTTGGCAGTGGTGCCAACCGATCGCTGGCTCGGGAGCGCCCGTCACGGTCAGTGTCGCCACGCCTTCACGAGCCAGCCAGTTCTATCGCGTGCGGACCCTCGAGATCTTCACAGGAGTCACCCTCACGCCGGAGGACCACCAGCGACTCAGCGCCGCTCACCGGCCCGCCCACACCTTCGATGCCGTGGTGCCGCCGCCGAGCCCCGACTACGCCTCGGCGGATTCCTGGGCGGCACACTGGCCGGGAGAGGATGCGGCTGACCTCTCGCCACCGAACACGCTATACCCCGAGGCCCAGGCCACCGCGGCGGTGGACGTGTTCTTCATCCATCCGACCTGTTACGGCAAACCCGAGTTCTGGAATGGGCCCATCGACGATCCGGACGTTCAGAACTCGGTGGCGGGCATCCTGATGTACTTGGCGAGCGTGTTTAACGCCGCCGGGCGCGTCTATGCGCCGCGCTACCGGCAGTTCAATGTCTCGGCGCTCCTCGAACGGGAGAGCATCTCGGGCCTGCAGGCGATCGAGTTGGCCTACCGCGATGTCGAACAGGCCTTTGCGCACTTCGTTCAGCACTTCAATCAAGGGCGGCCCTTTATTCTGGCCGGGCACAGCCAAGGCAGTATCCACGGCAGTCGTTTGCTGCAGGAACAGATTGTCGGGACACCCCTCCAGCAAAAGCTGGTCGCCGCCTACCTCATCGGCATGACCATTCCGGCGGACCTGCCCGGCATCCATCCCTCGCGTTCGACAACCGACCTCGGCACGATCGTCAATTGGACCTCCTACGCCCCCGGCGGGGATCCTACCTTCATGCGCGAGGACGTGGTCATTTGGGTGGCCGGGTCCTACCGGAAAGCCAGGGGGATCGCCTCGATTCAGATCAACCCGTTATCCTGGGAGTTTCATGGCGCCAAGGTCCCGGCGGCGGATAACCCAGGCTCCTTGCCGGCCGACCCGTCCAGTGAACTGCCGCCCTTGATCCCCGGTGTCACGAGCGCGGACGCTTCCGGGGCCGTCCTCGTTGTGGATACGCCGAGCGTGGCGGGCTTCCCCGGGGATGGCCCGGACATGCCGTTGCTCAATGCCGACCGGGGTGACTTCCACAACTACGACTACTAACTGTTCTACGAGAGCCTACGGAAGAACGCCATCGATCGCGCGGCGGCGTTTGTCAGGTGAGGGCTCGCGAGGCAGCCCAGGCCGGCTGCCGTTCCTCCCGCTTTGGCGGCTTTTCGCCACATAAACTGGCGCTTTGGCGGAAATCTCCTTGACAGCTCTTGGCGCGGTCTGCGATAGAGGCGCCCATGATAACAAGCAGTCGGATCTCTCGGGCTGTGCTTTCTGTTTCTCTCTTACTCGCGACGTCGCAATTCGCTCGATCACAAGAACTGCTCTGGACTTGCGGGCTCGACGATAACGGGTGGCCCTGCGTTGGGCCGTCCGGGGGACCGGAGACCTGCTTCGTCCAGGAGAACGGCGTGGTCAACGCGCTCCCGGGCGATCCCTACAGCCCGGCAGCCGACCGGCAGGCGGACAACGATTATTACTTCATGGGGGAGTACTACACCGTCATTCCCGGGAATGGCACCTACGACCCGGTGGGGTTCCTGCCGTGGAACGAAGAAGCCGCTGAGCGGGCGCTGACCCCCGGCGACACCGAGTTCCGTTACCACTTCAACCTGCCTGCGACCCTCAAGTCCACTGACCTCCTCGCCGTCACGTTCGACGCCAACAACTTCGAGGGGGGCGTCGCGGATCCGCGTCGGGGAGTCTCGATCTATTTCAACGGCGTGCTCGTCCAGCCACAGATTGTGATCCGCCCAGCCCAACTCGACGTGGACTACAAATCTAAAGCCTTCACCCTGGCCAGCGTGAACGCGGTGGTGGGCCCGGGCGCCGATAACATCGTCACCCTGCGGGGCACCGACTACAGCACCGACGGCGGGGGACGCTGGATGGGCATCGACTATGTCCAGCTCACCAAGGAATCCTCCGCGGTGCCCGAACCGGTCTTCCCATGGTCCGTCGGCAGCGACGACAACGCCTGGCCTGCGGGCGACGGTGGCGGAGCCAATGCGACCTTCGTTCAAGGCAACGGGTCCGTCAATCCGCTCCCCGGAAGCCCGACCAGCACCGAGGTGGCGGGTGGAGCCGACAACGATTACTACTTCGCCGGCAGTTACACCACCGTGATCGCCGGCAACGGCACCTACCAACCGGTCGGCGCGGTGCCTGTCAACGAAGAGGCGGCCGAGCGCGGTTTTGCTGGTGCCGACAATGAGCTGCGTTACCACTTCAACATCCCGATTACGCTGCAGCCGAGCGACCTGGTGGCCGTCACGTTCGAACCCATGAACCTGGACACCGGCGGAGCCGATCCGCGGTATGGCGTCGAGGTCTACGTCAACGGTGTCTTGGTCCAACCGGAAGTCCTCGTTCGCGCTGCCCAACTGAACCAGGCCATCACCACGCCGGCCTTCACGCTGGCCAGCGTCAATGCACAGTTCGGCCTGGGCCCGGATAATATCATCACCCTCAGGGGAATCAGCTACAGCACATCGGGCGGAGGCAATGCCTTGGGGCTCGATTACATCCGGTTCAAACCCATGCCGCGCCCACCCATGGTGCCGTGGTCGGTCGGCCGCAACGACAACGCCTGGCCTGCCGGCGATGGCGGCGGCCCCAGCGCCAGCTTTGTGCAGGAGAATGGCGTCACCAGCCCCTTGCCTGGTGTCCCAAACAGCCCGGAAGTCGCGCAACAAGCCGACAACGACTACTACTTCGGCGGCATCTACTCGACCGTCATTGCGGGCAACGGCACCTACACCCCCGTCGGCGATGTCCCGTACAACGAAGAAGCCGCGGAGCGCGCCTTCGCCGCAGCCGACAATGACCTTCGCTACCATTTCAACCTGCCAACCACGCTCAGCCCCGACGCCAAGTTCACCTTCAGCTTCGATCCAATGAACCTGGACGACACGGCCGCCGATCCTCGCTACGGCGCGGCGGTCTTTGTCAATGGCGTCCAAGTCCAGCCTGAAATCGTCATCCGGCCGGATCAGTTGAACCGCACGATCTTCACCCCTCCCTTCACCCTGGCCCAGGTCAACGCCCAGCTCGGCGCGGGGCCGGACAACATCGTCAGCCTCAGAGGCATCAACTACAACGCCGAAGGGGGTGGCAACTGGATGGGCTTTGACTATGTCCGGCTCGATCCGGTCTTGCCCCCGCCATTCCCGTTGGATGTCAGTGTGGACGACAACACGCACGGCGGGTCGGTCGGAGGCGGCCCCAACGCCGTCTTTGTCCAGGAAGCCGGCGTCAATCCGCTCCCCGGAAGCCCCGCCAGCGGCGAGACGCACCAACTCAACGACGACGACTACTACTTCGCCGGTGAGTATACCAAGGTGATTCAGAGTGTCGTCGACTTCTATGGTGCCTATGACCCGGTTGGGACGGTTCTGGTCAACGAGTATGCCGCGGAACGTGCCTTCGCCGGCTCAGACAACGAAAAGCGCTACCACTTCAATCTGCCCGCCACGCTCAAACCCACCGACCAGCTCATGGTCAGCTTCGACGCTGTAGACCTGGACGGCAACGGCGCCGACCCGCGCTACGGTGTCGAGGTTTACTTCAACGGCGTGCCCGTCATGCCCGAAGTCGTGATCCGGACCGGTGAACTAGATGTCGACCGCGTCACCGCGCCGTTCACCTTGGCCAGCGTGAATGCGGGAGTCGGTCCCGGCTTCGATAACATCGTCACCCTCCGAGGCATCAATTACAACGCCGAAGGGGGGGGCAACTGGATGGGCATCGATTATCTCCAAGTCGACCCAATGCCGCAGCCGGTCTTCCCGCTGGCCGCCGGACGCGATGACAACGGTTGGCCGGTCGGCAACGGCGGCGGACCCAACGCGACCTTCGTTCAGGAAGCCGGAACGAACGTCCTTCCCGGGAACCCGCGCAACCGCGAAATGGCTCAGCAAGCCGACGACGACTACTACTTCGCCGGCATCTACACGAGCGTTATCCCCGCCAATGCGATCTTCTACGGGTTCTACGAGCCGGTCGGCATTGTGCCCCGCAACGAGGAAGCCGCTGAACGCGCCTTCGCCGGCTCCGACAACGACCTGCGCTTCCACTTCAACCTGCCGGCCACGCTCAAACTAACCGATCAAGTCGAGATCACGTTCGATGCCCTCAACCTTCATGAGGACGCCGCCAACCCCGATCCGCGCTACGGCATCGAGATCTACTTCAACGACGTGTTGGTTCAACCCGAAATCGTCATTCGCCCCGGCGACCTCGACGTCGATTACACCACCCCGCCCTTCACGCTGGCCAGTGTGCACGCCCAGCTCGGGACCGGCCCGGACAACATCGTCAGCCTCAAAGGCGTGAACTATAATGCCGAAGGCGGAGGTAACTGGATGGGCATCGACTATGTCCAGATCAACCCTGCCGGCGCCAGCCAACCGCTCCAGTTCCTCAGCTCGACGATCAGCAGCGGTAGGTTGAACCTCACCTGGAGCGGCACGGGTATCCTCGAAGCGGCTCCCGCCGTCACCGGTCCGTGGACCACGGTCAGCGGGAACCCTACCTCGCCCTACAACGAAGCCGTGTTGGCCAACGAGCGAAGTCGGTTCTACCGCCTCAGGAGGCCGTAACCCACAGGCGCTCGTCCCTTTCATATCTCAGTCAGGCCGGGCAGTCGGGGCTGCCCGGCCTGTCGTTTTCGAGCTGCCGCCCATCCGGTTACGTCCTCGAGTCGCCAGGCGGACCGCCCCGCGATCGGGTCGGGCCGCGATTGGGCCTGCCCCCGGCCGAGCCCAAGCAGCCGTCCTTAGGACTTCCCGCTCCGGGTCTGTCCCAGTTCTCGGGTGAACTGGGCATTAGCTCCGACCTCGTCGAAGCACCAAGGGAACATGCCCACCACGACGCCGTCCGTGGGCTTGATCTGCTCGAAGGCGAACCGAAATGCCCCCCGCACCGCCTGCTGGCTCGAACAGAGCCGGCCAGCCCCCAGGATCTTGAAGCCCAGACAAGGCTGCTGCACTTGGCGCATCGCCTGCGTCATCGCCCGGGGATCGTCTCGGAAGAATGGGTAAGTCAATTCCAGTGTGGGCAGGTCAACCTCTTTGCCACTCGCCTGCCGGGTGAGGAAGTAAAAGCAGCACATGAAGAAATCCACTTCCCAGCCCTCGTCCGCCACCCGCCGGATGCACTCCGGGTTGTGAGCGGATACGCCCGCCAACACCCCCCCGTCGTGGGCCGCCTTCACGAAATCGTGCACGACCGCCCCCTTCCCTTCGTCAAACAACCGATCCGTGACGCCCCCATGATGCGCCATGGCGATCGGTTGGGCTTGCGCGATTGCCTCGCGCAGCGTCGACCGGTCTGCGTGCAGACCGAAGAACTTAAGCTGGCTGCCGCGCTCCCGCAGCCGCCGTAGGTAAGGCAACGCCCGCTCCGCGCTCGAGAATTGGTGGGCGGTGATCCCGGCACGCTCGCAGTCCTCCAGAAACTCAACCGTGCGGTCGACCGTGAAGTGCTCGCGCATCTGCCGGTCGGTATGCGGCCCCAGATACGAGTAACCCGAGATCGGGTTCGAGCCAACCATCAACCGGCTGAGGCGGTGCGGTCCTAGCCGAATCGCGGGCAAAGCCGAGGGATCGACGCTGGGTGAGACCTCCGCGGCGCGGACCCCGGTTGGACCAGTGCCCAGCCCAGCACCGGCAGCCAGACCCGTCAACTGCGCCAGAAATCTGCGGCGGCCAATCCCAATCCCAGTTCCCGCAGCGCCGTCCGCAACCCCATTTAAATCATCATCCATAAGTCGCGCATTCCTCTTCCTCGGTCCTCGAACGTCTCCACGGCGATCCAGGACCTTGGTCTTGGTCCGTCGAGGCCGCGCCAACAGCCGCCTCTCGTCACCCTTCGCCTCTTTTTCGCCTCCGCCCCCGCCCCCCTGATCACGCCCTCAGCCCGTCGATTGGGGCCTCGGATGCGGCAAGCCCTCGTTGGTAGCCGGGAGGGGAATGACAATCATGCCGTGGCAGCGGTTGCCAAATCCTGCCCGAACGCCACCCGCCGTCAAGGCGACAATGAATGCGTGCATAGGTGCTTCCAGGACGGCCAGAGCTTCTGTTCCCGTTACTCCCGCCACTGGGTTTTGGGCTGAAGTTGGCTCTTCATCCGGCCCGGAGCGATGGAGGGACGACCCCACGCAACCGACTCAAACATGGCGGCTCCTGGCCTCGACGTCCGCCAGGCACCGGACCGCGTCAGAAATATAGGCTAACGGGTCATTAATTGTTGACACTCCCCCCACCCATTGCCCGCTCTCGAGCCGCCTCGATTGACCAGGAGTCGGCGACAGTCTCTACGTTCTACGTTTATTTTATCGGGTATAAAGTTGTTGACATGGGGGGCTCGCGGAGATGGGTTGGGTGGAGGCGAGACGGTAGAAACCAAAACCAACGCTGGGTCTTCCAAGGCAGCAGTTTAGTGTAACAGGCAATATGTTGTTGACAGCAGAGATCGCGGCGCCTGTCGCGATGAGCTCCCTGTCGCTCGGAGGCGGCTCCGGCCTCGGGCTACTTCTCCTTTGCTCTTTACTCAGGGCGCTCGATGGGGTCTTGATTGCCCAGCGTAAGTGAAAACGCACCAAGTACAGCGCTTTGCCTCGGTGCTGGGCGTGGCCTGGCTCGGTTGGGTCGCCCCCCTCTCCTCGATCGAGGCCTTGGCTCAGGCACGGATCGATGCCCGCAATCTGGTGCCGGGGATTGTAGACGCGCCGGTGTTTGACGTGGATGGTCGAACGCGCCTGGATGCTGAGGCGGTGCGCGAGAAAGGCACGGTCTACGTGGCTCAGGTGTACGTTGGGAGCGAGCCTGATGCGTCGAGCATGCTGCCGGTCGCCTGGCCTTTCGGTTTCGGGTCGGGACCAGGCGCGGGCTACTGGCAGGTGGACACGGCCGACGGCATGCTCACCGTTTGGCCCTTCCAACCGGGGGATCCGATGTACCTTCAGGTACGTGTGTACGAATTGTATCCGGGAGCCACCATCCCCGAGTTGGCTCCTTACATCTACGAGTGGGGATACTCGCAGGTGCTGCGGGTAGAGACGCGTCCATCGGGCGAGGCCGTGCCGCTGAGCGGGCTGCAGAGCTTCTCCTTTGAGAAGCGTCGGCTGCTGATATCGCTCCGGCGCGGCGAGGTGGTCGTGGCATGGCTGAGACCCATCGGCGGCGGGTACATTCTGGAAGCCGCGGCTGCCCTCGGGCCGACCATGACCTGGGAACCGGTGGCGGAGGAGAAAGCCGTACCGCCACGGGACAGGTACCTTCAGTTCGTGAGCGTGACCAACCAGGTCTCAGGGCCACTCGCGCTCTACCGTTTGCGGCGGCTGTGGAACCCCGTCGCACTCGACGATCGGCCTCGACCTCCAGGACGATGAAGCTGAACTTGAAAGTAGCAAACCGCTACCAACTCAACGGCGCATGAATCACCGACCTATTACCTCCCCTCGCGCGGTGCACTGGGCGTGCCTGGCCGTCTGCGCCCAGGCGGGGGTGGCCCAGACCCTCATCGCGAGGCTCGACCCCGCCGAACCGCTCGGGACCCGGCCCTACGAGATGGTTTGGGCCAACCGAACCGAGCCGGCCCCGCCTTCGCTGCGCTTCGACCAACTCGAAGGCTGGACGCTTCAGGCTGAAGCCGGAGCGGAGGCAAGCCTCGAGCTGAGTCGGGCCCAGAACCTCTGGGATCGGCCGGTGGCCAAGCTGCGTTACCGCGGCGCGGGCCAGGCGAACGCGCAACCGCGCATCGTGCTCACCCCACCGCAGCCCATCGGGTTGCCCGCCGACGCCGACTCGGTCGAGTTGTGGGCCTACGGCAACCGTTGGGATTGGGAGAACCCACCGGACACGCCGCCGGTGGGGTTGGTCCTTAGATTCCAAGCGGCGTCCGGTCCACTGCACGAGCTGCCGTTAGACCGTGTGCGGTGGAAGGAATGGTGGCTCGTTCACAAGCGTTTGCCCGCAGGTTGGCCAGCGCCGCTGCGCTTCACGGGCCTCGAGATCGGCGGCGGCTGGCAAACCGACTGGCGGGAGATCTACTTCGATTCCGTCCGGTTCTACCGCGAAGAACTGGCCCCGTTGGACTTCGCCCCGCGCCCCCAACGCAACCTGACCCTGTTCGAGGGCCAGTCGCCCGGGGCCAACACCGGTCCTGGCACGCTCCCGTTCCCGACGCGCGCAGAGACGATCCTGCCAATGCACTTCGGCGGACCCTACACGAATTGGGTCGCCGCCCTGAACTCCTCGTTCGCGTTCCATTACCGCGGTGAAGATGGCGAGGTGACCTACGGCTTCAGCCCCAGGCAGGGCCTAGCCGGATTGTCGGCGAGCTGCAACGGCGTCACGGTGGGGAGACCACTCGACGGCGCGCAGATACGCTTGGCCGACGGTGCGGTCGGACCCACCGGCGAGCCCGAGGCGCTGGATCTCGCGGGCGGCGTGCTGCGGGTGCGTTACCCGGGGGGCACGCTGCTCCAGCTCCGGATTTGGCAGAAGTCCCTGGTCCTGGATGTCATCAACACGACCGGCCAGGCCACCGACCTCAACTTCGGCCAAGTGCTGGCTGTGGTCGAACCGCGGGCGATCTTTGTGCCTTACCTCACCTACGGCGGCGGCGCGCAACCGGCGGTGCTTCTGTCGCGCGCCGGCACGAACCGCGTGTTCACCTCGCTGTGGCTGGACTGGTACCGCTCGAACGGGTCGGAGCCCTATGCCGCAGAAGGCACCGCGACCAACGCCGCCCGCATCAACGGCGGCGTGCGCTACCACCCGCGCACCGACGGCCGGCGCAATCCCCTCTTCGAGCGCCTGTTCCTGACGGTCTCACCCCGGTTCGAGGAGGTCTTGCCCACGGTGCCCAACCCCGTCGGGCTCCACGCCCACCAAGCGGTGGACCGGCTGTGGCAGGAGTCCTGGGGCCCGGACGACTACGAAAAGCAGATGCGGCGCAGTCGCATGCTGCGCGCCTACGGGCTCGAGATGCTCATCCAATGCAACCACGAGATCGCCTGGCGCGACGGCGGCGAGAGCTTTACGCTGCGCACCCGCGCCGCGCCGAACAAGGGTGGGGATGCCGCCCTGGCCGAGTATGTGGCGCATCAGCGTGGCCTGGGCTGGTTTGCCGGTCTGTACAGCAACTACACCGATTACGCGCCGGTCAACGAGTTCTGGACGCCGGACGGCGTGCAACGCGCGGCGGACGGCAACTGGCGCACGGCCTGGCCGCGTTGTTACGCGTTGAAGCCGCTGAAGGCCGTCGAGTTCGACGCCCGCCTGGCGCCCCAGATCCAGGCCCAGTACAAACCCAACAGCGCCTACACCGACGTCCACACAGCCGTCGCGCCGTGGAGTTACATCGACTACGACGCCCGTGTCCCGGGCGCGGGCACCTTCGCCCAGACCTTTTACGCCTATGGCGAAATCCTCCGGCACGACTCCCAGGTCTACGGCGGGCCAATCTTCTCGGAGGGGACCTATCACTGGCTCTATGCCGGCTTGGCGGATGGCAACTACGCCCTCGCCTACAATCGTCGGCCGCTCGCCCACGAGCCGCTCCTGCCCGTGTTCGACCTATACCAGATCCACACCCGCGAGTGCGACATCGGGATGGGTTGGACGGCCAACTTCTGCGATGCCCTGCCGGATTGGCGTAAGCCGGAGAACCTGGACCGCGCCATCGACCGGTTTCTGCTCCACACGTTGGCTTACGGCCATATCGGGTGGCTCGTCGAGGAGGCGCACGGCATCGAGCGCACCTGTCGCTCGTATTACATGCTGCAGCAGGTCCAGGCGCGGTACGGATTGAAGCCGCCCACGCGGATCGCTTACTGGGACGGCACCAACCTGGTGAGCGTGTCCGAGGCCCTCGTCCAAGATCTGCCGCGCAACCGGCGTCAGCTCTTCGTCGAGTATCCGGGCGGCCTCCAACTCTGGCTCAACGATCATCCCACGGAGAACTGGCAACCGCCGGTGGTGCAGGCTGGCTTGCGGCTCGCGGATGGTGGGTTGCAGATCCCCGAGTGGTCGCTGCCTCCGGCGGGCTGGGCGGCCTTTACAACCGACGGTGAACTGGTCAGCTACTCTGGCTTGAACGGCGCCCAACGCGTCGATTACCTGCGCAGTCCGGCGTACACGTATCTGGACGGTCGCGGGCAACCGTTCGCGACCGCGGAGGCGGCAGCCGAAAGCGGCTTGGTCATTCGGCCCCTCGCACCTGACCAACTCGAGGCGATCCGCACCTCCGGGAGGGGTCCCTTCACGATTCGGCGCCCGTACGACGTGCGCGGTGCCTGCGTTGCGGTCGAGGCGTACGGCGTCGACGGCAAAGCCCTCAGCACGCCGGTCATGCAGGACACAGGCGAGACAACCCGACTCGAGCCTGTCGAGGCTGCGGTGCGGTACGTACTGCGGTTTGGCAGCGCCAGCGCCCCCCTGTTGAAGCCCTAGCGAGGCTCCACCGCAAGATGTGAGCCGCTCGAGCAAGCCGACCGCCTCCGGTGTGCCCGCCACCGCGACCTCAACCAGCACCGAACGCAGGAACGACGCCGCTAGCGCTAGGGACCTTCGCATGGCCAGCTTTTCTACCCCGGCCGACCGCCCTTGACCAGCCCAAGCCTCGGCAGGTCGGGCCTGCGCCAGGGTGCGGCGGCTCAGATCCGCTTGAGTTTCCAGCGGCCTCGCTTGAAAAGGATCGCCCCGACCACCGCGTAGGTGGACGAGGCGGTGGCGATGGCGACGAACACGCCCCGCGGGCCCCACCCTAACCCATGCGCCAGCCCCCAAGCGACGGGCAACTCCCAAACCCAAAAGCAAAACAGATTGATGAACGTCGGCGTCCAGACATCGCCCGCGCCGTTGAACGCCTGGCTGAGCACCATCCCGTAAGCGTAGAACAGAAAACCCAGGCTCACGATCCGCAAGCAATGCACCCCGTGCGGCAACACCTGGGCGTCCCGCGCAGCGCCTCGCGGACAGCGCACCTAAACTCGGACAGCGTCACAGGACCGACAACCTACAGCCACGGGCTTCGCTTGGCGATCTCTGCGTCCCTACCATCGGAAGAACCGGTACGGATCGTCCCACTCCTCAGGCGTGTCCAGATAGTAGCTCGCCAGCCAGCGTCGTTCAGGTTGTGCGGTTGTCACCGGCCGCCGGCCATACTCCAGGAGGGGCACGGCGCCGCCAACGCCCAAGTTCCCCAGCAGGCGCGACACCGTGAAGGTCACCCGCCGGTGTGTCCGCCGCAGATTGGCCCCCGTGCTCCCGCCAAATTGCCAGGGAGCAAGCTGACAAAAAACGACCCGACCATCCGCCGCCGCAGCGAGAATCCCTTGGCCAATGCTCTCCGCCCCGGCTACAGCGCGCGGCACAGGCCGTGGATCGCGATTGTGCACGTCCGCCGGGCTGATCCCGCGCCACCACGCATCGCTCGACCCGGGTTCGAAGACCGCAGCAATGTGCTCGGCGGTTTGCATCTGTACCTTCAGCGGAGTTAGGGCGTCGGCGTCCCCCTGCCCTAACCCGATGGCCACCACGTGGCCGCCGGCTGCCAGCCAAGCCATGCCGGCACCGCCTCGAGCGGCCAGCTCCCTGCCTCCGCCTGGGCCGACGACCAGGACTTCGTCCGCCGCCGAACCCAATGGCCCGGCCGGCCAGGTCCGTGGCTCGAGCCCGATGGTCTCCAGATGGGTGCGCCCGGCTGCCTCGCCCGCATAGACGACCGTACGCCGCGGCGTTGGTCGCCATTCGGCAACGTAGCGCAGCAGATTGCGAACGAGCAGCTCGGCCGCCGGCTCGACCTCGGTTCGACCGGTCACGTCCACCTGACACAGAACCACCAGGCCCCGCCCCTCCCGATACTCGAGCAGCGGGCTGTACTGGAGGCTGAAACCGCCGTCCAACAAGGGGAGAAAATCGCCCCGCGTCGGTTTCTCGATCAGCACGGAGGCCACGTTGCCCTGGTTGCCGCAACGCCACAACCGCGTCACCGGCAGACCGCACCACTGCACCGTGGGGCCATGCCGCGGGCGCAGCTCGTAGTCCAGCCGCGGCGACACCAGCGTCGCTTCCCCGCGCCAATCCTGCAGATGCTCAGGAGTCAGGCCTGCCAAGACCGCATGATCGGGCACGCGCACGAAAACCTGCCGCAGGCCGTACTCGACGACGCGGAACCCGAGCCGTTGTTCGAGAACCTTCGCGGTTTGCTCGAACAACACCACCTTCAAACCATGCGGTACGAGGCGAAGGTTGGGCCCGGGCTCATCCAGCCTCAGCGCCGCCTTGCCGACGATTAGCCAGTCGAAACCGGACAGGTCCGCCTCCGCGCCCACCGATTCGGTCTGCAAACCCAGTCGATCCAACAAGGCGGCCGTTTCCCCGGGCGGATCGAACACGGCGATCTTGGCGTTCACCGGTCGGTCCTTGGGCTGGGGCAGCACGTCGATGGCAAAACGATCGTCCTGCATTTCGCCTGTGCTGAACTTGAACTGAGCGCTCAGTTCGTACCGGCCCGACACCAAGTCGGACGGCAGTTCCAGGCTCCACGGGATGCGCGCCTGCTGCCCGGGATCGACGATGACCTGAGCCGCGCCCGAGAGGGCCTGATGCAAGCGCAACGTCCATCCGATCTCGCAGCGCACCCGCTCGCGCGAGTTGTTGAGCGCCAGGAACTGTTTCTCGACGGTCTCGCCCGGGAAGAAGTTATGGTCCTGACTGGTGAAGCGGGCCGGTTTGCCGGCGATATAGGCGAGCAGCGGCCGGTTGTTCCGCAGCAAAGCCTGCGCGGCGGGGGTGGGGACCCAATCCTCGCGCGCGTACGCGAGGTCCATGCGCTCGTAGCGTTGCTCGAGATAGTCCGGGCTGAAACCCGGCCGCTGCAGCCGCTCCCAGTGTACCGCGAACGTTTGGCGACCTCGGTCCACCCCCTCGCGCAGTTGCCAATAATGGCCATGTTCCCAAGGTGAAATGGCCGAGACGCCCCAGGTGCGAAAGGCGCGCCAGTTGTCCGTCAAGTACCGTGCATAGACCGGGTAACGATCCGCGAAACGGGTCGAGCCCACCTGAAACGGGTAATCCCAGCGGTGCCATAGGTTGCCCGCCCGATACTGTTTGGCCTCCCAACGCAGGTTGGCCCTCTCCGCTTCGTCGATCGCATAGGCGCGGTCGCCGAGGAATTGCGCGTTCCACTCGGCGAGGCAGAACTCCCAAGGCACGCGGGCGCTGCCAAACTCGCGTTGTCCCCGGTACCAGCCGCGGTAGAGCGTCCAGTCCCACGAGAAGGGCGCGGCATATTCGCACAGGAAAACGGGCTTCACGCCGCGGGTGGCCCAAGGCTCGAACCAATCGGACATCTCCTGGATCGGGACAAAGTTCGGATAAAAATTGATCGGATGCATCGAGCCCAAGTTGCCCGACGCATGGTGGTACACGATCCGGCTCGGGTCCAACCGCTGCACGATCGCTTCCGCCCGCAACGCCACCTTCGCGTTGCGCTCCGCCCAGGTGTCGCGCCCGTGCTGGACTCCGTCGATCATATCCGGGTTCATGTCATCGCTGTAACCGGTGGCGTTGTGACTCATGGCGTACATCACGACCGCGGGGTGATGCTGCGCTACGCGCGCGTAAAACGCCGCGTGAGTCGCATAGCCGTTGGTCGCGTCCGCCGCAGGCCCTTGCCAGTCGTAGTGGCTGAAATGCGGTTGCGATAGCCCCACCAGCATCCCCACGTCATCCGCTGCCCGCAGGATCTCCGCAAAGCTCAAGTGCGACCCCGGTTCGCAGCCGTAGTTGTGCGTGTAGACATAGTTGATCCCGAAGCTCTGTAGCCGCTCCAGGCTCTCCCGCGCCGCACCGTACTCCGCCAACGCCGCGCCGACCTGCGCGTTGTCCAGCGGCACCGCTGAAAGAAACAGCCGCGTGCCGTTCAGGTAAAAGTCCCGACCTTCGATCCAAAACTCGCGAAAGCCGAACCGCTCGATCCAACTCGTATCGAGCAGGCGACCGCTGGCTGCCCGCAGGCTGACCTCGAACTCGTAGGTGTGTTGCGGGGTGTGAATGTCCCATAACCGGTCAGGCAACCACGACTCGGTAAAGGACAAATGGCCGGCCTGCCGATCCGACTCCTCGACCGCCCGGTCGGGGAACTCCCTCACTACATGGCCCTTCTCGATGATCCGCGCCCGACAGGTATGCGCCGCGCCCTCCGGCAGGCCTGCCAAGGCTACCTCGAACCTGATTTGTTGTCGCCGCAAAGACGTGCTCACCTTCACGTCGGCGATCCGTGCTCCAGACGGTGTGCTCACCAGAAAGGCATCCCCGCACAAGCCCCGCCGCGCCACCGTCCCCTTCACCTCTCGAACCGAAGCGCTATCCGTGTAGGACAACAGCACGCCTTTCAGTGGCAACGCCACGACCAAGAGACTGAGCTGATGGCGAGCGCCGGGCCGACACCAGGCCGTGATGTCCACTTCGCCGGCCGGAAACCGGATTTCGCCCGCTTTCTGCCCATCCACATAGAGCGCAGCGTAGGAATGAAGGTACTCGAGAGAGACGGCCACCCGCCGACCCGCCCACGATTCCGGCACCTCGAACTGGCGTTGGTACCAAGCGGCGGTCAGGCTGCCCAGCTTCTGGTTCTGCCAGGCGGGATGCGCATACACCGTCTGGCTGTCTTTCTGCATGTAATCGGTGATGCCTGGCCAGGACCCGGGCACCTTGAAGTGGCCCCACTGCTCCGTGGGCGGTTGGTCTGATTGGCCGGAGGCGGGTTGCCACTGCCAGAGACCGTTGAGGCAAATCCGCTCGCGCGTGGGTGTGGCCTGGCGCTCGGCCAGGTCCAGGTCCCAAACGGCGCGCACTCCGGGTGGCAAGGGCGCACTGGCTGGATCGGCGCCAACACCGGCAGCCGTAACCACACCCAACCCCGTCATCGAGGCCAGGAACCAGATCGCCTTGCGCCTTGTCCAACCGGGCAACCGGCTCGCCGCAGGCTCGGCCCGTGTGAGGTCGACCGCGCGTGGCGAGGCGTGGGGGTTGGCCGCCAAGGCGGCCAACGCCGCCGTGTCAGGGCGAGCCGCTCGGCTGGTCGGTAGCCCTACGGCGACGCTCCCGGCTTCGAAACCCGATGAGTTTTGCGATCGGATGGTAGGTGGCTTCACTGGATGCGAATGCCAGTTCCCCAGCGATCAACCGGTACACCTAATCCAACCGCACCACCACCACCGTACCGGCCCGCATGTCGGGCACGAGCAGTTGGCGCGCGGGTTCGTCCAAGTAGAAATCGGCCGCCGATTGCAGCCCCTCCAGCAGAACGACGGGATTCTTGCCGTTCTTGTCCAAGCGCCAGACTTTGCCCTGGGTCCAGCTCGAGACATAGATCCGGCCGTCCTTGGCGCGCTCGATGGCGTCGGCGCCGCGGAAGCCAGTGGCTAGCACGGTGAGCTTACTGCCGCGCGCCTCGATCAGGTTGCCATAGAAGAATTCGGCAATCAGCAACCGGTTCCGCGCCGGGGCGGACACGCCGTTGGGACAGGCCATCACGCGCGCGGCGTCGACGACTAAGCGCACCTGGCCGGCGAGGCTGATATGGTAGATCCGACCGATGGCTGGCAGGGCCTTGGCCTCCGCACTGTCAAGCGCCCACAAGCCCTCCGGGCCCATCATCGCATCCCGCGCGCCCATGTCCGTCACGTAGACACCTTTCCCATCCGGGGCGGCGGCCGTGTCGTTGAGGTAGCTCGGCGGATGCCCGAAGGCTGTCTCGCCAGCCAGAACCGTCTTCTGCCCCTGGGCATCGATCTTCCAGACCCGCTTGATATCCGTCGTGACCAAGTAACCACCCACGTAGGCAATCCCCTTCGGCTCGTCCATGCCGGTGGCAAACACCTCGACCTGGT